>Ga0210405_10002301_pt1 | contig 20028 bp, 16 predicted proteins | sample IncBWH11MmetaG_FD_155492 | JGI IMG/M metagenome (GOLD analysis project Ga0210405, IMG submission 155492) | Forest soil microbial communities from Barre Woods Harvard Forest LTER site, Petersham, Massachusetts, United States - Inc-BW-H-11-M | ecosystem: Environmental > Terrestrial > Soil >... | reverse complement strand
CCATCGCGTGTTCAGGGATTGCATGACCCAGACGCGTCCCGAATTGTAAGCAAGCTCTCCGCCGATTTCAGCCCCCTTGATGCTGGAGAGTTTGCTGCGAATCAACACCAGTACCGTCAAACCCACGGTCAAACCGCGAAGATAGGGATTGGATTGCCGGAGGCCGAGGACGGAATCCACGAGAGTGTCGCCCTTATCATCAGTGAAACTAAAAGCCACCGCGGCGACGACACCGCAAACCAAAGCCAGGCAGACCGCCTGGGGAGTAGAGTAGATGGGCATGGGGACACGCTTGAGGCGATCCTGAATAGAGACATGACAATCGTAGAGAACGGTAATGGCCGCCAATAATAAGGCCAGAAGTGCGCCAGCGATATAGGGAGCGTGCGCGATCATGAAGCCGCGAACCGCTTCAGCTTGCGAGCGCTCTCCGGAGGCCTGCCCGAGAAACTTCTACGATGGCATCCGAAGAATTCGTGAGGTCATCCGCGGTCATTTTTGAAGAATCGGCCAAACGGAGACCGGAAACATTAACGAGGCCCGAATTGACCAGGACTTTGAGCTGTTCCACCAATTCCCTTAGTTCTTCAGGGCTTTGACCCGCGTGCGTGCGCATAATCAGCTCATTGAGGGCGACGGGCCCAGTGGACTGAAGAATATCAAGTAGACGGAATTGCATGTGAGAACTCCAGACTGCCGGGGCAGTAGCAAAACTCCAACAATAGAATAACACGCGCGGAATTTGGAGTCCATGTACCGAAAGACCCCACCCTTTCATAAACCAAACCCGAAAGGGTAGGGCACCCAAAGGCGTTTTTCGGAATTAAGGCGCGGCCACCCGCCCACCCGCCCACCCAGGAGGCTTCAGCGGATCGAGGGTCGGCCACCCGCCTGAACCTACCACCGGTTCGGCGATTCTAGGGAAGTGTCCTGTGATTGGAGCCACGCATCGAAACTTGCTCGTTGCCTGTCGAAGAGCATGGTCCGGTAGCAGTCCTTGTCGTGGAGATAGAGAGCGTGTCGTATTTGCGTATAGGGGTTGAGAGTATACGGACTTTCGTCGCGGTAATCTTGCACTACCGGAAGCACGTCGTCCAGAATGGTTTCCAACGACTTCGCATTCAAAGGTGTTCCAGTCGATTCTGAGGCCTTCAAGATCTCTTGAACAAACCCGTCTGCTGCAAAATCATAGAAATTGTACGTCGGGAAAATCTTTTGCGCGACAGTGAGAAACGAGAAGACATCTAATAGCGCCGATTGGACCGATGGCGTAGTTAACTCGGCACTGGAAATTATTTTGTTTCCGGCTTGAGCCTCTGCTTCGCCTTTCAGTTGTTCCGTCTGGTCTTTGATACTCAGAAACTCGTGATCCGCTAGTTCAAAAAGGGCCGCTAAGGTATTGATTCTGCGTTTGAGTTTGGCAGGGATCGCTTTCTTATACTTGATCTTGTGATCCAATACGCTCCAGGCGTCTTGGATTATCGTGCGTACCTGGACTTCATAGCGAAGCCCGCAAAATCTCCGATATTCGGGAAGCGCCTTTCGGGCGTCGTTCATTACTACGTCCATATGGAAGCCCTTATAGCCAAAGGTGTCCTCAGTGGTCTCCACTTTCTTAATCTTGTCCGTTTCCTCGAGCACGCAAAAATTCGCACGCAACGTGTCGACCACCTTACTGATGTCCTCCTCATACAGGCATATGACCCGCATTCCGATGAGATCGGTGATGCAGTCCTTGATTTCGTATGGTTGCTTCGTCGATTCGAGTTGCGCTTGATATTTTCTTGAGAATTTGGCAATGCTCTCCTCACGGTCTTTGACCCTTGACACAATGGTCGGCTTTGCGAGCTGCGGAGTTTGGGACAGCAGCGACGTAATGAGGGACCGGACGAACTCTTCAGCTTCTTTTAACAACTCGTAATTGTCGCCGTAATACGTTCTAAATCGTGTTTTCTCAGCTTCAAAATCCAGGGATGGCACGGTGCCCCTCCCGCAATGAGGAATTTGATGGTCCGGTATCAGCAAACTGAAATTTAAAAGGGCAATTACTAGAGAAGTGCATATCTTAAAAGCGTTTTCCAGTCAAGGGTTTGGGCGGGTGGCGAAGAGGTCTGATTGGGAGACGCGCCCTTCGATTGAACTTGTGAAGAAACGTTGGCGAAGTTGCTGCTTCGAACGAGCCGTTTTATCGAGGGCCGGCCCCCAACCTTCTTTGGGCCACCCGCCCAGGAGGCTTCAGCGGATCGAGGGTCGGCCACCCGCCAAGATCAGAGGTATTTACGCAGTTTAACTGGAAGGGCCTTAGATTTCTTTGCGGCTGCAACGATTCTTTGGATAACGGGATCGTCTAGGTGGTCGTGTGGGGTAATTTTCTTGGACAGTATAAGGCCCTGAATGCATTCCTCTTTCGCCGGGTCAATCTCCATAGCATCAGCATAATTGACGTATGACTTCTGGTTTACAAACCGATGATCGCCTTGGTTGAGCTCGCAATCGTTACCAGCTCTTAGAACATCCGTCGTGATGTTGACAATGACAAATGTGCCGTGATGCGTAGCTGGCTCAGAAATGAGAATCCACAAATGATCTAGAGAGTGTCCGGGCGTTGGCATAAGAAATGTATCGCCAAGTTTCATTAGCTTGCTCGCCTTTGTTCCTTATCAATGGCCACTCAGCATGTACTTGGCGAAGCGCATTGTTTCGTTGGACTCTTCGATGAGCTTAATTTCCTCTTCAGACTTCCCTGCGTTTCTCAGAATTGTGCTTGGATCAATTGGAATTGACCCTCCCTGAGGGTCCTGCCACTCTGGACAGTTCTTGTGAAGCCAATCGGCCACTTTCCACGGAGCGATTTCATGGATTTTCCTGCGAGCGGACTCAAGGACATCTGCTTCTCTTTCAGAGAGCAGTCCAACGTCACCTTCTCGTAGCAAGCGGATGGTGTGCTTCACAAGCTCTGCAAAATAGGAATCCCATTTATTTTGGTTTTCCTTGCTTCCTGTTCCTTTGAAGAGATTGTAAACCTCGCTGAGAATTGGCCCTTTCGGTAGGGAATAAAACGAAGCGCCAGTGATGGTCTTGCCCCACTTGGTGAGAGCTTCCTTGTCTGCGAGATAAAGCATTTTCAAAGACAAAAACATATCCACCTCACCACCCTCCTTCTGTACAAGAAAGGTGACGGCGGCAATGCTCTTGTCTATATCGAAATCGAACAGCATTTGTTTGGGGAGAAGGTAAAGCGAATCCCTTTAATATCATATCAAATTCTCCACGCTCCGTGCTGTATTCGTTATTCCTGCTGCCATCGCGGGAGTAACACGCAAGGTATTTATTTTACCCGCGTATCTTATGCTTGCAGTGCAAGCATGTCAAGAACAATCGGCATGCGTGCAAGGCAGGCATTGACTTATCCTTACCTCGTATGTATTATCCCGGCTAGAGGTAGCCCACGGTGTCGAACGACAAAGAATCTACTCTTTCCGGGTATGCTGCTGAAGGCGGTAAAGCGCGCGCGAATGCTCTAACACGCGAACAAAGAAGCGAGATTTCCCGTCAAGCCGCGATAACGCGCTGGCAAAAAGAAGGCTATACCGTCCCTGTTCAGGCGATGTATGGCGCACCTGATAGGCCGCTTCGCCTCGGTGGGGTTGAAATACCCTGTTACGTGCTTGCGGACGGGCGCAGCGTCTTGTCACAGCGCGGATTGCAGGCTGGTATTGGTATGTCTCGAAGTGGAGGGAGACCCGGCGCGCGGAGACTGGCGCAATTCTTGGCTCAGTTGGGAGCTAAAGGCTTAGAAGTCAACGACTTAATCGCGCGCATCAACAACCCCGTTCGCTTTATCCCTCCGCACGGCGGAAATGTTGCGGACGGTTATGAGGCCACAATCCTGCCGGATATTTGCGATGTGGTTCTTGAGGCTAAGAAGAGGGGGAAAATTTTGTCGGCGCAGCAGGAGCGTTTTGCCGATGCGTGTGGAATCCTTATCCGGGCTTTTGCAAAAGTTGGAATCATAGCTCTAGTGCATGAAGTGACTGGGTACCAGGATGTTCGCGCTCGGGATGCATTGGCCAGGATTGCAGAGGCGTTCATCGCAAAAGAACTGCGAAAGTGGGTCAAGACATTTCCCGCCGAGTTTTACAAAGAAATGTTCAGGCTGAGGAGGTGGACGTTTTCTGAAACACCTGGCGCACGTCCCGCTGTCGTAGGGCATTTAACAAATGATCTGGTCTATAAGCGATTGGCTCCCGGCGTGTTGGAGCAATTGCGACGTCTCACTCCCCGCGATGAAAAAGGAAGGCTAAAACACAAATTCTTCCAGCGTCTTACGGAGGATTTGGGACATCCGAGATTAAGAGAGCACCTTGCAGCAGTTGTGGCTCTTATGAAAGCTTCAACAAATTGGGACCAATTCATGCGTGCTATTGATCGCGCCCTTCCTGTCTACGGCAAAACTCTGCCTCTACCTTTGGATTACGGAGACGCCACCGCATGAGCAATTGGCGGCCCACTCTGGCAAGGCCGCCACCGCCGAGCAAACCAAATAACACCACTACCCGCCTTCTCGACATGGGAGTGTCATCCGTGATGGCGACGCACACTTCCTGCAAACGACTGAATTAGAGTAGGCATTTAGAAGGTTTCGGGATTTGGGAGGAGCTGGCGCGCCGGGGAGCGGGACAATACACAAGGGACGGTTAGGCGTTGGAGGTGGGGAGGGACTTGATTAGGGAGGAGAGTTCGAGGATTTCGATTTGGGGCGGGCAGTCGGGCCAGTTGTGGCGCCAGCAGACGATGACGTCGCAGCCGGTGAGGGAGTGGCCGTGGTCGCGGAAATTGCGGCTCTCGAATTCAAATTCGAGGTGGACGCGCTGCCAGCGTTGCGGAGCGATCTGGCGCTTGGCTTCACAGTCCGGGAAGCCGGATTGCACGGCTTCGACGGTGTAGCCGAGTTCTTTGGCGACCATGCCGAAGAGCAGCACAACGCCTTGTTCGTTGACTGGCTCGTGACGGAGGCCGCGAAAATCCATGGGCTGGCCGTAGATTGGCCGGTGGTCCAAGGGCGGATAGCGAATTTTGTTGGGCGGAGACGCAGATGGCGATTGGCGGTTCGGCGCGGAATCTTTGTTTGATGCGGGCTTTGGCGCGCCGCTTGGAACGGAGTTTGGCGGATGCGAGGAAGGCGACTTCTCGTTGGGGGCTGGAACACCGGGGTTGGCTAGTGCCTGGGACGCGCCCTTCGTTCCTCTGGGTAAACCCTTCGTTTCTCTGGGTAAACTGAAGCGCGCCCCTACAGGTCCAGGAGGAACGGGCTTTGGTGCGGAGACAGGCAGAAGGGCCAGGACATCGGCCCATTCCGGTTTGCCGCGTGCAAAATTGCGAAAAATCTCGGGAAGTTGCGACCAGGGGCCGAAGCGGCGTTCGAAGGTGCGATGGTCGAATTTTCCCAGATGACGGTAGACACGACGGGCGGGGATTTTGTGGTTTCTGCGAACAGCGTTGCCCCAGTCTTCGAGTAGTTCGCGGTCCTCGAGGCGCAGGTTTAGGGTGTAAGGCGAAAGTCCGGCGGCGCGGAGGGCGGCGTTCCAGTTGGGGAAGAACTGTAAGACGGAGTGCTCGGAGATTCCGGAGAGGGAGGCGAATTCGGAGCGTGAGGGCGGGCGACCAGCGCCGCGCGCGATGGCGGCGAGGGAATCGAGAATAAGCTGTTTGTCGGGCCGTTGTCGCAAGGGACCTTCACTATTTACTGATAATAGCCGACTAATGGATGATACTACATGCGCGGGCGGGGCGTTAGTGGCGTGAAACGAAGAGAGATCCTTCGCTAAGCGCCGACCGCGCGGCTGTCCAGCGTTTTCTCTTTTGTCCCATTCCCGCGAAAGAACATGGACAAACGGCCATGGTGTTGTTTACCGTAGCTACGTGGGTTAATCCACCGTGGGGCCAGCCCTCTGAGGGGAATCGAATGAAGAGGCTATTGCTATCGTCATTGCTGCTGCTTGGCAGCGCGGGTGCCGCGCGGGCACAAGTCAGCGCGCCAACCCTAAATATTGACAGGGGGAACGCCGCTCCGGATTTCTCGGCGACTTCCGGGGCCAAGGCGGCGCTTCTCGGCGACCTTGCCGCTGCCGACACTTTTTCCACGCCGGCTGCGAAACCGGATAGCGCTTTCGCCGCGCCCGTTGTCGCTACGGCCCTGGCCCTGCCGCTCGACAATGCCGAGCCGGCTACGCCGTCACCGCGGCCGAAATTCCTCTACGGCGGCCGCGATGACTACCGCTGGGAGCTGGGTCTTGCCGCGAGCTGGTTGCGCTTCCGATCCTCGGTCTTCAATGCCAGCGCCGTCGGCATCAATACCTCGGTGACATATTTCACAAACGAGTGGTTTGGGGTCGAAGGAGGTATTTCCGCCGTCTTCGCCCCCACGATTCTTGTGGGCGAACACGTGAAGATTGCAACGTTCGGGGCTGGCCCGAAGATCGCCTACCGCCGGAATAGGTGGGAACCCTGGCTGCACGGAATTTTTGGCGGCGCTCACGAACAGCCGCAAATCGCCGGATCCAGCCGCAACTCCTACGCTATAAAGGCTGGCGGCGGGGCGGATTACCACTGGAACCCGCGCGTCTCCTTCCGCTTGGAAGGCGATTACGTGCGCACCGGCTTCTTCAAGCAATCCCAGAATAACTTCCAGCTTTCCGGCGGAATTGTTTTTCACTTCTAGTTTTAGTTCGAGCGCGGCATCCCGCTGCAAACGGCGCGCCCACGCCGGAATTCGCAGCCCGACGCTGAAGTTCGCGGTCCTCCGCCGAAGAATTTTCTAAACTTGCTTCGTATTTCCGGCCGCGCTCGACTACCAAATCTTGCAGGTTTGCTCGCGCACCATCGGCTCGCCTTTTTTGCAACCGAAGGCCTTGGCAAACTCCGCCATGTTCGAAAGCGGTCCGTTGCCGCGAAACCTGGGCAGCGGGTGCGGGTTAGTGTTGGCCATCAACCGCGCGAATTCAATCCGCTCGTTGGCGCCCCATACCTGCGCCCAGCCGAGGAAGAAGCGCTGCTCGGGAGTGAAGCCGTCTTTGTCCGGCGGCCGCGTCTTGCCCGCGAGCGATTTTTCGTAGGCGGCGTAGGCGATGGTCAGTCCGCCAAGGTCGGCGATGCTTTCGCCCAAAACCAGCTTGCCGTTTTCGTGCAAGTCGCCATCGACGACGTAAGCGTCGAATTGATCGGAGACACAGGCGGCGCGAGCCTTGAAATTTTTCTGGTCGTCCGGGCTCCACCAGTTTTTTAAATTGCCGTGACCATCGAATTTGCTGCCCTGATCGTCGAAGCCGTGCGTGATTTCGTGACCGATGACCGCACCCATTCCGCCGTAGTTCACGGCGTCATCGGCGTTGGGATTGTAGAAGGGCGGCTGCAGAATGCCCGCCGGAAAAACAATCTCGTTCATGCTGCTGTTGTTGTAGGCGTTGACGGTGGGCGGCGTCATGCCCCACTCCGTGCGGTCGACAGGCTTGCCGATCTTGTTCAGGCGGCGCGCGAAATCGAATTCCGCGCCGCGCAACTGGTTTTCAGCGTAGGACGTGCGGTCAATTTTCAGCGCGGAATAATCGCGCCACTTGTCGGTGTATCCGATTTTCACCGCGAACGCTTCGAGCTTCGCGGTAGCTTGCTTGCGGGTGTCCGGCCCCATCCAGGGCAGCGTCTGTAAATCATCGCGCAGCGCGGCAATCAGGTTGTGCACCATTTCGAGCGCGCGGGCCTTAGCCGCCGGCGGAAAATATTTCTGCACATAGACCTGGCCCAGCGCTTCGCCCAACGCGCGGTCGGTGGCCTGCGCGCAACGCTTCCAGCGCGGCTGAATTTCCTTCGCGCCAGTCAGCGTCTTGCCGCGAAAATCAAAATCCTCGTCGACGAATTTTTCGGAGAGGCCGGGCGCTGCCGCATTCACCAGGTGCCAGCGCAAGTAGACTTTCCAGTCGTCGATGGGAGTCGCGGTCAATTGCGCGTCGAGGGCTTTGAAAAACTCAGGCTGGCCGACGTTGATTTCTTTCAAATCCGGATGTCCCGCCGCCTTGAAATAGGCCTCCCATGAAAAATTCGGAGTCAGCGTCTGCAAACCCGCGAGCGCCGTCTTGTGATAGACCTTGTCCGGATCGCGCAGGTCGGTGTTCTTCATCGAAGCGGTTGCCAGCGCCGTTTCGATCTTCAAGATGGCAGCCGCTTCCGCTGCCGATTGGTCCGCCGGATCGCCGAGCAATTCGAACATCTTGGCGACATGCTTCAGGTAAGATTCGCGAAGTTGCTTCGATTTGTCGTCTTCTTTCAGGTAATATTCGCGCTCCGGCAAACCCAGGCCGCCTTGAGACGCGGAGCCGATGACTTGGGTGCTGTCCTTGAGGTCTTGCACCGAATTGAAACGAAAGAACGCGCCCACGCCCCTGCTGTGCATGCGCTCCGCCTCACCTTGCAGATCCGCTACGCTCTTGATTCCGGCAATCCGAGCCAGTTCCGACTCGAGGGATTTTGTTCCGGCAGCGTCAATCGCCGCCGTATCCATGCAGCTCGCGTAAAAGTCCCCGATCTTCTGTTCGTTTGATCCTGGAGCGGCCTTGGCGTTCACGGCAGCTTCGAGAATCTGGCGTAAGTTCTGCTGGTTCTTGTCCGCCAGTTGCGTGAACGTGCCCCAAGTAGAGAATTCCGGCGGAATCGGATTGGATTTTATCCACCCGCCCATGGCGAACTGGTAGAAGTCATCGCAAGGTTTGCAGGTTTTGTCGAGGTTAGCGGTTTCGAATCCCCAAGAGACTGGCTTATCCGCTGCCCCCGGCGATGCACGCAGGCCAGCGCCAGCGAGAGCTACGGCCAAAACACCCACAACCGCAAGAATGCACCCAGCAGAAAAAAATCGTTTTGACATTGCTAGCCCCTATTTGAATTGAGTTTGAAGTCGCGGCAGTAACCACTCGTTCAGGATTCCGGCCACCATGCGAACTTCATGTAAGACGGAGGAAACAGCCGCCGCGTTACCTGCCCCCCTGAGATATGCAAGCCTGCCCAGAAACACCGCCAAGAATCAGCGTAGAACCGTACCATAATAGACGTTCCGCCCGCCGCGCAAATCTCTTCCGTAAGACAGAACAATCGTCAAACTTCCCAGGACCCGGACCTTGCATTGTGCGCCGGTGTCCCAAAGCCAGCGCCGCGAACCGAAAAAGCCTGAGGAATCGGCCACCGCGCCGCTATCGAGAAATGGGCCGAGCTTCACGGTGAAGAAACCGTTTTGGTAGATGTTCTTGTCCAACTCCCAATTGGCGAGAAAAAACCGACGCCCCAGAGGGGCAGCTCCTTTGCGGCCACCTATCGTTCCGGCGTGACCGCGAAGCCAGAGGTCATTGTCGCGTTCGACGCCTAATTCGAATAGTTCATCGAGGGTCGCCTTGCCTGCCGTCGCGCCAGCGCGAATCTGTGCGTGCATCTCATAGTCATCGCCCGAGGCGCGTGGGAACCACCGCGCGCGAAGAGCTCCGCGGAGGGTGGCGAACGGACCGAGACCATCCGCAAATTCCCTGCCGGCTCTTGCTTCGGCTGAGGAATCCAGTGTGAAACGGCGCTCCGGGAAGCGCCGCAGAGAGCGTTGGACGCCCAGCCACCCTGCAACAGAGGTGGAGTCAGTGAAGAACCCGCGCTCGGCTGGCGAAGTAAGACTGCTGAGATTTCGAAAATTGCGGTTGGCGATTTCCGCGCCAGCGCTCCAGCTCCAGCGGCCACTCACCATGGATTGCACTTCGGCCCCTGCTGCAACGCGACGCATGTTCAAGTCCGTCAGCGGCGTGCCCGTGCCAAGAAAAGTTTGCGCCAGGTTCCAATTTTCGTTGCGCGCATCTGCGAACAGCCGCAAACGCAATCTGGGGTCGCCGTAAACTGGCAGGGAAAATGAAAGAGAGAGGCGGCGTTTTTCCGCGTCCCATCGTGTGAGGGAGGTCAAATTCAAAGCATCCCCGCCCAGATTGTAAAGCTCCGGATAGACCGTGGCGTAAGGCAAACCGCTCAAGAGCGAAAGAATGCCTTCTACCTTGGACTCCCCCCAGCCGTTTCTCTCCGCGAGATGAAGAGTCACGTCGTAATTCCCAGAGTCCGCTGGAATAAGTTCGATCCGCCGGCTGGAAAAGATTCCCAGATTGTCCAGCCGTGCTTGTGTCGCGAGCAGCGCATTGCCAGTCAAAACTTGCGGAGCGTTAAAAGCCAGCGCGTGGTTGCGAAGGGAATCCTTCAGCCGCAGCGCAGGCGCGAAAACGACACTCCGCAGGCGCGGCTTATCCACGGCATTCCAATACTTGAGAGCGGCTTCGAGATTGCCTTCGAGGAAATAAATCGTACCTAGGAATTCACTCGAATAGGAATCCTGCGGGTTCAGTCTTAGGGCGGCGTGAAGTTTGTTTTTTGCCGCTCGAAAATCCTTCTGCTTGTAGGCAATGCCAGCCAACTCAACCAAGAACCGCGGGTCCTGCGGGGCCTTGCGCGCTCCTGCTTGGAAAGACGCTTTTGCCTCGCTCCACTTTTCCAAACGAGCTAGCGAGAGCCCGGCCAGAAAATCCAAGTCCGGCGATTGACCCGCGGGACCTTGCGCCAGTTTCGCGGCTTCCTCCCAACGGCCGGCTTCGAACGCCGCCCGTGAGGCGAGAAGACGAGCTTCATCGGTGGCGTGCTCCTGGGCGAATGCGGGCAGCCCGAGCGCCAAAACCGCAACAAGAATCAGGATCACGAAACCTTTTGGGGTAGAGCCAATAACATCCAATTGCGATTCGGCCGCCATTGCTTTTCGAAATCCTCGCGCGCAACCCGGAGGAGTTTCCCGCGCGCGGGGTCGTTAATGAAGACGGCGTCGGTTTGCCAATCAATGCCTGTGACCACGACGTAGTGTAGCGGGGTTCTGACGCTGCCTGGTTGAAGGCTCGCGATCAGCGGCCGGCCCTGCTTTAGTTGTTCGAGAAGGTCTTTCCAATCTCCGTTGAGCGGAAACACCCGAAATCCAGACTCTTTGAGATAACTCTCCATATCGGAAGCATAAATACCATGGGCTTTGCGCGAATAAAGCAGTTTCTGGATTGCTGCGGCGCTGGCGCGCTGATCGTCAATCCCAGCACCATGAGCATTCCAGTACTGCAAGAGCATGGAGATTGCCGCGGACCCGCAGCCGTCCTCAGTCTGTTTCACGTAAGGCACATCGAGCCACACTCCCGCGGTTTCCTGGGGCGATCGCTGGGCCGCGCGACCCAAGAAAACAAGCAAGAGCAAACCGAGAGCGATCCGATTCGTCCGCGTGGGAAATCACTCCAAACTGCAAGAACTACCGGAGTGCAATCGCCAAGACAATGATGGCCAGGGCGATCACAATAATCCACAACAAATCCCGATCGGAGATGTGTCCGGCCGCAAAACCGCTTTGCACCCGGCGAGACCGCTCAGCCAGTTTGGCAAGATCTTCATCGCTCAGTTGGCCGACGGCTTTATCGACCTTTTGATAGTCGAGGTTGGCGGACTTCAGCGCCTTTTGCGCTTGGTCGGAAGAGAGAAGCGTTCGAATGGCTTCTTCGTTCGATTGGCGCGTCTGGGCCGGCCGCGCGGCGTCTTTGTTCAGGTCGCTCAGAGAAACGACGTGCTGCTGCTGATCCTGGGCCCTCGCTGGTATTCCCGCCAAACCAAGCGAAGCGGCAATCGCCAGCATCGACACCAACATTTTCACGCGAAAATGCATTCTTCCTCCTATGTTTGGCTGGGGTAAGAGTAGTTTACGAATTGCATCGCGCGGTGACAAGAAACTTCTCAGCACAGTTCCGCGCGGTCCGTAACTATCGCCGGACGCGAGTCAATTCTCCGCTAAAGGCCGCTGATATTTGGCGGCGTCGACCGATTTCCAGTCGCCCTTGATGATCGCGGCTCGAATCTGCGCGGCGGTCTTTCCCTTGGCGGACTGCTCGAACGTGTAAAAGTCTTCGTACATACAGGTGCCGCAGAGAGAACCGTGGTTACTGGCAAAGCAGTCCAGGAGGCTCTTGTGCCCGTGGTTGCGATCGCAATGGCAATAGCAGGGTTGCTGATAGAGCGCTTTCTTGATTTTTGCGGCGATGGCATACGCGTTTTGCACGAGCGGGTCCGTAAAAAGGCCGGGATCCATGGTCGCGGGCAGTTCTCCCTGCGGAGCGCGCACGTGGAACGCAGGAACGGTCTCTGCGGCAGCGGACTGCGGCGATTGCGAGGTGGCCTGCTGAGGAACGAGCACCAGGCCAAGCGCCATGCCGATGAGCGCCGCAAAGCTCAAGAATTTCCTGATTCGATCTCTGAGCATGCTCGCCCCTGTTTTTCGCTCCATCGCGCCACCATCGCATCGTAACTACCATAATGCCGCCAAATGTTGGCCGCTAGGTCAACGCAGCTTCAACTTCGGAATACGGCGGGGGCGGCGTGGCAGCTTTCCCTTCAAGATGCTTGGCGCGAAGATGGCGCTGCACGCGGCGGCCCCAGCCGCGCACGAAGGAAAAGTTCAGCGCGCCGCCGATGGCCGAGCTGGCGAGAGGAATCAACCGCCCGACCCACTTTTCCGCCATCTCAGCGCCCATCTTGGCGGCGAAGCGCTCCGCGATGCGCGAGGCGAGTTTCTCGAGAATCTGTTTTTCAGCCAAATCCTTGCCGTAATCGATGCCGGAGGCAACCGCGGCGGCTTTCCACATTTCCATTCTTTGGTCGTGGCCGTGAGCTTCAAAGCCGTAGAGCAGCGAGAGGCGCTGGATGAGCCGCAAAGTGATCACGGTGAGCAGGCTGGCATCCGGCAAGAACGTGATTATTCCACCGAGCCCGAATCCCGCGCCCTCGGCGAGCGCCAGCCGTTCGGCATCGTGAATGAGCACTTTGGCAATAGCGTCGAGGCGTTCCGTGGGAACGTCTTTCATCCGCGCGAAGTCCTGAACCCACAAGCCGTGCTTGTCGGCGAGCTGGCGCCGGAATTTTTCGGGGTCAATCTCGATGGAGCGAAGTCCGCGGAGAACGCCAAAGCGCAGGAATCGGCCGAAGGTGCGTCCCGCAAGCGACCCTTTGACCGAATTGTGTAACCGGGCCATGTCTATTAGCATCCTAAGGCGGTTAGAACCGGCTGGCAACCGCGGCGTTGCATGCCTGTACCAGTGGAGCTAGCCGGGTGAACCCCGAGAAGGGGGGAGTTACCCGGAACGCGGCAGGCAAACGGCAGTTCTACTTGACGCGGAGGCGCTTTTCGGTAAACTGCATCTTTCTCTATGGCCACCGTGGCACAATTCGTTCCCTCCGAAGTCGTGCATGACCTCGACTTTCCGCAACGCGAGGCGGCCTTTTTTTACGGCCTGTTCCTGCGCGGTTATTCCGCGGAGCAGTTGCGGCGAGACATCGAAGTGCCGCCGGCAGTTCTTGCGAAGTGGCACCGCGAGGCAGAGCGAGATCCGCAGTTGCGCGATATTTTCACGCGCATGGTGGATTACCGGCGTCACGTGCTGGCCATTTTCGATACGCTGGTAGGTTCAGACACTCAGCCGCAGCGCGTGCAGTAAACACTCTGTTCCCTTCTCAGACCTGCGACAGAATTCCCAGAGCGATATTGCGGTGAATTCCCTCATTCGTTAGCGCGAGATTTCCTGTACCTTCGTTCAGGTCAAAAACTGTCAAGCAACCAAAACGAGAACACTGGCCTTCTAACCGACTTCGGGGGGCAAGTGTCACAAAATGAAGGGGATTCCTTCATTGACGGGGAACTGGCCTGGGGTTAGAATCACAACGTCCTAAGGCTTGAGGTGTCTTCATGTCAAGGGTAGTACGGACCCTGTTCGTTTCCATTTTTTCGATCGCTATCGCCATTCCATCCGCTTCCGCCCAACAGGCGCAAGATCCGGGGACCCCTCCGGTACCCCAAAAGATGGACAAAGAAGCCAAACGCAAGATGAAAAAGACGCTGAAGGAATTGGACAGCGCCTACAAGCAATGGCTGACGGAAGACGTCACGTACATCATCTCGCCGGACGAGCGCAACGCCTTCCTGCAACTGGATACCAACGAAGAGCGCGAACAGTTCATCGAGCAGTTCTGGTTGCGGCGCAGCAGCAATCCGGACCTGCCGGAGAACGATTTTAAAGAAGAGCATTACCGCCGCATCGCCTACGCCAACGAACATTTCGCTTCGGGCATCCCTGGGTGGAAGACCGACCGCGGACGCATGTACATCATGTGGGGTCCGGCGGATGAAGTGGAATCGCACCCCACGGGCGGCACCTACGACCGGCCGATGGAAGAGGGCGGCGGCTCCACGACTACGTATCCTTGGGAGACTTGGCGCTGGCGCTACCTGGAAGGCATCGGGGAGAACATTATTTTGGAGTTCGTCGATCCCAGCGGCTCGGGTGAGTATCACTTGACCATGGATCCCTCCGAAAAGGATGCGCTGCTGCACGTGCCTGGAGCCGGGCTGAGTTTGATGGAATCCATGGGTATGGCGTCGAAGACCGACCGGTTCACGCGGTCTGACGGCACCAATCTGCCGACGGCCATGGGTGGTACACCAGCCAGCATGAACGAGTTCAGCCGGCTAGAGCTCTACGCCAAGGTCAATAAGCCGCCAGAAGTGAAATTCAAGGACCTCGAAGCAGTGGTTACCTCCCGCATCGTGCGGGATCAAGTGCACTTCAACTGGCGGACCGATTACTTGAAAGTGACGAATGACACCGTGCTCGTGCCCGTCACCGTGCAGATTCCCAATAGCCAGCTTTCGTTTCAGGCCAAGGAAGGGATTCATTCCGCGGTGATCAATATTTTCGGGCGTGTGAGTACGCTCACGGGCCGGGTGGTGCAAACGTTTGAAGATTCCGTTTCGCGCGATTTTCCGGATTCGCTTTACCAGCAATCCTTGAAACTCCAGTCCATCTATCAGAAGGCCGTTCCTTTGCGCCCCGGCTTATACCGCCTGGACCTGGTGCTTAAAGACGTGCAGAGCGGAAATGTCGGGGTCGTGAACTCGCGACTGCAAGTGCCACGCTTCGACGACGACAAACTGGATACGAGCTCGCTAATCCTCGCGGACGGCGGCAAACTCGAGCACGTGCCGTCGAAACAGATTGGTACGGGGCAGTTCGTGCTGGGTTCCACGAAAGTTGTACCTCGTCTCGAAGCCGATTTCACCACCGCCGAACGGCTTGGCATTTACATGCAAATTTATAACCTGAAGCCCGATGACAAGACGCACAAGTCCAACGCGACGTTCCAATACACGGTCAAAAAAGGCAAGGATCAGGTCATGCAGTTCAAGGAAACATCCGCCGACATGAAGCAGACTGGGGATCAGGTCACGATTGAGCGCCTCCTGCCCCTGGCAACACTGGCGCCGGGGAAATACAGCCTGGAAGTGAATGCCACAGACACGCTTTCCAATCAGACCATTTCGCGCACCGCAGAGTTTACGGTGAGGGCGCCGGCGGAAACCAAGACCGCGGCGAATGCTGCACCGGGGAGGTAAGACAAAGTGATACAGGAACGGCTCCGACCCCTGGGGGCCCTGGTCCTGACCGTCATGATTTCGTCCTTCGCGGCGAATCCTGCGGCCGCGCAAGCGAAGCCTGTCCCGGGCAAGCTTGCGGGTGTGGTGCGCGACGTTGCGGGTACGCCGCAGATGGGCGCGAGCGTGGAATTGGTTTCCGAAGCGGTGGGCGTGGCGGCCACCCGCGGATTCCTTACGAATACCCAAGGCATGTTTCGGGGCGACAAGCTCGCTCCCGGCTTTTACACCGTCCGCGTGACTCTCGCGGGTTTTCTTCCGACACTCGAAAAACACATTCGCGTTACATCGAACCTGACGACGGTAGTTCGCATCGAGCTGGAATCCATGTTCGCATCGCTGGATCAGTTGCGGCGCATGCCCTCGACCAGCGCTGCGGAAGTTGACGATTGGAAGTGGGTGTTGCGATCCGCTTCCACAATGCGCCCGGTTCTAGAATGGGTGGACCACGACACTTTGAGTGGCTCAACCGCTACTGGTGGTGAATCTGCCGGCCCTCGCGCACCCAGAATGCGCATGGAATTTACCGATGGCGCGCGACGTCCCAGTTCGGCTTCGAGCATCGCCTCCTCGCCCGCTACCGCCGTTGCCTACGACCAGAAGTTGGGTGGCACAAGCAGGATGATCCTGGCTGGCCAGGTGAACTACGACGGTGATGCCCCTGCTGGCGGCATCGCCACGGTGTGGCTGCCAACGGGAACGCTCGGCGCAGGTCCGCATACGGCGCTAGTTCTTCGCGAAGCCAAGCTGGGACCTGTCGGGCCAGTCTTCCGGGGCATCCGTTTTGAGCAGGGCGGCGCGCTAGCACTCGGGGATCGCACGGTTTTGCAGTACGGTGCCGAATACGTCTTGGTGGGGCTCGGGGCCTCGGCCTCTTCGCTGCGGCCGCACGCGGTCTTAAATGTGCGCCTCACCAATGATTGGAGCACTTCTCTCGTTTTCGTTTCCATGCCCAACACGCCCGGTCCGCTCGAAGGAAATGACGCGCTGCCGGGCGGCGCGCTTGCGGCGGCGCTCAATGAACTGGATGCATTTCCCGCGTTGCTCTGGCGGCAGGGCCGTCCCGTTTTACAGAACGGTTTGCACGAGGAAATTTCAGCGGAGAGAAAATTTGGCGCTCGCGGGAAGCTTCAGATCGCGGGCTTTCACGACGATAACCGCCACGTGGCGGTATTTGGCCGGGGCAACGACCTGCCCGCCGGAGACTATCTTCAGGATGGTTTCACCACTGGTTTTGCTTATGACGGCGGCTCTTCCAGCAGTTGGGGAACCCGCCTTGGATTTCGCGAGAAACTCGACGGCGATGTGGAATTGAGCGCCGTTTATTCCTTCGGAGGCGCTTTGACCCCGTCGGACGAGCTGGACGGTCTTCTTCGCGATGCCTTTCGCACGGCTCAGCGGCACTCCCTGGGGGCGGGAATCTCCGCGAAAGTGCCCCACCTCGGCACGAAAGTCCAGGCGGGATACAAGTGGGTGAATGGCGTCACGGTTTCCTCCGTTGACAGCTATGGCGGTTCCCTGTTCCAAATGGACCCTTATCTACACCTCCTTTTCCGCCAGCCTCTGCCGAAGTTTGCCCTTGGCCGGTGGGAAGCCATTGCGGATTGCAACAATCTCCTCGCGCAGGGTTATGTCTCCACCAGTAGCAGGGATGGCCGAGTGATTCTGGTACCTGCATTTCGGACTTTTCGAGGTGGACTCAGCGTTCAGTTCTAGGTATTTATTGGTTCTAGAAAGCTGTATTTGTCCTTCCAGAAACAGGATGAAGCCGGATAGCCTAGCCTTCCGCCGCAGTAAACTGTTGATTATAATAGAGTTCCGCGAGTGGATGGCTACCAAACAATGGACATTGGGTTGCACTTGGTTTCTTGTGGCGGGGTATACCCCTGCCCGATAGAGTCATGAGGCAAAACCTCAGAGTTAGTCTTGGAGCCGTCGTGCTGGCGCTTGCCACGCTAGCTGCGGTGGTATTTGCCCTCATTAACTTCGACCAGCGCACTCGCTTTGAAGTGGTATACGACGGGGTGGCCTGGCTGGACACCGACCATGGCATTCAGGCCAGCCGGGTTTCCCCAAACTCTCCGGCAACCCGAGCGGGGATCCGTCCGGGCGACGTCCTGTTGACAATCAATAAAGCTCCGATTACAAGAGCTGCGCAAGTCGGGCAACGCCTGGAGCGTGCCGGCCTCTGGACCCAGGTGCGCTACAAGCTCTCCCGCGGTGGCGAGGATTTTGAAACGCCACTCCTCACGGCGCCAGCCGAGAAACCCCTCGCGACCGAAAATTACCTGCGAATTGTAGGACTGCTTTACCTTTTCATTGGCTTGTTCATTTTTATTCGCCGCTGGAACGCTCCGCGTGCCGTGCACTTTTACGTTTTTTGCTTGGTTTCCTTTGTTCTTTGGTCGTTCCATTTCAGCGGCAAGTTGGACACCTTTGATTGGGAAGTGTACTGGTCGGAAATCGTGGCGCGCTTGCTGGCCCCCGCTTTGCTCCTCCACTTTGCGCTGGTGTTCCCGGGGCGGTCCGAGTCGACGATTCGCTCGTCATCGAAATTATTGGCGGTCTACTCCGTGCCCCTCGCGTTGCTCTTGATTCATGTGAATACGGCGCTCAACGCCTTCGGCTGGGTGCCCTGGCTTGCTTCCTACATATTGCTCACGAAGCTGGAATTCGGCTATCTCGCTCTTTGCTTCCTGGCTGCGGGGCTTGTTTTCTACCGGAACTACCGCGAAGCGCCTTCCGGTGTCCTTCGCCAGCAATTAAAATGGCTCACCGGCGGAACTCTTGCCGGCAGTCTTCCCGTTTCTTTGCTCTACATCCTTCCCTTGGTGCTTGGCGTGACCATGCGCCCGTGGATGCAGCTCTCCGTATTGAGTCTTGTGCTGATCCCGCTGTGCTTTGGCTACGCCGTGATCCGCTACCGCTTGATGGACGTGGACATCATCTTCAAGCGCGGCTTGGCGTATACCGCGGCCACCGCCGGCGTGGCCGCAGTCTATTTCGCTTTGGTCGCGCTGGTCGCCGTGATTTTCCACACGCCGACGAACGGCCCCATCGGCGGCATGATCGCCATCGTCGTAGCCGCGTTCTTGTTCCAGCCCTTCCGCACGGGGATTCAGGCGCGCCTGGACCGCTTCTTCTATCGTGATCGGCTGGATTACCGCCGCACGCTCATCGAATTCGGCCGCACGCTGACAAATGAAGTGCGTTTCGATCCCATGCTGGGCTCGGTCATGGACCGCATTTCCCAAACGCTCCTGGTCGACCGTCTCGCGATTTTTGTGGAGAACGCCTTGCAACCCGGACAGATGCGCATCGCCCGTTCGATGGGCGTACGCCTCTCCGAGTCTTTGGATCTTAGTTTCCTCGAGCCGGCCCGGCCCGAGTTTGCCCGGGGGGCGCTCTTTTTCGAGTCGCCCCGCGCGGCAAGGGACGTCAGCGACTCCGTTCGCCGTACACTCGAGCAACTGGACCTCAACTACTTTGTCCCTTGCCGCATACGCGAGCACACCGTCGCGGTTCTCGGCCTCGGCAAAACCGTCGATGGGGATTTTCTATCCAGCGATGACGTCGAGTTGGTTGAGACCATCGCCGGCTACGTCGCCGTGGCCCTGGACAACGCGCAGCTTTACAACTCACTCGAACAAAAAGCCCTCGAAATCGCACGCCTCAAGGACTTCAGCGAAAATATCGTGGAATCGCTGAACGTCGGTGTGCTCTCCGTCGATCTCGACGGCATCGTCGAATCGTGGAATACCCGCATGGAGCTGCTCTTCGGAGTGACGCGCGAAGAATCCGTTGGGCGCCAGCTCAACTCGCTGTTGCCGCCGGAACTGGCGCACGAAATCGCCGCCCGCGGCGACCAGGAACAAATTACCGGCATCTATAAACAGAGACTCCAGCATCAAGGGAAATCGCTGACCTTGAACGTTTCCATCACTCCCCTGGTAAGCAAGTCCAACGAGCGCATCGGCCGCCTGCTGCTCTTCGACGACGTGACCCAGCGGGAGCGCATGGAAGAGCAGATGTCGCAGACGGAGAAGCTGACTTCGCTTGGGCTTCTCGCGGCGGGCGTGGCGCATGAGGTGAATACTCCGCTTGCGGTCATCTCCAACTATATTCAAATGCTGGCGAAGCAAATGCCGGAAGGCGACCCGCGCCAATCGATCATTGAAAAAATCGTGAAGCAGACGTTCCGTGCCAGTGAAATCGTCAACAATCTGTTGAATTTCTCGCGGACCGGCGCGGCGGAAGCCGCGGACATTGATGTAAACCGCGTGGTCGAGGAAACCTTGTCGCTGGTGGCTCACCCGCTCAAAGCCTCGCACATCCACGTGGTGAAGCAACTCGCCGAGCCGCTGCCGCCGGTTCGTGGGTCAGCCAATAAGCTCCAGCAGGTCTTCTTGAACCTTTTCTTGAACGCACGCGATGCCATGCCCGGCGGGGGAATGCTCGAAGTC
>Ga0210405_10002300_pt1 | contig 20029 bp, 18 predicted proteins | sample IncBWH11MmetaG_FD_155492 | JGI IMG/M metagenome (GOLD analysis project Ga0210405, IMG submission 155492) | Forest soil microbial communities from Barre Woods Harvard Forest LTER site, Petersham, Massachusetts, United States - Inc-BW-H-11-M | ecosystem: Environmental > Terrestrial > Soil >... | reverse complement strand
CTTGCGGGCGGCATCCTGCTCAAGGGGCCGCTGATCCTGATGTTTGTTGGACTAGCCATCGGCACACTGGCAATTTTGGACCGGTCGGCGACGTGGCTGTGGCGTCTGCGCCCGGTCTGGGGCCTGACGTGGCTCCTGGTTTTGGTGCTGCCCTGGTTCCTTGCGATCTTCTGGCGCGCCGGCGACGCATTCTTCGCGGGTTCCATCGGTGGCGACATGTTGAGCAAGCTGGCGGCGCAAGAATCCCATGGCGCGCCACCCGGTATCTATCTGCTGCTGTTCTGGGTGACGTTCTGGCCCGGTGCTCCACTGGCGGCGATGGCGGCGCCGGCCGTCTGGCGGGCGAGGCGAGAGCCCGGCGCGCAGTATCTGCTGGCCTGGCTCGTTCCTTCCTGGATCGTGTTCGAGTTGGTGCTGACCAAACTGCCGCATTATGTGCTGCCGCTCTATCCGGCGATCGCGGTCCTGACGGTTGGCGCGCTCGAGCGTCGCGTGCTGTCACGATCCTGGTTGATGCGCGGCGCGGCCTGGTGGTTTGTCATTCCGGCGCTCGCTTCCGTCATCGCCGTTGTCGGAGCCGTCACATTGACGCGTCAGCCGGTATTCCTGGCGTGGCCATTCGTTGCCGCGGCCCTTATCTTCGGGCTGTTCGCGTGGTGGCTTTACGACGACAACCGAGCCGAACGCTCGTTGCTCAACGCCGTGGTCGCGGCGGTTTTCCTGGCGGTGGCCCTCTATGGCGTCGTCGTGCCGGCGCTGGCACCGCTGTTTCCGAGCGCCGAAATTGCGCGCGCGCTCCGCAACGTCGCTTGTGTTGGACCGAAGGCCGCCGCCGCCGGTTTCCACGAGCCGAGCCTGGTGTTCATGACCGGCACGTCGACGCTGCTGACGGATGGATCGGGTGCTGCGGATTTCCTGGGCCAGGGCAGTTGCCGGTTTGCCCTGGTGGAGCAGCGTTCGGAGCGCGGATTTGCCCAGCGCGCCGAAGCCATCGGGTTGCGATACGATGTGGCGGCCCGCATCGACGGCTATAATATTTCGCAGGGCAAGGCGATTTCGATCGCGATCTTCCGCTCCGAAGGCACGGAGTAAGATGTCCGCTCCGGCCAGCATCGGCGAATCTTCAAGTTACGTCGGGCGTCTTTACGCCCTGGTGCTGACATCGCTCGGGCAGCTCGTGCGCGCCCCCTCGCATGCAAGACGCGCCGTAGCCGCCCGGAGACTGGCGCTCGACGCGCTCCTGGTGTCGGCGATTGTCAGTGCGATTATCGTTGCGCTGATGGTTGGGTTCGATGCGCGCGAGATCGGCCTGATGCCGCCCCGCGGCTCGGCAAGCCTGTGGCCGGTTCGCATCCTGACCGACTTCGGCAGGGACGCCTATGTCCTTTCGATCCTCGCTGTGATGCTTCTTGTCGTCGCCTGCGTTGCGACGGGATTGCGAGGTATCTCGCAAGCCCGCCTGCTGAGCTTTGGCTTGCGCCTGCAGTTTCTGTTCTTCGCCGTGCTGGTGCCGCTCATCCCCGGCGAAATATTGAAATGGATCGTCGGTCGTGGCCGGCCGTTCGTGGGAGGGCAGGCCAACCCTTTCAACTTCGTTCAGTTCGCTGGAACCGAAGCCTATGCCAGCTTTCCATCGGGGCATGCCATCACGGCGTTTGCCCTGGCTTTTGCAGTGAGCGCGGTGTGGCCGCGGGCGCGGGGCTTGATGATCGCCTACGCTTTCCTGATCGCCTTCAGTCGCCTGGTGCTTTTGGCCCATCATCCGAGCGACGTGGTGGCGGGCGCGCTGATCGGCGTGGTCGGCGCCATGGCTGTGCGATACTGGTTTGCCGCGCGCGGTCTGGGGTTCGCGATTCGCCGCGACGGCGCGATTTCGGCGCTTGCCCCGGGCCGTCTCAAAAGGGTTGCCCGGGCGGCGTCCGCCCCATAAGAAGCGGACGAGCATGCGAGCGGCACCGGCTGCGGGCCAACTCTAACGGTGAGCGTGGATTTGCCTTCTTCTGACACAGCCGAGCCGGCCGTTTCCATCATTGTTCCCGTGCGCAACGAGGCCGACAATGTGGCGCCGCTGATCGCCGAGATCGCGGCCGCGCTGGACGGTCGGTGGATCTATGAAATCATCTATGTCAACGACGGATCAACGGACGCGACCGCGGAGCGGCTTCTTGCCGCCATGAAGCGGCGCCGAAATCTGCGCCAGATCAGCCACCGGACACCGTCAGGCCAATCGGCCGCGGTGCGCAGCGGGGTTCGCGCCGCGCGCGGCGCTATCGTGGCAACGCTGGATGGCGATGGCCAGAACAATCCGGTGTTCCTGCCAGAGTTGATTTCGGCGATCGAAAGGGGTGGCGAGCGCGTCGGCCTTGCCGCCGGTCAACGGGTTGGACGCAAGGACACCGGCTTCAAGAAAATCCAGTCGCGCATCGCCAACGGGGTGCGCAATGCAATCCTGCGCGATGGCACCCGCGATACCGGCTGCGGCCTGAAGGCATTCCGGCGGGAGGTGTTTCTGGCGATGCCTTATTTCGATGGTCTTCATCGCTTCCTTCCGGCGCTGGTTCGCCGTGAAGGTTACGAGATCGCCTATGTCGACGTCATCGACCGGCCGCGCCATTCCGGCGTGTCAAACTATGGATTCTTCGATCGGCTATGGATCGGAATCATGGATCTCGGCGGCGTGTGGTGGCTGATCCGCCGCAAGAAACCGACCCCTGTCGCGACCGAGGTGGAGTGATGTTGATCCAGTACGGGCAGGATCTCGGCAATTATCTCTACGACGTTTTCGTCGCCAAGTTCGATTTCTGGCTCGGCTTCGGCCTGGTCGCACAATTATTTTTCACAGCGCGATTTCTGGTGCAGTGGATTTCGAGCGAGCGCGCCGGACGAAGCGTTGTGCCGATGGCGTTCTGGCTTTTCTCGATGGGTGGCGGGTTGATGACCCTGGTCTACGGCATCGTCAAGCGTGAGCCTGTGATCATCATCGGGCAGGCCCTGGCCACCATCATCTATGTCCGCAATATCATGCTGATCGTGAAGCATCACGCGAGCGGATCGCAAACACTGGATCGCTAGCACCTGGGTTCGTGCGTGGGATCTTCGCAATCCGGCAAGCTCTGGCGTTAGCTCCAGGTTCGTGTAGGTTTATGGCAACAACGGGCGGCAAGCCCGGGTCTTATGGGGAGCAACATGAACTTGAAAAGACAAATCCTTTCGTATTTTGCCCTCGTCGCAACCGGCATTGCAGCGGCAAGCCTGGTCTCGATTTCGGCACCGGCCAGCGCGCAGCAGGCAGCGGTGGCGATCGACAATGATGACATTGGCGGCGTCGTGCGCGGTCCGGCCGGACCCGAGGCGGGCGTCTGGGTGATAGCGGAGACCACCGAACTGCCGACGAAATTCACCAAGATCGTCGTGACCGACGATCAGGGACGCTTTGTGATTCCCGATCTGCCGCCGAAGGTGAACTATGAGGTGTGGGTTCGCGGTTATGGTCTGGTGGATTCGCCCAAGCTGCGCGCGAAGCCCGGCCAACTGCTCAACCTTACCGCAGTGCCTGCGCCGGACGAAGCGGCCGCGGCCCATTATTATCCGGCGATCTACTGGTTCACGTTGCTGAAGATTCCACCGGCCAAGGATTTCGGCGGCACCACGGATATTCCGAAGGCAATCACTCAGGATATCTGGCGTCAGCGCATGAACAATGTCGATTGCGTCGGCTGTCATCAACTCGGCCAGGAATCGACCCGAACCATCCCGGCTGCGTTCGGCGAATTCAAAACGGGCGAGGAAGCCTGGATGCGTCGCGTGTCGTCGGGCCAGACCGGCGAATGGATGATCAATCGGCTTGCCGGAGAACTCGGCAGCGTGCCTTTCAAATATTTCGGCGACTGGACCGACCGGGTCGCCAAGGGCGAATTGCCAAAAGCCAAGCCACCGCGGCCGTCCGGCATTGAGCGCAATGTGGTCGTCTCGTCATGGGAGTGGGCGACGGAGAAACACTTCGTCCACGATCTGATTTCCTCGGACCGGCGCAATCCAACCGTCAACGCCTACGGTCCGCTGTACGGCTCGAACGAATACTCCTCCGACTACATGCCGATCCTCGACCCGAAGACCAGCACGGTGACCTTCTTCAAGATGCCGGTCGCCGATCCGAACGCGCCGGAATCGTTTGGACCGCCATTTCATCCAAATGCCACGCCGAAGCCGATTGGCGCGTCAGCCTATTGGGGCGACGAAAAGATATGGAGCCAGAAAGCGAACAACCATAACGGCATGTTCGACGGCAAGGGTCGGGTTTGGTTCGCTGCCGCCGTGCGCGGGATCGAAAATCCCGATTTCTGCCAGAAGGGCTCCGACCATCCGTCGGCGAAAGCGTTCCCGCTTGAGCGATCGGGCCGGCAGGCCTCGATGCTCGATCCCAAGACCATGAAGTACAGTTTCATCGACACCTGCTTTGGCACCCATCACCCGCAATTCGGTTACGATGCCGACAATACGTTGTGGTTCTCCGGCACCGGCCCGGTGGCCGGCTGGGTCAACACAAAGGTTTGGGACGAAACCGGCGATTCCGCGAAAGCGCAGGGCTGGGCGCCGTGGGTTCTCGATACCAACGGTAACGGCAAAGTGGACGAATACACCGAACCCGGTGCGCCGGCGCAGGCGGACAAAGACATGCGGATCGCGGGATCCGGACCCTACGCCGTGATGCCGCATCCGACCGATGGTTCGATCTGGTACGCCTTCAACGTGTTCGCGGGGACGCCCGGCTTCCTGCGCTACGACCCCAGGACCAAGCTGTCGGAATTCTACGCCATTCCCAAGGAAGGCATTGGCCTGCGCGGTGGCGACATCGACAAGGACGGCGTGCTTTGGGGCTCGGGCTCAAACGGGAGCCTGATCAGTTTCGATCGCCGCAAATGCAAGAACCCGCTCAACGGGCCGAACGCGACCGGCAATCACTGCCCGGAAGGTTTTGCCTTCCACAAATATCCAGGGCCGGGTTTTGAGGGCTTCGAAAACACCAGCGCCGAGGCGAGCTACTGGACCTGGGTTGATCACCACAACGCGGTAGGCCTTGGCGAGAACATCCCGATCTCCACCGCCAACCTCAATGACGGCTTCGTTGCGTTCAAGGACGGGCAAATGGTGATGCTGCGCATTCCTTATCCGATCGGCTTCTTCGCCAAGGGCCTCGATGCGCGCATCGACGATCCCAATGCCGGCTGGAAAGGGCGGGGCCTGTGGAGCACGAGCGGTGATCGCGTGCCATGGCTGATGGAGGGTGGCAAGGGTTCGAAGCCACGCGCCGTGCACATCCAGATACGCCCGGATCCACTGGCGAAGTAGGGTCTTGGGAGGCGGATCGCCGCAGCGCGCTGTTCACATAGAAGTCCCCGGGACGCAAGGCGCTAAACCAGCATGTTTCGTGGGAACCTCCGACATCGTGTGCTGTTACCTGCTGTGCCTCGTTTTCGGCAATCCTGCCTTTATGCTTCTTGGAGATGATCATGGATAAAAAGATCGCGGGCCTTCTGGGCGCCGTTGGTGCATTGGCTTCGCTCACATCGGCCCACGCTTCTACCCCTTCCGATCCGACCAACGTGCTGAAGGCACAGTCGTTTGCGGACCTTCTACAGCCCATTCCAAACGCCGCTGCCACACTGAGAGCTGTCGATGAGGCAGCAGTCGAGCCGGATGCGAACGTGCAGTTGGCCCAGTATCACCACCATCATCATCACCACGCCTATCGGCGTGATCGGCGAATTGTCGTCATGCCGCGCCACCGCCATCATCACCATCATCACCACGATCACATGCGATAAAGGCTTCCGGGAAAACGGCAGGGCTCTGACGCACCCTGCCGTTTTTCATTCAGTGTCTGGTAGTGCGGAGAGTTTCGGACCCGGGGCGAAGCTTGTCAGCGATTGGCCAGCGCTGCGGGTGACGTTGCGGCCCGCGAACGGCCTGCCAATGCGGATTACAAAGAGAACTACCGGCTGCGCGCGGCGTTGAACGCATCAAACCCGCGGGCAAGGTCGGCCTTGAGGTCTTCGACATTCTCCAGCCCGATATGAAGCCGCAAGGTCGGCCCGCCCGGCGCCCACTTTGAAGCCGTGCGATAGGTCGCGCAGTCGAAGGGGATGACCAGGCTTTCGAAGCCACCCCATGAATAGCCCATGCCAAACAATTTTACGGTGTCAAGCAGGGCATCGACGGATTTTTGCGGCGCCGGCTGCAAAACAATGCTGAACAGGCCGGACGCGCCGGTAAAATCCCTCTTCCAGATCGCATGGCCCGGATCGCTTTCCAGCGCCGGGTGCAACACCCTGGCGACCTCGGGCCGCCCTGAAAGCCATCGCGCCATTTCGAGCCCGGATCGCTCATGCTGCGCAAGCCGTACCGCAAGTGTCCGCAAGCCGCGGATCGCAAGGAAGACGTCATCGGGCCCTGCGCAAACGCCGAGCAAACGGATCGACTCGGCGATCGTCGGCCAGGTTCTGGCGTTGGCCGAGATGGTTCCGAACATGATGTCGGAATGTCCGCCGATATATTTGGTGGCGGCCTGTATGCTGATATCGACGCCCTGATCCAGCGAGCGGTGAAACAGCAGGGTCGCCCAGGTATTGTCGTCGATCACAAGCGCGCCGCGGGCATGCGCCACTGACGCAATCGCAGGAATGTCCGGCATTTCGAAGGTTTGCGAGCCGGGCGCCTCGACCAGCACCGCCCTCGTGTTTGGCTTGAACACTTCGCCGATGCCGGCGCCGATCAGGGGATCGAAGTAGGTGGTCTCGACGCCGTAGCGGGCAAGCAAGCCGTTGCAGAAATTACGCGAGGGCCGGTAGACATTGTCGCAGACCAGCAGATGATCGCCCGACTTCAAAACCGCGAGCAGGGTGGTCGTGATCGCCGACAGGCCCGAGGGCGCGATACCGACGCCGGCGCATTGTGGGCCTTCGAGACCCATCATGGCCTCCTGCAACGCCTTGGTCGTCGGCGTTCCGTGGCGGCCATACTGGAACTCGCCGCGATGGGCATGCAGGTCGTCGGCCGTCGGATAAAGCACCGTGGAACCGTGGACGACCGGCGGATTGACGAATCCCTTCTGGGCCCTGGTGTCGCGGCCGGCGGTTACCAACGTGGTTTCCGCGCCTGGTGACGTTGTCCGCTTGTCATCCCCTGGAGAGCTCATGTTTTCCGCCGTTATTGATTATTTCTTGCGCACCGCCACGCGAAAGTCCGCTGGATTAGCGGTCTGCGGGTGGGATAGTTAATAGCAGGACAGGGAAGACGGACGTCAACCCCTTGACCCGGCCCCCCAGTCGTTCTGTGATGCACAGCAACTATTTCGTCGCAGCATGTTGAGGGGCTCGCCGCGACCACTGATTCATTGCTCAGGCGGACCATGGGCCACCGCGCCCATTGTCCGGTATTTGCTGTGGTGAATCATTGGGTTGGCCCATCGGCGCATGCGACGATAATCCACCGTTCCCGGATGACCTTCGAAAGGCTTCGCCATGACACGCGCATCTGTTGTCTTTACCCTTGCTCTTGCTGCCGCTCTTTCGACCCAGGCTGCGACCGCGCAGACCCTCAAGACGGTCAAAGACCGCGGCATGTTGTCCTGTGGCGTGAGCCAGGGGCTGCCGGGCTTTTCCTCTCCCGATGACAAGGGCAACTGGACCGGGCTCGATGTCGACGTCTGTCGGGCGATCGCGGCCGCCATCTTCAACGATACGACCAAGGTCAAGTTCGTGCCATTATCGGCCAAGGACCGCTTTACCGCGCTTCAATCCGGCGAAATCGACGTACTCTCGCGCAATACCACCTGGACATTGTCCCGTGACACCACGCTTGGTGCCAACTTCACAGGCGTGACCTATTATGACGGTCAGGGCTTCCTGGTGAAAAAATCCCTCAAGGTGAATTCCGCGCTGGAATTAAATAGCGCCTCGGTTTGCGTGCAAACCGGAACGACCACGGAGCAAAATCTCGCCGACTACTTCAAGGGCAACAACATGAAGTACGAGGTGATCGCGTTTGGCACCGCCGACGAGGCCGTGAAGGCCTATGAGTCCGGACGCTGTGACGTCTTCACCACGGACGTGTCGGGGCTCTATGCCGAGCGTCTGAAGCTTGCAAATCCCGCCGATCATGCCGTGCTTCCCGAGGTGATCTCGAAGGAGCCGCTCGGTCCGATGGTGCGTCATGGTGACGATCAATGGTTCGACCTGGTCAAATGGGTATTGTTTGCCATGGTCGACGCGGAAGAGCTCGGCATAACCCAAAAGAACGTCGACGAAATGGCGAAATCGGACAAACCGGAGCTCAAGAGAGCCTTCGGTACCGACGGCAATCTCGGCGAACAGCTCGGCGTGACCAAGGATTGGGTGACAAGGATCGTCAAGGGGGTCGGCAATTACGGCGAAGCCTTTGATCGCAACGTCGGCGCCGGGTCCAAACTCGGGATTGCCCGCGGGCTCAATCAGCTCTGGAACAAGGGTGGAATTCAGTACGCACCGCCGATCCGCTGATCACGGCATCACCCGCGGCGATGACCATCGAGCCCCGAAAACCACCGTCGCAGTTTGTCGTCAAACTGCAACGTGCACTCGGTGGCCAGGCAGGGTGGGGCGGCTTCGTCCTGCAGTTCTTGTTCGTCGGCGCGCTTGCCTGGATCTCTTACGAGATCGTCTCCAACGCCAGCGAAAATCTGAAGGCCCAGCGGATCACCGCGGGCTTCGGCTTTCTGGCGAATACGGCGGGATTTGACGTCAACCAGAACCTCATCCCGTATGCGGGATCCGATACGTACACGCGGGTATTCTTCGTCGGTCTGCTGAACACGCTGCTGGTTTCGGTGATCGGCATCTTCTTCGCCACCCTGATCGGATTTCTGGTTGCGCTTGGCCGGTTGTCGCCGAACTGGCTGCTGGCGCGCATCTCCGGTGGCTATGTCGAGCTGGTGCGCAATCTGCCGCTCCTGTTCCAGATCCTGTTCTGGTATCTGGCGGTGCTTGCCGCGCTCCCCAATCCGCGGCAGAGCATCGCGCTGTTCGGCAGTTTCTTTCTCAGCAATCGCGGATTGGTGATTCCAAAGCCGGTGGGCGAGCCCGGTCTCGAGCCGTTTGTGTTGGCTATCCTGATTGCGATTTTCGCCTCGGTGGGGTTGTGGCGGTATGCGCGCTGGCAGCTCTTCCAGAACGGCAAGGTGATCAAGGTCTGGCCATACGTGCTTGGTTTGCTTGCCGGCCTGCCGCTCTTCGATGTGCTGATCTTTGGCGCGCCGGTGTCGTTTGAAGTGCCTGTTCTCAAGGGATTCAATTTTTCCGGCGGCTCGCGCGTCATTCCGGAATTCGTCGCGCTGACGCTGGCGCTCTCGACCTATACCGCGGCCTTTATCGCCGAGATCGTGCGCGCCGGCATTCTTTCGGTTCACAAGGGGCAGATGGAGGCTGGCTCCTCGCTCGGGCTGCAGCGTGGTTCGGTGCTGCGGCTGATCGTGATCCCGCAGGCGCTGCGTGTCATCCTGCCACCGCTCACCAACCAGTATCTCAACCTGACCAAGAACTCGTCGCTCGCGGTGGCGATCGGTTACCCCGATCTGGTTTCGGTTTTTGCGGGCACGACGCTGAGCCAGACCGGCCAGGCGATCGAAATCATCGGCATTACCATGGGTGTCTATCTCCTGATCTCGCTGGTGACGAGCGCGATCATGAGCTTCTACGGATGGCGGCTCGGACGGAGTCTGGGCGGATGAACGACATCACGTATTCCGCCTTCGTCCGCGAGGACCTCGTGCCCGAACGCCCGGCGCCGGTAAAGACGACCGGCTTTGTCGGCTTCCTGCGCACCCGGCTGTTCAACTCGCCAACCAATATCCTGATCACGGTCGTGAGCGTGCTTCTGTTGTGGGTTGTGCTGGTCCCCACGATCAAATTCCTGCTGGTCGACGCGGTGTGGAGCGGCAAGGATCGGTCAGCCTGTCTTGCCGAAAATACCGGGCGCGTCGTCGGGGCCTGCTGGCCGTTCATCCAGGCCAAATTCAGCCAGTTCATCTACGGCTTCTACCCGGAGCCGGAGCGGTGGCGGGTCAATTTGACCTTCCTCCTTGCCGCGATCCTGCTGCTGCCGCTGCTCATTCCGCGGCTCCCGGCCAAAGGCATCAATGCCGGTCTGTTTTTCCTTGCATTTCCGGCCGTCGCTTTTTTCCTGCTGCACGGCGGCGGGCTGGAGGGCTTTGGCGTCAGCTGGATCGCCGGCATTTTGTCGGGATTGGCCAACAGCATCACCGAGGCGGGCACGGCATTGGCGCGCGCCGGCGCATCCCTGGGTGAATCAGTCGCGATGGCCGGATCATTGCTGAAGTGGCTGGGATGGCTCGTTGCCCAACTCGGCGCAGCCCTTCACTATCTCATCGCTCCCCTGACATGGCTGCGCGATCAGATTCAGATGTCAGGTCGTCCGGTCTGGATCGACTTTGCGGTGACGGCCGTGGTTGTCTCGGCCCTGCTGTTCTGGCTGAGCGGCGGCACGCGCGCCGGCTGGCGTCCCCTGATTACCAGCCTCGCGACTTTTGGAGGCCTCGGCATCATCATTGCGATCATGCGCCTCGACCGCGGTGGATTGCCGGTGGTCGATACGCGGCTTTGGGGCGGTCTCTTGGTGACGCTGGTGGTCTCGGTCACGGGCATTGTAGCCTCGATGCCGGTCGGCATTGCGCTCGCGCTGGGACGACGCTCGACGATCCCGTTGATCCGTATTTTCTCGACAACTTTTATCGAGTTCTGGCGCGGCGTGCCGCTGATCACGGTGCTGTTTTTTGCGACCTATATGCTGCCGCTGTTTCTTCCAGCTGGATTCAATGTCGACGGGCTGATGCGTGCCCTGATCGGCATCGCACTGTTTGCCGGTGCTTACCAGGCCGAGGTCATCCGCGGCGGCCTGGCGGCGATCCCGCGCGGGCAGGGCGAGGCGGCAAGCGCGCTTGGCCTGTCCTGGTGGAAGACGACCGGGTTGATCGTGATGCCGCAGGCGTTGCGCCACGTCATCCCCGGCCTCGTCAACAGCTTCATCGCGCTGTTCAAGGATACCTCATTGGTATCCATCGTCGCGTTGTTCGACCTGCTCGGACAGCTCCGGGCCTCGTTTAGCGACCCGGCCTGGGCGACGCCGAGCACGCTGTTTACCGGCTTCGCCTTCACCGGCCTGATTTACTTCACCTTCTGCTTTGGCATGTCCCGCTATTCGCTGTTCGTCGAGAACAGGCTGAACGCACACCGTCGAAATTGAGCAACCCATCATGACCGCAAATCCGATTGTCAGCATTGCCGGCCTGAACAAATGGTACGGCGATTTTCACGTGCTGCGCGACATCGATCTCGATGTCGCCAAAGGCGAGCGTATCGTGATTTGCGGCCCTTCGGGGTCGGGTAAATCGACGCTGATCCGCTGCATCAACGCGCTGGAGGAATTCCAGGAAGGCCGGATCGTCGTCGACGGCATTGAGCTCGGGCCGAATTTGCGGCGGGTCGATGAAGTCCGGCGCGAAGTGGGCATGGTGTTCCAGAGCTTCAATTTATTCCCGCATCTGACCGTGCTGGAGAACTGTACGCTGGCGCCGATCTGGGTGCGCAATGTTCCCAAGAAGGACGCGGAAGCGGCGGCGATGAAATATCTGGAGCGGGTGAAAATTCCGCATCAGGCCAACAAATATCCGGGCCAGATGTCCGGTGGCCAGCAGCAGCGCGTCGCCATCGCCCGGGCGCTGACCATGAACCCCAAGGTCATGCTGTTCGACGAGCCGACCTCGGCGCTGGATCCCGAAATGGTCAAGGAGGTGCTCGACACCATGGTCGACCTCGCCAACGAGGGCATGACAATGCTCGTCGTTACCCACGAAATGGGCTTTGCCAGGGAAGTGGCCGATCGGGTCGTCTTCATGGATGCCGGACAGATCATCGAGGCGAACACGCCCGAAAACTTCTTCGCCAATCCGCAGCACGCGCGGACCAAGCTGTTTCTCAGCCAGATATTGCGGTGAGCGTGTCCAGCTCACTCGTTCTCGAACGGCACGTCGATCTGGCTGTGCTTTTCCATCCATTCCGGCACGGGCAGGTTTTTCGAGCGCATGAACTGCGGATTGAACAGCTTTGATTGATAGCGGTTTCCGGAATCGCAGAGGATGGTCACGATAGTTTTGCCGGGCCCCAACTGCCTGGCGAGCCGGATCGCGCCGGCCACGTTGATGCCCGTCGAGCCACCGAGGCATAGGCCTTCGTGCTCGAGCAACTCGTAAATGATCGGCACGGCTTCCTCATCCGGGATGAGATAGGCTTCGTCTACCTTGGCCTGCCTGATGATTGGCGTGACGCGACCGAGCCCGATACCTTCTGTGATTGATCCACCCGGCGTCGCCTTGGCGTCGCCGTGCTTGAACAGCTCATACATCGCAGCACCGCGTGGATCGGCGCAGCCGATCACGATGTCTTTGTTCTTCTCTTTCAGGAAGACGCTGATCCCCGCCACCGTTCCGCCCGATCCTACTGAGCAGATGAAGCCGTCAACTTTGCCGTCGGTCTGCTGCCAGATTTCCGGGCCGGTCGACTCGTAATGTGCCTTCGAGTTGTCCAGATTGTTCCACTGATCGGCAAACAACACGCCGTTTGGCTCGGTCTTGCGCAGTCGATCTGCCAGCCGTTTTCCGATGTGCTGGTAATTGTTCGGATTGGCATAGGGCAGCGCCGGCACTTCGATCAATTCGGCGCCGCAGAGCCGCAGCATGTCTTTCTTTTCCTGACTCTGGGTTTCGGGAATGACGATCAATGTCCGGCAACCGCGCGAGCTTGCCACCACCGCAAGACCAATTCCGGTGTTGCCCGCGGTTGCTTCCACCACCAGGCCGCCCGGCCTGAGCTCCCCGCGCTTCTCGGCTCCGAGGATCATCCACTTGGCCGCGCGATCCTTGACGGATTGGCCTGGATTCATGAACTCGGCCTTGCCGAGAATGGTGCAACCGGTCTGCTCGGAAGCTCGCTTCAGCTTGATAAGCGGGGTATTCCCGATCGCTTCGATCACGTCATTATCGATATTCATGTGCGATCTTGCCAGCTTGCTGCCAAATCCAGCAACGACCCTAGAGCGCGATCAGCAAAAGTGGAAGCCGGTTTTGCGTCCGATCGCGCTCAAATTATTAAAGGGCGCATGATCTTATCGCCAAACCGCTCACACTTTGGCGGATCATGCGCCAGCGCGATCAGCAAAAGTGGAAGCCGGTTTTGCGTCCGATCGCGCCAGCTTAGCTGGACTTCGCGAAAACAACCTGACGGACGTCGATATTTCCGGACAAAAATCCGGCTTCGCAATAGGCGAGATAGTATTCCCAGAGCCGCCGGAACCGGTCGTCGAAGCCGAGCGGCATCAGGTTCGGCCAGGCGGCGCGGAAGTTATTTCGCCAGCTTGCAAGTGTCCTGGCATAATCTTGCCCGAAAATGCGCTCGCGAATAACGGGAACGCCGAACCGCTCGCCGAGTGCTTTGAGAATCTCCGGCGATGGCAGCATTCCGCCTGGAAAGACATAGCGCTGAATGAAGTCGACTTCGCGGCGGTAGGTCTGGAACAGACTATCCTGGATGGTGATGGCCTGGATGCCGGCGAGGCCGCCGGGCAGGAGCCGATCGCGCAATTGCGAAAAATATCTGGGCCAGAACTGCTCACCCACCGCCTCGATCATCTCGATGGAGGCAATTCGGTCATACTGGTCGCGCTCGTCGCGGTAGTCCTGCAGTCGGATCTCAACATGGTCGGTGAGGCCCGCGGCCTGAATGCGCGCCTGGGCAAAATCGCGCTGCTCCCTGCTGATGGTAAGCCCTACTACTTTGGCTCCAAAGGTTTTGGCGGCATATTCGGCGAAGCCGCCCCACCCGCACCCGATCTCCAGCAATCTCTGGCCGGGCCGAAGGTCGATCGCTTCGGCAAGCCTGCGGTATTTGTTTTTCTGGGCTGCGGTCAAATCCGACGTGCCGTCCTCGAACAGCGCCGAGGAATAGGTCATGCTCGGATCGAGCCAGGCCGAATAGAAGGCATTGCCGATGTCGTAATGCCTGTAGATGTTGCGCCGTGCCTGGCGCCTGGTGTTGCGGTTGAACCAGTGCCTGATGGCCTGGACGGTGCGTATCAGCGGCTTGCCGATGAGCATGGACTGCATCCAGTCCTGATTGACGCAAAACAGATAGAGGAACTGGGTCAGGTCCGGCGTGTCCCATTCGCCTCGCAGATAGGCCTCGGCGATGCCTATGTCGCCGCTGCGGATTAGCCGCGATGCGAAGCCGTAATCGTAGACCTTCATGGCGGCGGCCGGGCCCGGGGCGTTGTCGCCGAGCCTGACCGTGCGGCCATCCGGCAGGGTCACCTCGAGCGAGCCGTGCCGCAGCTTCGAGCCGAAGCCAAGCGCGACCCGGACCATGCGAGGCAGATCCGGAAGGACACGGTCAACAGATTCGGACGTAACCGAGATCACCTCGAGCATGGTCGATCGGCCTGGCTTCACCCTCTGCCCCGGGCAGACAACGCCGGCGAATTATAATCGTTCGTTTTGCCGATCGCCAAGCTGCTATCGGCGCCGGCCTGGTGACGGGGGGACCGGCCGTACCCCCTTGAGCCATAGCCGGAGGGCTTGCCAATGGATAACGGCGATGATTTTCAAGGTGACGATCGGCGGGGCGAAGAACGAACGCAACAAACTCGATCCTCCCGCGGGAAGGCCGGGACGGTCTTAAGTGGTTGAAGGGTGAGGTCGCGCGGCGTATAGCGGTCGCATGTCAAGACAATCCGAGGCTGACAACGGCATCGTCGCGGCGGCAGCGATACCGGACTGCCCGCGCTGCGATAAGCCGATGCCTCTGTGCGTTTGCGACGGCATTACGCCGATCGAGTCCCGGATCTCATTGTTGATCCTGCAGCATCCCCAGGAGCAGGACAGGGCGCTTGGCACGGCGCGGCTGACCGCCATGCACTTTGCCAACGCGGTCCTGAAAATCGGATTGTCATGGCCAAGCCTGTCCAGGGCGCTGGGCCGGCCGGTCGCCGATCCCTCGCGCTGGGCGGTGCTTTATCTTGGGTCGGCGAAGGTCGCCGATCCCGACTCCCGGAGCGAGATCGTCGCCATCAACCGCAAGGGGGAGATCGAGGACAATCAACGCGCCATCCTGAGGGACATCGAAGGCATCGTGCTGCTCGACGGAACCTGGAGCCAGGCCAAGGCGCTGTGGTGGCGCAATGCTTGGATGCTGAAATGCCAGCGGGTGATCCTGGGTCCGTCGCGCCCGTCGCGTTATGGCAAGCTGCGCCGGGAGCCGCGTCGCGATGGCCTGTCCACAATCGAGGCGGCGGCGATGCTGATTTCAAGCCTCGAAAAGCGGCCCGACATCGCCGAGACGCTGCACGCAAGTTTCGAGCGGATGCTGACGAAATTCCGCGAGTTCCAAAGCGCGCAGCCCGAGCTTGCGCCGAAACCACGGCCGAGGCGGGATTTCCGCCGCCGCAGGCGTGCCTGAGAAGAGCGCATTCGCGCGGGGGCGGCGCTGTCGGATGTGCCGTGTCAGGCGCTGCCCCTCATAGTAAACCAATCATTAACTCGGGGTTGATATCGTTTGCCGTGTCCGGGTGGTGACCGCCGTTCAAACGGGAGTGAACATCATGCCCGTCGAGATGCTGACGTATGCCGAGCTAGGCGAAAGACTCAAAATCTCGCCAGAAGCTGCACGAGCGCTGGTAAAGCGACATCGATTGCCGCGTTCCCGCTCCAACCACGGCAAGACGCTGGTACAGATCGATCTCGCCGAAATCAGTCATTCCCCGATGTCTCGTGGACCGCAAGCACAGGCCGGGCACCAGGTGGTCACCGATCTAACGCAAAAAATCGAGACGTTGCAGGCCGAGGTGTTCGAGATGGAGGCCATAGCCAGCGGCCATCGGGCTGACTTTGAGAGAGAGTGCGAGCGGACGAACAAGCTCTTGGCCGAACTGCTCAAGGCCAGTTCCGAAACGATGGCAGCCCGGGAGAAGGCGGCCCTGCTCGAAGGGAAGCTATCGGTGCTAGCGCAACCTTGGCGGCGTCGGCTGGTCGATGCCGTCACCCTTGTCCTGCCACAAGCCGCCTCCATCGTGCGCGAGGGCGTCGGACGCATTGCCCGATAATCAAACCCGCCTGCGACATTGGCCTAACGGGGCTTGGCGGGCCACCCGCTTGTCCGGCATTGCGATGGCAAGGAACGGATAGAGGACGGCAGTTTCAGAAATGCCGCGGTAAGCGAGTTTCAGAACTCGTGAGGGCGGTTGCCTAAGCCATTGATGGCCTGTATTGATCCGCCCCGATGAGGCCACGTGGCGGAGTGGTTACGCAACGGTCTGCAAAACCGTGTACACCAGTTCAATTCTGGTCGTGGCCTCCATCAATTCAATCAGTCGCTTGTTGAGGAAAGGCTTTAGCGGTTCCTCAGCCTTCCGCTTTGCACGGAGTGGCTGCCGACGCGCCTCTAACCCGGCGCGCCTGCTGACCCGGTGATGGTGCTCAGATAGTCCTATGGGGTCTATTTCAGGCGTTGCTTGCTGACCGCGTCAGCCCTGCGCCTTGCGGTCAGCAGGTAGCGTACCAGCCGTCCGGAAACGGGAGCAAAGGCCAGGCCTGGCCATTGTCGTTGCCGGGATTCGAGGGTTGATCGACCATAGCCAAGCCGCTCAGGAAGTCCTCCTGCGGGACAGGCGCAATTGCCGCTCTCACGGCATCCAGCAATCGTTCAAATTCGACTTCGCTCATCGCGCTCTCCCAATGGAAGCGCGCAAGCTCTCAAAAGTCTTTTGTTCCCGGGTTGCCCGGATGGCTCAAGTTTTATCGATCGGGCAATCGCTTTGAGGGTGGTTGCCGAGAGGTTAATCGTCACGCCGCGCGGGCGGTTTTGGCGGGCCGTGGCGGTCACCGGCATTGTTGGCGTTACCTTGAACGCACCAGGCTCAGGCACGGCTCACGAAACAGTGCGGCCGACCGTGACGGCCGAATGCGTCGTCGCGGTGCAGCCGCGGGCTCTATCCATCTGCAATGTGATTTTTGTTCAATTCGTCTGAAATTTCTCGCGCCTGTTCTTCGGTTAGTTCAATAACCGGACGGCCTCCTTCCAGCCTTGCGGGTGCTCGGGCATGTCTGTCCCAAACCATCCAGCCGTTGCTTCCCATTCTTACAAGATAGCGCGTCAAATAAGGGGTTTGACCAGTCATTTTCCGTTCCCTTCGGCCCCAGACCTTCGCCCCTATCTCAATCTCCGCGTCATGAACGTCGGCCGCCACCAGCAACGTTTCAGTCGCTACCTGCCACGCCCGTCGTCTCATGCTCTGATTTGGGGACGGCTAAAAATATGCCGTCTGGCGTCGTCGAGCGTTCGCAGTGTCCTGCCATCGGGCAAGACAACCGGCCGATCGAAGCGCTGGTGCCTGGACACGACGCAACTCCGGAAATTACTCCACCGACGAGCCATCGCCGAGAACACGTTCAGTGCTCGGAGGTTTCGGACCAAGCGTGTCGCCTCGGTGACCGCAATCTTCCTTCGCTCATTATACGGGCGCACGAATGAATAGCGGCCTCAACACCGGATTGGCATAAGTCATGTTGCCGCGCGATCAAAACGCGCGCGACGAAACGTAGCATTGCATTCTTGGTCGAAGGCGCTCGATCGCGTCCGGCGCGAAAGATAGAGGATTGACTTTGAGAGAGGGAAGCACGCCAAACAAAAAGACCGCCCGAAGGCGGTCTTCCCTATAGCGGCTGATTGAGGCGCTACTGCTCCCCGCCGACCTCGTACGGGGTTATGCGGTGGTGCCTTGCGCGTGAGAAGCTAAATCTACGTTCCGACAAAGAACTCAACGATCATTGCTTTGATAACACAATGGTTATTCCGGATTCACAAGTGTTCAGGGCGAAGCTCGGTCGATGGTCTTGGTAATACTGATGTCTCGAACAGTAGATTTAGTTCCGGATTTTCTGGCGCTCCCGGTAGCAACACTGCGCGTGCCACTGGAGACGGGCCCCTGAACGTTCACCCCTGTATTATGACCGCCGCCGCCTTGCCCGCCTCCACGCGCGTGCACGACCGGTGAACCGGCAAAACAGACCGCACCAGCCAGGCCAATAAAGATCGCTAGATGCATTCTCATGTCTTCCTCCCGAGATGTACGAGCCCGTCCGGCGGACAAGGCTCGGGAAGATTAAGCAGCCAAATCCGGGGTCTGGTCGCTGAGGTTATTTGTCGCGCGGTGAGGCGGCGAAGCAACGGCCCCAAACTGAGAACGCGTGCCGCCGCAAATTGTCGGGATCGCGGTATGCCGGGTTTCAAATGCCGGATTTTCACACACCGGCTTTCGCCGTCCCCAATGATGATCCTTACGCTACCTGATCTTGGCCACGCACTCCTTCAGGCGTTCAAGCTCCGAGCGGACTTGCGCTTCCATGGCGTCTTGCAATGCGAGCGTGCCTCTGCTGGACAATTCTGCGGAGGCCTTTCTGTCGAGATTCTGCTTCCAATCCCGAATTGCCTGCTTAGTGGCGCTTTGGGCCTCCGACGTAGCCTTAAGATACGCCTTTATGCAGGCGTCGGCCATTGAGCAAGTCTTGCACTCCTGAGCGGCGGCAGCATTCGAAACAAGCAAGGCAAGAGTCGCAGCAAGGACCTTCATTGTTTTTCCCCGCTATTGGCCGGGTAGATGTTCTGCCTGGTTGGGCTCGTTTGCAATGGGCCCACCTGCCTTGATACGAAAGCCGCCCGTGAGGGCTTCCCAGTCACCTTTCTCCCTTTGGCTGGCATCCGCACGATCGCGAACTCGATCGGCGAAATTCTTTGCGCGTGAGGCGAAAGGCAGAGCTTTCATGATGGTCCCCTCTGCCAGCTTTCCGCAACCGCAGGGCGAAGGCAAGGGAGAACGCGCGAAAGTCTCCCGGGCTAGGCTCCGACGTCGTACAGCCGCTTCAGTCGCTCGATGATGATTTCAAAAAAACCGTCTAGCTCGGCCTTATTCGGGACGGGGCCGGCAGCGACGCCAAACGTCAGCATCGCATTCCATGGGTTGAGACCGTAAACAGTCACGATAACTCCGCGCGTAGGGCAGCCGTCCATCTTGCCCAAATCCTCACGGATCATCACCGCCAACTCTTCCGCTGTTTTCTTTTCCTTTGTTGGGGGCTCCATTGTTAGCCCTTCGGTTTCGCCTTCAGCCCGAACTCGACCAGGCGGCATTCACAGCGCATGAATGCACTTTCGAGAACAAACTGGGGCGCGGGCTCAGTCCGCGCCTTTTTCCATTTGCTGGCGCCTTTGCAGGCTCGGCAGATGATCACCTCATGGGTGTGCCCCAAACAATACCTGGCCCTGTGCACTAAAGCCGCATTCTCCCGGTACATAGCCAGGGTCACGCAAGCATGCATCGTCGAGCGAGCTGTCCCAACCGCCTCGCCGCCGCCATCCGCTCCAGGCGATGTAATCGCAATACTTGCTGTGGGGATTTCCGGCCTCCCTGGTCGCACAAAAGATGCTCTGGGCGGGATGGCCTGGACCGGAGATTACATGCCGCGCCATCGTCGGCCCTGCCGGCACAGAAAAAAGGACTACGGCAATGCCAATCAGTCTGAATTTCATCATGCGTTTCTCCTTTTCGTTCTGGAAACGCAAAAACCAAGTGTGGGTGCGACGGCAGGTTCCGCTCTTGGTTCCTAAATGATAATTGATTCAGCCGCGTCCCGCTGGCCAGCCACGCGCTGGCTCGGGTCGGCCGGCACAATGAGCCCGCGGAAATCGGACTCGCCAGCGGGCTTCCTGGAGTCATGGGAGGCATCGCGCGCACAACACTCTCTATATGAATATATATATATATATATGGATATGAGCGCGCTTTTACGGCTCAATTCCCCGCAGCGGCGGGGAGGGCGGCAAAGCACTTGCAGACACTATGCAGACACACGGCTTTTCGCGGAAATTTGGATTTT
>Ga0210405_10002298_pt1 | contig 20034 bp, 27 predicted proteins | sample IncBWH11MmetaG_FD_155492 | JGI IMG/M metagenome (GOLD analysis project Ga0210405, IMG submission 155492) | Forest soil microbial communities from Barre Woods Harvard Forest LTER site, Petersham, Massachusetts, United States - Inc-BW-H-11-M | ecosystem: Environmental > Terrestrial > Soil >... | reverse complement strand
GAGAAACCCGAAAGCTACAATTTTGCGCCGACTGACCGCGTGCTTGCCGCCATTCATGCCAGCGGCGCGGAAGTCTACTATCGTGTCGGTCGCAGCTGGGGCGCCAATATGGAACCACCGCCGGATTTCGACAAGTATGCTGCCGTGGTGAAGCACATCGCCACGCACTACAACCAGGGATGGGCGAACGGCTTCCACTATGGCATTCGCTATTGGGAATTCTGGAACGAGCCGGAGGCTCTGTTCTGGTCCGGCACGCCTGAGCAGTTTTACTCCTTGTACGAGAAAACGGTTCGCGCCTTGAAGTCGGTTGACCCCACGCTCAAGGTGGGAGGAGATGCAAAAGCTCTCCCGTCCGATGACGGACCATACCGCGAAGGATTTATCGACTATTGTGCCGCGCACCACCTGCCGCTCGATTTTTACTCCTGGCACACCTATGCCGATCGCTCCGCCGATCCTTACGACGCCGTTCGTCTCGGTAAGGAAATTCGCGAACTCCTCAACAGCCACGGCTTCCCTAACGCCGAGAGCATTCTCTCAGAGTGGAATCTCACGCCGGACTTTACCGACCGCGAGAAGGCCAGGCTGCAGGGCGTGGACAATGCTGCTTACATCGGCGCTGTGCTCAGCTATTTTCAGGACGCCCCCATTGATCACGCGCACTTCTATCGCGGCGACGCAGCATGGATGGGACTCTTCGATCTCCAAGGCAAGTATTTCAAGACCGCATACACGTTCCAGGCAATGGGGAAAATGCTGGACACGCCGCAACGCTTTGCAGTTGAGGGCACGGACAGCTTCGGTTTCGCGGCGCTGGCAGGCCGTTCAGCAGACGGCAAAACCGTTCAGATACTGATCAGCAATTATGCGATTCCGGCGGGCTTCAAGCCAAACATCATGCAAATACCGCCGGAAGCGCTGAAAGCATTGCCCCCTTTGCCGGACTCTTCCAAACTCAAGTTTCTGCCGCTGCGTACGGACATCGTTTACCGCAACAACGCTGGCTACAATCTCACGATCACGAATTTGCCGTGGGGTGAAAAACCATTCAGCGTAAAGCGTTACCGAATTAGCGAGACGCAGAATCTCGACTTGGTCGAAGAAAAGTCCGGTGCGGGAGGGACACTGAATTTGTCCAGTCCTCTTGGCCCGGATGCCGTAGAACTCATCGTGCTTCAGCGACAGTGACGGGACGACGCTGACGATACGAGGAAGCTTGTGGCAGCCGGACCTGTAAGCCGAAAACCCTCAGCAGGTTTGCCGATTCAGCAACTTACGTGGAATCAATAACCGGCCAGTGGCAACCAAGGCAATTATGGCAACCGTGGCCGGAAATCGTGGCACAAAAACGGCACAGTGCGCGGGCGCGCAACCATGATACTACTTGCCGCCAGCTTTCCCAGCCATTTCGCTTTCGCGCTTCTGTCGCCAATCTTCGCCAAAATCCATGAATGTGTAGCGTGTACCGTCCACAACCACACCTTCCGCTGGCGCGCCAGCGTTGTAGAACGCTTCGATTGCGCGCTCTTGTATCTGCTTTTTCGATTCCCGTTTTGATTTCTTTTTCGCCATGCCGCCTACTTTCACATTTCTTCTAAGCTTAATAGTGCGAACTTTTCAGGCGTTACCTTGTTGTGAGCCGCGCTTTTGCCGATTTCCTCAAGGCATTTCTCGCACGCCACAAGTATGTCCACTTTGGATAGTGGCATTTTGGTTCCGCCGCCGCAAAACGTGCAAGGTTCAAACTTCTGTTTCTTCGCTTTCTTGGTTGCCATGCCGCCAAGATACCGGCGCTGGCGCTCGGCGGACAAGTTACAAACGTCGCGCCGGAAAGTAACCACAGAGCTACCATCCTTCTTTGCGGCTGGCCTTTTTCTATGGCTGTGGTGCGATAATCGCCGTATGCAAGGTGGTGCCGCCGATGAACGTGATCTGCCGACCCCAACCGAAATTATCGACGCCGTTTTGTATTGGCTTCGCCACTGGTGGGACGCCCCACGTGAAAAGTCTAAAGCGGCTGATTGGACAATGGTTGGACTGACCGTTCTGGTGGCTGGAGCCGCTATCGTGACCGCGCTCATATTTCAGGCGCAACTTTCGCTAATGCGAGACGCTGATCGTCCGTGGATAGACTTGGACGTTTCTATCGATTCTCCGCTGACTTATGACAACACCGGGGTGCGTATAGGATTCAACATCAGCCCTAAGAATGTTGGGCGATCTCCGGCTCAGAATATCTGGATAAGCCCAACCTTAACGCCAGCCTTTATGGGAGACGACCTGAGCGAAATCCAGAAGCGTATTTGCGAAAACGCACGACCTTCCCATGAGGGACTTCTTAGCTACCTCTTGTTTCCCGGAAATCACTATACTCAGCCTGTTGGATTGGACCTGTCGGCTACAGCAATTAGCTCACATTGGGGAAAGTTACCGCCAAACATGGAGCCACCTGATCCTATTCCACTCGCTCTGGTTGGGTGTATCGACTACACCTACGAAGCTAGTTCGCGCCATCACCAGACTGGCTTCGCCCTTGATGTTGTCATGAAAGGCGGATTGCTTCCCCTTAAAAGCAAGACCCCGATCGCTTCGGAAGATCTCGTTCTGAGGGCGCATTCGTTTGGCGGCCATTTCGCCAACTAAAGATGGCGCTTTTTTTTATGCGACGAAATCCTGCGCCAGCGGCGATTTCGTCGCAAGCGGTACGAGGTCGCTGGTTTTGCATGGTTGGTTAATGGAGCAAAACAAAGCCGCCAGCCAACAAGACCAGCGGCTTTGTTCCCCCTCACTCCTGCTCAACTGTGATGAACAACCATTTCGCCAATCCGTCTTTATCAAAAGCGAATCGCGCCTTATCATCCGGTCCTCGGTCAGTGTTTCCCTGAGCCATAGAGATATCGTCTATTTCAAACAAATGCTGTTTGCTGTTCTCGCCTTCCCAGTACACAACAACTCTAGTGTTGTCGTCGTGCTTGGAAAGTTTCTCCTTCAGTTCCTTCACGTTCATACAGCCGCCTTTCACTTTTCGCACTCCGGAAAATATGACTCGCGTGCAACATAGTCCAGCGATGATTTTTCAATATGCTTCAGCTTCACAGGCTCCAGTGCCGCAGCTTCGGGGTAAGCTTCTTGGCAACTAACTTCCTCGGCAATGTAGTGTGCCGAACCGAATCCGGCGACCGCTTTGCTATCACCAATAAGGCGCATGAAATAGCGTTTCCCCACGTGAAGAGATATCACGGTATCAATGGTGCTTTCGTGTCCCCAAGCGTTGAATCCAGCAAGAGAATGATCGCCAGCGGATAGTCTCAAGGTTAGGAATTGGCCGGGGAGGATAGTGCCAATCTTGTGGTGATCTACCCACAGTGGGCTGCGCCACGGCTGTCTTCCGGGCACGATTCGCATGGTCTTGCCGTGTGGCGAATACAAGCTAAGAAGCACCTGACCAAGGGGCGGCTCTGTGTGCAATTCCTGCTGCGCAATCGCCCCAAGCGGTATGGCGATCACAAGCAACAATATCCAGCGTCTCATGTGGTTTTGGGCAGGATATCACAAGGTTCGTGTCGTGCGGCGCTAGGTGCGAACGTGCGCTTCACAACTGATCATGGCTTGTACTTCGGGCGCATATCTGTGCTGACCGATCCGAAAGGTTTGACCACCCCTAGCGAAAACTGATCGCGGCTGATAGGTTCCGTACCAACCACTTTGCAATAAGCCGCGTAACTGTCGTATGCATCGCCGCTCGGCGGCGGCGCAAATTGACCAACGGCTGGTTTGAACACAAGCATCGTCCTCCTGATATTCCATCCAGTTTCTTTGCACGTATCTGAACAGAAGTAGCGCGACGGTGCGTGCTTGCCACCCCTGTTGGGTCGCTTTTTGTCGGCGGCGGCTTTCGCTTTCCGCCTGCATAGTGGCTTACAAAACTTGTGGAGCTTTGACACCGGAGTAAACAGCACGCCGCATACCCAACAACGTTTTTCGCCTTTCGCGCGCTTGGCGGCTGGATCGAACTTGATGCCGCGCAGCACATTGATGCGCATCGAGACACGCACTTCCGTCGCAACCGCGCGCGCCGCTTTGTGCAACCGCCAAAGTATCTGGCGCACGTGCGGCGGCTTAATCGCAAGCGCCTTGCCAACGGCTACGGAATCCTCGTTAAGCCGGTAATAACGGTAGATCACGCCAGCCAACAATTCTGGTTCTTTTCCCATGAACCGAAGCTCTGTGTCCATAGATTCGATCAGCGCACCAAGCTCTTGCACGCGGAGCGGATCGTTTCCAGCTTTCTTTAATGCCACATAGGCGTGGCAATTTTTGGCCACCAATTCTTCCAGCCTTGGCTTTTCTGCAAGCCGCCTATTAACTGTTCGTTCCAATCTTTCCTTCGGCGTGCCAAGTTGTGGTTTTCTGAAATTTGCTCTTAGCTCCAGAGCGCGCACGATAACAGAGCGCATCCGCGAATCGTTAAGTGCCCATTCTGGTGTTGGAAGCCTGCGCTCAGCCACGACCTTCCGCTTGGTAAGCGACATGCCCGAATAATCCTCGTAGGAAATGCCGTTTGATTCCCAACCGTCGCCGGTAAGGTGCGCGTGAACAGGAAGTGGACCGTGGTTATAACCAGTGCGCCTCATAATTTGACCGGCGCGTGTTAGAGACAAAAAAGCCAACGCCGTGGCTCTGTCCAAGCACGGCGCTGGCGGAGGCAAAAAGCGCAACTCGCTGAGTTGCCAAGCTGGCGTTTCCTTTAGGGGACCTGCCACGTCAGAGGCTCGTCCACGCGCATTTCCCGGCGCATTCGGGTCGCTAAAACTTGTGCCGCGCGCCGGTTGGTTGTCCTGACGCGCGCGGTCTTCCGGAAAACTTAGTTGATATTTTCTACGCCGTGCGGCCCACGAATCTTGGCCAGTGCCTCAGGCTTCTTGTCGCGTATGTCCTGCAATTCTTGCGGCGTGAAATAGTGGCGCTTATTCAGCGGCAGCACCTGTGGCCGCGCGGCGATTTCCGCCGCATTTTGCTCTTCCCATTCCTTCGATCCGTAAACTACTTGTGTTGCCATTTTCGTTTCTCCTTTTCACAATCCAGCTTTTTTTACCAAGCTATCAAGAATGGCTTCGGCGGTTCGGCGGCGGCTTTCGCTCAACGAACCACTATCAACTCTGGCCTGATCAATCGCCGCCTGAAATTGTGCGCGCTGTTCAAGCATCGCGAGGCGCAACCGTTTTACGGCGGCTTGCATTTCAGCCGGTCCAAGGTACAGAATGTCTCCCGGTTCGCCTTTCGGCCCTTGCAATCCTTGCGGCCCCTGTGCGCCGATGCCTTGCGCGCCGGTATCGCCTTTGTCGCCTTTCGCACCATCAATTCCGTGGATAGGCGGTCCAGCCAAGAGGCTGGCAAGTGGTACGAGGCGCCCATCGGCTATGGCGATATAAAAATCGCGCTTGCTGGCGTCGAAAAATACGTCGCCAACTGGCAAGCTTGATGGGATTCTTTTTCCGCTATGAAATTGCGCCATGTTATTTTCTCTTTTCCAGCTTGGCGATACGCACTTGCAACTTTGCAACGGCGGTGCCTAAAGCTTTCAGCACGGCATATAGCGCGTCAATTTGTTTTGGTTTCGCCACTGTGCCTCCTTTACCGTGTGAAGATTCCGGCGGTGACGCGCATACGCCGCTTCCAAACCGCGCGGTCGCGCAATTCCGCCAACAGCGAGGTGGTGTTTGTCCGGTCCACAGGATTATCCGGACCCTCGGGAAGTTGTTCGGCATCGTAGCGCACGGTCACATTGCCGCCAGCATCAACGCCATACTGGTACCAGTGCCCGCTACGCAACGCATCTTCGTCGGACATATCGGTGTCGCCATCGAAAACGTTTTCAGGTATTGCAAAAACCGCACTGTGCTTCACCGAATGCGCCACGTATCTGTGAGGCACCGGCATCGCGGCGAGGCAGTTTTTCAGCCGCATGGAGGCCCAATCCGACATATCGGAAACCTCAGCCTCTTGCATAGCGCGCCTGTCGGCGTCCACCAACCTGCCGATTGTGGCGACGCGCACGCGGCGCTCGTCGTCAGTCAACTTGGCGGTGCCAGTTGCGGCGGCGGCACGCGCTGAAACGGCGGTGGCACCATCGCCATAAAAAGGCTGGGTGACCACGGATACGTCGATCAATTCAGCTTGGCGCACGCAGCGCACTTGGCACGATTCCCCTTGGTAGCTGCCAGATTGGAAATCTTCGTCAAGGCAAATGAATTGGAAGGAGCACTCGCTAACGTCCTTCCGCTGCACGGCGGCGTACACGTCGCGGTGTTGGCTGTTGTTCCTGTCTAACTGGACACGGAAATTCAGTGCTTGGTCGCCGTCAGAAATCTGCAACGTGCCGTTATCCGTGCGGCCAAGTGGCAGTGCCTTCATGTCGTGGTTTAGCAGCGCGAATACGGGTTTGCCTGAAGCTAGGGAGGCGCGGAAGCACCCCGGCATAATCTTTTCGCGCACGCCCTGCACCAGCTCGTTGCTGGAAATTTCGTTGTACGAAAGTGCGCGACCCGCGAGGACGAACTCCTCACCTTGGCTGGCGCGAATCTCGAAAACCCTCGTTGCCTTTCTGTTTTCCATCGGTTTACCCTTCTACTTTCCTTACTGGCGCGGTGTTTTGGTCGCCGTATGCGGATTTTTTTCAGCGCCTGAAAACTTGCCAGTGGTTTTGCCAACGACTGAGCCGTCGGTTTTCTGTACAGCCTTGCCTTTAACGTTGTTATCAGGCGAGCTGCCGTCCTTCGAAGCAATGCAGTTATCGTTTGTCATACTCATGGGATTTACCCTCCACAATGTCAGCCGCGTGTAACGGCTCGTTTAAATAATCCAGCGTGCCGCACTGGATCAGCGTTTGTGCCAATTCTTTTTCGTTTTGCGGACAAAGGTCATAGCTGATCGCCACGGCTCTTTCTTCCAAGTCGAGCTCCGTCGGCTTTTCCAAAGCTGGCAACGCCAGCGCCGGTACCGGCAAGGAAAGCGCCCAGCGGTCGAATGCGGACCTCATGCCTCGCCTTCTTTCAGAACCGCATAATCACGCTTACGCGCGTCGCGGTACGCTTCGATCAATTCCGCTGGCGCGCGGTTGGCTTTTCCGCACAGCCAAAAATCGTGTGTTGCGAGCGCCTTGCTGGAGCCGCTGAAGTAAAGCATTGTGCGGCCATCGGTGGCCTGCACGACCCACTCGCCGGAAGATGGCATTTGCTTTAAGCCGAATTTCACGGTAGGCGCTGGTGCATTTACCACGCGGTCCTCTGTTGCTTTCAGGCGCTGGAAAGCTTCAGGAAAGGCTTCGCAAAGCATGGCGGCTACGCCGTCGTCGATGCGGTAAAAGGTCTTGCCGGTTGATGTTATCGTTACGTCCATGATTTCCTCCAAGTGCGCGTTGCGCGCATTCTCAAGCGATTTGTAAATCGCCTCAATGTTTCACGCGGCTGTTACGGGTTCAGCCGATCTGTGGTGGTGCGCATGGAATGTACGTGTAGTCGATGCCAGCACGCCAGTGCGGTGTACCTTCCTCCGGTGTATGGCACATCTCGCAAAGCGCCAGCACGTTGTCGGCGTCCACAAACTTGGACATGTCAACGCGTGGCGAGATCAAATGGTGAACTATCCGCGCCGGATTGCGGCACTCCGCGCCTTTAACAAGCCGCTGGCACATTGGCCGCCTATGCAAAATAAACTCGCGGAAAGTTAGCCAACGCACACGGCCATAGAGCAAATCAACCTCGTCGTGAACACGTGTGCTTTGGCTGGTCGCCGCCTTCGGAAGCTTGGCGCAATCGGCGCAAAGGTCTTTCCCTTGCTCGCTTGCCTTCTTACAAAGGCGGCACGGCTTAGGCGCGGACAACATCACTTGCCGCCAAATCCAACGCCGAAACCTACCGATCCGGGGTCGTGCTGTTCGTACCCGACGCCTTCGTCCTTACTGGCCCACGTATCAAGGAATCGCGGCGGCGGCGGTGTGCCAGCCGCGCGCGGACGAATCGGCAACGTTGCAACCTTCGCCGCCAGTTCGGCGCTTGTAGCTTCCGGCGCTAGGCCGAGCGCTTTAAGCAGGCTGAACTTGGTTTTGCATTGCGGACATTCATAGTCGCGCAGCCATTCAAACAAATTGAGTAGCTGGACTTCGCGTGCGCAATCGCACACGAAACTCAAACCCACGATGTTGTTACTGAGGTTGGACAGCCGGTACCACTGGTTCTTCAGGATGCCGCCCTGTGATTGATGTTGAAGCCGAATTGCATTGGCTTCTGTGGTTTTCGCTTTGTACTCCGGGTCTAAAGCGCTTGCGAGTTTGCCGAAGATGTTCATTTTGTGTTGCCTCCTGTGTTGATTTGTTGTTTCTAGATCCACCTAACGTTCCCATCCCACTGCGATATTGGCGGTTCCGCCAACAGCCGGTGCCATGCGTTGACGATGGCGCTGATCGCGTCGATCTTCTCCGCGTAGCTAAGTTTTTCCGGCTTCACTCCACTATTCTTTTCGTTCTCCACAAACACCACGTTGGAAGCGCACCAGCTTAGGTACGGATTTCCGAAATGCACCAGCTTGCCGCTGTTGATAGCGCCTAGCATTTCGCGGCTTGGCGCGGACAATTCCTTAACCGTTTGCGGCACGCCAACGCACGTGATACCGCCTTGGTTTATCTCGGCGGCGGCTACGCTGAAACCCCACGGATCAAAACCAACCTCGCGGACGTGAAGCTGTACGTGGGTCTCGTATATTTCTTTTTTGATAAGGCTTGGATCAGCCATATCGCCCGGCATAAGTTGCAACCATCCCTCCCGTGCCCACTGTGAAAGCGGCACTTGCCACGCGCGCTCCTTTTCCAGCAAGCCGATTTCGGGGATGAAACCTTGCACTATCACAACAGGCCGCTTGATGGGTGCGGCACCTTCAGCGAACCGTGCCTTGGCAAAAACCACCGCAATGGCTGACAAGTCGCTGGTTAATCCAATATCGACGCCGACGTAGCACGGCGTGTCTTTGTTCAGCGCTATGAATTTCGCCGTGGCTTCCAGTGGATTGTTGCAACCGATCAGATCAAAACCTGTACACAGGTCCCACTTGGCGGGTGTAATCGAGCCAGCGCGGCTCAGAGCTTTTTCTGGATACACATTCGCGTGGAATTGCAGAAAGTTGTTTACCGCCGAAGGATTGTCGTCCAGCGCCGCAATCTGCTTCTGGAGATTTTCCTCGTTAATCGTGATCCCCAGCGAGGGGTTTGCTTTGCGAAGCGCCGCCAAATCTTTGTGGGAATCGGTGGCATCAATCGAATAGATAGCCGCGAACACATGGTCGGCTTGCACGATACCTCGCAGAATCTTTTCGGCCCATGAAAACTTCTCGAATCCAAAAGATTGCTTGGTTTCGCCAGCCGTGGTGATTGCCAGAATCAGCGGTTGCAGCTTGGAAACCTGCCCCTGTATCAGCGTGTCCCATGCCAAGCGATCGGTCCACGCGGCTACTTCGTCAGCGATCACGCCTGACGGCCGCGTACCTAGAAATGATTTCTCCTCGCTGGCAAGCGGCTTAAATGTGCCTTCCGTGGCTTTGATTGTGAGCTCGCCTGCAAACTTGGAAACATAATTGGCAAGCTCCGGATTGTCAGTCACGGCGCGGCGCGCGTCTTTCCACACAATGCGGCTTTGCTCCTTGGCGCACGATGCCGCGTATATTTCTGGATACTTTTCTTGGTCAGCAATCAACAGGAATAGTCCCAGCATCGAAGCGAAGCGCGTTTTGCCATTCTTGCGACCCATCGAAACCCAAGCCTCGGTTACCAGCCTTCCTCCCCACGGCTTTTTGAAGCCGAATATCGAGCAAAGTACCCACGTTTGCCACGGCATCAGGTTTTCCAAGCCACAGAAAACCTTTGCGAAGGTCACGGCGTTGCGCGCGGCGACTGGATCAAAGTGAAAGCCGCGCGTTGCGCCTTCCTCGAGGAATTTCAGAAACCGGTCGCACGCGCGCTGTATCAGTTCCCCGGCTGCAATCTTTCCTTCCCGGACCTCGGTGCAATACTGGCGCGCAACCGTGGCGGCGTCGCCTTCCGGCCATGCGTACTCCGCGCCAGTTGCTTCCAAGCACATGGTGGTGCCTTCTCGCATTCGTGATTGGAAGGAATCGCGCTCGGCGCGCACGCTGGCGATGAAATCCAGCAACGAAAGCTCAGGCGGCAACGGGTTGAGGTCCGGAAACGGCTGACGGCGCAACCAAGTGGCAGCGAAGATCGCGCGCATTGACGAATCATTTCCGGTAACCAGTGCCTTGCAATAATCCAGCAACGGTTCGCCATCGGAAAACGCAAGCAAGCGCCTACCCAAAAGCAATGCGACTTTCTCTTTCCAAATCGCGTACAGGTTGCGGTTGTTGTAGATGTACTGATCTGGACACGCAGGAATGCCTAGCTCAAATGCCTTAGCTTCTTGCTTGGCACGAATCGCTTCACTATCCGTAGTGAAGTGATGGTGGCTTTCCGACAATGATTGCCGTCGGCTCATTAGGCGGAAAATTCCTCCGTTTGCTGTGCCTGATCGTCGCGCAGGAAGTCAGCCATTGGGTCGGCTGGTTTTGGAAAGCGATAATGGCTTCCTCTTTCGCGGTAGTTTCCCCACATCTGTTTCAACTGCGCGCGCGCCTTAACTAGATTGGCGCTGGCCGCTGCCTTCTTCGCGGCTGATTTGCTCGAGCCGCCGCGCTTACCGGCTTCCTTGGTATCCATAAGCACTCCTTGAAACGAAGAGATTGGTAACACTAATGTGTCAGGCGGCTGTTACGGGTGCCTGTTAAGTACGCCGAATGTGTGCCTTATCGGCTGGCGAAGCCGCCTAAACTAATCTGATCCTCGGCGTGCATACTGGGAATGCACACGGAAAATTGGCGTGCGCCGCGGGAAATCAATTCGATTTTCAAAAATGGACCGGCATACGCCTCGATCCATTCCATAAGGCGTAGCTTCGCGCGGCGCAGGCTGGCGCAGCAAAGCGACGACATGCGCGGCTACCATTCGTGTATCCTCCACAGCGCGTGCAACTGATCGCCTTGGCACTGGTAGCCACAGCGCGATTGCTTCCATTCCGCCAGCCACGCCTCAGCCTCAACCTTGCTGGCCGTCAGCGCGTACCGCCAGTGCCGCGTCTGATCGTGCGGGCACTTGGTTAGCACTACCCAGCATTCCGTCGCGCCGCCGTCGCCGCCAAGAAACGTAAGGCGCGGATACTTGCGTCCGGCGATAACCTGCCAGTGTGTTCGTCGCTTACGTGTCTGGGTGTCGTTCGGCATTTTGTTTATCTCTATCGTTGTTGTCCGTTTTCCAAATCGGGCTGACCAAGGTGTTAACTACATACAACCGTTCCCGTCTGTGGCATGGCACACCGTGGCACGGTACTTTCCATGCCATGCCGGGGCAATCGTGGCATGGCACGTGCCACCCCCTTAAGGGTGGCCGTGTCCGTGCCAGCGTGCCAAAGTGCTTTCATGCGATACCAACCTGATTTTCCGGACCGAAAAGCGTACTTCTCGTCCACTTCGTTTTTTCGTCGTAATGCCAACCGACCTTCTCAGCCAATCCGGGTACGCGATTCCTTCCGACGTCGGTGAGCACTGCGATCTGGCGAATACTGGCGGTTGGGTTGGCGGCTATAGCGGCACTCAGCTTTTCAGTTTCCGTGCCTTGTGCTGACGTTTGCTTGGTTTCTTCCGTCAGTACAGCCATGTCGCCGATCTGATCGATGAAGGGCTCAAGCTGAATTTTGAAATCTTCCGGAGTGCGGAAGTCGCGTGCTTTTACGCAACGCACTTCCAGCCGCATCAATTGTTTGCTTTCCTTCAGATATTGAGGGGTTTGATTTCCTCGATCGTATTTCAGTCCCCAAACCACATCACACATCGCGCCTAAATCGCCGGTGCCGCGCAGCGCATTTTCCAAGGTCAATTCGTCTTGCATCTTGGCTGTATCTTTGGCGCGGTGATGTAGGCAAACCACCGCTTGCGCGCCGAGGTGGATCAAGCGGAAAACCGCCTTCGCCATGCCTTGCGCGTTTTGGCTGGCGCTGTTTTCGTCCTCGACATTCGCAAACCGGATTGCTGTATCCAGAAAAACAACCGGCTTCAGTTCCTTAACCGCTGAGATCAACAACGGATCAAGCATGTCTACGGGCACGCCATCGCTGATCGTTTGGCAGTAGAAGCGATCATGGATTCCAAACCGTACACAGCGCTTCTTGAAAGTCTTGTCGTTCATTTCCGGGCACAGGTACAGCACATCAACCGGCGCGGGAACTTGCCAGTTTCCAAGGAATTTTTTTCCTGTAGTCAATGCGCGGGCAAGGGAAAGGCAAAACCAAGTCTTGCCAGCGCCGGAAAGCGCGCCAACGAAAGCAACGCCTTTAGGTAGCGTATCTTCGATGAGAAATTCGATATCGCCATCGGGAAGTTCGTCAACCGTGTGGAATTTGGCACGCCAGTTGGTTGTGTCGGCGGGGCTTAATGGTGCTAAAAACTCGCCAGCCTTGCAGCGTTGCAATAGTTGTTCGAGTTCCTGTTGGCGGTTTTGAATCGTCGGTGGATCAATTCCATAGATATCGCCGGTGAGCTTGAAAAGATGATTCTTGCGATTGCCGGAAAACAACTCCACTGGTACGCCTTTTTTGTGGCCCGGTCGAGCTGGATCTGGATAGGATTTTTGGTAGTCCTCCGGCAACACGCCGCGCGCTACCATGTGAAAACCTGTCCCGCTGGCGGATACTTCAGTGTAGGTATCCAGATATTCGATCACCTTGGCGGCCCACTGCTGGATTTCGCCAGTTTCCGTATTCCGAACGTCGTCAAGATCAACAAAAACGAATCCATCATCTTTTTCGATAAGGCGCTGGAGATTTTCCTTGGGCCGTTTCTTTTTCAAAGCCTCGGCAAAGGGCTGCATATTTGCGGCTTTATCTTCGTCGGTTTTGAACTCTTGGATGGGAATCGTGCCGTTGGCACGTATCCACAGGCCAGAATCGCGCAACTCCTCCGGAATGTTTTCGTAGTTGTTCATCGCTTCCCACACACGAAAAATCAGCTAGGGCTGGTGGTTAGCCAGCCCCGGCTTTCGCGGCGAAGCGAATCTTCAATGCGTGGTCGCGGTTGAAGCTTGTATTGCTGAAATCAGTTTGTACTGATGCTGACCACTCATTTCAATTCGCCGTTTGCTACTGGTTTTCGCCGTTTGTTGCTTTCAGAATCACCGGCGCGTGTTACGGCTGTGCCGATTCCTTAATGCGCTCGATCCACTTTTCCAGATCGTGCCTAGAAAACATCTTCTTTCCACCACGACCAGCGCGCACGAAAGGGAGGCCGTTGCCAACCCAGCCACGGATCACGCCCGTGCTCACGTCAACCACAACAGCGGCGCTGGCGGTATCGAGCAGCAAAGGAAAGGCGGATTGTCGATTTTGCGCCACGTCATAATCCCAAGCGCGTGTTACTTGGCTGATAGGCAATGGTTTGGTCCTTTCTGTAAAGCTTAGGTTTAAAGCAGTTGTGTATGAAACCTAACCAGTGTAGAATGAAGCTTAGGTTTCAAGCGATTGTGCGTGAAACCGAAGGCATGATTGACAACAAACTAGACGCTATCATTTTCGGGGCGAAAGGCGGCGCGGCGAAAACCAATCGGAAACGACGTGCGTCCATTGCGAATGGCAAGCGCGGTGGACGACCCCAGACCAAAACGCTTGGTTCGTTTTTGCTACGTCGGCAACTAAGTAAAGAAGAAAACGCCGTGCTGTGGGAGGCTTACCAGCGGATAGGCACGCACACACAAAAAGAGGATTTCCGTCGCCTTTTTGGTTTGCCGGAGAATGTTGACTTCAACACCACCGATTTCACAAGACCACAACGCATCGGCAAAGAGATGGCCCACGTTTTGCGATCATTCCGCCTTATAGCCAATCACCTGTTATCGCGCCCGCCAAGAAAGCGCAAGCCCAAAGAGTACGTCGTGGAATACAGGCCAAAGGAGACTTGGGAGCAAGACCTTTGGGAAAACAAGCATCCCGGTATTCCTTGTCCGCCGCGCGCTAAAAGAATCTATTTCAAAAGGCTAGATGTGTACCGTTTCTTCCTAGCGATGCGAGCAGCCAACCCAAGCTTTTCGCCACCAACGCTTGCGGCCATAAAAAATCACGATTCCAGCATTTCCGACAAAGTGGCGCAGGCAATTCTCGACGATTTGCTGGCGTAATACCTGTCACACGCGCGTGTCAAGTTGCAGCCAATTAAGGTTGCCGACCGATTAACGTTTCCTGAATCCACATAAGCTTCAACACTGGTTCCTGAAAGGGAAACGCGGGGCGTGTGCGCCACCCACATGGAATGCTGCGCCCCACGGTCGAACCCTCGCAAGTATAGGAGTGTTCGATGACCGACTCACTTTCCATATCCGAATGCGCCGCACTGTTCGGAATGCCGGAATCCGTTGTGCGTGCCAAAATCGCCAGCCGTGGCGCAACACAGGAGTTTTTCAGCATTCAAGAACTAGCCGACCGCTGGCGCTGTAGCCGAGGCACAGTGAGGAATAGGCTCCGAGCATCTGGCGCTCGTGTGCTAGACTTCGCAACTGCGCCGGGGAGGCGGAGCAAGAAAGCCGTGCCCTCTGGCGTTGTGTTTCAAATCGAAAACAGGAAAACAAAGGTTCTATGCTGAGTATCCAGAAACGTGGAAAGGTTTACCGTACCGTTGGTTTTGTTGGAGGGAAGCGCTTGAGGCTTTCGCTTGGCACGCGCGATGCAGATTCGGCGCGGCGCTTGCTCAATCGAATCGAGCGCGCTGTGTCCGAAGGCGCGGAATCGCCGTTGTGGATGGAATTGCGCGGCGTGTTGCCGCCAAATACGTTTCCCGTGCTGGCGGATTTAATAGGCTGGCGCGAGCGTATTGAAAAACCGGAGCCAACTTGGGGTGAGCTATCCGCCGCTTTCGAGTGCGAAATGCGCCAGCGAATGGCGCTTGGCAAGCTTCAACTAAGCACAGCCGAACGGTACCGGCAAACGCTAGGCGAGTTCACGCTTTTTCTATCTGAGCGGAACGTTTCACATCTGAAAGACATTACGCGCCCGTTTATCGAGGCTTTCAAGGTGTGGCGCGTATCTCGAATACGAAAGAAGAAGTTTTCGCGCGGCGCAACATCGATCGCACTGGATGCAGCAATAGTCCACCGTGTGTTTAGCTTTGCCTTGGAAGGCGAAATGGTATTGAAGAATCCGGTACGCATGGAGGGTAAGCCCGGCGCTGAGCCAACGCGCGGCGCACAGCCATTCAACGGCGACGAAATAAAACGGATGCGCCAGCACGCCGGTGAAGATTTGTTGGCATTTCTGTTGTTGCGCCATACTGGCTTTCGCGGATCGGATGCTGTGCAACTAACTTGGTCTGAGGTCCGCTTCGATAGCCGCGAGATCGAGCGGCTTACTCAAAAGCGCCGTAAGTTGGTTGTGTTGCCGGTACACACGGAGCTTTTGTTTGCGCTGGAATCCGAATACGCTCGGCGCAATCCTCAGCCGCACGAGCGCGTGCTTTTGAATCCGAATACTGGCGAGCCGCTCAGGCGTCCCCGGCTGTACGCAAAAATTCAATCACTAGGCATACGCGCTGGCGTGCCCCATGCACATCCCCACAGATTCCGAGATTCCTTTGCGGTTGATTTGCTGTGCGCTGGCGCTGGCGTTTACGACGTTGCGAGAATGCTAGGCGATACCGTGGAAACCGTCGAAAAGCACTACGCGCCATTCGTACCGGCGTTGCGTGAGCGCGTGCGGCGGATTATGGAAAGTGGAAGTGGATTGGAGGCAGTCGATGCGCCGTCGCACAACAAACCACGACAAGTACAATAAGGGGTATTTTGAGTGTAATGACCTGCTAACAACAGTTATCGTGATTCCGGCGAATCGTTGATATGATTCTTGGAAAATCGAAGAAGGTTCGAATGCTGAGAAACTCCGCTTACCTCGCTGTTTTTCTGTTGGTATTTGGTTTTGTTCAAATATCGGTTGCAGCTGATGTCCCTTGCAGCGCCAAAAGCGGCTCTGCTGGCTGGCTAACTTTTGTAGACCAAACACATAGGTTCTGCTTCCAGTACCCGCCCGCGTACAAAGCTATTCGGGATAGCAGCAAACGAAGGAGCATTGTTGTATTAGAGGCCGAAGGCCAAATATATATTTGGTTGGACAAGCGGTTCAAGCTGGAACAGCTTGATGATATAAGCCGATCGGGTAATCCCCCCGAGCCAACTCAAATCAATGGTGTCACGTTCTATTACGTCGGCCCAGGAGGTGGAGGAGTCGACTACTCTGACGATTACCTTTTTAACCTGCATGGCAAAATCTTGCACATCGAGTTCGACGGCCCATATGTCAACGACAACCATCCGTCCGAGAAGACTAAGAAGCTGGAACCACAATTGTTAGCGACCTTTCGAACGTTTTAAGGCTCTGGAACGGTTGCGGGAACTCGGGGACCTTGCCGCAGTTGGCGAAAAATCTCGATTACACTCACAATGCGGAAATTGAACGCGACCGGGAACGGTCGTCGACCATGGCATGGTTGAGGTTGCCACGCTGTTGCCAGCTAGTGGCACAAAAACGGCACACTCGCTAGCAAAAGCGCCGTAAGTCCTTTAGTTGTGGCAGCCGGACCTGTAAGCCGAATTCTGTCTGCGGGATTGCTCCCGCAGGACGGTCATTCCTCTGGGCCACGCATTACTGCGGGGCTCAAGCGACCTACCCGGAGGTTGTGACGCGCCGAGCCGGCACGTTCTCCCAGGCAAAGTTTTCACTCCGACCGGGTCCCTCCCTATTTGGTCTTGCTCCGTGTGGGGTTTGCCCTGCCCGCTGCATCACTGCAACGGCGGTGCGCTCTTACCGCACCTTTTCACCCTTACCCCGCGCATCTGAAGATGCACCAGGCGGTATGTTTTCTGTGGCACTAGCCGTCAGCCGGGCTTAAACCCGGCTTCCCGGACGTTATCCGGCACACTGCTCTGCGGAGTTCGGACTTTCCTCCCTCGCCGCCGAAGCGCCGAGAGCGACCGTCCGGTCCAGCTGCCTACAACATCATTATATGCGATGTGCAGGCGTAACCCTTCTCGAAGACCATTATGCGAAAGGTCTTTGTTCGCACGAGCGTCAATCCTCAACGCTGGTTTGGCTCAACCGGACTGGTTAATTGTTGCCGCTATCGAGCGATGGCGCAATTGCAGACTCTTTCATCTTGACAAATTTCCCGGTGAGACGAGAATTGCAAACGCACGTAGGGCACGGCAAGTAAGGAGGAGAAAATGATATCCAAACTCGGCCGCTTAGCTGTCTTCAGTCTTTCCAGCGTTTTGCTGGGCCCATTACTCTGGGCACAGCCCCTGCGTCCTGCTGCTTGCTCGAATGGCAGTTTGACTGGGAGGTACGGATTCGCAATCAACGGAACGGCCAACGGCCATCCAATCACCGCTGTGGGTCAGATCGCGACCGACGGGAACGGAACCATCGCCGGAAACGAGACCATTAGCGAGAACGGCACGGTAGGCAATCTTCTCGGGGTGTTGGGCACATACGCCATAAAGTCCAACTGCACGGGCACCATGACTATTCAGGCAGCGGGCCACTCGAAACAGAATTTCAGCATGACCGTCATCTCGGGCGGCCAGCAGATCGACATGGTTCAGACGGACAACGGCACCACCGAGTTGGGAAGCGCCCAGGCACAAGGTTCGGCGTCCTGCTCTTCCGCCGGGGCTAAGGGTATTTACGGCTTGCAGGGCGCAGGTACGGAAATTGGCGTCGGGCCTCTGGTCTTAGGCGGGCAGGTCACGTTACGCGGAGATGGAACCTTGACCGGAACTGAGACCGTGAGCATCAACGGTACCGTCGCCTCGAAACAAAAAATCTCGGGCGCCTTCAAGGTGATCCGTATATGCCAGGGCGCCGCGGTGATTCAGGTCGGCAACCAGGGACCAATCCATCTGAACCTGGTGGTGGTGAACGGCGGCCACGGAATCCTTTTTATTCAGGGAGATTCGAACACCCTGGTATCAGGCTCCTTGCAGAAGTAAATTGGGCCGGTCCCGCCCTTTGATAGACTGAGATTCGACGCGGCCGCTCGGCAATCCGAAGGTCGCAGCCCGAAGCCCGATCACTGACGATTTTCGAGGCAGGCGGCTTCAAGCCATTCATGGTTCATCAGGTCCTCAAGATCATTGAAACTTTGGCTGTGGCTGGCGCCGTCTCTGGCAGCGCTTACTACGCCCTGTGCCTGTGGAGCGCGGCACGGTTTTTGCAAGCCCTAAAGGCGGAGGACAAGAGTGTCCGCCCGACACAACCTGTCTCCATCCTCAAGCCGCTGCGTGGCACCGATCCTGAGATGTATGAAAGCTTTCGCAGCCACTGCCTGCAGGACTATCCGGAATACGAACTAATCTTCGGGGTCAGCGATGCGAACGATCCCGCAATTCAACTGGTGCAGCAGTTGAAAGCGGAGTTTGCGCAACGCCCGATCCGCTTAATGGCTTGCCCAGAGAAGCTGGGCAGCAATACCAAAGTGAGCAATCTCGCCCAGATGGCGCGCCAGGCGCGTTACGAATACATCATCGTCAACGACAGCGACATTCGGGTCGAGTCTGATTACCTCCGCCGGGTGTTGGCGCCGTTGACCGATCCCAAGGTTGGGCTGGTCACTTGCATCTATCGCGGGATTGCCAATGCGACGCTGGGCTCGCACCTGGAATCACTCGGCATCAGCACTGACTTCGCTGCCGGCGTGCTCGTCGCGCAAACCGTCGAGAACGAAATCCGCTTTGGATTAGGCTCCACGCTCGCTTTCCGCCGCCGCGATCTCCACGCGATAGGCGGGTTTGAAGCTCTCGTCGACTATCTGGCCGACGACTATCAGATTGGCACCCGGATCGCGGCGCTGGGGCTGAAGGTAAAGTTATCCGACGTCGTGGTCGACACATTTCTGCCTCGCTATACGCTTCGCGGCTTCTTCGATCACCAATTGCGCTGGGCGCGCACCGTCCGCGACTCCCGCTTCTGGGGATACGTTGGACTGGGGTTGACGTTCGGTTTGCCCTGGGCGTTGCTGGCCTTGATTTTCAGCCGTGGCGCAGCCTGGGCGTGGGTGTTGCTGGCCTGTACTGCGGTGATGCGTTTCGCCGTAGCCATCGTGTTTGGGAAGTACGTGCTAAAGGATCGCCAGGCCATGCGCTCCCTCGCATTGATTCCCGTCCGCGACCTAGTTGCGATGTTGGTCTGGATCGTGAGCTTTGCCGGACACAGAATTGTGTGGCGCGGAGAGCACTTCAGCTTAGAAAATGGCAAGCTGAAAAGGATCTCCGATCAGCCAATGTAGGCGCGGGCGTCCAACTCGTGGGGTGCAAATTTGGACTACCTCAGTCAGAGTTTCTCGAACCGCGAGAAGATGCCGCCAACGCGGATGCCTGGTTTGCTTCCAGAACCTCGCTGACTTTTCTCGCCAACGTCTTTAGCGAAAAAGGCTTCTGCAGAAACCGTGTGCGGACGTCGATCTTTCCGTGTTGCAGGATAGTGTTTTCGGCATAGCCGGAGACGAACAACACCTTCATGTCCGGCCGCTCATCCGCCAACCGCTCCGCCAGGCTGGGTCCGCCCAGTTTGGGCATCACCACATCCGTGATCATCAACTGAATCGGCCCACCATACTCCCGGGATGCGCGCAACGCGTCTTCTCCATCGGTCGCTTCCAGCACGGTGTAACCGCTGCGAGTAAGAAACTGCCCGGCGGCTTGACGTACGGATGCTTCGTCTTCCACCAGGAGCAGAGTTTCGCAGCCGCGAGGACAGCTTTCGGCCGGCTTCGTGATCACGATCTCGCTACTCAGCGACTGCACTTGGGGCAAGTAAACCTTGAAGGTGGTTCCAAGTCCAGGCTCGCTATACACCCAGACAAAGCCGCGGTTTTGCTTCACAATGCCATACACGGTCGCCAGCCCCA
>Ga0210405_10002297_pt1 | contig 20036 bp, 18 predicted proteins | sample IncBWH11MmetaG_FD_155492 | JGI IMG/M metagenome (GOLD analysis project Ga0210405, IMG submission 155492) | Forest soil microbial communities from Barre Woods Harvard Forest LTER site, Petersham, Massachusetts, United States - Inc-BW-H-11-M | ecosystem: Environmental > Terrestrial > Soil >... | reverse complement strand
CATCCGCCACCACGCAGTCCTACGGTCAGCGGAGGTTTCCTGGCCAGACGCAAAATGCTCGCCGGTTGCGGGTCGCATCATAAATCATCCGAATTCGGACCGAGATGATCGCGCAACCGCTTACGTCTATCGCGCCAGACTCTATGAAGGCGGGGGCGATTGGGACAAAGCGATTGACGATTATACCAATTCGATCGGGCTCGACCCGAGCGATCCCGACGTGGTTTTCACCCGCGGCCGCGCGCTTGCCAACAAGGGAGCGTTCGTTAACGCGGTCGCGGACTACAGCGCGGCGATAAAAGCGGATGCTGCGGAGTTCGAGTACCGGCTGGCGCGCGGCATAGCCTCCCATATGGCGGGCGAGAGCGAGGGCGCCATTGTCGATTTCAGCGCCGCCCTCGGCATCGAGCCAAACTCCGCGGCGGCCCACTTCCGCCGCGGCGAGGCCTATGTGGCGCGCGGTGAGCGCGATCGCGCCATCGCCGACTTCGACGCGGCGATCGCAATCGAGCCGACCTCAGCGGTGGCGTTCCATGCGCGCGGCGACGCGTATCGGTCGGCTGGCGCATACGATCGCGCCGTAGCCGACTACAGCGAAGCCGTCCGCCTCGACGCCAAATTCGAAGCCGCCTATCTGCACCGCGCCGAGGCGCTGATCGCCAAGCACGATTTCGACGGCGCGCTCGCCGATCTCGATCGCGTTGTTGACCTTGACCCTAACAGCGCCAACACTCGCAACATTCGCGGGTTCGTCTACAACAGCAAAGGCGAATTCCAGACTGCCATCGCCGACCACACGGCAGCGATCACTATCGAGCCGCTTGACGCCTACCGTTACAGCGTCCGCGCTTGGACGTATTTCAAGGCCGGGAAGACCGAGCTTGCGCTTGCTGACGCCGAGCGTGCCGTTCGATTTGCGCCCTATGCTGCATCGGTCTACGCGACCCGCGGCCTGATCCTCGAAGCGCTCAGAAAGAATGAGAGGGCCATCGCCGACCTGCAAAAGGCGCTCGCCGTTGCGCCAAGCATCGAAGAAGCAAGGGAGGCGCTCATCCGCCTTGGCGCTACAGCGCCTGACCCGACGCCACCCCGGCACGCTGCTGCGCCGTCTGCCGTGCCCTCGGCGTTTGACGAAATGACTTGGCTGGCAAGCTCGATCGCGACACCCTCTCTAAAGCCGTTTTCGTGCGCGATGATTCGGCAGAGGTCCGCGGCGGACCTGCGAACGCGTTTCCACTGATTGCGACCGCGCGTGGCAACGACCGGCTCAGCGCGACGGCGCGCCTGGAGTACAAAACCAAATCCGGATGCGGAATCGATGGGGCAAGCACCGATGCCGCATGGCTTAAGGTACGGCTCGCCGATGGCCGTGAGGGCTACGTGAAGTCCAGCGAAGTGGTCAACGATGAGCAACGCCAACTGCTGTCGCAACGCACGGTTCTGGTAAGGACTGCTGTCGACTATTACCAGAAGAACAACGGGCCGCTGCAGGACTTTGCCGGAATATATGACGGTCTCAAGGACCGCAAAGCCGAGAGCGATGACTCTAGGCTCAACGACGCGATCATGAGGGAGATGATATTCGCCGGTCTGATGGTGAAGCAGCTGATTTGGTGTGAAGGCGACACGATGGTGAGCGTCAGGTTTCTCAATCCCCACAAGCCGCTGAGAGGGCGGCTGACATTCTGGCGTGATTTCGAGCTCGCCGAGGGTGGCGCAATCAAGCTGTACCAAATTCGATACGAGAATGGGAATTCGGAAAGGATCGGATTTTATCGCGACATGTTGATCATAGACCCAAAGATTACGGGCAATTCCATCAACTACCAATACGCGAAACGATGCAGCCAGGAGACTGCGATGATCGAGTGGGCAAAGAGAATCTACGATGTCGAGTTAGCCGCGAAAGGCGACTGAACCGCGATGCGCCCGCAGGCCATCTCACCGTTCCGGCTCTAATGTCCCAGATAGGCGCGCTGCACTTCAGCATTTGACATCGGCGCGTCGTGCGAATTGCTCGGCGAAATGGCGGGGCGTCGCTCGGCCGATGGCGGTTTGGCGCACGATCTGCCACCGCCGCCGCCGCCTGACCGACGACGACCTCGTCGATTTGGCAGGAGCGACTTGGCAGGAGCGATTTGGCAGGAGCGCCACGCGCGGATTGCGGCATGCAGCGGTCTCTCCCGATGCCATCCCGGGCGCGGCCGCGGACAACGGAAAGCCGGGACGCGCTTTCGCCGGAAGAACCCTTTGCTCTACAAATGCGGCGCTTCCCAGCCGCCAAATAGCGCTTCCAGCCGCGCCGCCACAGCTAGCGCAACATCGTCTCGCCATGACTTGGCAATGACCTGCACGCCAAGCGGCAGACCCTCCTTGGATGTTCCACAGCGCACCACCGCGGCCGGCCATCCGGTTATGTTGTAGGGAAGGTTGTAGGTAAGATCGTTCGCCAGATTGAACCCTTCTTTCGCCGCCAGCGACTTTTCGTATGAACTGGCAGGCCCGGTGGCTACCGGGCAGACGATGACGTCGTAATCTCGATAGAAATCCAGCATCTGAATTTGAATCGATCCAGGGCAGACAGGCGATCACGTAACTCGGTCACAGAGAATTCACAACGCGCGGCTCTATCCAAGATCGCTTTAAAAGGCTCGGCCACCTGGGTCACTTGCATGGCTCGCATTTTGTCATGCAGCCATTGGCCGCGATCGTCGCCGTAAAAAAACAATTCTTCAAATGCGGTATAGGTGTCTCTGCTGATTTTGGGCGCCGCTTCACTTACTGACGCGACGTACGGCGATATTTCATTGACGACTCGTCTTATGAGCTCACCGATGTCAGCGCGAGGTGCAGCCAGTCCGTTGTCCGAATAAAAGGACAGGCGCAGCGTCTTCAAATCGACCAGTGCCGGGTCGCGCACGGATACAGGATAGGTATAAGGATCGTGCAAATCGGGGCCGGCGAGAATCGGGAGAGTATAAATCAGATCCTCGACAAAGCGGGCGAATGGCCCCTGTACTTCGACGTAGCTGAATATGCCCAACTCATTTGTTGGGAATTTGCCGGTATAGGGCAGGAAGCCACGGGTTGGTTTGAGCGCGGCGACACCACAGTTGTGCGCTGGTTCGCGGATACTGCCGCCGCTGTCCGCGCCGATGCCGAGGGCCGAGCCGCCCGCCGCGACAATGGCCGCTTGACCGCCACTGCTACCGCCGGGCGAGCGCTTCAGGTCGTACGGATTATTGGTGCGGCCGTAGAGTCGATTATCGGTCTCATACGACATCGAAAAATCGGGGATGTTGCTGATCCCGATAATGATCGCCCCGGCAGCCCGCAACCGCGCGACGACGGTTGCGTCTTCCGTCGCCACGCAATTCATGGGACTCTCGGTGCCTAGGTAGACATGAAACCCTTAACTTTGCGCCCGTCTTTGATACTCGCGGGAACCCCGTGTAATTTGCCACAGGATGCAGAGTCGCGTCTGACGATGGCATCGGCGACGCGCGCTTGCTGCAAAGCCAGTTCCGGGGGCAGAACTTGGACGAGCGCGTTAATCCGGGGGTTTACTTCGGCGATGCGATCCAAATGAGCCTGCATCACTTCCAGGCAGGAGACTTGTTTGCTTTTGATGAGATTAGCCAGCGTCTTGGCAGAAGATTCGGTTAGTTCGGACACGCTGTCACCCCTTCGTGCGTGCTGACGACCTGATCATCGAGCAGACGCATTTCGCTGCGGCGCACTTAGTCCGAGGGCGCACTTAGTCCGAGAATGGCACTTGGCGGACGCGATAACGGTACTCGGCGATATCCGTTTCGGGGTAAGGCGGAAATTGGATCATCTCGAGGATGAGTACATGCTTCAGTCGTCGACAATCCGAGGCTTCATCCGAGGCACGCCGGAGCGCCCGCGTTACCCGATTGAACCCCAAGACTACTGAAGGTGTATTTAAAGCTTTTCTGCTCTAATAGCGCATTGAGGGTGCATCCGCACATGCTGCGGCACGCGTGCGGTTACAAACTTGCAACCATGGCCAGGATACGGCAGCGCTCCAACCCGAGATTTCGGTTGCCGCCGCCACCACCACCGGCCGCGACGCCGCTATTTGTCGAAAATACCCAGCTGCCGAAGGCCGGTCATCCAGTCCTCCGTATGCCAAGTTCGAGCGATTTTCCCGTTCTTGAACTCATGAATATCGACAGCCTGGATATTCAGGGTCCGGTTTTTCGCTGGAAAGTCCAGGAAGCTGGCTTTTTGCGTGCCTGTGATATGGGAACGAACGACAACCTTGTTCCCATCCTGAATGATGTCATCGATCGTTACCTTCAGGTCGGGAAACGTCGTCGTGAGCAGCGCGAGCGTGTCCTTTGCAGCTTGTGGTCCAGGCGGAAGGCCGGGCGCTGACGGGATGTCGACCCAGGTCTCTCCCAAAATTCGGTCGAGCGGCGCTGGATCGTGGTTCGTGAAGGCCACGACGACCTTCTTGTAAGCACTCGTGTCGTCCGCCCGTGCGGAAGACCAAAGGAGGGCAGCGAGTAACAGAGCTACGGCGGTCTTCATGTTGCTTTTCCCCAGAAACCCGTTCGCTGCCGTCACGCTAGAGGTTGTCGCGATTGTCCAATGCCGCTCGGCGTCGCTGGCGTGCAAGCCTGATGTTTTAGTCCGTGTGTCGCTCCCCGTGCTCTGAAAGCGCGCCACGGGGACTGCCAGGCAGTAGGGTGGCTCACCGTCCGGACCAGCGCCAAGGCGGTTTGCCCGTAAACGCTCAGCCTTACTCGCGCAGCCGCTCGGCGAACAGCACCAAGGTCTTTCGATAGATCTCTGCGTGATTCCACTCGTGCATCACCGTGAAATTCTCCGTGCCTGCACCGAACGGTGCCCCGGCGCGCCAGCCGTTGACCTTGAGCAGATTGGCGGTCGAGGCCAGCACATCCGGTACGCTATGGCGGAGATCGACGCGGCCATTCCCATCATAGTCTACGCCGTACTTGATATAGGATGAGGGCAGGAATTGCGTCTGCCCGATCTCGCCGGCGTAGGCGCCGACCAAGTCGACCAACGGCAGGTCGCCCCGCTGGATAATGCGCAAAGCGGCAATGAATTCGCCCTGGAACAGCTCAGTGCGGCGGCAATCATGCGCGAGCGTGGCGAGCGTCCGGATCACTGGCAGCTTGCCCATGTCGCCGGTGCCGTTGTCAGTTTCCATGGTCCAGATCGCCATGAGCAGCGTCGCCGGCACCCCGAATTGCCGCTCGATACGGGAGAGCAATGCGCCGTGACGCTGCATGAGGCTTTTGGCGCGCTTGATGCGTGGCGCCGTGACACGGCTGGCGGCATAATGCTCGAAGCTTTGCTGAAAGGTGCCATGCTGGCGGCGGTCGAAAGCGAGCACCGCCGGATCGATGGTCAGGCCGGCAAACGCGCTGTCGATCACGCTCCGCGAGACGCCCTGGGCTTGCGCGTCGCGCGCCATGGCGCTGAGGAAACCGTTGAAGTCGCCGCCACAGGGTGCCGCACACGCCGGCACGGCGACCAGTGGCATGACGAGCAGTAACGCGAGTAGCCTAAACATGGGCGGACCTGCCTTGCCTTGGACGATCTCTACACCGTCATGGCCAGGCTTGTCCCCGGCATGTTGTTCCTACCGCGCGCCACGGACCGGGACAATTCCACCGCCCAACTCTCCAGGGCGGAGGGCGCTGGTCGACCCGGAAGCGGATGATATGCTGCGCCCGGAGAATTTTCTACCCAAAGTGGCTTGGCCGCCGTCGATCAATGTGCGTCCTGGTTGCTTCATCTTTGGCGACGGATATGATTCTTGGGAACTAGCAATTGCAGGCACTCCGAATGACCGCGATTCACGCCGACAGCGCGCGACCAAATACCTCTTATGCCATCGTTCGCGAGGGAGCGAGGGTCGACCGCCGCCTGGCTCGGTACCTATCCCTGGACGATTTCGAGGAAACCGCCCGCCGCCGTCTGCCGCGCATGCTGTACGGATTTATCTCCGGTGGGGCCGAGACCCACGCCTCAGTCCGCTCGAACCTGGACAGTTTCAAGGATTATTGTTTTGTGCCTCGCGTGCTGGCCGACGTTTCCAAGCGCAGCCATCGTAAAACGCTGTTCGGGCGTTCCTATGCGGCGCCTTTTGGAATCGCTCCGACGGGAGCGGCAAGCATCTGTGCCTATCGCAGCGACCTCGTTACCGCGCGCTGCGCGGCGGCCGCAGAAATCCCCGCAATCCTGAGCGCAACTTCGCTCATTCCTATGGAAGAAGTCAGGCGCGCCGGCCCGACGACGTGGTATCAAGCCTACATCCCCGGCGACCCAAGCCGAATTGAGCGGCTTATCGAACGAGTCGCCGCCGCCGGCTTCGACACATTCGTGGTCACCGTGGACGTTCCGGTCCCGGCGAACCGCGAGAACAACATCCGCAACGGCTTTGGCATTCCGATCAAGCCGAGCGCCCAGTTGATCTGGCAGGGCTTGACGCACCCGTCTTGGGTTGTCGGAACACTTGTACGCACGTTGGTGCGGCACGGCATACCTCATATCGAGAACATGGATGCGACGCGGGGACCCCCGATGTTGTCGCGCCAATTTGAGCGCGCGCTGACCGATCGCGATCAGCTGTCGTGGGAGCATATCAAGCTCATCCGCAAGCGCTGGCGCGGTCCGCTCGTGATCAAGGGGCTTCTCTCGGCGGCGGACGCGCGCGCCGCCAAGGACTGCGGGGTTGATGGCGTCATCGTATCGAACCATGGCGGGCGCCAACTCGATTACACGATTGCGCCCCTGCGGGCGCTGCCCGCCATCGTTGATGCCGTCGGCGGCAGCGTGACGATCATGTTGGACAGCGGGATCCGTCGCGGCACCGATGTCCTGAAGGCCTTGGCCCTTGGCGCGGATTTCGTTTTCCTTGGCCGCTCCTTTTTGTTTGCGGCCGTGGCCGACGGCGAGCCCGGCGTGCGGCGCGCGATCGAACTACTCTCCAGCGAGATTTCGCGCGACATGGCGCTGCTCGGCATCAGTGACTTGGCCGAGATGAATTCGAGCCTCATCGCCCAAAACCACCGTGACAACTGAGAGCGGGCACAAGCTCGCAGCTGCGCTCCTTCGCGGCCGCAGGGCATTCTTCCAAAAGTTCAAACGTTGGATCGCTCTTCGGTAACGTCTCGGCGCGAATTTGAGATAGCAGCTGTGAGACACGACGCAGCAACACTGATTGAGCTTTTGGCAGACCTGCTTGTGCGGGCCGGTTTCTCCAAGGATGAAGCGTCGGCGATCGCAAGAAGCCTCACGTTATCCGAGCGGCTCGGCTACGCCTCGCATGGAATTGCGCAAATAAGCCGGTACATCGCCGAGCTCAGGGCGGGCAATATAGTCAGCGGTGCAACGCCGAGGACATTACAGGAGACCCCCAACAGCCTGGTCATCGATGCGCAGTTGGGCGCCGGCCAGGTTGCGATGCCGATCGTTCTGCGCAAACTATATTCAAAGCTTGCCACCCAGGCATCGGTTACTGCCGCTGTCCGCAACTGCGGCCATGTTGGCAGGCTGGGCGAGTGGGTGGAGCACCCGGCTGAGGCTGGTTACGCGGCCTTGCTCTTCGTCAATGACAATGGTCTTAACAGGATCGTTGCGCCCCCGGGCGGCAGGTGCGGCGTCACGAGCACAAACCCCATTGCCTTCAGTATTCCGCTTTCGAATGGACGGGTCTTTTCCGCCGATATGTCGACCGCAGCGATCGCGCTTGGCAAGGTCGAAAGAGCCAAGCGCGCTGGGATGGCAGTTCCGCCGGATTGCATGCAGGACGCCGCCGGCGCGCCCACACGCAACCCGGAGGCGCTGTCCGAGATCCCGGCAGGAACAATTCTTCCTATGGGCGGCGCTCAGGGATACAAAGGGTTTGCGCTGTCCATTTTCGTCGATCTTCTTGTGGCCGGCCTGTCGGGTGGTCAGGCGCCGCCAGCCGCGCCGGGCACCAAGGGCGAGAATTGTATGATGATGGCCATTTGGAATCCGGAATTCTTTTCAGGGCTCGATCATATGAGAGCACAAGCGGCCAAATATATTGCGCAGGTAAAAGCATGCCCGCCTGTCGACCCGACGAAGCCGGTGCGGCTGCCGGGCGAAAGAACCAATCTTGCGAGACACGCCGGGGGCTCGGATATCGAGTTGAGCCCGGAATTGACCGACGATCTGACTCTTCTTGCGGCGCAATTTGGCGTGCCAACGACGATATTTGAGCGATGATCCTGCGCGGCCAGCTAACTATGTATTTGAACCCGGTTCTGCTCTTGCCGGCGAACGCCGCGATCCGTCACAAGGAGATGGAGTAGATGCCGCAATAAGATCGAACATGCCTGCCAGGCTGGATGTAATCAGTGAGACAATGCTGCTGGGAGAGACCCTCTATGCAAATCCAACGTCACGAAACCGGACCGCGCATGAGCAAAGCGGTGGTGCACCGCGACACCGTGTATCTCGCCGGCATCGTTGCCGACACCCCGAAGGGCAAAGGCATGGCCGAACAGGTCAAAAGCATTCTGTCGCAAATCGATGGATTGCTCGCAGGCGCCGGAACCGACAAGAGCAAGCTGCTGTCGGCCAACATCTGGATCACCGACATGGCGAATTTCGCCGAGATGAACGCCGTCTGGGATGCCTGGGTATCGCCCGGCAATACCCCGGCGCGAGCCACCGTGGAGGCGAAACTTGCTTCCCCCGACTATGTGGTCGAGATCATGGTTGTGGCGGCGCGTTAAGCTGGATCCGATTTCTGACGTAAACCTCGGAGAGGGTAGGTGGCAGCAGGTCAACTCCGCTAAGGTTAGGCCACTGAAAAGCCGTCCGCCACTGGCCGCCTTGCTGGAGACGCAGCTTCGATAGGACGCAACGCGCACGTCTTGCAGGTGTCGGTACTATTATAACCCGGTGCCCACGCCTAGTGTCCCAGATAGGCGCGCTGCACTTCAGCATTTGACATCAGCGTATCGTGCGATCCGTCCAGGATCATGCGCCCCGTTTCCAGCACGTAGCCGCGGTCGCACAGCTCGAGCGCCTCGGCGACGCGCTGCTCCACCAGCAGTATGGTCAGACCGTGAGTGCGGCGGATGTATTCGATGCGATCGAAAACCGTATCGACAATCGTGGGCGCGAGCCCCATCGACGGCTCGTCCAGCATCAACAAATCGGGCGCCGAGGCTAATCCGCGCGCGATCGCCAGCATCTGCTGCTCGCCGCCCGACAAGGTGCCGGCGAGCTGTTGGCGGCGCTCCGCGAGAATCGGAAAAATCTCGATGACGGACGGCAGCAACTCCGGCCGGCGCCGGCGATCCCTGCGCGCATACGCGCCCATTTCCAGGTTTTCCATGACCGTCATCGAGGCGAATACCTGGCGGCCTTCCGGCACGTGGGCGATGCCGAGCTTTGCCCGTTCGTAGGGCGGGACGGCAAGGAGGCTGCGCCCCTTGTACACGATTTCGCCGGCAAGGGGCGTGACCACGCCGGAGATGGTCTTGAACAGCGTTGTCTTGCCGGCGCCGTTTGGCCCAACGACGGCGACGAGCTGGCCCTCTTCGACATCGAGCGAGACGCCGCTCAAAGCCTTGAGGCCTCCATAGGCGACGTCAAGCGACCGGATCTTTAGCACGTTCCATCCATTTCCTGCCGAGATAGGCTTCGATCACGACCGCGTCCTTGACGACGCTGGCGGGCGGCCCGCTGGCAATCAGCTTGCCGTGATCGAGCACGCTGAAGTGGTCCGCAAGCTTCATCATGGCCTGCATCGTGTGCTCGATGATGACGACAGTGACGCCGTCGCGATTGACCTGGCGGATGATTTGCACAATGTCCTCGAGCGCATCGTGGGCGAGGCCGGCGAGCGTCTCGTCGAGCAGCAGAAGCCTTGGCCGCGGGGCAAGCGCGCGAGCGAGCTCCATCAGCCGCAGCTGTTTGGTGGTCAGCCCGCCGGCGATGGCCTGGGCCTGTTCGTCGGCCATCCCCACCCGTTCAAGCGCCGCCATGGCGAAGCGCTCCGCTTCCACATTGCTCGCCGTGCCGACATACGCGCCCACGATGACGTTTTCCAGAACGGTCATGCGCGGAAACGCACGCACGACTTGAAACGTACGGCCAATGCCGTGTCGGCAAATCTCGTGGGGCTTGCGGCCAACCAATTCCGTGCCGGCGAACGCGATGCTGCCCGTGTCGGCGAGGAGAAATCCGTTGATGACGTTGAACAGAGTGGTCTTGCCGGCGCCATTTGGTCCGATGATGCCGTGGATCGTTCCTGCCTTTATCGACAGGGTCACGTCGTCGACGGCCCTAAGGCCGCCGAACGCGCGCGATATGCCGTCAAGAGACAGAAGTGCTTCACCATCTGCCGCCGGGTGACCGAATTGCTGCGGCGGGGCGGCAGCCGGGATCGCCACGGCGCCTGCGGTCGACGGCGCCGGCACGCGCGCGGCGCGCCGTGAGGTGAAACGATCGCGGATGCTCCAGTAGATCCCCTCCGGCGCCAGCAACGTGATGAGAATGATAGCGACGCCGTAAACGACGCCCTGGATGCCCGGAAGGATGTTCCCCAGTTGGGCGTTCAAGGTCTCGGCCAGGGGTACGAGCACGGCCGCGCCGATCACGGGCCCCCAGAACACGCCAATGCCGCCGAACATCGGTATGATAAGGGCCTGGGCCGAGACCAGCGCCCCGAACATGGTCTGCGGCGTAACGACGAGCAGGACGACGGCATAAAGCCCGCCCACGGCCGCCGCCATCCCGGCGCTCACGATCAGGGCGAGCATTTTCCAGCGCAACGGGTTGATGCCGGCGGCGGAGGCTGCCGGTTCATTCTGCTTTATCGCGGTGAGTGACATGCCGAAGCGCGAGCGCTCAACATGTAGGGACACGATCATGCAGACGACCAGGAGGACGAGCGCCAGCGCCATGTAGGCGCGCGGGTCGTTGAACTGGAGGTAGAGCGCAGGCGCTTCGCGCTTCATCGGCAGCGAAACCTCCTGGAAGCCCATCCATTCGAACACGTAGAGCATCGCGAGCGGATACGCGAGCATCGACAGCGCGAAATAGTGACCGCGCAGACGAAACGTCGGCAGTCCGATGACAATGCCGGCCAGCATGCCGACCAGAACGCCGAGCGGAATGCCGATCCAGGGCGTGATGTCGAATTGCACGAAAGCGATGGTCATCGTGTAGCCGCCGAGGCCGAAAAATGCCGCGTGGCCGAACGAGATCATGCCGCTGTAGCCGCTCAGCACGTTCCAGGCGACGCCGACGGTCGCCCAGATCAGCACCAGCGTCATGATCAACTGATAATAGGAATTATGCACGAGCCAGCCGATGAGAAGATAAACGGCGGCGAAAGCGGCGATCGCGAGGTACTGCCCGGCCAGGCCGCTCCTGCGCATCACGGGCGTTCCGAGACGCGGCCGAACATTCCCTGCGGCCGGAAGAATATGATCAGCAGGAATACCACGAAGATCGCGGTGTTTTGCAATTGATAGGGAAGGATGAGCGTCGACATCTGCTGTACCAGTCCGATCGTCAGCCCGCCCCAGAAGGCGCCGAGGATCGAGCCCATGCCGCCGAGCACGACGCCCGCATACATGACGATCACGAAGTCGAAGCCGATATAGGGCTGAAACGATTGCGAACTCGCAATCAGCCCGCCGGCAATCGCCGTGATGCCGACGCCAAGCCCGAATGCGAAGCGATGCAACCGATCAACGTTGATGCCCATATAGGCCGCGGCAATCGGATTGTCGGCGGCCGCGCGCATCGTCTTGCCGAGGTCGGAGCGAGTCAGGAACAGATATAGTCCGGCGGCGAAAGCGGCCGCCAAGACGAAGGCGACGGAGCGCGCCTGATTGAGAAAGATCGGCCCGATCTCCCAGGATTCCCGCGACAGCGGCGTCTGCACCGACAGTGGCTGCGAGCCGAACAGAATGAGACCGCCGTTCGAGAGCACCAGCGCCACGCCGAGCGTCATGATGATCTGCATGTAGTGGCCTTCCGCCTCCGCCGAGACGACGCGGGCGCCGGTGACGCGCGAGATCAGGAAGCGATGCAGCAGCCAGCCAAGGGCGAACACGATCGGGCCGGCCAGCGCAGCGCCCACCACCGGACCGGCATAGGGTCCGAGAAACGCCAGAATGCCGAAGCCGGTCACCAGATAGTAGGCGACATACATCCCGACCATCATGAAATCGCCCTGCGCGAAATTCACCACGCGCATGACGCCAAAGATGATGCCGAGCCCGACGCACATCAATCCGTAGGTGCCGCCGACCAGCAGGCCGGTGCTCAGCGCCTGGAAGAAATCGATGATCGGCCACTTCAGTGTTTCCATGGCGGCCTTTCAGCTCGGCTTCGGATCCACATCGAGACGCACAACCCAGTTTTCGAGGCCCGATCGCGCCGCGGGATAGCGTTCGAGTACTTTGGGATCGTGGCCCGGAACAATGTGACGAGGCGAATGTGCTAGCTTGTGCAGAGTTTCGTAGCCGATCAGGACTTCAGCAATGTTGTATGTGGTCGGAAAGACGCGTCCCTGCTCGAGATGCTCGTAAAGATGCGACGCGTCTGAGGCGAGCACCACGGGCCCGCGCCGTGTTTCCACGCGTACGCATTGCAGGCCGCGAGAATGCCCGCCGATGTGGTGCACGGTGATTCCCGGCGCGATCTCGTCGACGCCACTGTGGAACGTCACGCGACCGGCAAACACCTTGCGCACCATCGCGACGACATCGTCGACCTCGAAAGATTTACGCAGGTATGGGTAGCACATGCAGCGGCCGGTGACGTGCTCCATTTCAAGCGCCTGCAGGTGGTAACGGGCCTGCGGGCAAAGATCGTGGTTTCCGGCGTGGTCAAAATGCAGGTGGCTCACGATCACGTTGCTGATCTGGTCGGGACGAATGTCGATAGCCTTGAGCCCCTCGGCGACCGGATTGAGCAATTCGCGCTGGCGCTTTTTTCCCGTCGCCGCATCGAAGCCGGTATCGACAATGAAGGGTCCTCCCGGCCCGATGATGGCCCAGACGAAATAGTCAAGCGGCTGGAGCACGTCGTGGGCGTCGCCGCCGATAAAATTGTCCGATGACGGCCGATCGTGGTGCCCGTAGCGGATCGCGTAGACTTCGTAAGTCATCTCGCCGTTCACATTCTACGTTTGCAATTCGCTAGCCTCGGCGATGCCTTTCTTTCGCCAGCCCGCGCCACCCGGGCTGTTCGGCCCCACGTATCTCGCGCACGCATTCGCACATGATTGTCTGCAGCCGGTGCAGCGCCCGCCGCCGCATTGCGATCCGGCGCCAGAGCCCGGAAGACATGTCTCGTCGGCGCGATCAAGAAAGGCCGGATGGCCATTGGTGGCGCGGTCGGGCTCGTCTATTGCTTCGGCCAGATCGGCTGGGCCATCGCCGAACTGACCGGATAGACCGTGACCGGCACGCCGTTCTGCCACTGCACGATGGCGAGATCGGCATCGACGCGCCGGCCGTTCTCGTCGAACTTGACGCGGCCGCCGGGAAAATATTTCGCCGGACCCTCGCGCGTGTCCATGGCGCGGATTGCTTCGGCGACCTTCTTGCGGTCGGCGGCGCCGGCCTGCTCCAGCGCATCCTTGAAGATCCACATGTCGCCGTAAGTCGACAGCGAATCCTGGGTGATCCAGGGCTCGTTCGTCTTGGCGACGAATTCCTTCATGATCGTCTCTTGGCCTTTGATGCTCCAGTTCCCGACGACGGTCATGACGCCTTCGAGGAGATCCTTGCTCATGTTCTTGAGCATATCGGGCGCGGCGATGTGCGCACCGTTGGAGACCACCGGAATGCGTCCGCGACCAAGGCCCAGCTCATGCAGCTTTTCCAGGCACAGCTTGTCGTCCGGGATCGCCGTCGGCAGCAGGAGCAGAATCTCCGGCTGCGTCGAGCGTACCTTCTGGATCAGCTGCGTGCAGTCCGACAGCGGGGGCGTGAAGGTTTCGTCGACCAGGAGCTTGAGCCCGAGCTGCTGCAGACCGCCTTCCCGCATCGGCTTGGCAAAGGCCACCGACGCCGCGGTATTGTCCTGAACGATCCCGACGGTCTGCGGCTTCTTGCCGGTTGCCGCTTCCGCGAGCTTCACCAGAGCGGGCATCGCGTTTTTCGCCTGCAGACCACCGGTCAGCGAGGTCTGGAACACGTATTTGAAGCCACGCGCGGTAATCTGATCCGAATAGGACAAAGTGATGAGCGGCAGATCCGCGCGTTCCGTCACTTCGGTAACACCGAGCGTAAAACTCGACAGCCAGGCGCCGGTCGCCCCGACCAGGTCCGGCTCCTGTGCGACCATTCTCTGCGCGGTGTTCTTGGCCTTTTCCACCGTATCGCCGGCGTCAAACACAACAAGCTTCATTTTGGCGCCGCCCATTGCCGCGATGCCGCCGGCCTGGTTGATGTCGTCGATCGCGAGCTGAGCGCCTTTGAGCATCAAATCGCCCTGCCGCGCCCAAGGTCCCGACATCGGCGCGATCAGCCCGACCTTGACCTCCGCCGTCTGCGCCCGAATGGGCGTCGCACCATCGACGCCGGTCGCCGCTGCCAGCGCGGCACTCAGCAGAAAGATTTGCTTCCAATTCGCCATGACACGTTCCTCCCCTGTTCCTTTTCATTCATTCTTCCGTATAGCGCACTCGACGGCACGCCGCTCTCCCCGCGCCGGGTTCGGCGATGGTGCGCACATCAATCCAGCACAGAGATGCCGAGGCCGGCGCCATATTCCTCGGGGAGGCAGATGCCGAGCCAGCCGTTCTGCGCGAGCGCGGTGACGAATTCCTGCGGAAACCCTACGTCGCGGTCACGTTTCAGCCAGTAATTGTCACCAAAGCAGCTGGAAATGCCGGCAACGCTCACCCTCAAACTGAAATCCATTCGTGCACAACGCTGATTTTATTCCCAAGAATATAGCGCGTCGATGAGGAAAAGCCCCTGCTGGGCGCCGGCGGTCCATGACCACCTACGTTCGCAACGCGCGCATTAACATGCCAACCCGAGATGAACGGTAAGCCCTAGAGCGCTTGAATTCCGTTGGGTTCGTTCTGCCATCCTGCAATCATCGCTTGCCTTCGCGCGGTTTACTCGCCTATCAGTTGCGCACCTTACGTCTCTACTCGCAATGCCTGTGCATCCTCTCCGGCCTTGGTGAGCTGCGGGCCAATGTCTCTGCGCAAGACCCGTTTCTCGGTATCTCGCATGAGTTTTAAATTCATGAAGGCGCGGATTGCATGTTTCTGTCGCGACCACGCCCGTCTCTCGTAACGATCCAGGCGGAGAAGATCGGTCGCAGCTTGTTCGAATGCCTCGAACTCGTCTCGTTCCTTGATCTGCTGCCTAGCGAGGTCGAGCGCCCTTTCTTCCTCCTCTATTGTTTCAGGTGACTGCAATAGCACTTTGAGATCTACGGGCACGATATCAAAGGGGCTAGCAGGAGCTTTGTCCGCCGGCGTCTCGAGCTCTGCGAGCTCATCCTTGTATTTTTCCAGAAAGAGAGGGACCAGTCGAACGATTTGCTCACGGGCCAGTAGAGCCCGCTGGAAGATCGCTTTCGACAACTCAATACCATTATCTCCTGTGGCAAACGGCTCAGCTGTAATTTCGCGTAGCCGCTCCACACACTCGACCTGTCGCTCACGGATAGCCTTCAAAGCTAATTCATTCTCCGCGATTAAAATCGCCTGCGCAAACAGTACCTGGTCTTCGTCGTCACCGCATATCGCCCTGGCGAGTCGCTCGGTCTCGCCCGATGGAACCGGAAGACGATGAGTAATAGCCGCCAATCCGTGCCGTTGCGCATTGCGGCTGGCTCTCGCTTTGCCAGCCGCCGTGCGCGGTCCGCAGCTGTTGCGGCTATTGCGCCGGTTCGCTGTGATCTTGCGCTGCGACGTCATTTGGTGCGCTTTCCTTAGAAGTAGTGAGCGACGGTGCTGCACTCTGTTCCAGCTGTCCTTTGATCTCCTCGAATTCGGCGTCGAGGATTTCGCTTGCCACCTTTTGCGCGAGCTGCCCAAGACCTGTCCGATAGAGCTCCAACTGTTGCAGCGCATCATTTCGCCTCGCCATGCGACTGGCGATGAGCTTATCGAGCCGTTCCTGGAAGAGGATGCCCTGTCCGAATGCGCGATTGTGCTCAAATTCCGTCGCTCGACGTTCCATTATTTCGTCAGTATCCGTCAGCACTTCGGAGAAACTATCCTCCAGCGCCACCAACCGCGCGATGTCGGCGGGCTTGGTGGAATTTTTCTCCGCGTTCTTCCATGCCAGATCCTCCTTTCGTGCCCTTTGAAGCTTCTCTTGCTGCGCCCGCAACTGGAGAGTTTCTCGATACCAGCGCTCGATCGATACCGTACCGTAACGGGTGAGGCGCTCAATCTCCCACAAGGCATACACGAAATGCCTGATGAGTATGAGCTCCACCGTGTCCCGCGGCTTCAAGCAAGCGATCACTTGATCGAAGAGCCCATCGAACTGTTTCGGCTCTTCGGTGCTCAAGACCGGCGGTGGGCCGAACAGGGCTTTACTCCTATCCAACGTTTGCTCATGATCGTGTGACATTTCCAACTCCTTTAACGTTCCGTTAATCTGCCCATCAGCCGTCCGCTATGAGCAGGCGGCGCATGACACCGCTTGAGTTGGGCAGGGAGTTTGGAAAATAAAATATGGGGGTGGGGTTTTCGCCCCAGCTAAGGAGACTGCTCTACTTGCAGGGCATGGAGTTGGATCGCGGCTTCAATGCGATCAATGCCATTAGCCGGTATTGACGCTTCAGCACCGCCTAATATGAGTTGGAACAGCAGGTCAGTGCGTTTCTTCGCCCGTCCGTACTCCATGCGCAGAGCCTCACCGGTTTCACGCCCCCATCGCGCTGAATAACCCCTTAGTCTCGGCAGAAACTTGCAGATTTCTCTGATCGATCTCCCCGAGGTTTTACGCAAATACTCAATGTCGGCGATCAATTGAGCACGGCGTTCGTCGGTCCATTCGCGAGGCGCACCGTGCTTCTTCTTTTTCAACGGGTCCCTGAGGGCAAACCCAGAGACATATCGACGCGCCAACGCAATGCCGACATGCTCCCACCATTGCGGATCGGCGACGTCGGTGCCGGTGTCAAACGCGATGAGCAGCTTCGCGCGCCTTTCCGCTATGTCGGGCGCCGTGGAATCCAACCCAAAATGCTTGTCCAATGCGATCCAGCGTGCCTTCTCTTCGCTCTGAATGTGGGCAGCTATGTCCTCTTCGCTAGGCGGCAGAGCGAAAGCCGCGCGCAGCCCGAGGGCCGGTGCCTCGTCGGGATCAATTTTTTTAAGAAGAGAGCCGGTGAATTTTTGACGTCGCCTGGTCACTTCGGCACTCGCCCCCGGTCTCGCGCCCTGAAAGTGCTCCGCCTCGCACCGCGAAGCTATGATTGCACTCACAAGCGCCATCTAAATGGGCTTCCTTAACCAGGCTTTAACGCTGCTCCTCTCGAATGAGCGGGTCGCTGCCGACTAGAGCGTTGCCGGCCGGCGTCGAGTTCGTCGACGTTAAATCCGCCTTAGCCATTTTTGACGCGCCCCAAACCCGCTGCGTAGACGAGCGTGTTTTGGCTCCAACCCAGCAGGGCGCGCGCGCACCGCGTTTCAGAGACGAAAAACCGCACTAATTTGCCCCCGGGGACGAGGCCGAGCCGGAGGATCTCCGGGGGAACCATTATCGTCGAGCTCGGCTTGGCAACTGGGGCCCTCAACAGTACGAGGCGAATACCGGCCAGGTCATCGCCGACGTTCAGTGGCAGGTCCGGCGCCCAACGGTCCGATGGGCGGGCGCCACCCTGGACGGTCGGGTTGAGGCAGCCGGAGCGGCCTTCGAGGCCAAATCCATTTTGCCTGGTCGTTCTCGGAGCAAGCCGCCGCCAAATGGGTTAAAATCAAAGTAGCAATCGAGTAGCGAGTTAGTAGCTAATTGGTAGCAATGGACCATCAACTAGTTTGGGGGACATTCGGCTGGATTAACCGCTCGAGGCTGCCCAATGAATAGCCAAGCCAGCCGCGCCGACTCAGACCCGGAATAGACGGCAGTGCCCAGAGGCTCAAAACCGGGTGAGCGTCGCGGCGGTCGTCAGCGCGCCACACCAAACAGAAGAACGGTCCTAACAAACAGAATTTTGGCGGCCGCCGCCGACAATACAGCGTCTACCGTAAACGAACTTGTTCTAGTCTTGGCGAAAGATCAAGGGTTGCCTGCGGACATACGCATGGCCGCAGCGCGCAAAGCGGCGCTCTTCGGTTCGCCGCGATCGACGCACAACGGCTCGGTAGTCCCTCACGGACACGGTAGCAAGACGGAAAACAAAACTGGTCCTAATCGCGACAACAAGCGCGGAGCGATAGCGGCAAAAGCCGGCTTAGCGCCCGATTTGCTGCTTTCTATCGCGCGCGATACCGCTGCGAAAGCTGCAGATCGTCGCAAGGCGGCCTCGCAAATTGCTGAATTTTTCCTTCCAAAGAACACCAGGGAAAGAAACCACATGGCGGCAAATTCCCTCCCGATGAACACGGTTTTGTTGTTGATCCGGAACTAGCAAGGGAATTGCGCGACTGCAAGATGAAATTGTCTTGTCTGAAACTTGAAAGAAAGCGTACGCCCCACACGTTTGCGCAAAAGGCGAGAAACCTTCAGGCACGAATAGAGGAGATCCAGCGATCACTCCAATGTCCCTGTCCTTCAAAATACGGCGTTAAGCAAATCAGGAGCGACAATGAGTGGCTAAAAATCTTTGCTGATCGCCGGGCGCAAAGAGAACTGTTTCCCCCAGAAGAGGATCTGGAAGAGGCGCGGCGCATGGTAAGGCGTGATAGTTTCCGCAACGGTCCAGAAGTGATGGCTCGAATGCGCGTGACGGTTCTTTGTGACAAGAAACGTGTGGCCCAGAACGGCGGGCCGCCAATCACTGCGGCGCAAGAAACCATGTTCCGATTTTTGGCCCTCCTGTATCCTTCTCCTCCGCGCCCGAGTCCCAGCCAAGAAATGATCGAAGCGCACCCGTTTAGTACAGATTGGCCGTACCCATACATCGTGGGTAACCCCAACTACCCTGAGCCCGAAAGCTAGCCAAGTCCAGAAACGATAGTGGGCTGCTTTGATTAAGGCGAATCGCCGCCCCCTCTGGCATCTCGATGTGATGATGACCGCAGCCAGATGGCCGATTATCGGCTGAGAAACGAAGCGATTCATGGCTACGACTTTTCACCGATCGACAGACGCCAGTTTTGTTGAACGGAGACAAAGCATCCATACTGGCTACGGCGCCACGGCGGATGGAGGATAGCAAATTGCGCGGCGCGTCTTGATTGCTGTGAGCCCGGCCGCTTGTGTGAGTGCGCGCAGTTCGCGATCGGTGCGAAACCTTGCCTCTCGCCAAATCGGATGCCGAGCAAGCGCGAAGTGGCGCCGCGCCGCCCACAAGCTCTTTCGCCGATCACCAGCCGGCCACCCGGCCGCAGCATGCGCGTCATTCCCGCGATCGCTTGCTCGGCGTGCTCAACGCGAAGCAGACCACGCTCACTGCAACGACACGGTCGAAAGGCACCCGCGAACGGCAGTCGCTCGGCTCGCCCAGTGCGGAACATCGGTGCTGGCGCGCTGCGCCATCGTGCGGCCGAGATCGGCGCGGCATCCGTATCGAGCCCTGTCACGATGGCGCCGCGCCGAACCAGGCCCGACGCAAACCCGCCCCCCGCCAACGTCCAGCAGATGTTTGCCGGTCGGGGCGAGGATCGCTAGCAGAAGTCGCTGTTCAAGCCCGTCGGTAATCCGGCCGAGCTGCTTTGATCGCCACCGCCTTGCTTCCGCGCTGGGGGGATGAGATAGCATGGGAGAACTCGCGCCGCGCGGCTGCCTCGATCGCGCCACCTCCTTGGCGGGACCGACGCGGTCGAGCCGCGCCATCAGAGATGCGTGCAAGCTTCCGGGCACTGCCAAAGCGCTAGTGTAAATGCTGAAAAC
>Ga0210405_10002296_pt1 | contig 20036 bp, 13 predicted proteins | sample IncBWH11MmetaG_FD_155492 | JGI IMG/M metagenome (GOLD analysis project Ga0210405, IMG submission 155492) | Forest soil microbial communities from Barre Woods Harvard Forest LTER site, Petersham, Massachusetts, United States - Inc-BW-H-11-M | ecosystem: Environmental > Terrestrial > Soil >... | reverse complement strand
TGAGCGGACGAGAGTGTCCCCTGAAACGTGGCACTGGCGATCGAAAGCGCTGGGTCGATGAGAAACGATTGATTCGGATCGTCCCCGACCTGGGCGCCGTAGATGTAGGGTCCTGGCAAGAAGGAGAATCCGCCGGAGGGAGTTAGCGTTTTGGTCGACATGTCGGCGAACGTGAGAGTAAGCGAACTATTTTCGAAGTTCAAAGGCGTGCACACGGGAATGTTGTTTGCAGCATCGCAGCCAAAGTTATCGATTGGTGATCCCGTTTCGTTAAACACTTCGAACGTCTGGAAACCCGTCGTTGCATCGGAAAAATAGACCAGGGATCCGACGACTACGTCCGCCCGGCTCACCAGGACGGAAAAGACAAATAGTATGAGCGCTTTTACTGGCGCAGACGACATCAACACTACCTCCTCAACCTGTGTCACCCGCGGCGACCAGAATTGATTAGATTTCTTGAGAATGGCAAGAATTTTATCACAAGCGCTAACTGGAAAACAGTACTAATCGAAGACGTTTAGTACTGGTTCAATATCTCGAGGCAAACAAATCGAGCCCGCTATCAACTTGCCGCGCTATAGGGGACAACCCCACGTATCGCATCCTTGCCGAACTGGTTCTATACTTAAATCGAATCCTCAGTCCAAAAATCGATAGACGCTTATGAAGCTTACACTCGGTCTCGTCCTGGCGGTACTCTCGTTTGCGCTCTTTGCGGCGCAAATCGGCAAACCAATTTACACGCTCGAACCCGTGCCGCTCGCGGACGTCAATATCACCGACCGATTCTGGGCGCCTAAGATCGATGTCAACCGAACAGTCTCTATCCGCCATCTGTTCCAGAAATTTGGCGACCGCAGCTACGACAATCCGCGGCTCATCGAAGCTGCTTCCTATATGGTGGCGAAGTCGCCGGATCCCGAGCTCGCGCAGACCCTTGAAAAGATGGTAGACAACGAAATTGCTGCGACCGAGCGCCGCACGCGTGATCCGGTCCGCATCTCGGGTTACTTCTACGAGGCAGCCGTCGCATACTATCACGCAACCGGCAGCCGCCGAATGCTCGAAACCGCCATCAAAGCATTCGACGCGCTCGATGCGAGCTATGGTCCAGGCAAGAAGACATACATCTCCGGCCACGAAGGAATGAAGATCGGCCTTTTGGCTATGTATCGGGAGACCGGCGATCCGCGCTATGCCAGGCTCGCTCAGTTCTTCCTGGATGAGCGGGGCAAAGACGACTATCCCCGTAGTGGTGAATACGCCATTGACCGAACTTACGCGCAAGATGACAAGCCGGTGATCCAACAACATGAAGCCGAGGGTCACGCCGTCCGCGCTACTTATCTCTACATTCCCTTTACTGATATCGCCTCACTAACCGGCGGCCCCAATTACAACCGCGCCATCGATAGCATCTGGCAAGATGCTGTATATCGCAAGACATACGTCACAGGAAGTATTGGCTCTGTCCGTTTTCACGAGCAGTATGGCCAACCTTATGAATTGCCCAATCTCAGCGGCTGGAACGAAACTTGCGCGTCCTACGGTAACTTCGTCTGGAACCAGCGGATGTTTTTGTTGCACCGCGACGCCCGCTTCGCCGACCTCATGGAGCGCGTCTTATACAACGGCTTCCTGGATGGCGTGTCGCTCAAAGGCAATCGTTTCTTCTATCAAAACCCGCTCGTGTCGTACGGGAACTATGAGCGTTTCGACTGGATCGATACTCCCTGCTGCCCGCCCAACGTTGTCCGCCTGATCGCTTCGCTCGGCAAATATATCTACGCCCATAATGATGACGAACTGTACATCAACTTGTTCATCGGCTCCGATGCTCACGTAACCATGGGTGGAAAGCTCGTGCGCCTGGAGCAACAGACTCGATATCCCTGGGATGGCGACATCAAGATCCATGTTGATCCCGACCAGCCCCGGGACTTCACTGTTTATGTCCGGATTCCCGGCTGGACAGGCGACCAAGTGATGGCCGGTGACCTATACCGCTTTCTCGACCGCGGCCACACCTCGGTAACTCTCAAAGTAAATGGTCGTGTCATCAACCCCTCTATGGCCAATGGCTATGCCAAGATTCGGCGCGAGTGGAAATCCGGCGATTCGATTGAACTTTCGATGCCTATGCCCGTACGCCGTATCCTCGCCGATTCGCGAGTCAGAGACGACGCCGGACTGGTCGCCCTCGAACGGGGCCCTCTGGTCTACTGCGCGGAGTGGGCCGACAACGGGGGACATGCGCTTAACTTGGTCGTGCCTGACAGCACACAATTCCGCACCGAGTTTCGGCAGAACATATTAAATGGCGTGGAGGTGATTACCGGTAAAATCCCGGCTGTCGTCCGCAGGAAAGATGGCGGCTCAGTCACTGAGTCGCACGACTTGATCGCTATCCCTTACTACGCGTGGGCAAACCGCGGCATGGGCGAAATGGCCGTCTGGCTGCCACGCACGGCCGAGAAGGCCACGGCCCTTCCTATCCAACTCCCGGCTAATGTTGCGCAAGTCAAATCGTCGGGCGGCATCGAAAAACAGTGGACCGGCTACAACGATCAGAATGACGACATCGCCGCGGTCTATGACGGCATTGATCCCCTCAGCTCGGCCGACGAATCTCACCGCTACTTCCGCATGCGACCGCCGGTCGGCGAGCGCGCCTGGGTGGAGTACGATTTCCAACGGCCGGCAACGATTTCAACCGCGTCCATCTACTTCGCCGACGACAAGCGCTTCTGCAAGCTGCCAACGTCCTGGCGTGTGCTATATAAGGATGGCGCCGAATGGAAACCAATTCCCGCAGAGTACTTCGTTGACAAAGACAAATTCAATGGCGTGACGTTTCCTCCAGTAACCACGAGCGCCATGCGGCTGGAGGTCGAACCGCAAACCCGGCACTACAAGGCCGGCGAGATCGGGCCGCCCGGCGCAATGTTCCTGAAAAGCGACATCGACTGGCGCGAATTCGGCATCATCGAGTGGCGGGTCAATTGACGGCGGAGACTAATCTTCCAGGATGTATACGCCAGGTTATCCTGGCGGGCTGGACCGGGCGTGATCGCGCCGCACTAGAGAAACATATAGCTGAGTTAGAATTGGCCGGAGTGCGCCGTCCGCAAACGACACCGGTTTATTACCGCGTTTCGTCCGCTCGCGTAACGACGTCTGATTCGATCGAGGTTACCGGAACTGATAGTAGCGGAGAAGTCGAGTTCATTATGCTACAAGCCGGCGGGTCTCTATGGATAGGTGTTGGTTCCGACCACACAGACCGGAAGGTTGAAGCTTACAATATTACGGTTTCGAAACAGATGTGCGATAAGCCGGTCGCGCGGGACCTCTGGGGGTTCGACGACCTTAACGATCATTGGGACAGCCTGGTGTTGCGCTCCTGGGCGGTCAACGGCGGAAGTCGGCGGCTCTATCAGGAGGGCAGCGTTTCCTCGATGCTGCATCCGCGGGACTTGATTGCAGGCTACGTACAGAATGGGAATTCGCTCGATGAGGGTACTGCGATGTTCGGCGGCACCTTGCCGGCGATCGGAGGCATCCAACCCGCCGATCGGTTTGAATTTGAGTTAGAAGATCCAGTGCGAAAGCGCCGCTTGGCTCACGGTTACGACATACGCAGCCTTCCCGTAGCAGGCTAACTCAAGCGGGATCGTAATAGTGGATTTCCAGCAGTAGACAACCCGTTTCAGATTTGAATGGTCCATGGTGCACGCCGGGAGGCCGACAAGCATACGTATTCGGTTGGAAGCTTGTGCCATTTCGCCCGTATTCATCGTTGCCGACAATTAGGTCGCCGGAGACCAGGTAAACTTCCTCCCAATACTCATGAACAAAGGGCTTGGTAGTGAAAACGCCGGGTTGAAAACGCAAGAAGCGCGTTCGGCTTCCTCGTCTGCCCTGTTCATCGAGCGCACCGGAAAGAATCTTCTGCTGGATGCCGCTGGGATACCCGGTCAGAGTAACCCATCCCTCAGTCATGTCGAGTAGGTGAAATTCTTTGTGCTGTTTGTTAATAGCCATTTCCGTTTTTCGTCCTCCAGATCATAACTGGCGAGCAACTGGTTTACCATGCCTGTCGCCCGGTCCCAATCGTATGTGCGATTTGAATGGCCCTTAGTCACGAATGCGGCCCCCGAATAGAACATCTCATATTGTGTATGACGTGAAGCAAACTCAGAGCCCACCGCATCCCAAGCCATTTTGAAAAATTTGACGCGCTGCTCCGGATGGAGCGTTGGAGAGCGCTGCACGCGGAGAGAGTAGTCCGCGACCTCAGGCTCGATCAGGTCTCGAATGCTGGATGGCAGCATGATCATACTTCCACCAGCAAGCTCGCGTAAGGTTTGAATCACTTTTGGATAAAGCTGTTGAGTCAAAACTTGAGCGGCGTAAAGTGTGTTCGCATCCGGAATGAAGTAGGCGCCATACTGAGATCCCTTCACTTCCATCGCGCGGACCATGCCGTCGACCAGCGAAGCTTCCGCGGCCAGCTGCCCGAGGATTTCGCGCACCTGCGGCATGTTTTCAATTCCGTTCGCAGTGGCGATCAGTCGACCGACTCCAACCAGAAATCTTATTTTCACCTCCAGGCGGATTTGAGCCTGATAATTCTGATAGACGTGAGCCGGCGTCGCATAGAATTGCTTTTGACACATTGCCACGTTGCCTGCTATAAAAACGCGATCCCACGGAACCTTGACTTCATCGAAATAAAGGACAGCGTCATTTTCATCAAACTGGTTCGATAAGGGATAGTCAAAACGCGAGTCGGAAGCGAGCTCGTACGATTTTCGCGATAACAGCTTGAGACCTTTCGCATTCATTGGAACCACGAAAGAAAGCGCGTACGGTTCATCTCCCGCCGCTAGTGGTTGAATACAGGTGACAAAGACTTCGTTGGCCATGATCGCGCTCGTGCCCAGCATCTTGGCCCCTTTTACCGTGATTCCTTGGGAATCCTGATCACAGAGGTGGGCCGTCAGAAGGGCGTCGGTCTGCTGGTTCGGGTTCTTGGAGCGATCCGATTGCGGGTTGATGATTACATAAGTAAGAAACAGATCGTTGTCGCGGGCATACTCGTAGTAGCCGCGCAGAGCGTCAGCGCGTTTGGGATCGAACGACTCAAAAATCTCGATACCCATATACAGACCGGAAATGCATGAGGCAACATGGTCGGGTGAGCGACCCATAAAGCCGACGTGCGTCTCAGCCCATGCCGCCAGTGCTTCGCGTCTCCGAACCAGTTCTTCGTAATTTGCCGGTAACTGCCAGGCACGGCTGACTGCATCACCGGTCTGGGGAGACCGGAACGTCATCTTTTCCAGGTTTCGTGAGTCGCTCTGATAATCGTAGAGCTGAGCCGCCGAGGCTACGGCGTTGCGGAATGCCTGATGCGATGTGACGTCGTTGACGGCTTCGCCGTTGAGGTAGACTTGCCGTCCGTCTCGCAACGATGCTAAATGTGATTGCCCGGTTCTCATATATCAACACCACTCTCACCACCCGGAAAACAGTGCATGAGCCTCCTCGTTCGCGTCCATTGTCATAGAAGTCAACTTGTGGTAGCAGCCACGGAAATAAACCAGCGGGGGCTTGAGTTCCTCACACTCGACGTGCTCGACTCGGCCCACCACGATCACGTGATCCCCTCCGTCGTATTGGGCGTAGGGACGGCACTCCAGGACTGCAAGCGCTGGCAAAAGAACCGGGGTTCCGGTGACGCCGTCTTTGTAAGCGACCCGTTCCCATTTGTTTGAGAGCGCCTTGTTAAAACGTACCGAGAGATCCTGCTGGTCCTCCTGCAGAAAATTGATGGCGAAGGCCTCGGCGGCGAGGAACATATTCAGGCTGTAAAGCTTTCGGGACAGGCTGAATAACACTAAGGGAGGATCGAGAGAAACCGAATTAAAGGAATTGACTGTCACTCCGTGGAGCGAACCGTCGGTTCCTCGAGCGGTTACCACGGCAACTCCGGTAGGAAACATTCCGAGCGTATTCCGAAGCATTCGTTCCGTAAATGTCATCTCCTGCTCCTTTGCTTAGCTTTAGTTTCAAGGGCAGCAGACCCGCTTGTTTGGCCTCCCTGTACGGGGTTTGCGGAAAGATAGTCTAACAACGCGATGGCGCGATCGCCACAGGCCACGACACGGTCGACCATCTGGCCTAGCGCTCGGAACTGTTGGGCACTCAGAAAGCCGAACAGCACGTCGTTCACCGGAACTTGGACTGGGGCGAGATTGGATAGCAATTGCCGACCTCGTGACGTGACACCCAAGCAGACGCGCCTGCGGTCGCTCAAGTCTTGCACCTTAGTGATCAAACCAAGGCGGAGAAGTTTACCGGTCTCAGTTGTGACGAAAGCACCGCTCAAATGTAGATGCTCGGCTACCGCTCCAACGGTAACGTCGCCGTTGGCGCGCAGATGGCTGATCGAAATCAGAATTGTATATTGAATTCCCGTCAACCCCAAAAGAGCAGCAAAGCCATTGCGGACCCCTTCCAAGCGCGCCGCAAATGCCAGCATTCCATGGACGAAAGCGCGGAACTCATTGTCAGAGTCGGTAGCCAGCAATTCGGGTCGGGAGACGGTCAACGGTAGAGCGCTGCGCCTGCCCTTTGCGCGGGATGAGGACGCGGTCGACATATAGTTTGGACTATAGCTAAGTTACGAAGGTATTGCAAGACCAAAATCGTGATACGATTTGAAAAAGCTGGCAATAAGTACAACTGTCAAGCCGCATTGAGGAGATGCCATGGATAGCAAACTGCGTCGTCGAGAGTTTCTGAAGAACATTCGAGCGGTTGGCCTGCTGGCATATGCCGCCCCGACTGCCGTGGCCGCGTCCAAGACGAAGGCCCCCGGCTCCGACGTCAACCTCTCCGGAAGCAGATACACGGCCATCCCGGACTACCCGATCCAACCGAAGCGCTATTCGGAAGTGAAGATCAAAGATGCGTTCTGGAAGCCAAAGATCACAACCAACGCGGAAGTGACCATTCCCTTTGAAGTCCAGAAACTTACTGATTCAGGAGCTCGAAAGCGCTTCGGGGGCGGCGTTCTGGAGGCCGCTATCCTATCGCTGCAAACTCATCCTGACGCCAAACTGCAGGCGCAGGTCGGCGCCTCCATCGAAATGATGAAGCAAGCTCCCGGTCGCGGCAATCACGATTTCGAAATCGCCGCGGCCTATTTCAATGCGACTGGAAACCGGGATTTGATCGAGATTGCCATCAAGTCCGCCGACGCGCTGTATGAGGATTTCAAAACGCGCAATCCTCCCTTCTCCGGAGGAGAACGGGACGCAATTAACTGCGTGCAGTTATATCGTGTGACTCATGACAAGAAGCACCTCGACCTGGCGAAACATTATCTCGACATACGTGGGCTGCCTAATTCAGTAAACCGAAGCCGTCACAATCAGTCTTATAAGCCCGTCCTTGAACAGAGCGAAGCGGTCGGACATGCCGTGAATTGCGTCTCTCTGATGGTGTCGCTGTGCGATGTCGGCATGTTGACCGGGATAAAGGAGTATCTCGACACGGCCCAACGGATGTGGAAGGATACCGTGGCCAGGAAAATGTACATCACCGGTGGCGTCGGGAGCACTGGGAATGAAGGATTTGGACCGCCCTATTCGTTGCCGAATATATCCGCTTATTCGGAGACGTGCGCGGTGTTGATGTACATGACATTGAATCACCGTCTGTTCATGGCGACCGGAGATAGCAAGTATATCGATGTCATGGAACGGGGGATGTACAACAATGCAATTGACGGGGTCTCCGTTTCCGGCGATCACTTCTTTTATGTAAATCGACTGGCCAGCGCGGGCGATGGACGCGACAATCGCTGGGAACGAGCGTCTCTCGAATGTTGCCCTCCCAATCTGGTTAGATTCCTGGCATCCATGCCTGGATTTATTTATGCGCAGGACAGTCGCGAGGCGATTTACGTCAATCTCTATGTTTCGAGCGATACATCTTTCAAGGTAAATAACAGAGAGTTGTCGCTATCGCTAAACAGCAAGCTTCCTTGGGGAGGCACCTCCACAATTGAGGTGTCGGCGAAAGACGACGTCAAAGCGAATATCAAATTACGCGTTCCCGGCTGGGCTAGAAATCAGCCCGTGCCTGGAGGCCTGTATTCGTACTTGGACAAACTGGACAAACAGACCCGCGTATCGATTAACGGCAACGCTATTACCGCCACGATCGATAAATCGGGATACATTTCTCTCGACAGGAATTGGAAAACCGGCGATGTCGTGCAAATCGAGTTTCCATTCGAAGTCAGAAAAGTAATCGCCGATCCGAAGGTGAAAGAAAATCGCGGAAGGATGGCCATCGAGAGAGGACCGATCGTTTACTGTTGTGAATGGGCCGATGCCGCGGACGGGCACGTGCTCGGTCTGTTGTTTGATGCCAAAGCTGAACTGAGGCCTTCGTTCGACGAAAACCTATATGGCGGCGTAACCATAATTGCCACCGAAGCCACGAAAATCACTAACCCATCCGCCGCGCCACAGACAGTGAAGCTCATACCGTATTACCTGTGGGCGAACCGCGGAGCAGGTGAGATGAGCGTCTGGTTGTCGCAAGCCGAATACTCGATCGGCGACACGGGTCCAGCGGGCGGTCTGATATTCTTCGAAAATCCGAACCACGCCACCGATGGCTGGCGGTACCTGGAAGCGGCCCCTTACGATCAGAGCGCGGGTGCGAAATGGGGCTGTTTCCGCAAGGCGATCTCGGGCGCTCGCGGCACTACCGTGGGGGCTGGAAAGCAGAATACCGCAGACATGCTGGCGGCGTGCCCGGATCCGGACACTGCTGCGGCTTTGTGCGCCAACTTAAGGGTGAACGGAATTCGTGGTTGGTTCCTGCCGTCACGAGACGAACTTGCACTCATGTACAGCAACTTGAAAGCCAACGGAGCCGGTGATTTTCGAGACGGCGGTGTTGCCGATAATTTTGAATACTGGGCGTCCTCCCAGCAAACCGCGGACATGGCGGTTCACATCGACTTCGCGGATCTTGGCCGCCAGCATGGCGATGATAAAGATTTTCCCCGCCGAGTTCGGGCTATCCGCGCGTTCTAGTCCTAGTAGAGGACCGCGAAGGCAGGAGCCAGAAGATCAGGATTAGGGCGAGATGACTTGGATTAGGGCGAAAAGCTGGAAGTTCGAAAATTCCTTGACAGAATCGGACTTCTTCATTCATCATAGCGACACAGATCATAGGTCGCCGCCCCGCAGTGGTTATCACATCGTTTGCGAGCCCCGCCGTTGTGGGCGATCCGAAGGGCTGAAATTTTCGACTACCCGAAGGGGGTGCGAATTATGTTGCGCGCTATCTCGCTTGCTGCGGGTCTATTAGCAATCGTTGCCGTGGGACTCGCTCAGAACTTCCGCGGCGGAATTAACGGCATCGTTACCGATCAGACGGGGGCCATCGTAGCCGGTTGTCAGGTAACAGCCACGAATGAGGAAACGGGTCTGGTATATTCCACGACTGCCTCCACCGCGGGTGAATTCTCCTTTCAGGATTTACCTCTTGGCAATTACACCATTACCGTCACCCAGAGCGGGTTTTCGACTCTCAAGGTTAATGGTGTCCGGGTAACAGCGGGCCAAGTGTATAACTTGCCTGCCAAGCTTGGCGTTGCCTCAACAGCAACATCGGTGGACGTGTCGGCTGCGGCTCTTGCGTTGGAGACGACCAGCACGACGCTCGATAGCGCGGTGCCGACCGTCGCCGTTCAAGACCTTCCGATGAATGCTCGCGACTTCACTCAGATGGTCGGAACGGTTCCCGGATGGGCCGGCAATTCGTCTAACGGCCTGTCCGGCTCGCTGAACGGCATGCGGCAGAACCAGATTAACTGGCAGATGGAAGGCACGGACGACAACGATCCCTGGTGGAACTTCCCCGCTACTAATCAGACTGGGGTAAGTTCGATCGCCGCCGTCGTGATGCCGCTGGATTCCATCGCCGAATTCAACCTAGTCACGCAGGGGAATGCGGAGATGGGGCGGAGCCCGGGCGGCACGGTTAACCTGATCATCAAGTCAGGGACGAACCAAGTGCACGGTACTGCGTACGACTACGAACGCAACGAGGCTTTGGAAGCGAGGCCTGTCTTCCTAGCGCCCGGTAAGGCGACGCCCGAAGTGCGCAATAGGAACTACGGCGTCTCGCTGGGCGGTCCGATCAAGAAGGACAAGACGTTCTTCTTCGCCACTTACGAAGCGCAAAAGTACGTTCTGAGCGCGTCTGCCCTGACCACCGAGCCCTCTGTGGCGTACCAGAATGAAGCGCTGGCCTTACTCAAGCAGTATGGTGTCGCGGTGAATCCGGTTTCTACAAACCTGCTGAATAATCTTTGGCCGGCCTCTGCCTTGACCGGGAACGGAACAGCCAATAACTATCTCGGCGACGCGCCCCAACCAGGTTATAGCCACAATGGTTTAGTAAAGATCGATCACGATTTCAGCGAAAAGTTCAGACTGTCGCTGCGTGCGTTCGACGCCTACAGCTTTCAGCTCGGCTCTATTGGCGACGCCCTGCCCTATTATTATGCGGAGACGCCGGTTCACTCACAGAACTACAACGCGAACCTAAATACGCTTGTCAATCCTCACCTGACCAATCAGCTTCTGTTTGGTTCCAACTACTTCGACCTAAAGAAACATGACGCGAACAGCACTTTCAACCCGCCCGCGCTGGGGCTGAATACGGGCGTTACCAGTCCCAACTTGTCGGGGTCTCCGTTTATCTCCATCAGCGGTTTCGATCCCATCGGGTCCACGCCGAAGGTCGGTCGCGACACGGTCGCCAATTCTGTTACAGATACGTTTTCCTACATCAAGGGAGCGCACCAATTCCGTTTTGGCGGGGGATGGAACCAAGGCCTCATAGACGGTTTTTATCACGCGGGCGAACGAGGGTCGTTTACATTCAATGGCTCGCAAGGGCCATGGAAGAGCCTGACCGGAGTTGACACCAACATTCTCTCGCTCGCCGATTTTCTGGCGGGTGATGTCTATCAGTCGAACCTAGCGGTAGGTAATCCGGAGCGCTTTGTAACTCTCAACGGCTTCAATTTCTTCGCACACGATAGCTGGCAAGTCACCCGAAAGCTGAACGTCAACTATGGCTTGCGGTATGAATACGTGGGCCCGCTGCATGATAACGCCAAGGATCTTACAGAATTCGATCCGGCGGTACCCGGCGGTCTCGCAGTTGCCGGACAGACTATCCCCAATCTTTATCCGCAATACTGGAAAAACTTCCTTCCGCGCGGAGGTTTCGCGTTCCAGCCCACCAACCGCGGCGACTTCGTGATTCGCGGCGGAGTCGGCCTTTACACGGACACTGTGTCGGTACTGCCCTTCCTGAATAACTCAAACAGCCTGGCCAGTTACGGAGCGTCCAACGGAGGACCTATCGGAGTGAATGGCAATCCCGCCGGCACGCAGCCCGTGTATCTGGTGCAGAAAAATGCCTACACGATCGTCCCTAATCAGCTAATATTCCCGAGCGTACCCAGCGCGACCGGAACCACTGTAATCAACCTGTTCGGGGCTAATCTGAATCTTCGTCCCGCCGAGGTCTTGGGCTTTAACCTGAATGTGGAGAAGAGCCTGGGCCAGAGTATCATCGTCCAGGTCGGTTATGTGGGCATGGAATCCAGGCACCTGATCACGCTCCAGGACATCAATCAGGCGGCGCTTGGCAGCGGTACAACCCTCTTGCCTTCGGGATTCACGAGAGCCCAGGCTAGCCGCCCATACTTCTCGCAATTTCCCAATTTTGGAGTTATCAACCAGGTCCAAAGCAATGGTGACGCCAACTATAATTCGCTGCAAGCTCAGGTCAGGACGACAAGTTGGCACGGATTGCTCACGAAGTTCAACTTCACCTGGAGCCACAATCTGGATGACATGACGTCAAACTCGGGAACGCTACCGCAGAACAATTTTAACCTCAAAGGAAACTACGGCAACTCGGACAACGATCGCGCCCTGCAGTTCAACGGCTACCTGGTCTACGAGATTCCGGGTGCCAAATTTGGCCCGAGGTGGCTAACTTACGGCTGGGAGGCCAGCAGCGTGATGGTGTTTCATACCGGTGCTCCGCTCACTCCCAAGGCGACGGATAATACCGGGACCGGGGAAGGCACCCTATACGCAAATTATATTGGCGGCAATCCGTACGTGACCACCCCGATTTCGTCCGTCAACGGCGCGTCCGTCCAATACCTTAATCCTGCCGCGTTCGCTGCTCCTCCGGCGGGAACCTATGGAACAATAGGCCGAGGAATGATCTTCGGACCAGGCTTCGGCTCCGTCGATCTGTCGATCATCAAGAACATTCCGATCAAGGAGAGGCTGCGAGCTCAACTTCATTTGGATATGTTCAATGTGTTCGACCGCACCAACTTCGGCAATCCCAGCACCACAGTCGGCAGCAGTTCTTTCGGAAAGATTTCGAGCACGACCGGAGGCTCCGGCGCTCCCGGCATTGGCGTCGGCGAGCCGTTCAATATCCAGCTGGCGCTGAAGATTCTTTGGTGAGAGGAGGAAATCAAATCATGGGTGCCACAACACGGCGAAGCATATTCGGAAACCTGGGCCGAAGCTCGCCAGTTTTATTGCAGGCTAGATCGTCCGAGGTTTCTCGGATCACTTACCCGCCCAAATACTCCGACGGCGTCATGGGCCCGGCCAATGTCATGGAGTTCGAGGCGATCGCCAAGACCAAGCTTTCTAAATGGGGCTATGACTATATCGCGACCGGTGTGGAAGACGAAGTCACGATGCGTGCTAACCGGGCCGCCTATAGCCGTATCTGGCTTCGCCGCCGCGCCATGGTCGATGTGAGCAAGATCGACACTTCACTGGAGATTCTCGGCCAGAAGCTGGATTATCCGATTCTGCTGGACCCAACTGGCGGCAAGGACATCGACAATCCCGATGCAGACCAGGTTGCGGCGGAGGGTGCCTTCGCCAGCAAGGCGCTTTATTGCGTCGCCGCGAACGGGCCTTGGATGAAAAAACTGCAGGCCTCTAACAGCGCGCCTGTATGGTGGTCGAATTCCGTCGGCTTAGGCACGCAGCCGGTCGCTGCAAATTTCGCGCGCCGTTCTGAGGATGCCGGTTGCGCCGGTATCATCCTCACCATGGATTACGAATACACTCCCAACCGCGATCGTTACATCCGCAACCACTATGATTGGGGTTACCATCAGCCGGGACCGCCTCCAAACGGCGAAAAGCTGGAGTCGCGTAACCCCGCTTTGGATGGAATGCTGGTGCCTTCCACGCCGAGCATGACGTTCGAAACGATCAACTGGCTGCGATCCGCTGCGAAGGTTCCGGTTTGCGTCAAAGGCATCCTGCGGCCCGATGACGCAGAGCGTGTAATCCAGGCCGGCGCGCAGGCGATTGTCGTTTCCAATCACGGTGGACGCGCTGATGACGGTGTAATCGCTACATTGGACGCGCTGCCGGCAGTCGTGAAAGCAGTGAATGGAAGAGTGCCAGTTCTCATGGACGGCGGCATCCGCCGGGGCGACGACATATTGAAAGCCCTCGCTCTGGGCGCGAAAGCAGTTCTCATTGGCAGACCCTACTGCTGGGGCTTGTCGGCGTTCGGAAAAGAGGGTGTACAACGAGTAATCGATATCTTGCGCGGGGAACTGGTGGTAGCGATGGGTTTGGCAGGCGTACCAAATCTTGCCGCGATCAATTCAAGCTTGGCGTGCCGCGCGTGGGAACCGCGTGTCGGCGCGTGAGCCAGTAGAAATCGTTAGGAGAAAGCAACATGAGTGTGAATGCGGATGACGCTGGTTTGGTCAAGAGCCCTCGCTGGACACGGCGATCTGCGCTGCAACTTGCAGCTCTAACGGCCGGGTCGCCTTTACTCGCGCAAACCCCCGAGGCTGCGCGACCGCCGCGCCCTCAGCGGATTTATCCGCCGACCTACAGCGACGAAGTCATGGCCCCCGTTAATGTTAACGAAATGGAGGATATCGCCCGCCAGAAGATCCCGCCAATGGCGTATGATTACATCGCTGGCGGCAGTGCCGGCGAGCTGACATTGCAAGCCAATCGGGAAGCATTCGTCCATGTCCAGATTCGGCGGCGTGTCGGTGTGGATGTCAGTAAGATCGACACCTCCTTAGAACTCTTGGGACACAAGCTGGATTTTCCAATCCTGTTGGGCCCTGGAGGGCATCAGAACTTGGTGTATGCCGATGGCCAGCGCCTGGCGGTTCAGGCCGCCGCGCACTCGAAAGCGATCTGCATGCCAGGGCCAGCCGATTGGCTCGCGAAGATGAAAGGCACTTCAGATGCTCCCATGTGGTGGGCGGCGTCGCTAGGATTCTCAGAACAGGCGGCCGCGCAGGCTTTCGCAAAACGCGCGGAAGATGCCGGCGCTTCGGCCATCACGATCACAACGGATTATCCTTATACCGCGCCGCGCGATCGTGAAGTCCGCAATAATTTCGATTACGCCTGGTCGAATTCAGGCGTTCCAGCTAATCCGAATGCGTCGAGCGAAAGGAAAATTCCGATGGTGGCCGGCATGATCCAGCCATTTGTCCCTGGAATGACCTGGAAAGTTCTCGACTGGCTGCACGCCGCGACCAAGCTGCCCATTGTGGTGAAAGGAATCTGTACAGCCGAGGACGCTCGTCTAGCAGTGCAGAACGGCGCGCAATCCATTATCGTCTCCAACCATGGCGGCCGTACTGTGGACGGATGCATTCCCACGCTTTACGCACTCCCGGAAGTAGTTCAGGCTGTCAACGGCCGGATTCCCGTCCTGATGGACGGCGGCATCCGACGAGGCAGCGACATTGTGAAGGCTATGTCGCTCGGAGCCAAGGCGGTCTTGATTGGACGCCCTTACTACTGGGGACTGGCAGCCTTCGGGCAGATCGGCGTGCAAAGGGTTATCGAAATGTTACATGGCGAAATGATGGTTGCCATGGCCCAGTCCGGCATCCCGAATCTCGCCTCCTTCGACCGTAGCCTGGTCGAGTTTCTTCCTGGAACTCGATCCGTGCTTGAGTAATAGAGACGGTCGCTTCGCCAGCTAAAGTTTTGCCATCCGATGCAAGCGACATCGACGAAGCCGCCTCAATCTTCCCGGATGTCGCTAGCGTCATTCTATTTCACCCCGAAAGCATAAACCTGGCCATCCCAGGTGCAAAAGTAAACTCGTCCCTTCGACACCGCCAGACCGCTGAAATGCGACCAGCTATCGATCGTGTCGCCACTGGAGTAGAGCTCCTTACCGGTGGTGGCATCAAAAGCATAAAGAATGGTGTGGCTGATTGCTTTGGCGCGTACATCCGCGGGAAAGTAGCCGCCCTGTCTCGTGTTTTCTCCGGTAGCGATCGCGAATACTACACCGTTGGCGATGACCGGGGGATCCGGCACGTGCATGTCGCGGGAGATCCATACCGGGACCAGGGCTGGTTTTTCATTTTGAACTTCCACCCGAAAGGCCATGATGCTTCCCTCGCCTGCTGGACCATAGGAGTATTGAAACTCCGGAGCTTCCTTCGAAGGAGGTCCCCACATGGGAACCGCCAGCCATCGCTGGCCTTGCGAATCCTCCCAGGTAGCCATTGAGCCCCACACGCCGCGACCCCACAGCCGGTCTTCGTCATTCCCGTAGCGTGCGCTAAACAACGGCGTGCGGTGGTCCGCGCCCCCGAGCGAGTTGGCATCGAGGAGAAAGAGCTGAGCCTGCTTCGATGATGTCGCCACCAATTGCCATTTCTGGAAGCTGAAGATAATCGGGCTTGCCGAACCAAAATCAAGGTCCCTCTTGTTGAGGTAATCCGAATTCGCGGGAGTGAAAGAATCCAACAACCGGAGATCCTTGAGATTGAGCGCCATGAGCGTGTTCCCGAACCTGCCCGCCGCAGGATCATACGGACCGTCGGCAGTTTGGGCGTAAACACCCTTCGGGCCGAGGATAAGGCCGCCGCGTCCCCACGCCCCAGCAGGCCTTCCGGTACTGGTGTAGTAATGCACCTGTGGATGGTCCGGCTGCATGAGATCCAGCGTCGCGAAATTGGAGACGGAGCCGCCGCAACCGCGCGTGATCGGAGTATAGACGACGCCATTGATCAGATTGAGGCTCCAAGGTCGCGCAAACGGAGGAGCGAAATCGGTGGCGGGTATGAGCTCCTCGCCATTGAGAATGCTCAAGCCCCGGAGTTTGCCGTCGCTCGTAAGAGCATAGATGACACCCTTTTGCTTATCGATCACTGGAGTCGCATTTTGTGTGTTGGGGCAGAGATAGGTCGCCTCTGTCGTCGGCTTCAGCGGATTGCGAAATTGCTTCTTCCAAGCGATATTTCCCGAGGTCGCGTCGATGGCGTAGACGGTGTCATCATTGGCCACCACGAAAACCAGATCTTTCGGTCCTTGGGGCGTTGGCACGTCATTAACCACTAGGGGAGCGGTGCTGGTCGAAAGGACTTCAGACCTCGGGACGATATCCAGTTTTACCTTCCACTTCAGCCCAAATTTGGAGACGCTCTCGGGGGAGATGTCGCTTTCTGCCTGTGCCCAGCCGGCTCGATCGGGCCCTCCACCCCAGGTAAGCCAATCGTGTGTGGTGGGCGGCCTGTCTTGGGCGATTGTTAACAACGGGACGATCATAGCGATTGCGGCGACGTAGTAATGTTGTTTCATCAGGGTGGGAAGAACCGGCAACTATAGTTTCACTTCCATTGAACGGCCTTCAAATACGACTGGGCGCGTGAGGTCTTCCCCGGCCACACGCACGATAATATTCTTTTTCGCGGACCCCCACATCTTCGAACCATTGGCCACACGCAAACTCAACCGACGTTGTCGATCTTTCCACGCGATGTTCACGCGCATGAACCCCTGCTTGCGATAATCGAAAGTCTTTCCATCGTCTTCGTAGAGCGAAAAACTCCCATCGGCGCCGGGGTGAACCCACAAAGTTAGCGGACCGTCCACCGGCTCTTCAGTGTATTGTTTTACCGGACCCATAGGAATCACCGCGCCTGCGCGAACATAGAGGGGCATGGTCGCCAGGTCCACGGTGCGGGTGACCTCGCGGCCGCCTTCGGACCTCTCCTGAGTCCAGAAGTCGAACCAGGTGCCAGGCGGAAGATAGAGCGAGCGTGATGTCGCGCCCTTCTCCACGACTGGAGCCACCAGAATGTCCCGGCCGTATAAATATTCGTCACCGCGCGCCACAGCAGCGGCGTCCGTTGGATAGTGCAACCAAAGGGATCGAATGATCGGCACACCGGTCTCACAGGTTTCTTTCACTGCTGAATAGAGATACGGCATCATCTGATACCGCAGCTCGAGGTACTTCTTACAAATAGGCTCGATCGACGGGTTGTGCAGTTCGCTCGGGTCGGGATGATAGTTGGGCGTTTCGGGATAGCCGATCTCGCCTGTGTTCCAGCCCCATGGCAGATGCAGCCGCCAATCGCGCCCGTGGGCACGGAACAGCGGATTGAAAGCGGCGAACTGGAACCATCGCACGTACAGCTCGCCTGTATATTCCTGAGTAGGAACGAAACCGCCGATGTCGCTGCCCCAGTATGGAATTCCGCTCAGCCCGGAATTGATACCGATCGGAATGTGGTTCTGGAGCGTCTCCCACCGGGATTGCACGTCACCCGACCACAGGAACGCTGCGTAGCGCTGCATACCTGCGTAGGCGTTGCGGTGCAGCGCGTAGACGCGCTCATTCGGCCGATACACCTGATGGCCTTCAAAATACATTCGGTTGCGCGCCAGGCGAGACGAGGCATCGAGCCCATCGCCCTGATCGGGCCACCAGCCATCGATGCCGAGATCTAGCAAGGGTTTGTGTACGGGCCAGTAGCAGCTCACTTGACGATCCGGAGGCCAGTGATTGTCCGCAGTGCGTCCGCTGGGCAGCGGCGGCGAAGTGCAAGGGTCGGCGACAGTTCCGCTCAGACGGTGTCCTTCGAGAACTATGTGTAGCACCACTTTGAAATTTTGGCCATGCAGTTCGTCGATGGTTCGCTTGGGATCAGGGAAGGGCTTGAGATTCCAGGTGAATTCACCATTGTGGGTGTTCCAGCCGTTCGGACAAAAGTCCGTACCCAGATAAATCATCATGTCGCAAGGAAGGTTTTTATCCCGGAACATTTTCGCTTCCTGGACGATCTCTTCGGCCGGACCTAGTGTCCGATGCGATTGCTGGTAGCCAAAAGACCAAAGCGGAGGCATCTCGGGGTAGCCTGTGATCTTCGCGTACTCCCCCAGAATAGCCGAGGGCTCTTTCGCACCGATGATGAACACATCCAGAGGCAGCGAAGCCTGTGGGTTCGTCGGCTGGAACACGCCATTCTTCCCAGTGAGGTCGAAGGCGCCCAGCGGTTGATGGATGTACATCGCCCATCCGGACGTTCCAATCACTAACTGGATGGGCACTTTGGCGCCATGAGTGGCTAGCTGGTAGCCTCCCTGGCCGCTGCCCATTCGATCGACATTGCCGCGGCGATCGAACTGTGGTCCGCCCTGGCCCAGGCCGAGCAGCGGAGATTCGCCGATATGAAAGCTGAGATTGCCGGTGTTCGCGTCGCTGGTCAACTCTTGCACGAAATGTCCGCCCTTGGCTTCGACGCGGATCGTCAGGGGATTGCCGGAAAGCTTAACCGTTAGGTCCCCACATTTGACGGTCCGTGGATTGGCCAGTGTGCGCAACCGCGCGACCGGCTGCCCCCAATCTTCTTTGACCAGCGCCCCGTCTATGAGGACCGGCTGCGCTTGGCCGTTTTCGATCGGCTGGATTGTGATGCGAACAGTCTCTGGACCGACTGGCGTGAGTGCAATCTCAACCGGCCGCCCGGCGATCTGGATCGGAGTTTCCTCGGAGAATGCCACCCCACGCACCAGCAGAGGACTGCTGGCGGCTGACGCCACGTTCTTAAGCATTCCTCTCCGAGTAATTGGCTTAGGCAATTTAGTTGATTCCTCTCTTTATTGGCCCGATTTCTTCGGTAAATTCAGCATGGCGCGCCGCATTCGTTCCGCGAGGGCATCAGCCTTATCGCTGTCCCCCTCCCTTCGGTAGACCTCTCTGAGGGCCGTCCCTGCTGATAGTAGGAGCGGATCCAATTCCAGGGCCCGCTCCAAGTGCGAAGCAGCCTTCTCAGTCTGGCCGGACTCCAGATAGGCGAGTCCTACGTCCTCTTCACTGGTTGCGCTGTTGGGCTTGAGTCGCAGCACTAACTCGAAAGCCTTCAGCGCTTCCAGTGGCTCTCTTCCCGTCAGCAGAGCGCGTCCGATTCCGATAAGAACAGCGACATCGTCGGGTGCGCCTCTCTGCACCTCTGTCAGCATCTGGTAGCCGCGCACAATCTCCGGTAGGGAGTGGCCGAAGATCCCGGCATTGACATAGGCCAGCGCAAGATTTCGGGCTTGCAGAGCCGGCTCGGGCTCACGCCATGCCTTCAAGTCAGCGGATGGCGAAGCCGGCTCCTCCGGCTCACGTTGCCTCGTGATCCGATGATCCGTGAATACCGTGTGCCCGCCATCCTGGGCCTGCCGGCGTGGCATGTGGCAGTTTATGCAATTGGCATCGGCGGGATGCGATTTCTCGAGCTTAGCCTGGTGGCACATCTCGCAACGGGTGTTGTAGGTGCCCGCCGTTGCCACCGTCTTTGGATGGGGGTCGTGGCAGGTTCCACACCACAACTTGCCCTGACTGGCGCGCGCGCACGCGCTCAGCGCCAATTGCTCGGAATGGCTGATCACTTTGAAGGCTCGGGCCCCCGTGCGGGTGTAGACCGTGAACACGTCTTCCAGTCGCCGGCCGGGATGGAAGTCTTCGAATTCCCGGCCCGGGTTCAGGATGCGTTGCGTTACCCCTGTGAGATGGCACTGTTCGCAGATACTATCGCGCGCCGCCGGGGCTAGCTTTACCGGGTTGACGATAGATCCTGGCACCGGGCGCCTCAAATGCTC
>Ga0210405_10002294_pt1 | contig 20045 bp, 21 predicted proteins | sample IncBWH11MmetaG_FD_155492 | JGI IMG/M metagenome (GOLD analysis project Ga0210405, IMG submission 155492) | Forest soil microbial communities from Barre Woods Harvard Forest LTER site, Petersham, Massachusetts, United States - Inc-BW-H-11-M | ecosystem: Environmental > Terrestrial > Soil >... | reverse complement strand
TGGACAGGAAGATCGCAATGAATGTGTTTGGGCAAACTTCAATCCCGAGATCAGTAAAGCGCAAAGGATTCTTCCACCGAGCGTGAAAGGACAGATAAAAGCGATCGCGGACGCCGCTTCACTGTCGTTCCCCGCTTTGGATCACAGAATCGACGACGGTCTCGCCATTGTCGCACGCGATTGGAACGCTTTAATCCCATATTTGCTGGAGATGCAGCGCCGACTTTCTGCTCCGGGCAAGCGCACTGATTTGCGAAAGGGCGCTCCTCTAGGACTCTCTTGGACAACGTGGGTCGAGAGCAAACGCAGTATTTTGGGGCGCAGCCTACGGTCAGTGCAGCGTCTCCTTAAAGGCAGAACGCAAGCCTCACTAGAATGGCATCGAACGCCACGACGGACTGTCGTGAGGTTGCCCTCCGAGATCACCGTGAACAAGGTTCATCGTGGGGATTGCTTGACGCTCATGGAGAAAATGCCCAGTGAGTCCGTCGATTTGGTGATAACGAGCCCACCCTATAATCTCCGCAACTCCACTGGCAACGGCATGAAAGCACCGTCCTTCGGGTGCATGTGGGAGACGCCCAAACTGGTCGATGGTTATGAATCGGGAGATGACGCGATGCCTTATGACGAGTACGTGAAATGGCAACGCAAATGTCTTACCTCGATGATGCGACTTCTCAGAGAGGACGGGGCGATTTTTTACAACCACAAATGGAGAGTGCAAGACGGTCTGCTCCAAGATCGCTCTGAAATCGTAAAGGGCTTCCCCATTCGCCAAATAATCATTTGGCATCGCAACGGTGGACTGAATTTCAATGACGGATATTTTTTGCCGAGTTACGAATGTCTCTTTCTGATCTGCAAACCTAAGTTCAAGCTGGCACCGGGAGCAAACGCTATTGGTGATGTCTGGCGTATCTCACAAGAAACAGATAATCCCCATCCTGCTCCGTTTCCAGAAGAACTGGCGAGACGCTGCATCGAGTCCACAAGAGCCGAAGTTGTTCTTGATCCGTTCATGGGCTCTGGCACGACCGCGATTGCCGCAGAACGCTGTGGTCGTCGCTGGATCGGAATGGAAATCTCTCGAAAATATTGCCAACTCGCAAACAGACGGATAAGGGCTGCAAGAGGGCTAAAGACCCCCCGTTCCTCTGCGGATGGTCGTCAAAATGCCCCTGTGCTCCATCTTCACAAATCCATGCTTCCAGCATCACTGTAAGTTGCTGATCTTAAAGAACCGAAACTGGGGATTTTCTGTACTGCGAAAGATTTGTTTGATGAAGGCGTGGTCACCCGAGGTAACCGAGTTTCCGTGCTGGGGTATCGGGCTTGACCCAATTCACCGGAATTTGTGAAGCAACTTGTAGAACCGAAGGCTGGTAGGTGCTTTGATAACCCAGCATTTTGAGAATCATCCGAACAACAATGTCGTGGAGATGCAGCATGACCCGAAAGATTTCGAGTATGTCCTCATCCCCAGTCCGAAAATCGAAGTAGCCTTGGTGCATGACAATGCCCCGATACCTTGAGAGAACATCAGTCCAACCTCTTTTTCCCGGCCACGGTCTTGATTGACCGTATTTTAGAAGAACGTCACCATCGGGCAAATCAAATTCGGGCTGTTTCAATAGTGACAAAACCGCTTTTCCGAACCCTACTTCAGTCTTAGTTGCATTTTTGATCTTTTCCTCAATTCTATCGAGGGCACGTCCTTCGGCGGTGGAGCTTTGAATCTTGTTCACCAGCCGATATGACTTCAATTCAGAAATCCCTTGTGTGATCACCGCTGCGACAGCTTGCGTGCTCGACTGGGTGAGATCGGGGTTTTGAATCGCTCGGCGCTGAACGAACTCCTGACACAATACATCCAGTGCTCGAAACAAGTGACTCATTTGGTCTTCAATCGAGAGTGCATGTGATGAGGACAACAGGAGTTGTTTCAGTGCGACTCTGAAATAAGACTTGGCCCAATGGGGGTTATTCTCCGCCAGACTTAACAGAGTTCCCGTTCCTTGATGAATCAGTTCGTTAATCGACGCGATTCCTGAAAAATAAACTGGCTTGCCGAGATCGACATGGACTCGTCGAACTAAATTTCCCTCTTTAGTTCGAAACTCTATCCAAGGAGCACCAATCTGTATCCCAGTTGCAAACCCTAACACCAGCAGGTAGTCGAACGGAAACCACTGCTCAAGATCGGCAAAATCAACGGATCGCCCCCCAACCCGGCCAACCATGACGCTTGTTACAGTTCGCTGCACCTTGCCTGTGAGGAGTTTTTCCTTCCGTTCATCATAGTCGGCTAAGGCTTCGACGAATCCTTGGCCTCCATTGAAAGTGAAAATGGTGAGGTGGTTTCTTTCATTTGCTCTGAATTTCAGAATTGTACTTTCCGCTTCAGGCAGACCAGTCGGGATATTGGGAGTCTGAAAAATTCTAAGCGCGTGATCATTCAATTGATCAGACCGAAAACAGAAATCGGACAGATAGTTAAATAGCGGTATCACCCAATATTCCGGGGCATCGCTGCCCATGCTGTCGTAAATGGGTCGAAGCGGTTTGAAAGAGATCGTACGTCCTTCGTCTTGTCCTGTCAGACTGAGTTCCCGAGTCCAACATAAAATTTTGCCCTTTGCCCAAAACTTGTTGCCCTCTACCGTCTGCACCACAAGACTCTCGCATGGATTTTTGAAGTCGAGATTTATCCCCATCGTGTATCCTTTGCCATTGGGATTGGGGACAGGAACTTCGCCGCTCAAAAATTCGTCAAGACCGAATCGTAGGGTGCGGTCAGGTGAGTTAATCTTGTACACGGTCATCACGATTTCCAATTCCCCAGATTCATCGAAGGAGACCTTAACATCACCCTCTATCGTTCCCCTCGGATTGGAAAACTCGGCCGTGCCTCGCCCCTCGTACTGTCCCGAGAGCTTCAGCCAATTGCTTGCAACTGGAGTTGCCCCTTCAAGCTGGAGATCGTCAATCATGTGCGCCTCTCGTAACTGTCAGCATACAAGACAGACCACGCTCGTGCTATAAACCTGAAATGCCCAAAACAACCGAGCACTGGCTGCTTTTCAAGTACGTCGGTCGTGAATTCACGCCATTGTCGAAGCCTTTTAAGACGAAGGAACAGGCGGAGAAGGCGCGGTTGAAGATTCCCGAACGTCAGCGCAAGTCTATTGGCTTGGGTGTGGTTCGGACGAAGGGGTAGACTCGGCGTTCCGAGTACCGTGTGGGTCACTGTGGAATCTGCTGTGCGATGAAATTTTCGTTCGAGCAGGCACTCATCGAGGTCTGGCGGCAGGCCCTCGTGGAGAACGCCAAGACCGTCGTGCTTGGATCAGAGCGTTACCCCGTTCGGAGCACTCCCAAGCGCGGACTGCGGCAGGTGGATTTCGTGCTCGAAGGGAACGAGATTCGAGGGCTGGAACAGAATCCCCAGACCAAATCCCGGTGGGCGCAGATGGCACGATCTGGCAAGAAAGTGATGCAATTCCTCAGCGAGGGGCGATACGTGGCGAACGTGGTTGATGGGAATGTGAGCTTCTACAGCAGGTGAGGCAATTACGGGTGGGGGCGACCCTCACGGCATGGGCTCCGGTGCGGCATGTTGGTGCGGCTGTCACTGCGACCTTTTGGGCCAAGCTGGCGGACTGTTCAACCCGTTCTCTTTCGAATCATTCCTCGCTGACGGTGATGAACGCCCACTCCGCAGGACCGCTGGCGTCCCACTTAAACCCAACCTTACCGCTCGGATTCCGATTCGGAGTTCCACGCTGTAAGCTCACCGCATCTATTCCAAAAAAGCGCGATTCGTTGTCATCTTCCCAAACAATATATACATCGGCTTTGTCATCGAGCCGTGCCAGCTCTTCTCGCAGTTCCTTTACGGTCATTTAGCCCGTCCTGATTCATCCGTCTTTTCAATCCGAACGGTTGCCGCTGGATAGGCCATTAATATTTCTCGCTTGAGCCGTTTTGCATCGGCCTCGTTTGTGAACTGCTCGGATATGACACGCACATTAGGCACGCCGGGAGCAAACACGCGGTAATAGTCTTTTGGTTTGTCGTTCATTGCTGCCTCGCTATTGCAGCCGGATCGAGAATGCGGTAGTAACGGCGATGCCCACCGCGTGAAGTGTCGCCATCTTTGGCTAAAACGCCCAACCGCTCAAGCTCGCCAAGTCTCGATTGATGAAATGTTCCGCCATACCGAGCTTTGTAGCGCCGGGCCACCCATGAAAAACAGACTATTGGTTGCGGCACATGCTGCGTGCTGCCGTAGTCGAGACAAGCCGCGAGTATTCGCTGCAACTCAGGGTCATTCAATGTTTCGTTGCTCATGTTGCCGAACCTCTTGACCAAAGATTATAGCCCCACGTTGCAACCGCGCATAGGCGCACTCTCCCAATCAGGATAAAATAACGTATGCACTGGTTTGCTGCGCCCATCCCCCACCGAAAAAAGCGTAGACCGCCGAAACAAGAAGAGCTTCGTGAGTTCCTGCAATACTAGCCGACGTTGTGCGGCAAGGCGACATCATTAGCCAAGTCTGCTGTTGCAATTCGCACCCACACAGTCGGCCAAATGTCGATGCTCGAAGAACACGAAAACGGCCCTCTTCTCGCAGTGTTATAATCCACCACAGGAGTTTCAGAATGAGACCCGCTACAACAAGGGATGAGGTTCTGGACGCGATTCTGCTGGGACTTGCCGACGAGTTTGAAGCCGGGAATCCGCACGGTAGAACCTACGAGCCGTCGAGTCCCGAAGAATTTGAGCCGTTGCGAGAGTGCCTTGCCGAGATGATTTCTGAGGGTTGGCTCGCACAGAGACGCCCGTTCAAAATCTACAACCTGACCCCGCTGGGCTATCGCAATCTCAAACCCCGGATTCAAGCTCTGCGTGCATTGGGAAAATCTTGAGTCTCAATCCGTATATTGATTAACAGGCTCTCGAAAAGTGGAGCTACAATTCTTTAACACTCGATTCGGGTAAGAACAGGAACGTCCATGAGCACTCTGGAATTGGAGCTTCTTAACGCAGGTGAAAAGGAACCTAAACTCACACCGTTCGACTACGCAACAAAACTTTTCTTGCCGGGACTTTCTGTCATAGCCCTAATCCTTACGCGAAACATTCAGCCTCGGCTGTCTTGGGGATTACTCGCCCTCGCGTTCGTGTCACTGATTGTAGGGTTCCATCAGCCAGTGGCAGCCGTCTTCCGAAATTGGGCCGGACGCCGCGAGGATCGGCGTGTAGCTCGCAACGCTTTCCCACAGTTGCGGAAATTCGTACATCGCTTTGAAGAATTCATCGGTAACCAAAGCAGTACGCTCCATTACATTGCTCAAGGTGACGTTTGCGACGGTAATGGGCAACGCTACAACGCACTCGGGCTACCTGACCTATCTGTGTGGCACGCTTTCTGGTCAGATTTGGCAGGCCGATTGGATCGTATGGACATGAAACGCGTAAACATTTCGCAGCTTCGGTACGAGCTTACGGCGTTCTTCGACATCGTTGGTACATACAACAATTCGTGTGTTTCTCTTCTGTTTGACCGCCTGCCGCAAAGCGAGCGCAATGCGCTAACCTCCAAGGCAAAGAGCAGCCTCAACTCCTTTCAGCAACGCTTCACGCATTTCCTTGAGGAGTACAAGAACTTCGCAAAAGACTTGTCTGAATCACGGCCCGCTTTGGTGAACGTACATTACATCTTTTCTATCCCAAAACCCATCAGTTAGAGAAACCCTAGCCGCTTGATGTCTTGACTTGACCCGTATTTCAAAATTAAATGGGCGCATGCCCTCGGCGCACTCTCTCGAAACCTTCAAAGCAGAGTTGACCCGCCTTACATCCTCTTTCCGAAAGAATCTCTCCCACCGGAAGAGTGAAGCCTACGATGAAATGGCTCTGCGTAACGATTTTCTCAACCCCTTCTGGCGTGCGCTCGGCTGGGATGTGGAAAACACTCAAGGCGTCACTCAGCCTCTCCGAGAAGTCCAGATTGAAAGCAGAGTAGACATTGCAGGGCGGAAGAAGCGTGCAGATTATCTCTTCCGCACCGATGGCATTGACCGCTTCATTTGCGAAGCAAAGAAGCCTAGAGAAGAACTTTCTGACAAGGATGCTTACCAAGCGCAGCGTTACGCCTTCAACTTGAAGCTGCTGATCTCCGCTCTGACCAACTTTGAATCGATGAAACTTTTCGTTGTGGGCGGGAAGCCTGACCAAGACGCTCCATGGGATGTGTGCAAGCAATGGCACTTCTTGGAATACGAAGCCAAGTCGCAGGAACTCTGGGACTTGTTTTCTCGGGACAACGTTGCTTCCGGGTCCTTGGACAGATTTGTCGCCAGTCTGCCCAAGAAAACAATCAAAGGGAAGGCACGGCAAGGCTGGCACATCGTCCCCGACCGTGTGCGCACAGTTGATGTCGATTTTCTAGCCTACATAGAGAAAGAGCGGGAGGAGCTTGCGAGAGATTTGGTGCGAGAAAACGCAGACACAGAATGGAGCGACGATTTCCTCAATGAATGCATCCAGCGCATTCTGGACAGAATCTTGTTCGTGCGCATCTGCGAAGACCGCGACATCGATACCGGGAGGACTCTTGAGAGTTTGCTGAAGGAGTGGCAAGACATCTCAGCGGTCAAACCGCCCTTTTACTCTCGCTTGGCAAAGCATTTCAGGTCGTTAGACGAGAGCTTCAACGGGGCGCTCTTTCGTGCGCACGAGTCCGAAAAACTCAAAGTTTCCGACGAATACCTCTCTAACCTCATCACTGAACTGTCTAAGGAAGATTCTCCATACTTGTTCAGCACCTTACCCGTTGAAATCTTAGGATCGGTCTACGAAAGATTCATTGGCAAGGTGGTTCGTCTGACCAAGAGCAACAAGGTCAAAGCAGAACTCAAACCAGAATTGCGGAAGGCTGAGGGCGTGTATTACACGCCTCGGTTTATAGTGAATTTCATTGTCAACAGGACTGTGGGCAGCTTGATCCACGGAAAGACGCCGAAGGAAATCTCCAAACTGAAATTCATCGATCCGTCCTGTGGCTCAGGGAGTTTTTTGCTGAGGGTGTTTGAACTCTTGTGTGAGCACCATTTGAAATGGCTAATACAAAACCCTAACCAACAAAAATCCGACAACTGCTACAAGGATGACCAGAACTCAGTTCAACTAACAACACACCTGAAGAGACAGATTATGCTTAACAACGTCTTCGGTGTGGACTTAGACCACCAAGCGGTTGAAGTAACGATGCTCTCTCTTTATCTGAAAATCTTGGAGGGTGAAACCCGCAGCACTTTGGGCAAGCAGCACACGCTTTTTCCCAAGGAGACTTTCTTGCCCAATCTGAGTAGCAACATCAAATGCGGCAATTCCCTTGTGGCAGCAGACTTCTACATAGATGAGCAGTTGTCCCTCCTTGAACCAACGACCGATTCAAATGCAAATGCCTTTGATTGGTCTACGGAGTTTCCAGCAGTGGCTTCCGGTGGTTTTGATGCAGTTGTTGGGAACCCGCCTTATGTTCGCATTCAAACGCTGAAAGACATTCGCCCAGCCGAAGCCGACTATTTCAAACACCATTATCTAACGGCAGCAAAGGGAAATTACGACATCTATCTCGTATTCGTCGAAAAAGGCTTTTCACTGCTCAACAGGAATGGGCTGATGGGCTACATTTTGCCGAGTAAGTTTTTGGCGACTGATTATGGTGAACCGCTTCGCCGACTCCTTTCTGAGAAACGTGCCGTTTCTGAGATCGTTGACTTTCGCCATGAGCAGGTCTTTGATGGCCCGACGACTTACACCTGTTTGCTGTTCCTGTCTGGCAAGCCGAACGAAGAGCTTCTCTATTCACTCGCTTCACCACCATCTTCCATTGCAACCAGAGAACCTGAGCAGCAATCCGTACCTCTGAGTGAGCTTTCTTCCGCCCCGTGGGAGTTTGGTACCCGCGAGGTCGCTGCGATCCGCGCCAAACTTGACCACAACTCGGTGCCGCTGTTGGAACTCCCGACTCTAATCTCGCGGGGTTCGTCCACTGGTGACGATGATGTTTTCATGCTCGTTCGCAAAGGACGAAGCTTTCAGACGAGGGAAGGGACGCCAGTTGAAATCGAGGACGGCATTCTTCGTACCCCGATCTATGCAACAGACTTCGGACGGTACCGCTTTCATCCAGAGGGAGAAGAGCGAGTCATTTTCCCCTACAGCGTCACAAAAGATGGGTACTCGCTCCTCGCAGAAACTGTGCTTCGTACAAAGTATCCGAAAGCCCATGAGTACCTTTCAAGCCGAAAGAAGGAATTGAAGCGCCGAAAGCAGTTTTCAGAATGGTATTCCTTCAGTGCCCCACGCAATCTCGATGCGCACGATAAGGCAGACCTACTCGTCCCGTTGCTAGCTGACAAGGGACTCTTCTGCAAGATACCAAAACAGCGGGACAATTACTGCCTTATGGCGAGCGGAGGCTTCAGTATTTCGATCCCCAAAGACTACGGGCTTGCACCGGATTACCTTTTGGGGGTCTTAAACTCAAAACTGATGTTCTGGGTTCTTGAGAAAATCAGTAACGTTTTTAGGGGAGGGTGGATTACCTGCACCAAACAATATGTGGGTCGGCTGCCGATTCACCGAGCGCCACTCTCTGATCCTGCTGAACGAAAGCGCCACGACTCTATTGTCCATGCCGTTCGCCAGATGTTCGCGTTGTGTGAGGCGCTTCCGAAAGCGAAAACGAGCCAACAGCAGACGGCATTGTTGCGCAGAATGACGGCGACAGAAAATCAGATCGACCGACTTGTATTTGAACTATATGGATTGACAGAGCAGGAGATTGCTCTGGTCGAAAATCCTCAAACTCAAGAGAGCGACAATGCGGCTGTGCCCACCATGGAACAAGTATCCTCAGAAGTAGAAGAGTGAAGTTAATCTCGGAATAGCCGCAAGTTCCTGATTTTGTCGCACACGTCAGCCTACCAAAGCTAACAAATCATGGTGAATTGTCTGCCAGTCGCGGGTCAAGTCGATAGTCCGCACACTGACAAGCTGCCCTTTCGAACGGCGGTAGTCTTGCTTTACAGGTCGCGTGGCTAGGGGATAAAGCAAGATCGCATGACAGTTGTTGTTGATTGGTTCATCGCTCAGGTTATCGAGATAAGAGTTCAGTTGATAGAGATGACCCGGATCGAGCTTTTGAATCCCCTCAAAACGCCCGGCGCATAACGGATCATCGGTATACTTGCACTCGATAATCGTCTTTTTAGACTTCCGTGTAATGCAAACGTCCGTCTGCATTTTTGGGAGAACATCGGTTGAATCATCACTAAGCTGAATGAACTTCCAATTTATATCTTCCCGTCCAACCTTCACCAAATCACCGCCGCACACCGAGTGCGCCTCACGCTTATAAAAGTTTCGAATGAAAGACTCGAACAAGACCGCCATGTGTTCTCGTTTGCGTGCGAACGACCGGAAGCGCCAAGCTCCCACCTTCTCGCTTGGCAGAAGGTTGTCGAACAGCAACTCGCAAATACGCAGCAAGAAATCATAGATGTAGTTATTCCGGTGAAGCTGAACTTTCCCAAACATTTGTTTTGTTAACTCAATGGAACGTACCTCGGACAGCCAGTGAGATAAATCCACGAGTTTTGATCGATTTTCTTTTTGAATATCGTCGGTGCGGATGAGTCGCAAAAGCATGGCTTTCACGATCTGGTTGTGTAGTACATCGTAGCTCAGATCATCATATTCGCAGTGGACAAGCCCTCGTGAGAGGAGGGTTCTTTTTATCGTCGCTTGCAGCGAGAGCTTGCCCCGCAAGACGCGACTCTCTTCACTGTGGACTACATAGCCTCGGTCTATCCCCTTTTTCAACAAATGATCTAAGCCGCTAATCAGGACACGGGCAAACAAATCGACGAGTTCAGTGCTTTGTGTGGGATCGACCTTGATCGTTTCGCTTTCCTCAAGCTTGTTCCACGCATAGCACAGCAGGTAGTAGATATTCGCTACAGGAATTTCCATCGGTCTTCACTCAAGCAACGAATTGATTAGGGAAGTGACCTTCGATTCGTCGTCGAGCCAGTATTCCTCCAACAACGGTTTGATCTCCCACTCAACGATCCGGTGATACCAAGTTTCGTCAGGATGAACGCTGTCTTCCGGACAAAAATAGCTGTGGCCGATCTGATAACCCCGACCGAGGTTTTTCTCGTCAGCGGCAATTTGTCCGTTCAATTCGGCGAACCGCTTTACAATTTTTTCGGCTAGTACGCCATCCGCTCCCTTCTCCAGCAGGAAATTGCGGAACTTATCGCTGCCGAAGGCTGGTTCCAGCGAGATGAATCGAAACCTGCGACGGAGCGCATAATCAACCATTGCTAGTGAGCGATCAGCAGTGTTCATCAACCCGATCAAATGTACGTTGTCAGGAACAAAAAACGTTTCGTCGTGGGATTTGGAGTAGGTCAGAGGTATAGCGAACTCCTTCCCACGTTTGTCAGGTTCGATCAGCATCATCAGTTCGCCAAAAATCTTGCTCATGTTGCCGCGATTGATCTCGTCGATGACGAATACCCATGGGTGTTGCGAATCTCGTTGCGCTCGTCTGCAAAACTGATGAAAAATTCCGTTCTTCAATGCGAAGTGGCCTTCCTCAGTTGGGCGAAACCCTTGGATGAAGTCTTCGTAGGAATACGATTGATGAAATTGAATCCACTCAATTCGGGACGAATCCATCTGGCCGATTAACGCATAAGCGAGGCGCTTTGCGACGAACGTTTTTCCCACACCCGGCGGGCCTTGCAGGATGACATTCTTCTTCTCTCTTAGCGAGTCGAGCATCAATGTGAAATGTGGCTCGCTTACGAAAACAGACTTTAGGGCATCAGCTAACCCGAACGGAATGAGTTCAGACTTCAAGGGAAGATTCAAATCATCAATCAGACCTCTGATTACCCCGAACTCCTCCGCTGTAAGTCTGAATAGGCTGCCTTGATTACTGATCAGTGGTTCAGATTGCTTCAGAGCGGGATTTCGCTGAAGCTCTTGGAGTGAAATTGGATTGGTGAGTTGCTCGACTTTTTCAAATTCTATGCTTTCTCCCTCTTCGGGGTGCGGGTGAATTCCCTTGGTTATCTTGCAGATCGCTATGATTTCACGGTCTGGGCTTGTCACGTAGCCAACCACTAGATCGCCCGGCTTCGCTTGCTGGAAGTACTTATATTTTTGCCTTTTGTTGCCCCGCTCGTTGTGGGTGGTGTATGTCTGCCTTTCGCCAATTGCAACCTTGGCGAAATCCCAAATTTGCGGGTTTGCGTTCAACCACCAATGATTTACTACACCATCAGCCGAACTGTGGACGGACTCATCTGACTTATCGTCCAATCCCACGGCTTCCTTGAGCGTGTTTATCAGCTTAGGATCGGTGACAGGCGTAACCGTCTTAACGGGAAGAACGGTGCCCTTCGGCAAGCTGAATTCACCATTTCGAATCCAACGCACCTTTCGAACGTGCTTATGTGATTTGCGGGTCTCATCAAACAAGTACTCCGACTCGACGAAGCCAAAACCCAGCAATTTAGTCCGTCCCTGCTTGATGAAAATCCCATCTCCGACTTTGAGCTTTTGTGCAAAATAGAGGCAGGATTTTGCGTTGTTGGTTGGATTGCCTTCTTCTTGATATTTGTTTTTGAGAGCGCTCAGTATTTCGGTTTCCGATCCGTAGTTCAGCAGGTTCCCCAAACGACTCCAACCAATCGATACGAATCCTTGTTCATAGAATTCGCTCCAGCGTGCAGCCCCTTCCTCGGCTCCGACGACCCAGTAGTGTGTTTCTGTGGAGTCGTCCGCTTCGTCAGAGGAATGATTTTGATAGAGCCAGCTAAAAAACTGGTCGATTTCAAGATTGACTGGAAGAATCGTCTGTCTGCCTACGGTCTGGTCGTATTGGGATGCCACTGGCTTAATTGCTTCAGAGACCTTTGTGAGCCGCTGAATGAAATCATCGCCCGACCCAAAGTGCGGCTTGATCTCCAGAAACTTCAGGGCGAACTCATCTCGTGCATTGTAAAAAATGAAATGTTCGGGAAACAAATAACCAACCAGTTCGCTGACAGCGGAGTCGCCAAAAAAGCCCAGACGGTACTTGTCGTCGGCACGGAAGCTCCGGACTCTTTCTTGTAGCGAGCCCTCTCCGTAGACGAGATAAAGGAAGCTTTCTCTATATCGTTCGATAGGGTGGTTCGGCCGCCCTAAGGCGTTGCCCTTTGCAATTCCCATGCTTCTGAAACAATTTAGATGGTCGCCTATTTTCTGAAAATCTGGCCACTCAGCCTTTTCCAAAGCCTCACGCTTTGAGAATTCTTTGAAGAAAGCGTAGTCCTCAGCTACTTGTTTCTGCTCATCGAACCACGCCTTCGCCTCTGGTTTGAACTCCAATAGATACTGAAGAACCTTTTCCACGATTCCGCTCCGTAGGGATGCTGATGGGTAGGTCAGCTTCTTACAGCCATAACTATACTAGTCGCTAACTACTCGAAATGGCGATGCGTTGGGACTTAAAGAATCGCATCGGATAATGGTGCAAACCAGTGCGGATTGGGGTCGGTGTACTCAGGAATTCGACACTCGAACCTTACACCTCAACCATCGGAATACCGCCCACGTCGCTTCGAGGTCTTCTCGATTATAGGCGACGATTTTGTCCATCAATTCTCTCCGCTTTCCCTCATCGCTGGTTTCCGTAGCTTCGATAAATGTCGCCATCGCCCAAGCGCCGCCATAGTCGGCTTCCTTGCGCTCGAACCCAACATAATCCTCGACGACCTTGAGACTGAAACTCGGCAAGGGCAGGACGAGTGAATCTCTCGTCACCGTCAAGAGGTCGAGCAGGTTTGCCTCCACACGAGCGGCGATGCTTTCGGAGTCGCCGAAACGCTCAACGTACCGCCGCAGATACGTCCGCTCGTAGGGTGCCCAATGTACGAACGGGATGTCACCGTAAGTCTCGAAAATCTGCTTCGCACTGGCCAAGAAGCCGAGCCAGCATTCCTTGTCGCCGTCAACCCCAAAACCTGACAACGCAAACTTGAACTCGCTTGGTTTTTCACCATAAACCTGCGTTCCCCAAAGATAAATTCTGTCGAGTTCGTCTAAGTGTGGCGGCATGCCCTCCAAATCGAACATCACGTAGTTGTCATGCGGGGGGATGGCGGGGGCGCTGAGAACTGCCTCTTGTTTTCTCTCCAGCGCGTCAGCGAATTGAAGGATTCGCTCGGCAAGCTTTCCAACACGCTGCTCCCGGCTACCATAGGGGCGCTTGAGTTCGCTCAAGCTTACGGCATCGAACTTCGCTAGTAAATCCGTTCGAGAACGAATCCCCTCACTATGCAGAGTTCGGGCAAGACTCTGATCCACACCATACACGAGTGCAACGTCAGAATCTTTCTCTGCTTTCGACCAGCAGCGGTCGGTAAATCCACATCCGATGCATTTCGACCAACCTATCGGCTCATAAGGTTCTGCCGTCAACTGCTTGAGGAACAAGAGCCGCTCCAACTCTTGCAAAGCCGACTTGCCGCCGTCGTTATGGACAGCCACGATCTCGCCTGTGCCGCTGTGAACTTGCAATCCCTTGGGAGCAACGCCACAAGTTTTCTCGAACAGCCAACCGTAAAGCTGAACTTGAAGCAGAATTTCGGGGTGGTTTTCCTCGTCAATGCGACGAGACATCTTGGAATCTCGAATTAGGTAATCACTGCCATCGAGAATAAGGAAATCGGGAACACCGACGATTTCGACCTCAGTTCCGCCAAGGATGGTGTTTACCGAAAAAGCTGGCTGGTACAGGATCGGCACTTTCTTGGCGATTGCTTCTGCTGTCTCCTTCACCTGCTCGTGCAGGGAAGGGGCGCTCAAGTCGGTGAACCGCCCGAGAGTAGCCAGATGATCTTTCTCATGCCTGAGTCCGAGCCGCCGCAAAACCTCTTCGTAAGGACCGGGAGCAGCTTCCTCCTCTCGGCGCTGCCGCAAGAAAACACGCAAGTCGCAGCGTGTTGGTCGCTGATAGGAGATGAAATCGGAGGCTGTCAGGCGCATAGGCTCTCGTGGCGCTGAGTCCTAGCCGCAGCGTACACCTTTCCCACGGAGAGATTCATCATTGCAGCGATTGTGCGCCACGAATGCCCTGAAGCTCGGAGTGAACCGATTCGAGCCACATCCACGGGCTTCGTTGGACGCCCAAGGCGCTTGCCTTTTGCTCTGGCGTTTCGTAAGCCCGAACGCACGCGCTCGGCAATTAGATTGCGTTCGCCCTCGGCAACGGCTCCGAGGATCGTAAAAACGAGCTTGCCAGTTGGGGTGTTTGTATCTACCTGCTCGCAGAGCGATACAAATTCGATGCCAAGGGCGTTGAAAGTCTCTAATGCCCGGCACAGGTGTGAGACGGAGCGACTAAAGCGGTCGAAGCGCCAGCAGACCACTACATCGAATCTCCTTGCGTGAGCGTCGGCCATGAGGCGATTCAGAGCGGGTCTCGAATCTTTCTTTCCCGAGACCCCGTTGTCCACGTAAGTAGCAAACACCTCCCAGCCCCGGCGAACGCAGTACTCGGAAAGCTCTCGGGTTTGCATCGAGGGGTCTTGCCCGTGATCGATGGTAGAGACCCTAGCATAGACCGCCACGTGCACCTTCCGAGAAATCGAATCGCTGCTTTTGACAATCTGCAATCCCATGAGACCTCCAGTGATCTCGTAGACCTGTTCAAAAAACGGCTGCGGGGCGATTGCTGAGCCTTTCCAGCCCCGGTCGCCCTAATCCCCTGTGAGTGGATTTAGGGCACCGCATGCGGGGCAGCGGTCGGGGAGAACGTGGCTCCGAAAAGTCATGAGCGGTTGGCTCTCGCACACGAAGGCATATTGATTTTTGTCGTGCTGGACAGGCACAAAAAAGTGGAGGTAGTACGTGGAGAGGCCGGACTCCGAGGCTCGGGTCTTTGCGGAGAACAACGGTGGCGATAGCTTGCGATTAGCGATTGCAGCCTCCAATACAGGTCGCTTCGGTCAGGGGCGTCGAGGTGCTAGTAACACCATGGCACTCCGCTTACTTCAGTTCCTTGGCTCTCTCCAGCAGGTACTTGTCAATCGCACGTCGAATGAGTTCTGCGACTGGAGCGCCCGTTTTCTCGGACAGCGCCAGCAGCTTCTTGAGTTGCTCTTCCTTCAAGAAGAGGGCTGTCCGCTTCATGACCATACAGTACCATACAGGCATACATACCTCAAGCGGCGATTGTCAGGCAACCCGCTCTCGCTGGCGCAGCCGTCCTAAACTGACGAACCTGATCTTCCGCACCGCTTTTGTCTGGATGGTTTGACCCGAGAAGCCGACTCTTCTGAGAGTCCCCGGTCGGTGCCGAACGGAGAACTTACCGAAGCCGTTTAACTTCAGAGTGAACCCGTTATTTCCCAAATTGTTCAGTAGCGTTGTTTCCAGACTCGTGACCACAGCGTTCACAACGTGCTCAGCTTCCTTCTTCGTTGGCAACCCCAGCACAGTCTGAACGTTCACTGTCAATTCGTCTCGACCTCTTACGCTCGCTCGCATGTAGTTCACCCTTTCCCAAGGAGAGACCTAGAATGCGAGCCAATACTGTTGAAATCGGCGTCCAGACAAACAAATTCAGCAATATTTCTGTGGAAAAGACGATGTGTCGCTGCGATCCCTTTGAGATCAGAGATGGTCATTACGTTGGGCACGACGGGTTTGTGGTGCCTAAAGACTTCAGCGAGTTCTACCAGCGATTCCCCGATTACGTCCATCAGTGGGTCAGCAAGCATGTGGGCGGACTGGCGTCGAGCGAGGATGTGGAAGACTGGACGCAGGAGTTGCTCGTCCATCTGTTTCATCTGCCAGAAAAATCCAAGCACCGAAAGGCAGGCAACGAGGACATCATTCAAACGTTTGACCCGTCAAAACACTACGGCGCAAATCAAGCCCGATTTCGCAATTACGTGAATCTCTGTCTCGCCAACAAGTTCAGGACGATGCATTCGAGACGCATGAGGGATGCCGCCTGTCGCCCCAATAAACTCTCGATTGACGATGGACTGCTGGAATCAGCTTCCTCGGTTACAGAAGGTTACTACCACTGGAATTCGCCACAATTGCGAGCGGCGGCGAGGACGCATGGCAGACAAGCGCATGAGAGGGTTCTAGTGCAGGACTTCGTACATTTCGTCCAGAGGCATGAGCCGTCAGTCTTGCCAGTGATAGAGGCGCTGTTGGCAACGCAGACTCACACTGAGGCAGCCGATTTGCTAGGCATGACGGAAACCGAGTTTGGTCGGGTACGTAGTCGCTTGGATCGGTTGCGTCACTGTTTTAGGAGAGGTGAGGCACCGAGACAAACGAGACCATACAAGAGGCGCTTGAGGGAAAGTTCCGGGGCAGGAAGTCGCAGCTAGGTCAACAGTCCCGATCCCTGCGGCGGAAATACGTGCGGATGTTCTCATAGTCACCGTCCACATATTTACCGAACTCGATGATCTTCGGCACGATGGCAGGCTCATTGATAGTGAAGTCCAGCGAGAAGTTGGTGCCGTCCGTGAAGTAGAGATTGACGTAGACCCACCCGTCCTCGTAGCTGTGCGTCACGTAGTCGAGCAGCTTGCCGTGAATCTCTGGAAACTGTTTGCGCAGCCTGTCCTTACGCTTTTCGTGCTCACGGTCGAGCTTCAGGCGTTCCTTAGCTGTGATCTTTGCCATCGCCATCTCCTAGTCGTTCGAATCCTGAACAGCTTGCAGAAAAGCGGTCGAGGCAGGGGAAAAGAAATCAAACTGACCGTAATTAAGGACAGCCAAACAGGCAGTGAATTGCTCGCAGGAAGTCATCGATACACCTCAAAGAGTGGCAGGAACTCTCGCTTCACCTGTGCTACCCGCTTCAACAGCCTGCGTGTGCCGCAGTGCCTCTCGACGCTGACTAGCGGCTGAGCCGGGTCGATCTCCCGCACCGCTTCGATAAATTCGTCCTCCGTACGAAGCCTCGTGCCCATCGCTCGCCCCACGACCACAACATGGCAGAGGTGGGTGCGCAGGAAAGCGAATGCCCAGTCGCCGTCGCAGCACGGAATCACATGGTAGCCGCCCACTCTATTCAAGCTCTTCGTGAGCCAGTCCTGTTCTTGGATATTGCATTCGACCACGAGCACACGCTTCTTCATGACGGTCTCCCAAAAAGTAGAGGTTGAGTTCCCAACAAAGTTGCTCGGGGAAAAGTAGGTGGGGGCACTTGTCCTGCTGCGTGAGGATGCACTGGCTGTGACGTGAAAAAAGTTCGTAGAGGACGGCAGGTGTCAGGGGCAGGACTTCCTTCACGGTCTCACCATGCCCGAGCGCAGCAGGAAAGCCACAAGCAGGTAGCCCAGTGGGATCGCCAAGAGTGACGACCACTTCCCCTTCCTCAGGATGACGAGCCAGATCGCAGCACAGAGCGGACTGAGGGCGAGCATGCAGACCCGCATGAGCCATCGCTCATCCTGCGAGCCCCAGAACTGGGCGCAGAGCCAAAAGAGCGGGAGGAACGCCACGAAGGCGCAGGAAAACAGGAAGTTGAAGAAGCCTCGGAGCATGGAAAAGGCTAACGCGGCGGAAGTACTTCGGCCAATAGGACGGAAGGTGCCCTCAGGCTTGCATTGTTCTTGTATTGAGCCGTAGAAAAGTGTGGCGAACGGCGGGCAACCGTGGGTTGCTAAGTGCTTGAAAGCACTAAAAAACGCTAGTGTTTATGCGGTTCAGAGGCGATTATGAGTCCGCTGCTCTAACCGCTGAGCTACGGGCCCCACTATGGTTAACGCATTGATTTTATATGATTTCTTCGAACTGGGTCGAAGATTTGAAGCGCGGAGAATATAGTCGGCTCATAGTAGATTCTCGTCTAAGGTGCCTTGTGGATTGGGAAAGGCTGAATTCCAGCCTTCTTCCGTGGGCCCGCCCATCGTGCCGCGATGTCAGGCGCTGAAATTCCAGATTCCGACATCGTTCGCCATGGCGACGATGTTGGGGTTTTTAGCCTGAGGAGCCCCCTGCTCGAACCCAGCTACAAAATGTGCAGAGATCAGCCTCGATGAGGTCAGGCGAAGTGTAGTGCGAGTTCTAGATTTATCTCTTCTCCAGGGAAAAGAAAAGATAGAGGGCCAGTCCGGCCGAAGACACCTGTTTGTTCGGATGCTTGTTAGTGTTGTTGTCATGCTCATAGTAGGTGTTGAATTCGACGTGTTTGCCTACGGGGAACAGGCAACCTGCATAGAGAGAGGTGGTGCTCACCTTACTGTACTGACTCTCGTAGAATGGTTCAGCTGCAACATACGGAATAAGGTGATAGGAACGGATCGCAAAAGTGCGTTCCAGTGTTAATTTGTTCCGATAGCGCCAGGTGAAAACGCCTTTTTTCCAGTCGAGATCCGCGCGGTTGCGGTCAGAGATAAGGAAATTCGCTTTCATGGGGAAATTCGAAGTAAATGCCAGAACCATACGATTTTCGGTCGGGGCATTCGGCTCGTTGATATAGCGATATCCGGCTTCCACAACCAACGCTCTTGCCTTCGAATCGTCCAGATCAAAAGCCGTCACATGCTTGAGCCTGATCAAGGGTTTCAGATAGAACTGAATGCTCGGCCCTATCGCAAATTGCGTCGAGTCGCCACCGTCCCGATCGTCCTTGGCCTGGAGATAGGTCCGAACAAAGGAATTCAATTTGAGATAGGAATCCACTTCCGGTATGAATTGCGTGTCTTGTGCGCGCGCAGGCAGACACGTGAAGCAAGTGAGAAATACCCATCGCCAAATCGTCTTGTGAATCCGCGTCATGTTTTTGGAATGGGGCCCACGAATGGCACCCATCTTTTCCTTAATCCTATTGGCTTGCCTGGGGCGCCAGTTTCTTTTCGACCTCTTCCTTTAATAGCTGTCAATCACAGCTGTCGCTAAAGCAAGGCCCGCTCTTCCTATCCAGTTCATAAACATTCACCTATACCCTTTCAACCTTGAGCGAAGAACCTCGCGGTCAAATGACTTTACAAACGTCGCGATGGACTTCCCAGACTCACGGATACTGTGCCTGGAGAACACGAAAGGTAATTGTCAAAAGTTATGTACGTTTGCACGCGGCCAGAATCCGGCCTGCGTGTAAGCCTTCAAATACATCCGCGATTCGAAGGGCATCTTCTCGCAGGGATCGGCGCGCAGGTTTACGAGGAGCGGCCAGGAAGTGACCTTGCGGGTACCCGACATGCCGCTTCGTTCGCGTTACAGCGCGGCGCAGTCTCTTAGATTTTTCAATACTGTTCCCGGAAGACTCGCTGAGAAACTGTCAACGTGACAGACACTCGCGCCTGGTCAGCGTCTGGCATACTGAAACATCTTCATCAGCGATAAGCCCGTAGTACGAAGACGGCCCTCGAGGTTCACGTTCGAACTACATTCCGTTAATGGCCAGCACCCGCGACACCCGCCTGAATGGCTTCGAGGAACCGGGTCACGCTAATCGAGCCGGATATTTGACTGGGCGGATACTCCTTGAACGTCACCAGGAACTGTCCCACAATCTGCACGGCAGGAATCAGCGTCCACAGCTTGTCGCCCCACCAGCGACCATAGAGCATCGATTCCGATTGATAACGTTCCCAGGGGTCTGCCCGCAAATTGGTTACCAACGGGACATTGGTCGAATCCTCTTTGCCGGTGAAGAGGTTGCCCTCGATGGTTTTGAAGCTGACTTTCCAGGCGTCGTAACGTAGGGCGGTAAGGTCGCCGTTGTCCGTGAAGTAAAAGAACTCGTGGCGCGGCCCTTCGGCAACCTCGCCCTTAAAGAAGGGAAGGAAGTTGTAGCCGTCGAGGTGGTTCTTGAAGGCCTTGTTGCCCGCCTTGTAGCTCGTCAAGAGCTTCTCTTTCACACTCGGCTCACCGGCAGCGGCCAGGAGAGTCGGAAGCCAGTCCTCGTGCGCCATGATGTCGTTGAT
>Ga0210405_10002293_pt1 | contig 20047 bp, 17 predicted proteins | sample IncBWH11MmetaG_FD_155492 | JGI IMG/M metagenome (GOLD analysis project Ga0210405, IMG submission 155492) | Forest soil microbial communities from Barre Woods Harvard Forest LTER site, Petersham, Massachusetts, United States - Inc-BW-H-11-M | ecosystem: Environmental > Terrestrial > Soil >... | reverse complement strand
CTTCGCGAAAGACTTCGAGGGTGAGAAGGCTTTGAGGGAACTGGCTGATCGCCTGCGGCTGCACGTAAAACTGTGCTGACATGCGGATGACGTCGGAGAGAGTCCCTTGATAGCCGGGGAGCAGACCTGCGGTGGCGCGGAGATAGACGACAACCACGGCTTCGAGGAATCCGAAGGCCGCCGCGAAGATGCCGCTGAGGAGCAGTTGCGTCCACGTAAGAGGAACCCCGCCGCGACGCCAGGAGAACCAGGCCAGCGGCGGAACTGCGACGAGGAGGTTTACCCACCAAGGCTGGGCAACGAGTCCGATGATCATAGAAAGATTTTACCGTGAGCCGAGGGAAATCACTTCGAGAAACAAACAGGAATCGCGAGCCCGACAAGGAAAGGACAGCCCGCCTCCTCGATGGGAGTTGGGGTAAACGCCAGGCGGACGATACAAACACCGGAAGGAGGCTTAAGGGCGCGTTCCAGATCCGATGACAATTTCGAGGGGCAGGTTCAACTCTTTGCCGTTCCAGAATTTTTTGAGGGCGGCAAAAATTTCTACTTTGGCTTGAGCCAATTTTTCTGGCGTGAGTTGATCGATAAGCGGGCGGAAGGGCGCGGCGACTTCGCTGAATTGCTCCCAGTATTCTTCGATGGAGGATGCCCAACGCCCGGCGATGATGCGGTCTTCCTCATGAATATTCCTGAAGCCGGCCCCTTCCAGCGCGCGCCGGAGCCGGCCGCGCTCGCCAAACATGAAGAGGCTCGGGCCATCGGGATCGGGTGGCGGCGGAGGCACCGGAACGTGTTTCAGAACGATGCCCGCGGTGGTGGTGAAGAACGGTTGCTCTTTCTTGCCCCAAGCGACGAAGGCGGTTCGCCCGCTGGGCTTGAGTACGCGGAAGCATTCGCGGAGCGCTTTGGGGAGATCCGGAAAAAACATGATGCCGAAGCGGCAGGTGAGGACGTCGTAGAATTCACCGGGGAATGGTAGCGATTCGGCGCTGGCTTCGCGGAAATCGATGTTGGTGATGCCTTTTTTCCGCGCGAGTTCTTCGGCAAGCGACATCATGCCCGGGCCGAGATCGGTTGCGGTCACGCGGCCGGAGGGAGCCACGTCTGCGGCAATCGAAAGCGCGGGGTCGCCGACGCCGCTGGCGAGATCGAGAACGCGCATGCCGGGGCGCAGATGGGCGGCCTCGAGAATGGCTTCGGTGGCGCCATGCGTGAACGCGGCGATCTGCGCGTGCCATTTGCGCCAGGCGGCGACGGTCCTGTCGCCGGTCCACTCCTGGTGAAGATGCTCACGAAACTTTTGGATCTTGGACGGGTCAGGCGCGCTCATGAGTGACCTCCTCAGCGGGGAAGTGTATCAATGTAAACGAGAGGCGTCAGCGTTTCCAGAATTTCATGACGGCGGAATAGTCGAGGTCTTCCTTGGCGGCGCCCTTGACGGCGCTGTAGATTTCGCGCGCGGCGGCGGTGGCGGGAAGGGCGACGCCGAGTTGATTGGCAAGGTCGAGCGCGAGGCCGAGGTCCTTGTGCATCAGGCGCAGCGGAAAGCTGGGGACGTACTCCCCTTTGAGCAGATTCGGCGCTTTGACGTCGAGCACGCCGGAGCGCGCCATGCTGGATTGCAGGACTTCGACAAGTTTTTCGCCGGGGAGGCCGGCGCCGGTGACCAAAGCGAGGGCTTCGGCGAGGGCGTCCACCTGGAGAGCGAGGATCAGGTTCATGGCGAGCTTGATGGTTTGGCCGGCGCCGTGGGGGCCGAGATGAAAGAGTTTTTTGCCCATCACGCTGAGGATGGGTTCGGCGTCTTTCAGCGTTTTGGCATCGCCACCGATCATAAAAAGCAGTTCGCCCTTCTTGGCGCCCCAGTCGCCGCCGGTAACGGGCGCGTCCAAAAAACGCACGCCGCGTTCGGCGCAGGCGGCGGCAATTTTGCGGGCGAGCGCCGGGGATATGGTGCTGGAATCGACGTACGTGCTCCCGCGCGGGAGCGCTTGCATGGCGCCGCCGGAGCCCCAAAGGATATCTTCGAGGGCGGGAGGGTCACTGACGATGGTGAGAAGAAAATCAGCGGAAGCGGCGGCTTCCTGCGGCGATTTGGCGAGCTTGGCTCCGGCGGCGACGAGTTCATCAGCGCGCGAAGCGGTGCGGTTCCAGATGGTGAGGGAGTAGCCGGCCTTGATGAGGTTCATGCCCATGGGGCGGCCCATCAGGCCGAGACCGATCAATCCAATTTTTTTTGGGCCAGGAACAAAGTCCAAGAAAAGCCTCCTCGATTGCGGCGGGCGCAAAGCTCGCCGAGATTTTCCTCAAACAGAAAACACGATTGTAACTGAATCCAGAGGAGGAAGCTGCAAAGCGAACTTGGCGTGCGGATCAGGCGGTCTTGGGGCGGTGGGAGCCGGGCAGGAGGCCAGGCGCACCGCCCGCCGAAGCGGCCGCGGCGGCGCTGAGAGGCTCGCTTTCCGGCTTAGGCGCGGAAGGAACCTCTGGCGCGGCTTTGGAAGCAGCAGCAAAGGGAATACCGTTTGCGGAAGCGCCGGAGTCTGGTTTTTCTTCGATGCGCACCAGATATTGATAGGGAATTTCCCAGCGAAAGTGTTTGTGCTGCCCGCGTTGCTCGAAATTCTGCTCGAGAAAGATGGAACGGCCGGAATCGGCGACGAAAGTGCCGGAGGCAGGCAGCAGGATATCGCCGGCGCGATATTGCACCTCCACGCGACGCCCGAGAAAGGCGGAGTAGCGAGCCATCCTGCACTCAGTCTCCGTAGGGGTGGTAACAGCGTCAATAGTACCGAAGCACCCCTTACCGAAAACTGTGGAAAACGGGGGCGCGCAACTGAAAAAAGAGTCATGGAAAAGATTCCATGCGGACGCCGTGGAAACCGCGCTCTCGTCGATTCCTTGAACAGCGCACGGTTTGGAGCCGGGATACCCGGTAAGCATAGCGGGCGAGGTCGTAATTCACGAAGCGGCGAAGCGAGCGCTTGACTTTTCCACGAGGAAGGCTATTGTCGGCGTTCCGGGATATGGAATAACCCGGCGGGGCTGTAGTTTATCCGGATAACCGGAATGGGTCCAAAGGGGTTATCTTTCATGGCAGCGGTGAGTGAAACGGTGGCTTCGGGACTGTCTGCCTATTACGAATTTGTCGCCGTGGAGTTGCATAAGTGGGTGGATTCCCTTTCGAACGAGCAGTTCTGGCGCAAGCCGTATCCTTACGGAAACAGCGTTGGGCACTTGGTGCTTCATTTGACCGGCAATTTAAGCTATTACATCGGGGCGCGCATCGCGGAGACAGGCTACTTGCGTGACCGCGACCGAGAGTTCACGGAAAAACAGCCGCCGCCGAAGGAAGAAACGCTTCGCGAATTTGACCGCACCATCGCGATGGTGACGGCGACGATTCGAAGGCAGCAAGCGGAGGACTGGGGAAAGGCGTACGCTGCCGAGCGAGAACCGGAGGCCGCGGATCGCTTCCACATTTTCGTGCGTTGCGCGGGGCACGCGTATCATCATGTGGGGCAGATTATTTATCTGAGCCGAGAGTTAGCGAGAACTTAAGGCCGGAAAAAAAACGCCAGCGCGATGCAGAGTGGGCTTCGCGGCGGCGAAAGTGAAGCGCGAGTGGTCGAACAGAAGCGACTGACGAAGGGCAAGGCTGCCCTGTTGATGATCCTTTCCGCCGTGGGGGCGATGGTGTCGGCGACGGTGCTGCATGGTTGGCATATTTATCTGGGATTTGCCGTCGTGGGAATTGGTTTGTTCATCGGATTCTTCCTCTGGAACCGCCAACGATAAGAAGTAGGTGCTATTCGAGTTTTGGTGGCGAAGCCTGGTCCGCCGTTTTTTCCAGAGCCTGCAGAACTTTGACGACGGATTGAAATTCACGCCCGGCTACGCCTTTGAGCGCGCTCTCCTCGATGCGCGCCAATTCGCGATGGACGCGCGCGGCAACCGTCTTCCCCTTTGTGGATAAACGGACAATGAATGAACGGCGGTCCTTGGGATCGGACTCGCGCGAAATATAGTGGCGCTCGGCCAGCCGGTCAAGAATGCTGGTGAGCGTGGAGCGCCGATGCGCCAGCGCGCGATGCAATTCAGCGATGCTCGAATCGCCTGAAGCCGCCAGGTACGAAAGGATGTGGCCTTCCCCTTGCGTAATCCCGAGACGATCCAGGAATATGCCAATGCGGTGAGTGGCGCGATGGACTTCTGGAATCAGGCGAAGCGGCTTAGCCAGCATGAGGTTCGACTGAAATTATGCGTTCTCTCCAGGTTTCCGGCAAGAGCGCCCACCTTCAGCATTGAGTCCGTTCCCAACTAGCCGGCCATCCGGAAGTTATCGCGCGGCGGCTGGCCTTGAAGATTAGGGAACTCCGAGAAACGCGGCACGTCAGCGCAATCGCTTCAGATTACCGGCTTTTGCTCGGGCAAGAGCCCCAGCTTGCGAAGGACGGAATCTCGGACCAGATGTCTAACACCCCATTTATGCATTACGGATATTACGGGGACCAAGGTCTTTCCCAGAGGAGTCAATTTGTATTCCACTCTTTTTGGAATCGCGCCGCGGTCGGTCCGCTTGAGAAGGCCAAAATTGAGCAGGGCTTTTAATTCTCCACTAAGGACCCGCGGGGTTACCGCCTTCGTCCTGGAGATTCCCGTGAGTAACTTTTTTCTAATCTCGCCGTATCGCCGCCGCCCGTGCTGCAGATCCCACAGGATTCTGAGCTTGTACTTTCCGCTGATGATCCGTTGAATTCCGTAAATGGGGCAATCAAATCTCCTAAGAGTTTCCATGGAATTTCCGCGCACGCTCATTCCCCTCTCCTCCAACGGGCTAGACGCTAGCACAATCGCTCCGTTCGCGCCGGTAGTATCCTTTTTGTCCCTACTTGAATCGCGTTGCGAACGCGGCATACTCTCCACTCGCCCGGCGAATCCGAAGCAGATCTACAACGAGACCATGAAAAAATTCGACAACGGCACATATCAGAAGCCGGCGCGCGCGGGCATTTCTTATATGACCGGGCCGTTGATGCGGAGCTATCCCGCTCCAGACGCAATTGAAGTCATGACCATGGCTTTGCCTCATTACATGTTTTACGCGCCGAACGTGAAAAATGCTGACGTCGGAGGAAAACCGGGTAGCGCATATCCCTTCATCTTGCCTCAAGGTCCAGGTCCTCACGACGTCATAATCCTTCTTGTGGGCGAAACTGAAAAAGCAAAGATACTCGCGGATTCAAGCGATCTGCTGAATGACCTTTGCTCCTATCGGAAGTACTTGTGTCTTAACACAGGATCGCCCGAGCACCACTAGGCTATCGCTCACACGATGCAACGGAGTCGTGACAGCCACCTCTGCTGTTCTCAACCCGCTATTCAAGCTTTAAGGTAGCGAGCGAAGGTCGGGCTCGATCCAGGCATGTCTTGCTGCATCGCTTTGGAGCCGGGCTCTCGAGTAGTAATACTCGAGGAGCCGCGGATTAAAGAGACGAGGATGGGCACTAGCGAAAGCGTTGAAGTCCGGCGTGGGCGCCGCTTGGCGCACGGCATGCTGGACGAGGCGCATCCAAGCCACGGTGATCGTGTGATGATACTTGGACGCGGCGCCGTGATGCTTCGCGAAAACCTGAATTCCCTGCACCATCCGCGCGAGAGCCTGTTCTTGTGAATATTGACGCGAATAAATCCAGGCCAGGCGAATGTGTTCGCGATGGTGGAACACCTCGTTCGGGATCCTGAGCGACTCGAATGCCTCGCGAAAGTCCTCATCGGTCCAGGCCTCAGGAACAGTGGAAGCGTCCCTCCTTGAGGACGAATTCTCTGGCGGACCGGCTGTGGAAAAATCAATGCCCGGCATTTTCCCTCCGTTTGCGCAGCGCTTCGTTGATGGCGTGTTCCCAATGTGCAGCATGGCGGGCGGCATTCTCCGACAAGGCGTTGACAAAGTGATTTCCAGCAGCGGATAGCGCGGTTCTACGGTGCGTCACTTCGGCAATGCTTTTGTTCTCGCCCTGCTTTTCCACGCGAACCTCGATCTCAGTGACAACGTGGCCGGGCAGGACCGCCACATAACTGACGAAACCGTTTTGCGCGTCGAAGCCGGTGATCACCCAGGTTTCCTCGCCATCTTCGTCGCTGGTGGTGAAGACAGATCCCTTCGCCGGGGAAAAACCGTCGGCGGGAAAGATCATTCTGGGATTCCAGCCGGGAGCCCACTCGCGCTCGCCAATGGGACCAAAAAGCGGAAAGACCTGGCCGGGTGCGGCGTCCAGATGAACGGTGAATGTGCGTTCGGCATGGAGGATCGGAGCCTCCTCAGAATGGAGCTGAAAGGCGGCCAGCGCGGCGAAGCCTAGCAGCAACAATGATAGAAACAGGGCGCTTTTCACGGCAGGCATCACAAAATTCCTGTACTGCGATTTCCGATTATACGATATCGTACTATAGTCAGCAAGCAGGAAACGGCGGCGAAAAAAGCGGCTAAGACTCCAGCTTGAAGCGGGAGGAGGCCAGGCGGTAGAGGCGGCGCCACAACAGGCGGTTGATGAGCACGACGATGGTGGCCATGATCAGCGTCGAAGCCAGCAGCACGTCGAAGCGTCCGGAGTCGCTGGCGCTGCTGATGGTGCTGCCGAGGCCCGCGGTCGAAACAATCTTTCCCTGGAAATGAAAATATTCCGCGACGATGCTGGCGTTCCACGCGCCGCCCGAAGCCGTCACCAGGCCCGTGACGAGATACGGGAAAATGCCCGGCAGGATTAAATGCCTCCAGCGGTCCCAGGAGCCGAAACGATAGATTTGCGCGGCTTCCTTGAGGTCGGTGGGAATAGCCGTGGCGCCGGCGATGACGTTGAAGAGAATGTACCACTGCGTGCCGAGTAGCATCAGCAGCATGGCGGCAATTTCTAGACCGCCGCGGAGGCGCAGCAGAAAAAGAAGAATAATCGGGAAAAGGGCAGTGGCGGGAATGGAGGCGGCCATCTGCACCAACGGCTGCGCGATGCGCGCCAGGCGCGGATGCGAAGCGATGGCCACTCCAACAGGAACGGTCCACAGCGCGCCGAGAATGAGCGCGGCGTTGACGCGCAGAAAAGTCAGCGCGGCGCTTTCCAGGAGTTCGCGATAGTCCTCGCGGTGAAGATCGGACAATTCGCGCGCGGCGTGGAAAACCGCAAAGCCCAAACCCACCGGGACTGCCGCGGCGAGCAGATAGCCGATCCAGCGGCGCGCGCGGTGCTGCTTCGGAGCCGAAAAAGTATCCGCCGCTCGGCGGGCGCCTAGAGTGAAGGTGAGAGAGAGCCAGTGGAAGACGGGCTGAAGGATGAGGCGATACAAACGGAGGACGATGGAAGCGCGGCCAATAAGATTGAACAGCGTGGCTTGCACGGCGCCGGAACTTTCCACCTGTTCGAATTTGAACTTGTCCGCCCAGACGATGATCGGCCGCCAAACGAGCTGATCGAGAAGAACGATTACGGCGATCATCGCGCCGACGCCCCAGAGAATGGCGCGCGTGTTGCCATGGCTCGCCGCGGTTTGCAGAAAGGAGCCCAGGCCGGGGAGGCGGAAGTCGCGATTGCCGAGGACGAACATCTCGCAGGCCATCAGAAAAAACCAGCCTCCGGCGACGGACATCATGGAATTCCAGACCAGGCCGATGGTGGAAAAAGGAAGGTCCAATTCGGCGAAACGCTGCCACCGGCTGAAACGGTAGATGACCGCGGCTTCATGGAGTTCGCGAGGAACGGTTTTCAGCGAGGAATAAAAACTGAAAGCGATGTTCCAAACTTGGCCAGTGAAAATGAGCAGGATGGAGCCGAGTTCGACGCCGAACTGGCTGTGCGGAAAAATCGCCACCATGGCGAGCATCACTCCCGGCAAAAAGCTGAGCACGGGGATGGATTGAAGAATATCCAGCAGCGGAACCATGATAATTTCAGCGCGCCGCGAGCTGGCGGCGACGTAGCCGTAAGAAAGAGCAAAAACCAGGCTGAGCGCATACGCGACGCTGATGCGAACGAGAGAGTACAGAGCGTAGAGCGGGAGGTCGCGGGGATCCTGCGAAATCTCGGCGTGCGAACGCACGGGACCAAGCCAGGAACGTCCGATCGCATAGACACCGAAAATCGCGGCGCAGACAAAAAGAAAAACTGCGGTATCGATGAGGAAGGACCAGCTCCAGCGCGAGCCGGCGGGCCGCGTCACGGTGGGAGGGAGCGGCGTGGCGTGAGCATTCGAAAGAGTGAGTTCCGGCACGGGAGCGTCAGGCCTCGGTAAGGGTCAGCTTGCCGGTGGCGGCGTCGTAATCGAAAATCTCCGCGTAGCGGCCCCACTGGATGGCGGTTTCGAGCTGGCGGCGGGATTCGTCCTCGCTGAAATGCTCGTCGAGCAGGTCGCGAAAAAACTCTTCGGAGAGCGTGCGGTTGGATTTGGCCTTGAGGGCTTGCTCCATCTGGCGGAGCAGCGGAACATTGGCGAGCGCGGCCTTTCGAAAGATCGCTTTGCGTGCTTGAATGTCCGCTTGGGCAAACGCCTGGCCTTCCGGTGTGATAACCGCGTCGCCCTCTTCAACGCGGAGCATGCCCAGGAGCACAGCGGTATCTACTGCGGGCAGGAGCGCATCAACTTCGAGACTGAGTTCATCGGCGAGGCGATGGAGATCCGCGCGCCCGCCTTGGTCGGCGAGAATCTCCAGAAGACCCGCCACGCCGCCGGGCCTGGTGTGCGGCAGCATGATGGCTTTAGTGCGCACGACAACTCCTGGAGCGTAGGTCCGCGGAGGAGCGGCTTCATCCTTGTGATCGGGCCGCGTGAGGATGCGATAGATGGAGTCCACGAGATCGAGGAAGTGGGCAGACTTTCTGTCGCGAGGGTGCGGAATGTCAACTTTGAAGTCCGCGTGAATGTGCGCGGGATTGCGGCCGAGAACGATGATGCGGTCGGCGAGGACCACGGCTTCTTCAATATTGTGAGTGACGATGAAAATCGCGCGCGTGGGAATTTTGTGGCCGAGCCAGAGCTCGAGGAGTTCACCGCGGAGCGTTTCCGCGGTGAGGACGTCGAGCGCGGAGAAAGGCTCGTCCATAAAAAGCACTTCAGGCTCGACGACGAGAGCGCGCGCGACTCCCACGCGTTGCTTCATGCCGCCGGATAGTTCCTTGGGGTACGCGGTTTCGAAGCCGTCCAGGCCGACGGCGTCGATGATGCGCAGGGAGCGCTTGCGACGCTCGATGGGCGGCATGCCGCGAGCTTCGAGCGGAGCTTCTACGTTTTCAAGTACTGTGAGCCAGGGAAACAACGCGAAACTTTGAAAGACAATGGCAACGTTGGGCGATTCGTCGCGGACCGGATGGCCGTGCCAGTAGACGGCGCCGGCGGTGGCAGGAGAGAGACCGGTCAGCATGCGCAGCAGGGTGGATTTGCCGCAGCCGGAAGCCCCGAGCAGCGTGATGATCTGGCCGGGATAGATGGCGAGATCGGTGGGAGCGATAACCTGGATGCGGCTGCCGTCGGGCTGCGGATAGGATCTTTCGAGCTGGCGCGCTTCGATGATGGGAGTGGGCGCTATATTTGCGGTGGCCATGAGCGCGTGTATTATCGCTCAACTGCCGCGTGGCCGCACAGAACTGGATGGGAAATGACGGATTCTCTCAAGCGCAGTTACAATGGCATGAACACTGCATGACATCTTCCGCCGAACCCTCAAGCAAAATCGACGCAGCCGCGGGAATTCGCGGTTGGCTGCTTGCGCTGGGAGTTTCGTTGGGAACGGCGCTGCTGGTGATTGCGCCATTTTTTTGGCTGGGAAATGCCTCGGGGCATGATTTTGGATTTCACGCGTCGTCATGGCTGGACGTGGCGGGGCAGTGGAAAGAGGGGATTTTTTTTCCGCGGTGGGCGGAGGGGGCGAATCACGGTTTTGGCGAGCCGCGGTTCATTTTTTATCCGCCGCTGTCGTGGATGCTGGGGGCGGCGCTGGGGTTTGTGGCGCCGTGGAAGGCCGTGCCGGAAGTTTTCATTGTCGTCACGCAGACGATGGCAGGGCTTTGTTCGTTTGCGCTGGCGCGGCGATTTCTGCCGGTGAGGGCGGCGCTCTTTGGAGCGGCGTGTTATGCGGCAAATCCGTATGCGCTGCTGATCATTTACATGCGCAGCGATTTTGCGGAATTGCTGGCGTGCGCGGTGATGCCGCTGCTGATGCTAACGGCGTTGCAGCTCTGCGGGCTGGTGGAAAATCGGCTGCGTTCCGCGCCGCGGGCGATGGCGTTTTTTGCGGTGGCGTTCGCGGCGGTTTGGCTTTGCAATGCGCCCGCGGGCGTGATGACAAGCTACGGCGTGGCGCTTCTTTTTGCCTGGGCTTCCCTAGAGGAAGAGTCGGTGCGGCCGTTGCGGCGCGGGGCGGGCGGATTGGCGCTGGGCCTTGCGTTGGCGGGTTTTTATCTTTTGCCGGCGGCTTACGAGCAACGATGGGTGAACATCGAGCAGGCGCTTTCTTCAGGCTTGCTGCCAGCGCAGAATTTTCTCTACACGATGATCGACGATCCTGAACACAACTTGTTCAACTGGATCGCATCGGGCGTGGCAATTCTGATGGTGGTGATGACGGGAATCGCGGGGATTGCGGCCCGCCGGGGACCGGCTCAGGAAGAAGAGCGGCTTGAGACCAGGAACTTGTGGCGCGCGCTGCTGCTGCTTTCGGCGACGGCAACGATGCTGATGATTCGTCCCAGCGCGGTTTTGTGGGAACACCTTCCCAAGCTACGATTCGTGCAGTTTCCCTGGAGGTGGATGGCCATCCTCGCGGTGCCGTATGGGTACTTCATGGCCGTGGCGGTGGCGCGTCGGCGGATATGGTGGAGCTGGGTTCTCTTGGCTCTCGTCGCATCTGCTGCGACGGCAACAGTTCTAGTTCGGAGCACATGGTGGAATTCCGATGACATCCCGTCGATACAGGAAGCGATTGCGAACGATCGAGGATTCGAGGGGACAGACGAATATGACCCGGTGAGCGATGACCATTCTAATTTGCCGTCAAAAGCGCCGCGGGTGCAGATTCTCCCGGCTGAGGGATTAGGGGGAGGCGCACCGAAGCCGGAGGTTCATATCACGCGATGGACGGCGGAAGAAAAAGAGTTGCGTGTCCTATCGCGCGAGCAACTGAGAGTGGGCCTGCGGCTGCTCGACTATCCCGCCTGGCGCGTGGAGCTGAACGGAAAGACGGTGACACCGCAGCGCGGGGAAACCAACGGACAGATGATCTTGCCGCTCTCTGCGGGAGGGCAACGCATCACCGTGAAGTTTGCGCGCACGACGGATCGCAAACTGGGGATTGCGATATCTGTTGTTGCTTTGTTGACGCTCCTTGCACTGTTAAACGCCGGCGGCATGCGCCTCCTTTCAGCAAGCCCATAACTGGCGTCTTTACACCTTCCGGCGCATTGTGGTGAGCCGGGAGGTGGTCAGAATTCGTAGCGCAGGGCGAACTGCATTACGCGGGGGTCCATTACGCCCTGGTATTCGCCGAAGGTCGAGGGGGCGGTCAAAGCCAGGCTCGGATTTATGAAATTGACGTTGTTAAACACGTTGAAGGCTTCCGCCCGGAACTGAATCCGCTGGCTTTCCCGAGGCAGCTTGAAGTCTTTTGTCACCGCCATATCGGTGTTAAAGAAAGAGGCCAGGCGGACCGCCGCGCGCATGCCGGTATGCCCGGGAAGCTCGTCGGCGAAGGAGTTCGAGGCGCTGGTATTCGCAAAGATGCTGGGATTGCCGTTCTGATCGGTGTGCCGCCCAGTCTTGACGGGGCCGGTGATAATCGCCAGGGAACTCAGCCAGTAGTTGGCGTTGTACTCCAGGCCGCCCGCCACGGTGGTGGGCAGGCCGGTGCGGAAGCGCGTCAACCCGGACAGCTGCCATCCACCGACGATCTCGTCCAACCACGTGGGAACGCCAGTGAACAAGGTCTTGCCCTTGCCGAAGGGCAACTGGTAGAGCACGTTGCCCGTGATGTTGTGGCGCATGTCGAAATCGGAAGAGCCGCGGAATTCCTTGATGTTGTAAATGTTTTGGATCGCCGCGCCTTGCTCGCCGGCGCCAGACTCGGCGGCTGAGCCGTCATCGATGGAGTGCGACCAGGTGTAGTTGAAATCGAAGGACAGGCCTTTGGAATACCGGCGGCGCAGCGATATGGTCAACGCGTGATAAGCGGCGGTGCCGCTATTCACCCATGTGGGCATGGAACTGCCCTGCTGCGGAAAGAACGTGTAGCAACCGGAAGCCGACAAGCACTGGCCCGGGAAGTAGGAGCTGGTGACATTGCGATCCAGGGCGTGCAGGCAGTCGAGATAGCTCCCGCCATAATCCTGATAGACACATAGGAAATAGTTCGCCGAGGCGCTCCCGGTGACGTCCACATTGGCCAGGGTGGGCCAGATGTCCTCGACGAAGGGCAGCGTCGGCACCAAGCTGGGATTGGCCTTCACTTGGTTCACCGTCAAGCCGGAATCAAACAACGCGCGTACCTTGCGTGCGTTTTGCTCCCAGGTGACTCCGGACTTCGGGTCCTTGAAATATTCGAGCGGAGTGTAAACATCCCCTTCCATCAAGAGCCGATGAGAAAGCCGTCCGGCGTAGCCAACCTCAACGCTCATCCCGCCGGGTATTTCGCGAGCGAAGCTGGCATTGAGAACGTAGGCGTACGGCGGCTTCAGATTGGGCGAAATGCCCTCGAAGTCTCCGGCGATGGCAGCAATGTTCGGCGGCGTATACGGAAAGGTCTCCTGGGAAGGAGTTGGCAACGTGGGCGCGACGCCGGTGTAGCGTCGGCTGGTGCTGAAGCTGTAGGAATCCGGGAAATTTTCTTTATTGGCTACGCCGAGCGAGCCGTTCTGATCGTATTGGGTGATCAGGTCGCTGCCAAAGCGGTCGTAGACCATGCTGGCGCCCACTCGAAACGCGCCGCTCTTTCCGAACACTTTCCCGAGCAAGCCGCCCCGGCCGCTCGGGGCGTAAGCCAATCCGAAGCGCGGCGCGAAATTCAGGTTGGAAGGTTTCCACCAGGTTGGTTTGCCGTTTGCCGGGCCATTGAGGGCCCAGCTCAGGGTAGCGTTGGGCATGGCGTTCTGAGGTACGCCCTGGCTCTGAAGAGAATTGCGCTCGTTGAAGTATTGCGTCAGCGGAATGGTGGCGGTGGACTGCAACCCATGCGCCTCGTACGGCGGGCGATAATCCTCCCAGCGCAGGCCGAAGGTCAGGGTGAGGCTGCGGTTCAGGCGAAAGGTATCGCCCACAAACAGCGCGAAATCATGTTCGCTGAACGAACGCACTTGCGGCGCACCCAGCGCGACAGGATTGCCGCCGCGGTCGAACTGGTTAGTATGAAAATCGTCGTTCACCAGTCCAAGGATGGCGCCGAAACCGTTGGTGACCGAGGCGGTATCGGCAAGCCCCGGATTCGGCCCGAAGCGCGCCTGGTTCGACGCCATGAAATTTGTCAGCGCGTTATCGATATCCGCGCCCAGGCCGATCAACTCGGTGGTGCCGTAACCGTAACGCGGGAACGAACTGGCGTAGGAACTGGTGTTGTTGTGAATGATGCGGGCGGAAAAGCCGGCCGTGATCGTGTGTGGCCCCTTGGACCAGGTCACATCGTCGTTGGGATTCAGAGTGGGCAAGGTCTGAGCGAACGGACGCGCGAAGGGATTCAACAGCGGGTCGAGACTCGTTTGGAATAGAAGCGGCCCCGAGACCCCCGACAAGGCCTGGCCAAATCGCGTGTAGCTCATGTTCAAAACATTGATCAGGTTTGATCGCAAGACCGCGGTGTACTGCGCCGCAAAACCTTTGCTGTTGTCGCGCAGCGTGGATGCAGGATTTTGGCCGGGAAACTGCGCGAGGATTTGATCGTCGGTGTTGTCCGCGAGGGTTCCGCGCACACTCAAGGTGTGCTTGGCGGCGCGATCCAGGTGCACGTCAATCTTGCCGACAATGGCATGATCGCTGCGATGGCTCGGCGCATTAAACCGATAACCGCTGAAGTTCAGCCCTCCGTCCTCACCGAAGGACGGCGCGTTGCCGTGAGGATATTGGTTCAAGACGGGAAGGATGCTGGTGTTGACACCCTGATTCAGGGGATCGACTGCTTTGATATCGCTCGCCGAGATGGTCTGCACAAATATAGTGTCTTTGGTCGGGTCACAAATGCCGTTGAGGCCGGTGGGGTTGTTGCACATCGTGTATTTGAAGATGCCTTGGCGAAGCGTATCCGAGGGCACGGCGCGAACCTGGGCGACGCCGCTGCCATCCTGTCGCTGCTCGTAATTGAAAAAATAAAAGGCGCGGTCGCGCACGACTTTGCCGCCAGCGGAACCGCCGAACTGATTGCGCACCAGCGGTTGCCGGGGCACGCCAGCCTGATTGTTGAACCAGGTGTTGGCGGCCGTGGCGGTATTGCGGTTGTATTCATACAGCGAGCCATGGAGTTGATTTGCCCCGCTCTTGGTCACCAGCGTGACCTGTCCGCCGGAAGATCTCCCCAGGTTGGGACCCTCACCGGCCACGGTCACGCGGAATTCCTGGACGGAATCCAGCGGAATGGGCAGCACCGCGTTAAAGCCGGAATTGATATTTGCGCCATTGGCGTTTGAACCCTGGTATCCCCCCATGCCGGTTGCCGTGGCCTGCGCCACCAGGCCGGAATTCTGATTGTTGTTCACATCGGCGCCGTCCAAAGTGACGTTGTTCTGGTCGCGGCGCGCGCCCAGCACTTCGCCATTGGAAGTCACGCCGGGCTGCACGCTGAGCAGTTCCACGACGTTTCGCGTTTGTAGCGGGATTTGCCGCACCTGCATTTCGCCAAACGGATTGCCCATGCTGGCGTCCGTGGTGTTCACCTGGGAGACCTCGGAGGCTACGTTCACAACTTCTCCTGTCGCGCTGACCGTCATCGCCAAATCCAGCGTGCCGGGAGTATTCACGAGCAGCTTGACGTCGCTGCGCGTCATGGTGGCAAATCCCGTTTTCTCCGCCGTGACTTTGTAAGTTCCGGGAGCAATCTGAAGAAATTTGTACTCGCCGCTGGCGTCGGTCACGTTTCGGCGCAGCAAACCGTTGTCCGCGTTGACTAGGCTAACGGTGGCTGCGGGAATGACGCCGCCGGAAGGATCGGTGATGACGCCTCTTAACGATGTCGTCGACTGCGCGTAACAGCTCAGGGTCCCGAGGAAAATGCCGAGCAGCCCCGTCAAAATGCTTCTCATACTCACCCCTTGCTTTGAACAGGAGAGAAAGTTTCATTGGGAAGCATTAGAGGCAGCGAATGCGGCGGTGTCAAAACGATTCTTTCGATGGGATCAATGTAAGTTCTTGATTGACCTTGGCTATCGGCAAAATGGCGATTAGGCCGGTAATGGAATCGGTTCGATTCGCCCGAGCAAAAAAACATATCCGGCGATACCCACTAACAAAAACGCCGTTGCGGCCGCGAACGCCAAGGCAAACGAGTGCGTCGCGTCGGCGATATAACCCGTGGCAATCGGGGCCGCGATGGCCGCCAACTGATTGCCAAAGTTTAGAATTCCCCCTAGCCTCCCCACGCTGCCCTCCGGCGCGATCAACGAGGGAATGGACCAGCACACTGGCGATGCCGCCGCCAGGCCGCCGAGCGAAACACTCATCCAAAATACGGCGTTGCTAGGGGTATGCGCCCCAGCCACGCCAAAAATCCCCAGCCCGAAACTGGTCCCTCCCACCAACACCGCTTGCCGGACCCGCGAAGAATTCCATCCTCGCTCGATCAGGAAATTGACCAGCCAGCCGCCCACGGTAAAACCGGTGATGGTCCCGACAATCCAGGGGACGCTCGCATAGAACACGGAATGCAGCAGGTCCACGTGCAGGGCCTTCGAGAGATAGCTCGGCACCCACGTCAACAGCAAATAAAACGTGTAATTGTACGCCGCGGAGCCTAACACCAGCCCAATCACCTTTCGCTGGCCCAGCAAATCAAGCAGCGCGACTCCCCTCCCCCCTTTGGCCGCTCCTTCCGGCTGCGCTCCTCCGAGAACGATGTAATTTCGTTCCGCGTCCGTCAGCGTTTTGTCTTCGCTGGGGTTGCGATAAATCCAATAGAACAGGACGAAATACAGAAAGCTCATGAAACCGGTGGCCGCGAAACTCCATCGCCAGCCAAAACGCAACAGCAACAGACCGATCAACGGCTGTCCAATCGCCGGGCCAAGCTTCGCGGCGGAATCGAAGCACGCGGTTGCCAGGCTCCGCTCGCGCGCAGGAAACCAGTATCCAACCGCCTGGGAATTTCCGGGAAACGTAGGGGCCTCGCCCACCCCAAGCAGAAATCGCGCGGCAACGAAGCTTTTCAGCCCCATCGCGGCTGCCGCCCCGAAGGAAGCCATGCTCCACAGAAATGTGCTGATTCGGCCGATTGGGCGCACCCCAAAGCGGTCGAGCAGCACCCCGGAGGGAAGTTGCAGCAAACAGTAGGTCCAACTGTACGCGCTCAACAAATACCCAAACTGAACGGTGGAGATGCCGAACGTGGCATGCAGCGCATCCTGAGAAACCGACAAGTTGACGCGGTCGAAAAAATTAACCAGCACGCCGAAGCCAAGCAAAGACGCGATCATCCACCGGCGTCGCGGTACGCCCTCTCGTTCGTTGCTGCTTTCTTGAGCCATGTGTCCGGTTCCCCTCCGCATGACTAGGGGCAATCTCCAAACGCCCTCTTCGACTCTTCTAAATCATTGATTCTAAAGATCCCGGGTTAGCCTTTAAAATGTTCTGTAATAATAATGACCGGGGAGATTGTAGAGGGCCAGGGAAACCAAGTAAACGAATCCATTTTGCGCGGCATGATTCGGCTCGCGCTCCCCTTCCGGACGCCAGCGGAGAGGGAATAAAGATCGGCCTCCATGAAAACTTTCAATGTTGCGGTTATTGCGGGAGACGGCATCGGGAAAGAAGTGGTGCCCGAAGGCACCCGTGTGCTGGACGCGGCCGGACAGCGCTTCGGGTTCCAAATGAATTGGCACGCTTTTGATTGGAGCTGCGAAACTTACGTCCGATCGGGAAAGATGATGCCCACCGATGGCCTCGAGCAACTGCGGCCGTTCGACGCCATCTTTCTCGGCGCGGTTGGCCATCCCAGCGTCCCGGACCACGTCTCACTTTGGGGACTCCTGATTCCCATCCGCCGCGCTTTCCGGCAGTACGTGAATTTGCGGCCGGTGAGGTTGTTTGAAGGAATCGAGACGCCGCTGAAGAATTGGAAACCCGGGCAGATTGATTTCTGCATAGTGCGGGAGAACAACGAAGGCGAATACTCGAACATCGGCGGCCGCCTTTACGAAGGCGCGGAAGAGGAGATGGCCGTTCAACAGACGGTTTTCACCCGGCGCGGCGTGGACCGCGTGATGCGTTTCGCTTTTGACTTGGCCCGCAAGAGAAAGAAGCACCTGACTTCGGCCACTAAATCAAACGGCATCATCCATACCATGCCGTTCTGGGATGAACGCTTTCACGCGATGGCGGCTGCATTTCCGGATGTCCGCACGGACCAATACCACATCGATATCCTGACCGCGCACTTCGTGCGCCACCCGGATTGGTTTGATGTGGTCGTGGGTTCTAATCTTTTCGGCGACATTCTTTCCGACCTGGGTCCGGCGGTGGTCGGATCGATTGGTATCGCTCCCTCCGCGAATCTCAATCCGGAGAAGGAATTTCCATCCATGTTCGAGCCGGTGCACGGCTCGGCGCCAGACATCGCCGGAAAAGGAATTGCCAATCCCATTGGACAGATTTGGTCGGGCGCGATGATGCTGAGGCATCTGGGCGTTTTGGATGCCGCGGACGCGGTGGAGAATGCTATCGCGAGAATCCTGGCGAAATCGGAAATCCGCACTCCCGATATTGGCGGTAAGTTCGCGACCAGGGATCTGGGAACGGCTATCGCGCGGCAACTCAGCAAGTAGGATCCATTCCATCGCCGAAACTTTCGAGAATGAACGGCTCGAAAGGACGCCAGCTCTAGCTCAACTTCGCATTCTTGCGATAATCTGTGCAGGCACATTCTTGGACAAGGTGCACGCATGCTGGGTCAACCGGAACCGCCAAAGAAATCGGCTTTCAAGAATCCGTTCCTTTATTCCTGGGCCATTCTGGGCATCGTCGCGCTCGTGGTGGGCTGGATAGTTTTCTCCCGCTGGTACGAGAACCGTTCCATTGAAAATCGCGCCAAGCAGGAGAGCCTCCAGAAACAGCGAGAGCAGGATCGCGCCGCCCTCGAACAACTTGGCGGAAAGGAGCTGGCCATCCAAAACTACTATGCCTATCCGGGAACGATACGCCGCGGTGAATCCGTGCAGTTGTGTTATGGGGTGGCCAACGCCAAGACCGTCAAGCTGGAACCGCAGTCGAATCCGGTGTGGCCCTCCTATGCCCGCTGCGTTGACGTAACTCCCACGAAATCAACCACCTACACGCTCACGATTGCCGACGCCACCGGTAACACGCGCACCCAGTCCCTTGAAGTAAAGGTCCGCTAACTGCCGGCAAAGACGCTTCGCCTTGATTCTTGCGCTGCCCCTTGTGAGTTCAATTCTCGCCCGTCTATAATGTTTACTTACGCGGGGTCCGGCAGACCATCCGTTGGTCGCGGACTCCGCCGAATTTTTTAGCGAACGCACGACCGACGACCATGTCCGACCCACTAGCGAAGATCAAGAAAAAGCTGCAGGACGAGATCGACCAGCTCTCGCACGAGCTAAGCGTCGAGCTTCCCAAGGAAATCGCCGTCGCCCGCGCGCACGGCGACCTCTCCGAAAACGCAGAGTACAAGTTCGCCAAAGAGCGCCAAGGCTACGTCAACCTGAAGATCGGCCACCTCAAGAAGCGCATGGGCGATCTCAGCATGCTGAACCTCACGAACATCCCAAAGGACCGCTCCGGGTACGGTTCACGCCTAACCGTTGTGGACCTGCAGCGCGACACGAAAATCGAATACACGCTGGTAAGCACCGAGGAAGCTGACGCCGAGAAGGGCCTGATCTCGACGACCTCGCCCATCGGCAAGGCGCTGCTGAACCGCAAGGTCGGCGATGAAATCGAAGTCACCACCCCCGCCGGGAAGAAAGAATTCGAAATCGTCCGGCTTGTGACCATCCACGACGAGTAACCGTTCGGCTGTTCTGGGGGCCCGGTAAGTCATCAGCTTCCTTTTCTTCGTTTCTCTGCGTGTCTGCGCTAAGTGTGATTCGTCTTGCAGGATTGTCCAGTTTTGCTTTTCGAATTTTCATTTTCCTTTTTCTCTGCGATTCTTTGGTTATGAAACCTGCTCTCATAGTTCACGGCGGCGCGTGGGACATTCCTGACGACGCCGTCGACACCTGCAAATCCGGCTGCCACCGCGCCCTCGCCGCGGGCTGGTCCATCCTCTCCCGCGGCGGGTCCGCCCTGGACGCCATCGAAGCCGCCATCATGGTCCTCGAAGACGACCCGGTCTTCGACGCGGGCTACGGTTCGCATCTCAATTTTGACGGTCGCGTCGAATGCGACGCCATCGTGATGAACGGCGCCACGCTGCGCGCCGGCGCCGCCGCCACTTTGCAACGCATAAAGAATCCCATACAGGTCGCCCGGAAGATCCTCGAAAATTGCCCGCACATGATGCTCGTCGCTGAAGGCGCGGAGCGCTTCGCCAAAGAACAGGGAATCAAGCTCTGCAAGCCGGAAGAATTGGTTAGCGAAGCTGAGTGGATCGCCTGGCAGAAGTGCAAGGAAGACACACACGCCGCCGAACATCACCGCGGCCACGAACAGGGCACAGTGGGGGCGGTGGCCATCGACGCGAATGGCAATCTATTCGCCGCCACTTCCACCGGCGGCACTTGTTGCAAACTGCCTGGCCGCGTGGGAGATTCGCCGCTCATCGGCTGCGGATGCTACGCCGACTCCGAAGCCGGCGGCGTCTCCTGCACGGGCTACGGCGAAGCCATCATGAAAGTCGTACTGGCCAAATCCACCG
>Ga0210405_10002291_pt1 | contig 20048 bp, 14 predicted proteins | sample IncBWH11MmetaG_FD_155492 | JGI IMG/M metagenome (GOLD analysis project Ga0210405, IMG submission 155492) | Forest soil microbial communities from Barre Woods Harvard Forest LTER site, Petersham, Massachusetts, United States - Inc-BW-H-11-M | ecosystem: Environmental > Terrestrial > Soil >... | reverse complement strand
TGGTCATACCGCGAGGGTCACACCCGTTCCCATCCCGAACACGGAAGTTAAGCCTCGCCGGGCCGATGATACTGCATGGGCAACTGTGTGGGAACGTAGGTCACCGCCGGGATTAAATTAAAGAGGCCGGTCTCGGTTAACCCGAGTCCGGCCTTTTTCTTTTGACGGGTGGCACAGACGATAAATCCTGAGACGATTCTGGGTGCCGCACACGCCGATTTTGCGTGTGCGGGTTTAGAGTCACCTTCATCGCGATAGCGTCTCGGGATAGAGTGTCACAGACGCACGTGCGCTGAATTGGCTCTTCTACCTTCATCCACAGCCCAACCGCGAAACTCAATGAACGTCGCGCACGCGTGCGCGTGAGCATGACTTGCAAAATTCGCCACGAACAGTAGTCCCGCACGTGCGTTCCCTCCGTCTTGGCTCCCGATGTCCGGGCGCATTTGCCTGCGCGCGAGTGGCCAAAAATTCTCCGCCGCCCACTACCCACGGCTTGCTCACTTCATGTACGCTAAATGCATGCTCGAAGAAAAAGACTTCCAACGAAAGGCCGACGCGGCGTTCGAGGACCTCAAGCGCCGCATGCTTACCGCGGGCGATGAACATGACTTCGACGTCGAAGGCGAATCAGGAAAACTCGAGGTGCTCTTCGAGGAGCCCGAGGAAGCCAAGTTCGTGATCTCGCCCAACACGCCGGTCCGCGAAATCTGGATCTCCGCGCTTTCCACCAGCTTCAAGCTGGGCTGGAACGAATCGCGCGGCGCGTTCGTCCACGAAAAAACCGGCGAAGACCTTCGCGCAGTCATGAGCCGCGTCATCTCCCAACAACTCGGCGCCCAGGTGACCCTGTGAAATCCGGCAAAACACTTTCTTTCATCGCTTTTCTCGTGCTCAGCGCCGTTCTCTCACCCGCCGCATGTCCCCAAGTGCCCTCCGGCCGCGACGTCGTCAAGCCGGAAATTTACGCATCACTCGATCCCGCCGGACGCGGCAGTTCGTTTCAGATTGCGGTTGTGATGAAGATTCGCCCGGGCTTCCACGTCAACGCCCGCGAAAAATCGGAGGACTATCTCATCGCCACGGATCTTAAGGCGGTACTTCCCGCAGGGTTCAACGGTGGCGAAATTTCCTATCCCAAGGGCAAACTTGAAAAATTCGCCTTTTCCAAAATTCCGCTGAATGTCTACCAGGACACAGTGATTCTTCGGTTGCCCGTCACGGCGCTCCCAAGCGCCCCACTCGGCGAACAGCACATTCCGCTGAAGCTGCGCTACCAGGCTTGTAGCAACGAACTCTGCCTCCCACCGGTCACGCTCACTCTCGACGCAGTGGTGAACGTGGCCACGTCAGATTCCGCCGCCAAGCCCGCCCACCCGGAAATTTTTGGAAAGCAATAAACTGCTGCACAAGCGCAGCGAATGGATCCTACTCAGCAAGGTTGTGCCAATTGGAGCGGTTTTGTCGAGCGCTTGATTGGACAAATTCTTGTGAGCAATGCGGGCTAGGATTTGCCGAAACCGGCCACGGCGTCGCGCAAACGGCGGACGACGCGCTGCTGGCCTAGAACGACCATGGTGTCAAAAAGCGGCGGCGCCACGGCTTGGCCGACAATGGCCACGCGCGTCGCGTTGATCAGCAAGCCGGCTTTGACGCCGCCGGCCTCAGCGACAGCGCGGGAGGCGTGGTCGCACGCGTCGTGGTTCCACTCGGGAAGCGCTTCGAGCGCGTCGGCGAGCTTCGCGAGGAGTTCCGGCACCTTGGGATCCTTCCAGAATTTTTCTTTCGCCGCCGGGTCGCGGGTGAACTCATCGCTGAAAAACGCGCGCGACCACGAAGAAAAATCCGGCAGCAAGCGGATGCGCGGCCGGAGCAAATCCACGGTCTTTGAAAACCACGCATGATCCCTACCGTCGGATCCTGCAGCGGCTCCGGCTGCCCACTCCGGCTTCCACAAGCCGCTGCGCTTCAATTCGTTTTCGACTTCGGGCAGTAGTTCCTCGATCGGAAGTTTCTGCAAGTACTGTGTGTTGAACCACTCAAGTTTCGGCCGGTCGAACACGGCATTGGTGCGGCTGACGCCCTCGAGTGAAAATTTGCCGATCAAATCTTTCGTTCGAATAAATTCCCCGTCTCCGCCGGGGGACCAGCCTAGCAGCGCGAGAAAATTGCGGAACGCCTCGGGAAGAAAACCCTCGGTGCGGTACATATTCACGTCGGTGGCGCCGTGGCGTTTGGAAAGGCGCGATTTGTCCGCGCCGAGAATCAGCGGCACATGCGCAAAAACAGGAGGCTCCGCGCCCAGCGCGCGGTACAGCAGCACCTGCTTTGGAGTATTGGAAATGTGATCCGCGCCGCGAATCACGTGCGTGATGCGCATGTCAATGTCGTCGACGACCACGCCCAACTGATACATGGACTGGCCGAATTCTTCTTCCCCTTTTCCGGAGCGCAACAAAACAAAGTCTTCGATTTCCTCATTCGAAAACTCGCGTTCGCCAAATACCGCGTCCATGAATTTCGTTGTCCCGCCGATAGGCACTTTGAACCGCACCGCCGGCTTCACACCCGGCGTCGAAGGACGGCCATCGCGGCAGGAACAGCGCGTGACGCGCCGCGGCCCACCAGCCTTCGGTTCCTCGTCCTGCGCCGGCTCCGCATGATCCCCGCCGGCATATTTTTCCGCCGGGCAATAGCACAAGAACGCCGCCCCGTTCGCCAGACATTTTTTCGCCGCCGCCCGATACAATTCCGTTCTTTGCGACTGGTAAAATGGCCCTTCGTCCCAGTTGACGCCCAGCCACTGCAAGCCGTCCAGAATTCCCTGCACCAGCTCAGGCTTGTTGCGCTCGGCGTCGGTGTCCTCGACGCGCAGAATCATCGCGCCGCCCTGCCGCCGCGCAAACAGCCAGTTAAACAGGGCCGTCCGGGCGCCTCCAACGTGCAAATAACCGGTGGGGGAAGGGGCAAAGCGCACCCTCACGGAAGTGGTCTTGGGATGGGACTCACTCATTCTCAACGCGTCTTTCTACGTGGATTCAAACTCTCAGTGTAGCCAAACGCTCTCTTCAGGTCCAATTGGCGCGTCCAGGAGCGCGTCGAGGGAACGTTCATGTTCAATCGGTTACCTCCGAGATGCTGTCTCTTTGGCTACCAGTACCCGTGTACGCTTGCTTCCTGAAAATCCAGTAATCCATAATCGCACGTACTCTGTTTTGTGTTCCGGCGCCAGCTTCCCGCGTCTCCGCACGACTGTCCTCTCGCGCGGTAGCGGGATTGTGCGTACACTGCGGGGCACGAGGGACCCTTGCGCCTTCGTGACTTGCGGAATGCCGTCCGCTACGCGGGCGGAGAATCGAATGTGCCCCTGATGCATCAGAGTTTCATCTCCCTGGCGCTGCTGATCGCCACCACCCTGGTGGCGGGATTCTTCGCGTATATCCACAGCATCAAGCGCCAGACGTATCTGCTGTTTTGGACGGCGGGGTGGGCCGTATTCGCGCTTCATTATGTGGGAGCGACGGTGGCTCCGAATTCGGCGTCGATCCCACTGCAGAGTGCGCTGAATCACTGGTTGTTCGCGCTTTCCGGGGTGCTTTTTTTCCTCGGAGCCCAGCTTTACTCCCAACGGAAGCCGTGGAAAATTGCCGGGCTGGTTGCGGGCGCGCTCTTCGGACTTTGGGCCTACGCCAATGCCACCAATGCGATTTTCATTTCGGCGATCATTCCCGCTTCTTTGCTGTACATCGGCGTGGCGGTGGTCTTCTGGCAGGAAAGCCGGCGGCAGGAAACGCTTGCCGACCGCCTGCTTGGTATTTCCTTCGCTTGCTGGGGAGTTCTGTGGATTGCACTCCATATCCTCAACGCCACTCCGGAACTGCAAGGCGCGGGCATGAGCGTGGTTGCCGCTGCACCCTGCGCTTTCGTCGCCATGCTAATGGTCATGGCGCTATACGAAGAGGAAAAGCGCCGCATCGAGCGCAACATGTTGGCGCTTTCCAATCTCAATCTGGCGACCTCCAGCTTTGTGGGCGGCGAGATTCAGCGCATGCTGTCGCAGGCGCTCGACCGCGTGCTGGGAGTGGTGCGCCTGCCCGCCGGGGCCCTCTTTTTGCACCACGGCGACCCCCAGGGCCCCACTTCCGTGGTGGCCGTGGGCTTGTCGGATGAGTTCTGCCGCGTCGCCCAGGAGGAATCCCTGGACGATTATCTCGTAAGCCTGGTGGCGCGCTTGGGAGGCCTGCTTGGTTTTCGCGATCTGCGCGATGATTCCCTCTCGGCGCTCGAAAAAGAAAAGTCCATCCGCCGCTTCCGCGAACTCGCGCTCGCGCAGGGGCTGCGCAGCGTGGTAGCCATCAGCCTTCAGGCCAAGGAACAAGCATTCGGCGTGCTTCTGCTGGGAACGCCAGACAGCCGGCGTTTTACGCCCGCGGAGCTGCGGCTCCTTCTCGCCCTCGGGCACCAGATCGGCATGGCTGTGGAGAACAGCTACTTGATTCAGCAAACTTCGCGGCGCACCGAAGAGCTTCACGTGTTGAACGAAATCGGCCGCGCGCTCAGCTCCACGCTGAACAAGGAAGATCTGACCAGGAAAGTGTGGGAGGAGTTGCGGCGTCTTTTCGACGTGGAAAACTTCTACATCGCGGAACTGGACCCGCTGCGCGACGAAATTCAATTCGACCTCGAGATCGTGGACGGCGCGCGCCTCCCGCGGCGCGCTCGCCCCGCCGGCAATCACATCACCGAGTACATTATTCGAACGCGCCAGCCCGTGCTCATCCGCGACAATTACGTGGCAGAGATGAAAAAGCTGGGCGTCGAGCCGCTGCGCACAACAGGGTGTTTCTGCGGCGTCCCGCTGGTGGCCTACGACCACGCCATCGGCGCGATGGCGGTTTACTCCGACCACGAGCGCGTGTTTGACGAAGGCCACCTCGAGCTTCTGCGCGTCCTGGCCAGCGAAGCCAGCATCGCCATTGAAAACGCCCGGCTGTTCAGCGAAGAACGCACCAAGGCCAGGCACCTCTCGTTGCTCAACACTATTTCGCGGAACGCCATCGCCACGCTCAATCCGGACGAGATGCTCGCCAAAATCACCGAGCAGCTCGAAGCCGGCCTGACTTACGACCACATCGGCATCGGCGTGATGGACTATGCGACGCGCGAAGTGGTGATCCAGGCCGAAGCCGGAAAACGCCGCGGCACCCTTGGCCGACGCGTTGCCTTGGGCGCGGGCCTCATCGGCCACGTGGCCCGCAACGGCCACCTGGCGGCTTACCGCGCCGCTGCTCCCGCCGATGGAGCTCTCAAACCCATGTTGCCTGATTCCGTGGCAGCCATCGCCCTGCCTGTTTTTTACGCCGAACAGCTCCTCGGCATCCTGTACATCGAGTCATCCGTGCCGGTGGAATTCTCCGAGGAAGAAATTCTTCTGCTCCGTACCCTCGCCGACCTCATCGCCGGCGCGTTGCACAACGCCCTTTCTTTCCAGAAGGCCCAGGAGCAGGCCATCACCGACGGACTCACCGGCGTGAAGACCCATCGTTTCTTCATGGAATCGCTGTCCGCGGAATGGAAGCGCTCCACCCGCGCCGGACGCGCTTTTGCGCTGGTGCTCATGGACCTCGACCGCTTCAAGTTCGTCAACGATTTCTACGGGCACCTCGAAGGCGACCTGGTTCTCCAGCGCGTCGGCCAGATTCTGGAAACCAATTGCCGGCGCTCCGACGTGGTGGCCCGTTACGGCGGGGACGAATTTGTCATTCTCATGCCGGAAACCAATATGGAGCATGCCCGGCAACTGGCCACCAAGCTGCGCGGCTGGGTTTCCGCCGATCCGCTGCTCCGCGAGAAAAACATCAGCGCCAGTTTCGGCATCGCTTGTTATCCCCTCCACGGCTCGTCGCCGCAAGAACTCATCCAGGTGGCCGACGCTTCCATGTATCTTTCGAAACATCAAGGTGGCAACGCGGTCTCCACCGCCGATCACTTCGATCCCAACGAAGCCAAGAAATGGAAGCGTGATGTCCTCGAAGCGTATCTCGGCGTGACGCTCAAACGGCTTTTCTCCACGGGCCCGGAGGCCTTTGAGGAGATCTACCAGCGTTTGCGGCAATTCACCGAATCGCTGGCTGCCACCGAACCGAATAGCGGCAAATTAGCCGCGCCCGCGGCGCTGGGCCCTCAAGCCCTGCCGCAAGCCGTGCTGGACACCGTTACTTCGCTGGCTTTTGCCATTGACGCCAAGGATCATTACACGCAAGGCCACTCGCAGAAAGTCTCCGCTTACGCCGCGCTGATCGCCGAAGCGATGGGTATGAAGGACGCCGAAGTCGAGGAGATTCGCCTGGGCGCGGTGCTCCACGACATCGGCAAGGTGGGCATCCCGGAAAGCATTCTGAACAAGAACGGCCCGCTCAATCCCGAAGAATGGGAAACCATGAAGTCACATGTGAAGTTTGGCGCAAAAATACTTGACCCGCTCACGCCGCTCGCGCGCATCCGCGAGATGGTTCTCCACCATCACGAATTCTTTGACGGTTCCGGCTATCCCGAGGCTTTGACCGGGGAGAATATTCCGCTGGGCGCCCGCATCATCGCCATCGCCGACGCCTACGACACCATCACCAGCGACCGCACCTACAAGAAGGCCCGCCACGCGACGGACGCGCTGGCCGAACTAGAACGCTGCGCGAATGCCCAGTTTGACGGCGCCATCGTGGAACTTTTCGTCCGCACCATGCGCGCGCTGCCCAACCCGATTATTGAAGTTGCCGCTACCACCGGTCCGCTGCGCGGCAACTGACCGCTCCTTCCCTGCTACCGTTTCCTGCTCTCGCTGCGTCAAAACAAGACAGCAAAGCGCGTGTCCCGGTCACAATTCCACGAAGCCCTAAATCATACTGCTGGGAGGGATCCTGTCATGAGCCTACGCCGAGCGGCACCACTCCTTGCCCTTCTGTTGGTTGTCGGTTCAACACTGAATGGGGGAACCCACTCTGAAGCTGCCTTCAGGAAGCTGCAATCCCTCGCTGGGGATTGGGAAGGGAAAGACGGTCACGGCATGGCCGCGAAAACCAGCTTCCAAGCCCTGGCTTCGAAAACCGCGGTAATGGAGACGCTTTCGCCCTCCGGCATGGAAGAGATGATTACGCTGTACAGCATCGACGAGGACGGTATCGCCCTGGTGCACTTTTGTCCCACCAACAATCAGCCGCGCATGCGCGTGGTGCCTTCATCGGACGACATCAAAGAACTTAGTTTCGATTATCAGGGCGCGGGAAACCTGAAATCACCTGGCATGGGTCACCAACATCACCTGGTGATCCGCTTTGTGGACGAGGATCACATCACGGAAAGCTGGACGTGGCGGGAAAACGGCAAGGACACGCTCATGGTTTTTCACTTCACGCGCAAGGCCAAATAAGGGCATCGGCTCAAGCGCGAAGGAACCTGCGACACCCATCGAAAATCGAAAGAGAAAGTCAAAACCCGCACCCTTTGGTAAAGTAAGCCCCAAAGGGATGCGGCACCCAAAAGCGTCCCATCGCTCAATCTGTGGCCCACCCGCCCAAGATTTTCACCCTAGATCGCCGCGATTTCTCAGTCTATCGCCTCCACGGCCGCGTCTGCCCCGCGCTCCTTCCCTGACTGGCGCCAAGTGGCCCGGCGGTACGCATGTGGGTTACTCTAAACCCGCACACGCAAAACCGGCGTATGCGGCACCCAAATTCGGCTTAGGATTTATCGTCTGTGCCACCCGCCGTTGCACTGCATCGGTGGATTTGCCGCATGCTACTCTTACGGTCTCCCACCCGCCAGCTAGGAAGCCGGTCAGTCGAACCTCGTTATAACTAGGTATCTCTGGCTTGTGTCTTGTGGTTGGCCCTACGGTCCTCAACATACAATCGATTGGGTACATGATTTCTATGAGATTCCGATTACTGGCGACAATCCTTGCGTTGCTGGCGAGTTCTTGCGGAGCGAGGGCACAAGCACAATATCCTCCAGAAACCAGGAATGCGGCGCTCCGCTACTGGGCAGCTATCGCGGAGATGAACGAGTTGCCCGATGATGGAGCAACGCAGAAAGTGTTATACGAAACACTGAATGGCCATGCGAGCTGGAGCGAAAAAGCTCTTGGATCAATTCTGGATGCCAATGCAGAAGCGATTGGAAAAATGCAGCGAGCCACAAAGCTCCCCGAATGCGAGTGGGGTTTCGAGTACGACCGATGGCACCGACTGCCGAAGCCGCAGGTAGTGCTCTTCATGCGAGCGAGGCACTTGGCAGAATTAAACGTCCTATATGGAATACGTGAGATGGCGAAAGGCGAATCTCAAGAGGCTGTGAATGCATGGCTCGCAGGGATTCGCTTTTCGCAAGACCTGGCGCGTGGAGGGACGGCGATCTTTGTATTAGTAGCGAACAGGATGCTGCTGACTGACTTGCACGCACTTAATGGAGCAATCAGGAAAGGACAATTGAATGAGGTCCAGAAGAGAGAGGTATACGCAACCGTGAGCGCCTTGCCCGATGATGGCCTCGACTGGGTAGGCGCCTGGGCAATCGAAGTTTCGACAGGAGAAGATTTTCTTCAGAAATTGCACACCTCGACAAACCCGGGTGCGATCTTGGAAGAGTGGGGAACCCCTGTCCCGAAAGGCAAGCTCGCTGCGAAATTCCGTTTCCCGCCAACTGCCCTGGACATTCAAGCATACCGAGAATATGTGCTCGCAGCGCAGGCCGCGTTGGGAGAGCCGCCTCCGAAGGCAAAGACCCTTCTCCACGACTTAGAACCAAAACTGCTAGCTCTCGGTGCGATGGAACAGGCCTTCATTCCTAGTCCTCAAGTACTTAACAACGCACGCACTGAGGCATTGACGGCGCGAGAGGAATTGATGCAAGCGCTGTCGAAGTAGAGTTCGGGACGGGTGGCCCGGACGATAAATCGTAAGACGAAGCTTGGGTGCCCCGCCCTCGGTTTTTGAGGATGGGGCTTTTTCTTCTCTTGTCCCGATCCTGTGCTACTAAAAATCCGCTGCATCGATCTCCAGCTTCACCGCGCGTCGAGGTCGACGTCCTTGATTGGTAGAATCCCAATGCGCATCCAGAATTTCGAAGCGTCGTTGTTCCTCTTTCTTGTAAGTTTCCTGATCGGGATAGAGTTGCTTGATCATGGCGGCGCTGTCAAAATTGTCGTTGGCGATCGCGGCATTTTTGAAAATGATGGTGACCCGGTAATGCCACCGGCCGTCCTCCGTGGTGTGATAGCGCGGGCGGGTGGGTCACTCAATTCTTTCCTCTTCCGTGAGCAGGCGAGTTGCAGGTCCTTAGTCGCCAGGTACGATGTGGGTGCCGCAGCCTTCCGTGTCAAGGCTGCGGGTTTTGACTATTCTTTGCGGGCTTTCTTCCTCAGCATAGGTGTGGGACATGTGCCGCACCTCCGGTGTTCGTCGTCTACCTATCACATTCCCAGCGCTTACGCGCTGGGCTAAACTCTGACGCGCCTACGGCGCTGTATGCCGACTCTGTGTGCTGCATTTTTCTTCCTCCTTATCTCTATGGATTTAAAGCACTTCTTAGAAGCAAGTGGCGAGTGGTGAGTGATTCTTCGCATCCGCTCATGGTAAACGGGTGGCGAGCAAGTGGGCCAAAATCGTTTTGTATCTGATTGTATCTAAAGCATTTCCAAATTTTCTTAAGATTTTACTTGACAAGGGGGGCACTTATGTAGTATAGTAAGAGATGTAAGAAACTGCGTCCCGGCACTGCCGAGGACGCTTTTTTTGTTTCTGCAGGGCCCCAGCCCTACGGGTCCTCTGCGCCCCGACCATTTTGTTTTGGACCCTCCGTCGGTGCCTCGGGAGACAAGACAGGCCCAAAAGAAAAAGAACGGGTCTAAAGACCCGCCACTACAAAGATGGGCACGGCTACAGCCAACACAGATATATGACCCTCCATCGCAAGGTCTGCCGCCTGCCACACCACAATTACCTGGGGCGGCAGACTTATTTCGTTACGATCTGCTGCAACCAGCGCTTCAAGTACCTCCGTGAACGGGTCACCGCCCGGCGCGTTCTTTCTTCCTTGCTGGAATGTGCCGCTGACCTTTCTTTTCGTTTGCATGCATTTTGCTTGATGCCTGACCATATACACATTCTTGCGGGAGGTATCCATGACCGGTGCGACCTGCGCGAGTTTGTTCGCCTGTTCAAACAGCGCACGGCCTTTGCATTCCGCAAACAGCGTGGCATCGCTCTTTGGGAGATGAGCTACCACGACCATGTCCTTCGGTCATCCGATCGTGTCGAAGCTGTTGCTTGTTATATTTGGTGGAATCCCGTGCGCCAAAAACTCTGTGGTCATCCTGCCGAATTTCCCTATTCCGGCTCGCAAACGATCGACTGGATCAGGAGCTCTTCGCTCGGCGCATCCTGGTCCGCTCCCTGGAAGCAAGCTACCAAAGTGTCGTAATGGCCTGTAGTGGCAGGTCTTCAGACTCGTGCCTTTCCGCGCTTTTCGTAGTGGCGGGTCTTCAGACCCGTTCTTTCTCTATAGTCGACAAATAAACGAAATTTTCAGATTCCCTCCTAAGGACGCAAAACCATGAAAGAGAAAAAAATCGATGCGGTAGAAGTGTGGAAAGAATTGGACGCGCTGGCGCCGAAGCTAGGACTATCGGTGATCGATCGCACGGTGTATTTGCACTTGTTGCGGCTCACGCACGTGGAAGGGAGGCGGCGGCTGCGTTTTTCGATTCTGGGGATTGCCCCCCATCTGGGGCTCTCCGGCGGACCGGTGCGTGAGTCGGTGCGCCGGCTGATGGATAAAGGAGCGCTGCGATTGATCGAACGCAGCAACATCGGCCACCTGGTGGAGGTGCGGTTGCCGGGAGAGGTTCGCGCGCCGCGCGCCCGTCGAATGGGAGCTGGCGGCACATGCGCGTCGCTCGGCTCAAGCGGGGCCAACCTCGACGAGGTGGATTTCTTGCGAACCGGCGCGCTGCGTCAGGCCATCCATATGCGCGAGGGCGGTGTGTGCTTTTATTGCCTGCGCCGCACCCCCAGCCGGGCACACTGCCTGGACCACGTGGTGCCGCTCGTGGAAGGTGGGAGCAATTCGTACCGCAACCTGGTTTCCTGTTGCATGGGATGCAACTCGGAGAAGAGGGGCCACGCGGCCGCAGACTTTTTGCGCCGGCTCTACCGCGAAGGGCGCCTGTCGAAAGAGGACCTCAGTGAGCGCCTGCTCGCTGTGCAGGCGATCGCGGCAGGCAAGCTCCGGCCACAAGTTTTCAGCGCGCCTCCAAATCCACATCCTTGATCGGCAGGTCCCAATGCGCATCCAGAATTTCGAAGCGGCGTTGTTCCTCTTTCTTGTAGGTTTCCTGGTCGGGAAAGAGCTGCTTGATTAGCGCGGAGCTGTCGAAATTATCGTTGGCGATTGCTGCGCTCTTGAAGACGATGGTGACGCGGAAATCCCAGCGGCCGTCTTCGGTAGTGTGATAACGCGGAACGGTCATGCTCACTTTCAGCATGCGGCCCAGTTCGACCTCTTTTTTCAAAACGGGGTAATGGTTCTTCTTGAAGAGCGCCAGGAATTCTTCCGCATGGCCCCACTTCGCTTTGTAGTAGTACTCGATCACGAACGGCTGATCTTTTCCATCTGCGGCCATGGCGCTCTGCTGCGCCCTGATTCCGGCTGTCGATGACCAAACAAGCGCCGCGAGCGCAATCGTAACGATCGCCAGCCCGCGCTTCACCTTTGAAAATGGGATGTGCATTTGTTTTCTCCTCCTTGAATGCCATTCAGACTACCCGCCGCGCCGCGCGATGCAAAGCAAAAAGCACCTAGCATGCCAATGGAAATCCGGGCGGTTCATTTCGAGTTCCCCGTCCTGCTATGATTTCTACGCAGGAGGCCGCATGCAGACTGGATCAGTGAAATGGATTGGCGAGCAGACATTCGTGGCCATCAGCCCGTCCGGACACGCCTTGACCGTCGATTCCGACCGTGTTTCCAACAAGGCGCCCGGCCCAATGGAGCTTGTGCTGTTGGCGCTCGGGGCTTGCACCGCCACCGACGTGGTAACCATCCTCGAAAAGAAACGGCAAAAGCTCGATTCGCTCGAAGTGATTTGCTCTGGCGAACGTGCCGCGCAGCCGCCCACGGTCTGGACCAAGCTGGAATTGCTCTATCGTCTCCGCGGTCAACTCGACGACGCGGCTGTCAAGCGCGCCATCCAGCTCAGCGAAGATAAGTATTGCTCCGTTGCCGCCATGCTTCGGAAGACGGCCACGCTTTCGTGGCGCTATGAAATTCTCCCGCCCGCCCCGTAGTGGCCACGGCGAAGCATTCGTGGAACATTTCCACTGCTGCGCCGAAATCGCCAACATCTATACCACTTTGCACTTGCGTAGGGGAACAGTAGAGGTTATATAAAGGCCGCCTGGGTGGGGCAAGTCATCCGCGATTCTATCCTTGGGATTATTTTCGTTTTCGCCGCGGTAACGTCTGTCTCCGCGCAGACCCCGGCGGTGCCGCCTCCCAATGCGGCCAAGATTCCTCTGTCGAAGATTCCCCGCGTGCATCGCGCACCCAAACTGGAAGAATTTCTGGAGAATCGCCCGCGCGAAGCGGAACTGACGGTCACCGATTTCCGCCAAAACTCTCCTGGCGACGGCACGCCCGCCACAGAGCTGACCACCGCTTACCTCTCCTATGACGATAAGAATCTTTATGCCGTCTTCGTTTGCCGCGATGAAGCCGGCCAAGTTCGCGCGCATCTTTCCAAGCGCGAGGATTCCGATCAAGATGACGGCGTGGGCCTGCTCCTGGATACCTATCGCGACTTTCACCGCGCTTATTATTTTTTCTCCAATCCGCTCGGCGTGCAAACGGATGCCATCTACACCGAAGGACAAGGCTATGACTTCAGCTTCGACACCCTGTGGGATAACGCGGGACGCGTCACCGGCGACGGCTACATTGTCTTCTTCTCGATTCCCTTCAAGAGCCTGCGCTTCTCGAGTGACGCGGCGCAAACCTGGGGCGTGGCGCTCTATCGCGTGATTCTTCGCAAGAGCGAATACGACTACTGGCCGTACGTGACCCAGCGTGTCGAAGGGCTCACGCAGCAATTTGCGCCGGTCGCCGGCTTGGAAAATGTGTCGCCGGGGCGCAACATCCAGCTCATTCCTTATGGACTGCTTGCCAGCGATCATTTCCTGAATCAGCCAATTCCTGCGAACGGGTCAACTGTTGCCTCACCGCCAAGCTTTACGGATAGATTCGAGCATCGCGCCGGTCTGGATGCCAAATTTGTAGCCAGGGATTCCCTGACGTTCGACGTCACGGTGAATCCCGATTTCAGCCAGGTCGAGTCCGACGACCCGCAGGTCACCGTCAACCAGCGCTTTGCCGTTTTTTTTCCGGAGAAGCGGCCGTTTTTTATCGAGAACGCCGGATTTTTCATGACCCCCATCGATCTTTTTTTCTCGCGGCAGATCGCTGATCCGCAGTTCGGCAGCCGCATGACGGGAAAACTCGGCAAGTGGACGCTGGGCGCCCTAGTCATCGACGACCGGCAACCCGGTTTGGGAGCGACTAGCGGTGCTTATAAAACGCGGGCCGCGGACGGCGTGGTGCGCGTGACGCGCGAGTTTGGCAATCAATCCTATATTGGCGCTTTTTTTTCCAGCCGCGATTTTGCGGACACCAGCAATCGCGTGGCCTCGCTCGACGCGCGCTTGAAATTTTCGAAGAACTGGGTTGTGGATGCCCAGGCCGTGCACACCTGGACGCGCCAGGATCTCAACGCGGGTCAAAATTGCCTCTCGTTTGCGTCGACCAATCCGGTTGTCGGCTCCCAGCAGGGCAATGCGCTGTGGGCGGACGCCTCCTACACCGGCCGGAATTTCAACTTTTCCACCAACTACAACGATTTCTCGCCAAATTTCTGCACCGAGCTGGGTTTCGTCAATCGCATCGACATCCGGCAGAACTACGCGGTCGGCAGTTATCTCTGGCGGCCTCAGAAAGGAAAAATCGTCGATTTCGGCCCTGGATTCAGCGAAACCGTGGACTGGGACCACAACGGCGTGATGCAAGATTGGCAGGCCGTCGCGGTCTTTCAAGTGGAGCTGACGAAACAGACGACCCTCAGTATCAGCCGCGGGGAAGCCTACGAACTTTTTAATAATATTGGGTTCCGCAAGCACAGCGGCTACGTGCTGGCCTCCACCCAGCCATACAAATGGATCTCCTTCTCCGCGCGGTACACCCAGGGAATCGGAGAAAACTTTTTTCCTGCGCCGGGTCTCTTGCCTTTCCTTGGCAATGCCCGGCGCGTCAACTTTGGCTTTTCCCTCCGCCCCTCCTCGCGTTTTCGCTTGGATGAAACCTTCATCTACTCGAAGTTGGGAACTCGCGGGGGCAGCACGCCGCAGGGCTCCATGCCGGGGCACAATATCTTCAACAACTACCTGAACCGCACCAAGCTGAACTACCAATTCACGAAAGAATTTTCACTGCGGCTTATCCTGGATTACAACGCCACGATTGCCAATACGCAACTGTTCGATTTGCAAAGAAGTCTCGGCGGCTCTGATGCCATGAACGGGCCTTTCGCGCCGACCAAGTTGTTCACTACTGATGTGCTCTTCACGTACCTGCTGCATCCTGGAACGGCCGTGTATCTTGGCTACAACAATGGTTACAGCGACCTTACCTTGCATCCCGGGGCGCCGCCTTTTGTCACCGCTCAGGGCGCGCCAAACAATTCCACCAGCCGGCTGTTCTTCGTCAAACTAAGTTACCTCCTCCGTTTCTGATTCGAACGGCGGATACTGGTGTCCTTTGCAAACGACACGACTACCTGACCGCGCTGCGCCTTGTATCCCTATGGCGCAATCGCATAAAATTCAAGTTCTTTTGTTCCCGGAGCAATTTGCAAGGAGCCTCATGTCCCACCGCCTAGCGGCAAAAATCACGGGTGTAGCCGGCTACGTCCCGCCCAAGGTGATGACCAACGCGGACCTCGAAAAAATTGTCGAAACCAACGACGAATGGATCCGCACGCGCACCGGCATCCGCGAGCGCCACATCGTGGAGGACGGCATGGCCACCTCGCACATGGCCACGGAAGCGGCCAAGGCCTTGCTGGCGCAAACCAAGACGGATCCGGCGGACATCGATTTGATCGTGCTTGCCAGCGTTACTCCGGACATGTTTTTTCCCGCCACCGCCTGCCTGGTGCAGGAGCGCATCGGCGCGAAGAAAGCCTGGGGTTTCGATCTTTCCGCCGCGTGCTCTGGTTTCGCCTACGCGCTGACCGTCGGGGCGCAGTTCGTTGCCGCGGGAACGCATCAGAAAGTCCTGGTCATCGGCAGCGATACCATGACTTCCGTTTTGGACTACCAAGATCGCGCTACCTGTGTGCTCTTCGGCGATGGGGCCGGGGCCGTCTTGCTCGAGGCGGCCGCCGCCAACGAAGGAATCCTCGATTTCCAGCACGACGTGGACGGTGCGGGGGGATCTTTTCTGTACATGCCCGGTGGCGGATCGCTACATCCCTCCAGCCGGGAAACGATAGAGAAGCGCATGCACTACGTTCACCAGGAAGGCTCGCAGGTGTTCAAGTACGCCGTTCGGCGGATGACCGAGATGGCTGCGCATCTGCTTGAAAAAAATGGCTTTACGAAAGACAATCTGAAGCTCCTGGTTCCCCACCAGGCCAATCTGCGCATCATTCGCGCGACCCAGGAGCGCCTGGGCATCGAAGATTCCAAGGTCATGGTAAACATCGACCGCTACGGCAACACCACCGCCGCGACCATTCCCCTGGGGTTACGCGATGCGGTAGACCAGGGCCGCTTGAAAAAGGGCGATCTGGTGCTGATCGTTACCGTGGGAGCCGGCTACACCACCGGCGGCGTCCTCCTCCGCTGGGCCTACTGAACCACGTACCGAGATTCCTAGCCGCTTACAATGCCCAAAGAAAAAACCGCCCCGGTATTACCCGGGGCGGCTCCTCAATTCTAACGGCTGGAACTTACTGGCTGGCCTTGGTCGAACCTCAGATCGAACTTGCTTTGTCTGAGACCATGAGAACGACCTAGAACGAATACTTGAGCCAGAACTTCATCTGACGGCCGCCGGCAATCGTTTGAGCAAAGTTGCCAAAAGTCGTCAAGGCAGCATCAAAAACGACGTTTTGGCCGCTAGAGTTCGTCACACCCGGTGCGTCCGTGAACAAATTTGGATGATTGAAGGTGTTGAAGAACTCCGCGCGGAACTGCAATTGGTGACGCTCATGCAACTTGAACGTCCGCGCGACGCCGGTATTATAGAACCACTGCCCAGGTCCGATGTAGGTATTGCGGCCCAACGTGCCGTTTGCAGTGGCAGGAATGATGAAATGGAAATTGGAGGCGGGTTGCGGAACGCATGTTGGCGCCCCGCTCAAACAATCCCGGTATGGAAAGATGGTGCCCGGCGTAGCTGTGAATCCAAACTGAAAGCCATCAACTCCCACAGAAGAGAATGGCGCTGCAGGATTGCTCAAGCTTGGGCGGTCATTGCCGCTATGGGCATCCCCGTTGAAGTCGAGGCCATCATGAATGGTCTCCGGGTTACCGGTCTGCGCCGTAAAGGTCCCAGACCAACTCCATCCTCGGGTGATGTAGCTGAGTATGCCCTTGGGCCCATATCCCTCTCCGTGCACATAGGGGACATCCCAAACGTACACTCCCACAAACCGATGGCGACGGTCGAACGCGGAGAGGCCACGGTCCGAACTCTGATTGGTAATGATGATTGGGAAAGTGCTCCCTCCGCTCGTGGTGAAAACGTCGGAGCCATCGTCGATGAGTTTGGAGTAGGTGTAAGCTCCGCGTAGAAGCAGGCCGTGAGAGAACTTCCGGTCAAGGGTGAACTGCCCTGAGTGGTAGATGGAATCGGCGTAGTTGCCGCGGACTACCACGGAGCCAAAGTTTGGATTCATGCGGAGCAGGTTGCCCTGAGCATCGGCTTGATTGATCCCGGGGTTCAGCTCTCGATTGGCATACAAACGTTCACCGCGTGTGCCCACGTAAGCTACTGTCATGATGAAGTTACCAGGCAATTCCCGTTGGATGTCCAGATTCCACTGCTGCGTGAGGGGATTCCGGATGTTGGCCGCGACAGACGTGATGCCGTCCTGCGCGTTCGGCGTCGGGGTAACGGACGCTAGAAGCCCCGTGGCGTTGGCAAGACCCCGGCCCACCTTGCCTGCGGTGAACGATCCTCCCGATGCGTTAGGCTCGGAAGAATCGCTGTTGTCGATAATATTTGTGAAGATGCCGTCATAGAAAATACCGTACCCCGCGCGGATAACGCCATTTGCCCCAAATACTCGTCCCCAGAAGTGTGGCGTATAAGCGAAGCCAACCCTGGGGGCAAAATCCTTCTTGTCCCCTTGTTGTGGTGCCGTAACCAGCGCCGGAAAGGTCGCTCCTGCCAGCCCGAAGCTGAATTTCGAGGTATCGATTGCCGGAAAGGGAAGGATGTTCGAAACCGTTCCCCAATATTCGTAGCGAAGGCCGAGATCCACGGTAAAGTTTGGCCTCAGGTGCCACGTATCCTGCGCGTAGGGAGCATAGATGCCAATAAACGGTTGGACTACAGGATTCCCGAATTGGAGGGAAACCGTGCCGCTCGTGCCGGTGAAATTGTCGATGAAATTCGCCAAATCCGTGTACGCGGGCGTTGCTGGGGTCGTGTTAGGGTCCGCCTTGTTGTCGAAGAAGTTGAGCACTCCGCGAGAATTGAACGGTACTCCGTCATGTACCTGAACGAAGTCAACGTCCCCGCCAAATTTGAACGTGTGGCGCCCAATGGTGTAGCTAAGCGCGTCCTGAAATTGGTAAGACTTGTGGCCGCGGAAATTGGGCGTTCCGGTAGGCACTCCCAGGCCGGCCAGTCCGGACTGCCCGTTGAAGTTGATCGCCGGAGTGTTTGCGAGCGGGCTCGCGAGAGTCGCGGCTGTCTCGCCAAAAGTAAACTCGATGTCGGAATAGGAAAACCGGAATTCGTTCACAGCTTGAGGCGAAAAAGTATGAGTCCAGGCTCCGGTGAACGCTTGCGCGGGACCACCCTGCTGCGTGTCAAACGGTGGCAAGGTACCCGGGTTGTTGAAAAAGTCCGGCGTTAGAGAACTGTCGCCACGCCGAAAGCTGGCAAAAAGAGTGTCTGTCGGCGTTGCGTTCCAGTCCACGCGTACGCGCCATTCTCGGCTCAGCCCGACTTCCGCGCCGCCAGCTCGCTGGAAGAAATTCACTTGAACCGACCCTCGGTCCACGCCATTAGAGCCGGGTATGGGTCCGAGGGCAACCGACTTAAGGCCTGATCCGGGAGTGGCAGGGGCCACCAGCCCGCCGAGAGAATCAAGCAGCAGTTGCACACGGGGATTGGGTAGCAGAGATTTCAACGTGGCGATTCCAGCAGCCGTCGGGATGGTCAACGTCTGCCCCACGGCAGCGGAGAAATCCCGGTCCCACTGCGACGTGCCGAAGACAAAGAGCTTGTTGTGCTTAATCGGCCCGCCGATGTCGAAGCCAAAAGTATTCTCATTGTCCCGCGCAATCTTCGTAACTCCGGCAAACCCCTGTTCCGCAGGAATAGCCGCGAAACTGTTGTTGCGGTTCAGTTCCCAGGCATCGCCGTGGAAGTCGTTGGTTCCCGTCTTGCTGATTTCGTTGGTGACTGAGCCGCCACCGCGTCCGTATTCCGCGCTGTACGAGTTCGTGAGAATGACGACCTCTTGAACGGCTTGCAGGTTTGTGGTTTGAAATGCCTGGCCCGTAATGCCATTGTCATTATTGTCTTGTCCGTCGATCAGGAAGTTGTTGGCGCGGGGCCGCGTGCCATTGACAGTGAACTGCACCCCATTGGTAAATGCAAACTGGTTGGTGCCATCCTGCACACCCGGCTGCGTGAGCACCAGCTCCACCGGGTTCAAGCTATTGATCGGCAGGTTTGTGATCTCTTCCCTAGAAATCTCTCCTCCGAGTGAGCCTGACTCGGTCTGCAATTCCTGTGCGGCAGATGCTTCTACCACGATGGAATTCTTGACGCTGCTCACTTCGAGCGTGCCGCTGGCATTTACAGCCAAGGAACCCTTCACCTGCACATTTTGTATCTTCAGTTCATCAAAACCGGCTGCCGTCACTGTGACCGTATAAGTCCCCGGAAGCAGGGACTCAAACCGGTAGCCGCCTGCGGCGTCTGTGATCTCTACGCGAGGCACTTCTCCAAATTGTACGCTGGAGACTTTTACAGTAGCTTTGGGCACTGCCGCGCCGGTCTTGTCGAGGATGGTGCCAACGATTGTCCCGTTGCTCGTTTGCCCGGCCGCGCTTCCTGAAAAGATCGTCGAGGCCCCCACTACCAGCGCAAACACTAAAGTCAAGCAATTGCTAAGCTTCATGAAAATTTCCCCTTTCAAAATTCAACCGTCGGAACCGCTTTTTTTGCTGCGCTTCTTTCTGCCCAAAGGCTCGAGCGCTCATGCGCAAGGACTTAACGATCTCCGATACGCGAGGATTGCACGGAGCCTTCCATCCCCGTGTTGGGACAACTGCGGACGGAGAAGCGACCGTAAGGAATTACAATGGAAGGAGTTATCGAAAACTCAGGGGGTTCGCGCGCGCCAAAATTTCATCTGAACTTCACAAAGATTCACAAAGATATGGAGAGTTTAGATTTGCCCATACGAATTCAGGGATTTACAGTCTTGTATTCTGGCAGTTACGCCCGACTCAGCAGTTTCAGACGATCAGATTCAAATGGAAAAGTAAGTTGGCATTTTTCCAAGCGCGGAGAGTTTTTGTTTCACTGTGGGAAAATACCGAATGAATTTCTTTAGCAGGAGCGCAGGGAAGCTGCGAGGTCCAGGTTCGCTTGCAGGCGGCGGCCGACTTGGACGGCGGCGTAGCGGGCGCAGATGGTGAGCTCGCTCTCGCTCCACGCGGCGAATGCGGGAATACTCTTGCCAAGCAAGGCATCGA
>Ga0210405_10002290_pt1 | contig 20056 bp, 18 predicted proteins | sample IncBWH11MmetaG_FD_155492 | JGI IMG/M metagenome (GOLD analysis project Ga0210405, IMG submission 155492) | Forest soil microbial communities from Barre Woods Harvard Forest LTER site, Petersham, Massachusetts, United States - Inc-BW-H-11-M | ecosystem: Environmental > Terrestrial > Soil >... | reverse complement strand
GTTGCACCGGATCGATCCGAAAGTTCCGATGGAGGATCAAATTGGCGCGTTGGTCGATCTTCAGCGCACGGGCAAGATTCGTCATATTGGACTGTCTGAAGTGAGCGTGAAGCAGATCGAAGCGGTCCGGCGCATCACGGCGATCGTTTCGGTTCAGAATCGATACAATTTGGTCGATCGACAATCCGAGGACGTGCTGGAGTATTGCACGCGAGAAAATCTCGGCTTCATCCCCTGGTTTCCACTCTCCACCGGCGAACTCGCGAAACATGACGGTCCACTGACGCGCGCAGCGAAGCGTCTCAGCGCAAAGCCGGCGCAGATCGCACTTGCGTGGTTGCTTCGCAGATCTCCGGTCATGCTTCCGATTCCCGGAACTTCGAAGGTCAAGCACCTGGAGGAAAACACTGCCGCCGCTTTGATTGAGCTGGACGATTCGACCATGCAAGAGCTGGAACGTCTCGGTAAAAGCTAATACCCTGACCCTACTCCATGGCTAAGAAGCGAGTGGCAGACGTGTTGGTCGACACTTTGGTCGCGGCGGGCGTGAAGCGAGTCTACGGACTGGTGGGAGATTCGCTCAACGGTGTGACCGATGCGATTCGCCCGCGCAAGAATTTACAATGGGTGCCGGTCCGACACGAAGAAACAGCAGCATTCGCCGCCGGCGCCGAAGCGCAGTTGACCGAACAACTAACTGTCTGCGCCGGCAGTTGCGGTCCTGGAAATCTGCATTTGATCAATGGCCTTTACGATTGTCATCGGAGTCGCGTTCCTGTTCTCGCGCTGGCTGCGCAGATCCCAAGCGAAGAAATCGGGAGCGGCTATTTTCAGGAGACGCACCCGGAGCATTTATTCGCGCAGTGCAGTCATTATTGTGAACTGATTTCCCAGCCCGAGCAGATGCCGCGCGTGCTGGAGATCGCGATGCAGACAGCGATCGCACGACGCGGAGTTTCAGTGGTCGCACTCCCGGGGGACATTGCGTTGCGTCACGCGGTCGAACAAGAACCGCGTCTCCACTTCCCGCCGCCGAAACCGACCGTACGTCCAGCTGCTGACGAGATCGAGACGCTGGCAAAAGTTCTCAACGAATCAGAAAAGACCACAATTCTTGCCGGCGCGGGTTGTGCCGGAGCTCATGCCGAGTTGATCGCGCTGGCCGGCAAGTTGAACGCGCCAATCGTCCACGCTTTGCGCGGTAAGGAATTCATCGAGTACGACAATCCATTCGATGTCGGCATGACCGGCTTGCTCGGATTTTCATCCGGTTATTTCGCGATGATGAACTGCAACACGTTGCTGATGATCGGCACTGATTTCCCATATCAACAATTCTTTCCCAAACACGCGACCGTTATTCAAATCGACATTCGCGGAGAGCAATTGGGCCGTCGCACGAAGCTCGACCACGGATTGGTCGGGGACACCAAAGTCACCTTGCAGGCGCTCCTGCCGAAATTGAAACAGAATGCGGACGATCAGCATTTGAAGACGAGTGTTGAACATTATCGGAAGGCGCGAAAAGCCCTGGACGAACTGGCGACCGAAGGAAGCGAGCGCACAGGCAGTCATCCACAATTTGTCGCGCACGTAATCAGTGAACTCGCGAACGACGACACCATCTTCACTTGTGACGTCGGCACTCCAACGATCTGGGCGTCGCGTTATTTGAAAATGAATGGCAAACGGCGATTGCTCGGCTCGTTTGTCCATGGATCAATGGCCAGCGCTCTACCGCAGGCGATCGGCGCGCAGCTCGCCGCGCCAAATCGACAAGTGATTTCGATGTCGGGCGACGGCGGAGTGTCGATGCTGCTGGGCGATTTGTTGACTCTTCATCAACTGGAGTTGCCGGTGAAAGTCGTTGTTTTCAGAAACGATTCGCTCTCGTTTGTCGAATTGGAAATGAAAGCCGGCGGCTTTCTCGATTTCGGGGTCGAGCTGAAAAACCCGGACTTCGCCGCACTCGCGCAAAGCGCCGGCATGCTCGGCCTGAAAGCGGAAGTCGCAAAAGATGTGCGACCGATGCTGCAACAAGCGCTCAAGCACGACGGACCGGCGCTGGTCGAAGTGCTCGTTCATCGCCAGGAGTTGTCGATGCCTCCGACAATTACGTTGGAGCAGACCACCGGATTCGGCCTGTTCATGCTCAAAGCTGTTCTGAGCGGACGCGGTGACGAGATTGTCGATCTTGCGAAAGTTAATCTCTTTCGTTAGGCCGACAGCAAGCACTGCGCTCGCGTTATTCTGGGCCGATGTCGGGTGAAAGCCGTTTATGTTCCGGCCACACCGCCACGACCGCGAGAGCGACGATGATCCCGACCGAGACTTCGAGGAACCTGTGCAGCGCGATCGCCCACGCCGGACTCGAACGCGGAATCAAAACGATAATCGCGAGGGTGATGCTCGCGTAGCGATAAGCCGTCTTCTCCAGGCGAAACAAGATCGACAACAACCCAATGAGAACGATCGCAATCGCGAACGCGACTAGATTTGCGCCGAAAAAATTGGCTTCAAGTGCTCCAACTGACGCACCGACCGCGGTCGCAACAATGCGTTCAATCGAAAGCGTCAGGGTCGCGCCAAGCGTGGATTGCATTACGACCAAAGTCGCGATCGCGGCCCAGTAGGCCTCGGGCATTTGCACCAGTCGCGCGATCAGCACTGACGCGGTCGCGGCCACCGCGGTCCGAATCGCGTGCCCGATCGAAGGAAGGTTCTTCTCGTTCCAAGCCCATAGTTTCATGCGGACATGATCTTTCCAGCGAAGCGGCTTTGGCAAGATCGACATCGGGCCACCTCTCTCTAACGAGGGACCACGAATCGCCTCAATAGCGGCACCATAAAATCCTACCGTTGCGCAATAGTAGTCGGCCCGTTCCGGCGATTAACTTTGAGTCATGAATGAAATCGATTCTGGATTGAATAGATACCTGCAAGACATCGGACGAATTTCTCTTTTGACGCCGCAAGACGAAGTCGAGCTCGCACGGAAAATTAAAAAAGGCGATGCCGCGGCACGCGAGCGGATGATCAACGCAAATTTACGATTAGTTGTCACGATCGCGCGGGATTACACGAATCTCGGCCTTCCCCTGCTCGACCTGATCTCGGAGGGAAACATTGGCCTGACCAAGGCCGTCGAGCGGTTCGATCCGGCGAAGGGGGCCAAGCTGAGCACTTATGCGATGTGGTGGATCAAACAATCGATCAAGCGGGCCTTGGCCAATCAAAGCAAAACGATTCGGCTGCCCGTGCATCTGGTCGACAAAGTTGCGAAGGTCCGTCGCGTTTCGATGCAGATGAGCGATGAGCTCGGCCGCGAACCGACTGACGACGAACTGGGCGAAGAACTCGGGATCGCCGGTGACAAAGTCGCGCGTTTAAGAAGTCTCGGCATTCGTCCCGCATCGTTGGATGCGCCAATCGCGGACGATGATTTTACGGAATTTGGCCAAAGCGTTGGTGATGAGAACGCGGAAACGCCTTTTGAATGGCTCAGTGATAAGAATCTGCGCAGTGAAGTGAAGGGGTTGCTCGAAGTGCTTGACAAACGTGAATTGAAAATCATCTCGCAGCGGTTCGGCCTCGACGGTGGAAAGCCGAAGACGCTGGAAGATGTCGGCAGAGATTTCGGCATTACGCGCGAGCGCATTCGCCAACTGCAAAACATTGCCTTGGCGAAACTGCGCCGGGCGCTCAGAAAAAGAGAGGATCTCCTGGACGTAGCTGAGCCAGTAGCAGCATGAGGAAGGACGAATGACTTATGGAAACACATGGGCCTTTGGTCGCTAACATAGCTTTTTGGTTCACTATGCTCAGCCCGTTGATCGGAATTATTATCGGACTCTTGGGCGCATGGCTTGTTAGTCAGCCGAACTTTTAGAAACGCAGTCATGCGGCAGCCGAGACAAAAAAGCGACCGAGCCGATTGTCTTCAATCAATACGCGCGACCGCGTATTCTTCGTTTCGATCATGAATCTCCAACTCGAAGGTAAACTTGCGCTGGTCACCGGTTCCACCGCCGGCATCGGTTTCGCCATTGCCAAAGCCCTCGCCGCCGAAGGTGCTCGTGTCGTCATCAACGGGCGCACTGAGACGCGCGTGAACGAAGCGATCACGTCGATCCGCGCAGAAATTCCGACAGCGAAAGTCGAAGCGCTCGCGCTCGATTTATCGAAAGCGCTCACAGCGGCCGAAGCAGGAGAGCGTTTTCCTGACGTCTCCATTCTGGTCAACAGCCTCGGCGTTTATTTCCCAAAACCGTTCGAAGAAATCACCGACCCGGAATGGGCCTCGATCATCGAAACGAACTTCATGAGTGGCGTGCGACTGTCCCGATATTACCTGCCTCGGATGAGAGCCGCCAACTGGGGCCGGATCATTTTCATCTCCAGCGAATCGGCCGTGAACATCCCGGTGGAAATGATCCACTACGGCGTGACGAAAACAATGCAGGTGGCGCTCGCTCGTGGACTTGCTGAAACGACAGCGGGGACAAGGGTAACGGTGAACTCGATTTTGGCCGGTCCGACGCGTTCCGAGGGGGTCGAAGAATTCATTGCCGATTTGGCAAAAACCAAACACGTGACGCCTGCCGCAGTGGAAAAAGAATTCTTCACGACTGCTCGACCCAGTTCGTTGCTCCAACGTTTCGCTACGCCAGATGAAGTAGCCGCACTGGTCGCCTTTGTCGCCAGTCCACTTTCATCGGCCACGAATGGCGCAGCCTTGCGCGCCGAAGGCGGTGTCGTGCGCTCGATTGTTTGAGTGGTCTCCCTCAAAAGTCGCAACACAGAATCCCGCGATGGCGAAATGGCGACCGACAAAGTTCGATCCGAACGTTCGATCATGAAAACACTGCGTTACTTTTCCAGTAGATTAATCATCGTTGCGATCGGGTGCGGTTTTGTTGCAAGCGCACCGATTCAGGCGCGCTCCGCCGATAACGCCCGCCTGATTGTGAACAGATCAGCGGACTTCGGAGTAAACGAGTCTGTAAATCTCGCGATCGACGGCGTCCAAGTTGCAGATCTGGGGATCAATCAAAAATACGACGCTGCGTTGTCTCCCGGCAAGCATGTCTTGTCGATAACCACGAACCCCAAAAACTATGGTCAGGATTCTCCGATTCAGATCCCAGTGAACGCGGAACCCGGCAAGACTTACACTTTTACAGCCGTGTGGGACGACTCCGAGCGCGCGTCACTTGTCGCGCAATAAGATCGTCCGAACTTTCGGGAGGGAATAACCAATCAACGAGCTTTAGTGCTCGACGGGAAGGCGGTGTTGCCGAAGTATCAGGGGGAACCACGATGACATCGCTCACTGCGTTGCTCTCGAAGTGGCCGCTCGTTCGACAAATCCGCGAGCGGAAGGATGGCACGGGGCTTGAGGCCATGTCGGACAAGACCCGCGCGATGCACGCGCGGATCGACAATGCAGAAGTCGCGAGGTCGGTTTGTCCATATTGCGGCGTCGGGTGCGGGCAACTGATTTTTCACAAGGACGGCAAACTGATTTCGATCGAGGGTGATCCGGAGAGTCCGATTAGTCAGGGGAATCTTTGTCCGAAAGGCGCGGCGTCTTATCAGTTGCTTACCCACGACCGGCGCGAGACCAAGATGAAATATCGCGCGCCGCACGCGAGGCAGTGGACCGAAATTCCGCTCGAACACGCGATGGACATGGTGGCGGACCGCGTGTGGGAATCGCGCAAGCGCACGTTCGTGCACAAGAACGAGAAGGGCGCGACGATCAATCACACCACCGCGATTTGCCATCTCGGCGGAGCCACGCTCGACAACGAAGAAAATTATTTAATCCGAAAACTGTTTACGCTTGGTCTCGGGATGGTCTGCATCTCGAACCAGGCACGGATATGACATAGCAGCACGGTGCCCGGTCTGGGCACCAGCTTCGGCCGGGGCGGAGCTACGACTGCGCAACAAGATCTTGCCAACGCCGATTGCATTTTAATCGAAGGCTCGTCGATGGCGGAAGCGCACCCGGTCGGATTTCGCTGGGTGATGAAGGCAAAAGAACGCGGCGCGACCATCATACATGTCGATCCACGATTCTCGCGCACTAGCGCGCTGGCCGATATCTGGGTCCCGATGCGCGCCGGTGGCGACATCGCATTTCTCGGCGGGCTCATTCGGCACATCATCGAGAACAATCTTTTCTTCCGTGATTACGTGGTGCACTTCACCAACGCGTCCTGCATTCTGCGCGAAGATTTTCACGATACCGACGAAGGCGCGACTGGATTTTTCTCCGGTTGGAATGAAGAGCAACGCAGCTACGACAAGAAAACCTGGGCCTATCACGGTGATGGCGGCCTTAGTTTTCCGGAACGGGATCTCACCCTGCAACATCCGCGCTGCGTTTTTCAAACGTTGCGCCGCCACTTTGCCCGCTACACGCCGGAAATGGTGGAGAAGATTTGCGGCGTTTCGCCCGTGCTCTTTCAAAAAGTTGCTGATGCGCTGGTCGCGGCATCGGGCCCCGACAAGACGGCCGCGATTTGTTATGCGCTCGGCTGGACGCAACATTCCAAAGGCGTCCAAATCATTCGCACCGCCTCAATCCTGCAGCTGTTGCTCGGCAACATTGGCCGTCCGGGCGGCGGGATTCTCGCGTTGCGAGGTCATGCTTCGATCCAGGGTTCGACCGATATTCCGACGCTCTACGATATTTTGCCCGGTTATCTTCCAATGCCGCGTGGCGATGGTAGTGAGGAAACGTTGCATGACTACCTCGTTCATCAAACCAAACCGACTGGTCTCTGGAACAATTATCCGAGCTACTTCATCAGTTTGTTGAAGGCCTACTACGGCAAGAATGCCACCGCCGAAAACGATTTCGGTTACCATTGGGTCCCGAAGATCACCGGGAACCATTCCTTCTTCGAATATCTCTACGACATGGCAGATGGAAAAATGGAAGGCATGTTCATGATGGGCCAGAACCCGGCGGTCGCGGCGGCCAACTCTCGTTTTCAGCGCACATCGCTCTCAAAATTAAAATGGCTCGTTGTGCGGGAGATGGTCGAGATCGAGGCGGCAACGTTCTGGCGCGATTCGCCCGAGATCGAGCGCGGCGAATTGAAGACGGAAGAAATCGAGACCGAAGTTTTTCTTTTTCCGGCGGCCGGTCACGCGGAAAAAGAAGGCGCCTTCACGCAAACGCAGCGCATGTTGCAGTGGCGCCAAAAGGCGGTCAACTCGCCGGGCGACGCACGTTCCGAAGGATGGTTCATGCATCAGCTCGCCTTACGTTTGATCGCAAAGGCGAAGCAATCAACCGATCCGCTCGACGAACCGTTGCGCGCGCTTGACTGGTGGTATCAGGAAGATGAGCGCGGCGAGCCGCACATGGAATCTGTTCTCGCAGAGATCAATGGTTGGTATACCGCGCCGCAACCCGGCGCTGATGGCGTCGTCTTCGGCGGCGTCGATCGCCAAGGCGATCCGCATCACGGGCCGCAGGTGGATGGCTTCGGTAAACTAAAAGCCGACGGTTCGACCGCATGTGGCGGTTGGATTTACTCCGGCGTGCTCGGCCCGGACAAGATCAATAGGGCGAACTCGCGAAATTCGAAAAATTATCTCGGCCACGGCTGGGGCTTCGTCTGGCCGGCGGATCGCCGCATTATATATAATAGAGCCAGCGCCAGCCCGACGGGCGAGCCATGGAGCGAGCGGAAGAAATTGGTTTGGTGGGACCAGGCGCAGCGTAAATGGGACGGGATCGACGTCCCTGATTTTGTTCCGGACAAGTCGCCCGATTATCGTCCAACTGGAAATGAGGGCGGACTCGCTGCGATTCCCGGCGATGCGCCGTTCATTTTGCACGAGGACGGTCTCGGCTGGCTTCACGTTCCGGAAGGTTTGCAGGATGGACCGATGCCGACGCACTACGAACCGCTCGAGTCGCCGGTCAAGAACGCGCTTTACTCGCGCGACACAAACCCGGTGGTCAATTGGTTCACTCGCCAGGAAAATCGTTTCGCGCCGCCGGGTGACTCGCGATTTCCGTTTGTGCTCACGACGTATCGACTGACCGAACATCATACTGCCGGCGGCATGTCGCGTTTTCTTAGTCATCTCGCGGAACTGCAACCGGAACTGTTCGCCGAAATGTCGCCCGAGCTCGCGACCGAACTCAAGATCGACAATGGCGATTACGTTTCGATCGTCAGTTTACGCGGCGCGATCGAAGCGCGCGCACTTGTCAGTCGCCGCATGCGACCAGTCCATCTCAACGGGAAAACAGTGCATCAAATTGCGATGCCGTTTCATTTTGGTTCGGCCGGACCAGTGCAAGGCAGTGCGACGAATGATTTAGTTCCGATTTCGGGCGAGCCAAACGTCACGATCATGGAAGCGAAAGCGCTTGCTTGTAACATTGTGCCTGGTCGATTGCCGCGCGGGCCGGCGTTTGAAGATTGGATCAAAAAATATGTGCCGGAAGGTGGCCCGCCGAATCTGCATCCGGAGCAACCGCCGCCGGGCGCATCTCCCGGCCCGGAAGCGGGCGGTCACGGGCTGCACGGAAAAATCGACAACCGATGATCGGCGACGGAATCCACAGCACGAATCAGCGAAAACATTCTTACGTGCAGGATCGTGTCGAAGTTGGCTTCTTCACCGATCCGAGCGTTTGCATCGGTTGCAAAGCTTGCGAGGTCGCGTGCAAAGAATGGAACCACGTTCCTGATGACGGATTCATTTGGTCGGGAAATTCTTACGACAACACCGGCCATCTCGGCGCATCGACCTGGCGGCACGTCATGTTCCTCGAACAAGATCGGCCGAAAGGAAATCAAGTCGCCGGTCCGATGTCATTAGATCAGGACCCGTTTCGTTGGGTTTTCTTGTCCGACGTTTGCAAGCATTGCGAAGAAGCCGGTTGTCTTGAAGCATGTCCGACCGGATCAATCGTGCGCACTGAAGTCGGTTCGGTGCTGGTGCAAAACGATGTCTGCAACGGCTGCGGTTATTGCGTTGTCTCGTGTCCGTTCGGTGTGATCGATCGCCGTCCCGCGCCGCTGCACGATGCCGGCGGCGCATTCAAGTGCACCTTTTGTTACGATCGGCAAAAGAGCGGACTCGTTCCGGCGTGCGCCAAAGTTTGTCCGACCGAATCGATCGTCTTTGGTCGCTTGGACGATCTTCGAGCGCGCGGTGCGCAGCGTGTCCAGGAACTGCAACTAAGCGGTTACAGCGACGCGCAGCTTTATGACCCGACGGAAACTTCGGTCCGCGGAATTCACGCCTTCTTTTTGATTCTCGGCGAACCGGAAGCTTACGGACTCCCCCCCAAGCCACAGGTTCCAACGATCTATCTAAAGTCCGCATGGACTTCGGCGTTCGCGACGGCGATCGCATCCATCATCGCGGCGGTCGTTGCCTTCGCGTTTTTCGCATGACGACCAATTCGCCATCCGAGAAGCGACTCGAAGAATTGCGCGAGCAAGCGTGGAAGGACGGCGTCGTTCCGGGTAAGGGTGTCGATGTTGCCGGCGGCCCGATCCCGCGCAAACCCGGTTACTACGGTCAGCCGGTGGTCAAACCGCCGGTCTGGACGTGGCAGGTTCCGCTCTATTTTTTCTTCGGCGGGATGGCCGGGATGTCGACGGTGATCGCAACCGGTGCCGCTCTCTTCCATCATGTCGATCTTGCGCGCGCGTCCATGTGGGTCGCCGCCATCGGCGGAGCGGTGCTCTCACCAATTTTGTTGATCATGGATCTCGGTCGTCCGCATCTGTTTCTCAATATGCTCCGCGTTTTTAAACATCGATCAGCCATGTCGATGGGTGCGTGGATTCTGAGCGCGTTCGGCGCGTGCGTCGTTCCAGGCTTGGTAACGCTCGAGCTCCATGCTCATCACTTTTTCCCCGGCGCACTCGATCAACTTCTTCGCATCGCCGCGGGCATTTTCATTTTGGGTTCGGCGATATTTGGAACCTTGCTCGCGACTTATACCGGTGTGCTGATTGGCGCGACTGCGATTCCAGCGTGGTTTCTGCATCGAACGCTGCTGCCCATTCATTTCGGAACGGCTGGATTGGGATCTGCCGCCGGACTACTTGAATTGCTCGGGCACCGAATCCCCGCGCTGAACGTCCTCGGCGTTTATGCGGCCGCGGTTGAGACCGCGTTACTCATCTGGCTGAGCGTCGATAAACATGGCGTCGCCGATCGCGCGATCCACGAACACGGCACGGGTTGGCTAATTCGGGTCGGTGAAGTTTTGACCGGCCCGCTTGCGCTCGTTTTGCGCTTTTTCTCCTTTATTCCATTCGCAGCGATTTCGTTCTTAATCGGCGCGCTGGTCAGTCGCGTTGGCTGGATTGAGGTGGGAAAAATTTCCGGCTCGGATCCCGAATCTGTCTTCGCTGCCGAACGTCTTTAGTGCTATGACGCGCTTTATCCCGGAAGAGGGAGCGGTAATCCATTCTTCAGCGGCATTGGAAAATCCTTCCGACGCGCCGTAGAACCCACTAAGCGGGCGCGTACGTTTTCCGCATGAAAACGAACAATTCTCTGGTCGTAGCGATGATCGTATTGTCGATCTTCGCTTCTAACGCATTTGCGTTGATCAGATCACCGTATCCGCGCCGACCTACGCCGCCGGATAATATCATCGCGATTTCCGACGACCTGCATGGTTCGGTCCGTGTGATCTCTTCAACCTCAAAATGAACACGCTGATCAGCGACCAAATAACGCCGTTGATGGCGGTCATTGAACAGGGCGGGATTCCGGCGTTGCGAATCGCGTTCACTGTCGCAGTGATCGCTTTTGTGTTTGCCGGAGTTTTCATCTGGCGGAGACGACACCAATTTTTCGATGCCGATCCAGACGTAGACAACGATGTGCCGGTCGTCCGACATAACCGTGAAGAGTTGATCACTCTTGTTTGGAGCGGAATGACGCTTGTCTTGATCGCTATCATGTGCGCAGTGTGGAGCGCCTGACGTGATCGATCTTGAATTACGCAGACAAAACCCAAAACCCTAAGGAGACAGAATCATGAGCACAGTTACTCGTCGAAGTTTCATCGGAAAGACCGCTGTAGCTATAGGCAGCTTTGCGGCGCTGCAAAAAGTCGTGGGCGCAGATCATCCGACCGATCCCGGCCCAGCCAATCAGCCCCTTGATGGCCAGAACCCGGATTCAATATGGCCGCCCAGCACTGACTCGAAGAGCCTGGTCCAAAACTTTAAGTATCCGTTCTCCTTTGCGAACAAACGTGTTTACGACGGCGGATGGTCGCGCGAGGTGACTGTTCGAGAACTGCCCGTCTCCAAAACCCTGGCAGGTGTAAACATGAGGCTCACGGCCGGCGGCGTCAGGGAGTTGCATTGGCACACCTCAGCCGAATGGGCCATTATGCTTTACGGGACAGCGCGAATCACAGCAATCGACGCGGACGGCAAAAGTTTCGTCGCCGATGTGAAGAAAAACGATCTCTGGTTTTTTCCGAGTGGAATCCCGCACTCAATCCAGGGACTTAGTCCCGACGGTTGCGAATTCATGCTCGTGTTCGACGACGGTAATTTTTCGGAATCGGAAACGGTGCTACTAAGCGACGCGATGGCGCACCTGCCACTCGAGGTGCTGGCAAAGAATTTCAGCGTGGGTGAAAAGGCGTTTGCCAATCTGCCCAGGCAAGAGCTGTTCATCTTTCAAACTGACGTTCCGGGAGGACTCGCTGCCGATCAGACAACCGCGGCCGGAGCACTAGGAAAGTCGCCCAGGGATTTTGCTTTTCGCACGATGGAAATGCCGCCAACGAAACAAACGAAATCTGGCGACGTGCGGATTGTCGATTCACGGAATTTTAAGGTCACAACCACGTCCATGGCGATGGTCACCGTTCATCCGGGCGGGCTAAGAGAGTTGCACTGGCATCCGAACGCGGACGAATGGCAGTATTTTATTAGTGGAAAAGGACGAATGACCGTCGTCGCGACCGGCAACAAGGCGCGGACGATGGACTTTCAAGAGGGAGATGTCGGTTACGTAGAGAAAACGTTGCTGCATTACATCGAGAACACAGGCGACACCGATTTGGTGTTCCTGGAGATGTTCAAGAGTAGTCTCTTTCAAGAGTTTTCATTTTCGGAATGGCTGGCCCACACTCCGGCGGAACTGGTTATGGCGCATTTGAAGATCGACAAGGCAACCTACGACGCTATGCCCAAAAATGGCGGCGTGGTCATGCCGCTCTAATCGACCCGTGCGAACGAGTAACCGCTGGGTAATCGCAATCGCGGGCGTGTTTTTGCAGGTCGCGCTCGGCGCGGTCTACGCCTGGAGCGTTTTCCGTGTCCCGCTTTCAAAGCAATTCGGCTGGAGCATTTCTGAAGTAACACTGACCTTTACGATCAGCATTTTCGTTTTGGGATTTGCCGCGTTCTTCGGCGGCCTCTGGCTGAACCGCAAAGGGCCGCGCATCGTTGCATTGACCGGCGGTACCCTCTACGGGCTGGGAGTTTTTCTCGCCAGCTTCTCGCACAGTCTCTCGTGGTTGTACCTGAGTTACGGCGTGATCGGTGGAATCGGTCTCGGTCTTGGATACATCGTTCCGGTGGCGGTGTTGGTGAAATGGTTCCCGGATCGAAGAGGACTTATTACCGGCATCGCGGTTGGCGGATTCGGAGCGGGCGCGCTTATCACCGCGCCGGTGGCGACAAGACTGATTCAGAGCGTCGGCGTCTTGAGCACATTCGCTTACCTCGGCATCGGCTATCTGGTTGTTACAGTTATTTCCGGCGCTTTCATGCAGAATCCGCCTGATGGCTGGAAGCCCGAGGGTTGGGCGCCGACAACTTTACAAGCTTCGCAACGCGCCGGACACGACTTCGTTCTGAGCGAGGCACTCAAAACCTGGCAATGGTACGCCCTTTGGCTGCTGTTGTTTCTAAATACCTGCGCGGGCATTTCTGTTATCTCCCAGGAAGCGCCGATCTTTCAGGAATTGACCGGAGCGAGCGCGATCGTCGCTGCTGGCATGGTCGGGATCGCCAGCATCGGCAATGCAGTCGGTCGCGTGTTCTGGGCATGGGTTTCCGACTTGATAACGCGCCGGGCTACCTTCGCGGTCATGTTCGTTCTTCAAGTTCTCCTGTTTTGGTTTCTCCCGAGCATCGCGACCGTATCGCTAATGACGATCGTCACATTCGTCGTCCTGATGTGTTACGGCGGCGGCTTCGGAACGATGCCGGCATTCGCTGCCGATTATTTCGGTCCGAAGAATGTTGGTCCGATTTACGGCTTAATGCTGACCGCCTGGAGCTTTGCCAGCGCGTTTGGACCTTTGTTCATCGCGCACATGCGCGAATCTACGGGCTCCTATAGTCGCGCGCTTCATATCGTCGCCGCACTGATGGCAGCTTCGATTTTGCTGCCAATTCTGGTGCGACCTCCACGCTTGACAGGCGCTCTCCCGAAAGAGGTGGCCGCGAGCGCCTCTGGCGCAAGATCGTAAAATCCCACCTCCGCGCCCTGGTGGCGCAGCGAACAGACGCCGTACCGTAGGCAATGAAAAGGGAACGGTTTGATTATCGACGAATGGAGTTGCCAGAATCGTTCGTTAGGCCAGCCGCAGACGATGGATTGAATTTTAGACGACGTTCTCCTCTGCCGGGAGAGCGTCGTGGCCAGACAAGAAAGATTTTTGTCATCAAAAGGACCAGTCCAACGCCGTCAATAAATGCGGCGGGCAGGAAAATACGGCGGATTCTGATCTTTGATAACCATCCCGACAGCCTTCGTCTGATTTTTGGACGCCGCCCAAGTCCATATCCTCCCGCGCCGGGACGGACGAGTTCGTGGGAGCTAGCTGTTGTTTCGATTCTGACTCTCGGAGCGCTAATTAGCGCATTCTGGCTGCTCCTCTAAAGTAGGCGCATTTTTGGGTGGAGTCCCGTCACTCGAAAGAGGGAATAAGCGTGACTCTTAGGTGGCACGACAAAATCCCGCTGACGCGCCGTCGCGAACACAACGGAGACTGGCGAACGTTAGATATGAAAAAATTAAGATTACTTAGCTTAGTTGGCATCACATCGATCGCCTTGGCACACGCCGGCTGGGCCGCTGGTCACAGCGGAGGCGGAGGCGGTTTCGGTGGTGGTGGTTTTGGTGGTGGCCGCGGCGGCGGTTTTGGTGGCGGCGCTCGTGTTGGCTTCGCCAGTGCTCCTCAATTTGGAGCCGGTTTGGGTGGGTTTCATGCGCCGGGTCCGAGCAGAGTTGTCGGAGTTGGAACGCGCGGAGGCGGAGTAGGATTCGGCACCGGGCGGTACTCACCATATATGTCAGCGCCCTCGTCGACGGTTCGTTCCACAAACGCCGGGAGATCCGTGAACCCGAGCGCTCGTGCAACGGCCAATAGGCGTCCGACTGCTCCAGTGACAACGCCTAACCGTGCACCGAATACTGCTCCAGTGGCGCGTTCGTCCGGCAACATCGCTCAGCGCGGACTGAACGGACGCATGGACCACATCTCCGAGCGTCACACCGCAGCAAATTGGCATTCGGACTGGGACCGGCACCATGCCCATTTCTTCCATCACCGGTTCTTTGTCTTCGATGACGGTTTTTGGTTCGGACTCGATGACGGATTTTATCCGTGGGATTATTATCCGTATTACGCGTTCGACTATTATCCGTACGATTACTACCCGGGTTATTACGACGACGTTGAGCCCTATTATAATAATGAGGGCGTAACTTACAGTAACGTTCCTTCGCCTGACCCAACTGTCACAACCGTTCAAACGCGGTTGACTCAACTGGGTTATTACAACGGGCCCGCGGACGGCATTTACGGACCGCTGACTCGCGACGCCGTGGCGCGCTATCAGACGGACAAAAGCCTTCCGGTAACTGGGAGCCTTTCCGGCGGCACATTGCAGTCACTAGGAATGCGCGGTATGGCGAGCAACTCATAACAGAAGATCGACATTCAAAAATGAAAGCGGGACGCAAAAAGATTAAGATGAAAACGAAAAAACTTGGCAACTCCGATTTGTCCATCACGCCCGTTGGTTTTGGCGCGTGGGCGATCGGCGGATCCGGTTGGGAATTCGGTTGGGGTGAGCAGGACGACAAACAATCGGTCGATGCGATTCATCGCGCGCTCGAACTCGGCGTTAACTGGATCGACACCGCCGCCGTTTACGGAATGGGACACTCCGAAGAAGTCGTTGCGAAAGCGCTGCGAACCTGGCCGGGCCAGAGGCCTTACGTTTTCACGAAGTGCGGTCTGCGTTGGGACGAGCAGGGATATGTCCATCGCGACTTGAGTGCGAACTCTATTCGCCAGGAATGCGAAGACAGTCTGCGCCGGCTGAATGTCGATGTTATAGATCTCTATCAGATCCACTGGCCGACCGACAACTTGGAAGAAGGCTGGAGCACGATGGCTCAACTGCAAAAGGAAGGGAAAGTCCGATGGATCGGCGTTTCAAACTTTAATGTCGAGGAATTGCGTCGAGCGCAAAAGATCGCGCCGATCACATCGCTTCAACCCCCGTATTCGCTGGTTCGTCGCGAAGTTGAACCGGAGATTCTGCCTTATTGTCGATCCTACGGGATCGGTGTGATCGTTTATTCGCCGATGGCCTCCGGTTTGTTGACGGGCGCCATGACGCGAGAACGCGCGGCCAAGCTTCCGTCGAGCGATTGGCGCAGTCGCGATGTTGAATTCAAAGAGCCGCGGCTTTCCAGAAACCTTGCGCTGGTCGAGCGCTTGCGTGACGTGGGCGAACGCGTTCAACGTCCGCCCGGTCAAGTCGCGATCGCTTGGACACTGCGAAGTCCCGGCGTCACCGGCGCGATCGTCGGCGCTCGGAACGCCGGGCAGGTCGAAGGAAACGTGGATGCTGCGACTCTCCGTCTTACCAACAAGGAAGTCGCGGAGATCGAAGGAAAGAACATCTACCAACCGGAATTGGTCACGGCAGCGTGACGAAAGGAACGACAATGAAAATTGGATTCATCGGTTTAGGAATCATGGGCAGCCGCATGGCGGCGAATCTGCAAAAGCAAGGACACTGTTTGGTGTTGTTCAATCGCACTCGCGACAAAGCGCAGGCGTTACTCGGGCCGTGCGGAAAATTTGCTCATTCGCCGGCGGAGCTCGCGCAGCAAGTGGATGTCCTTTTCACCATGCTCGCCCACCCCGATGCGGTCGAGCAAACCGCTTTGGGTTTTGAAGGCTTTCTGAATTTTCTTCGGCCAAATGCGATTTGGATCGATTGCAGCTCGGTCAATCCGTCCTTCTCAAAGAAAATGGTTGGCTTTGCGGCTCGGCTCGGAGTTCATTTTGTTGACGCACCCGTGACCGGCTCCGCTCCCGTGGCTGAACAAGCCAAGCTAACTTTTTGGGTCGGCGCCAAATCGAACGACTTGGAAAAAATTCGTCCCCTACTCCTTTGCATGGGCAACAGGATCGTTCACACCGGCGGCAACGGCACCGGAACTTCCATGAAAATGGTGATCAATCTCTTGTTGGGAAACGCCATGGCCGCGTTCGCCGAAGCGATGGCGCTGGGCGAAGGCCTCGGCCTCTCGTCAAAGTTGCTGTTCGATTCATTGCTTGGCACACCCGCGGTCGCGCCATTCCTGGCGGCGAAACGGGACAAGATCAACAAGCGCGATTACGAGCCCGAATTTCCGCTCCGCTGGATGCAAAAGGATCTGCATCTCGCGGCGGTTAGTGCGTTTGAAGCCGGTGTTGCCATGCCGCTAACGAATGTCGCCAAGGAAATGTACCGGCTGGCGATGCGAGATGGGCATGCCGCCGAAGATTTCTCAGCCATCTACGAGTTCGCCGTAGAGCGAGTTCCAAACGATCGAGGTTCTTCATCAACCCCGCCGCCATTCAACGTTTCCCAAAACGGCGCGATGCGCACATTGGTTTCAAACTGATCCGCAGCAGCCGCGGAGCGGCCAACTCGTCCAATTGCTGCATTCAGCGCGATCCCGCTCGCGCTGCGATATTCACCGGCAAAGGTTCGGACGAGAACAAAGCGCCAAGACCCTCCGCAAGCGTTGGATGAGTGATGATGGCATCCCGAAATGCGGTGTAGGGCAGCCCCGCAATCATCGCAATTTGGACTGAAAACAGAATCTCTCCTCCGTCGACAGCGACGGCGGTAAAGCCAAGGATGCGATCGCTATTGATTTCGACCAGCGCCTTTAAGAATCCTCGTGTTTCAGAAATCGTGCGCGCACGCATTACCGCTTCCATTGGGACTTTGAATAAGCGATATGGAATGCCTTGCGCTCTCGCTTCGTTCTCGCTTAAGCCAACGCGCGCGAATTCCGGATCCGTGAAAAGGCAAAACGGAACTTGCCGGCCAGTAGTGACGCGGTTGCCGCCGGTAAGGTTGTCCCGGACCACGCGAAAATCGTCGATAGTAATATGAGTAAATTGCGGGCTGCCGGCGACCTCGCCGATCGCCCAAACGCCGGACGCCGTCGTCTGAAGTCGCTCATTGACCTTCAGGTATCCGCGATCGGTCAGTTCGATACCGGCCGACTCCAGTCCCAGCTCTTCCGTGTTCGGAGTGCGGCCTGCCGCAACCAACACATGGCTGCCGTCCAACGTTTTCTCCACTCCGTTTTGCTCGAGAACCATTTTTACCGACTCGCCCGATTTCCCCGATATCCACTTGATCTGCGCATTCAGAAGAGTTTCGATACCCTCATCCGCTAAGAGGCTGCGAAGAGCTTCGGTTACATCGGCGTCTTCTCGATGCAACAGACGGTCGTTGCGTTCGATCACCGATACCTTGCTACCGAATCGGCGCATGGCCTGCGATAGTTCTGCTCCGATGTAGCCGCCTCCAACGACAAGGAGATGTTCAGGCACCTGATCGAGTTCGAGTGCTTCGACATGTGTAAGTGGCTGCGCGTCAGCAAGCCCGGGAGTTGAGTCTAGAACGGCGCGGGTTCCTGTGGCGACGATCACATTGGTTCCGCGCAGTTGACGCCTTGTTCCCTCACGAAGTGTGACCTCCAAAGTGCGAGGACCGATGAAGCACCCGGAGCCACAAATGAATTCCACCCCGGTTTTTTTGTAATTGTCGAGATACAGTTCGTTCAGCCCCGCTACCATCCTGCGTTTGAGGGCGCGGACGGCAGACATATCGACTCGGAAATTATCCCGAAAGATGCCGAATTCTTCACTTCCGCGAACGTACGATGCGACCTTCGCACTGTGAATGACGTTCTTGCTCGGCAGACAGGCGATGTTGGGACATGATCCGCCGATATATTTGCGGTCAATCAATGCGACACGTTGCCCTTGGGCAGCAAAGGTCCATGCGGCGATTGTCGACCCAGTACCGCTGCCGAGGATTACGAGATCAAAGTCTTCAAGCTGCGACTTCATGCGGACTTTCTTTTGTGAGCGACAGGCTTACTCTTCGCTTGCATCGATTTGACGAGGTCGGCCGCCGACGCTCGCTCGTCTGAGTGCACACCATCGGCATAATGGGGCGTCGGATCAACAGATCTATTCGGATCAGCTGCGCGGCTGCACGAAGATCGCAATCGAGGCGATAACGAAAATCGCCGGAAAGACAACTCGGCAATATCGATCAATTTTTTTGGCTCGTTCTGTCTGATGGTTGTTATCCAGGATTGTCGTCACCAGGACCTCGATCAGGGAAAAAAAGACGAGTATCGTGCTCGTTAGAAAAAAGGAATCGAGGCGAGTCATGTAAGGCAGACGGGGTAACTGGCTATCAACGGCGAAACGATAGGCAATCAGTGTGAGCATCGATGTAACCGCGACGCTGATCTGCGAGTTCGAGGTGGCCGGATGGATCCAGAAGACGGCCCACGACATCATCACGATTAGAACGAGCGGAAGAATTACTTTCCAGATGTAATACGCGACGTTGCGTGAAGCAGTGAATTCGAAAGCATACCCCGAGTACTGCATGCCCGGTGTCAGCGCATAGACGCGTGCTTTGGCGTCCCATTTCTCCACGGTCCAGTCGGGCAGGGTTATCGACGGCGAGATGCCGGCCGCCTGCCGGAGTCCATCACGGACCCAGTTCTCATCCGGCACAAACACCACTTCGTTAGGGCGATATCGAATCGCAACCATGTGAAAATGAAACGCCTGCCGGTCGAACGGAAAAGATTGAAGCCGGAGGGACTGGGTAAACGATCCGGCATAACGTTGCCGATAAATCACGGTGCCTTCGGGTTCGACTTCGACTGAGTCCGGAAACTTGCGAGTGACCGAACTGGTTTCATTCGCGATAGCCACCCGAGGAGTCCAGATTTGATCAAGTGCGTAGTGCGCCAGTCCGGCTCCCGTATGGGCAAGGCGAGCATCCTTCCACTGCAGCACAACGGCTATGTCGGCGGTGAAGTTTTGTTGGGCGCTGTCGATGTTGCTGATATCCACAACCCAGATTCCGACGGAGACTTGGGTTGGACCGTTTGCTGACGCCGGCCGCTCAATCAGAGCGGGTGTCTCAGCGCTGCGGACGAGCTGGATCGAAATCGCCACAAAAACAACAACAAGGATTCGCTTCATCAGTTCTTAGCGGTCAGGTTCTCTTTCAGAATCCGTTCAACTTCTCGAATGGCTTCAGGATTAAATTGAGCACCATGATCGGAATTAACGATTAACTCCGATTGTGCGCCATCAAGATGAGAACTCCAATACGGAACCACTCCATCAGAGCTATTTGGGGTATCGCCACGGCCGCGATCGCCTATGATTGAGTGATATGGAATGCCGCGCGAGATAGGAAGCTTATCGACCGCTCGCACAAATCGGTCGTTAGGCTCAAGCGTGTCGACGCTATTCGGCATGCGCTTCAGCGTTCGGGCAGCAGGATCGGAGACCAACAGCGGTTTGGTCGAAGCGTAAATCGACATGAATTGCTTTGGAGTTCTAACGAGAGCAGCGCCGATGCGACCAATCAAACCCGAGGCGATTTTGCTGCCTCGATGCGGTGTCGAGATGAATATTGCGCTTTCAACATCCGGGCGATGACTAAACACCAGTGTC
>Ga0210405_10002288_pt1 | contig 20062 bp, 19 predicted proteins | sample IncBWH11MmetaG_FD_155492 | JGI IMG/M metagenome (GOLD analysis project Ga0210405, IMG submission 155492) | Forest soil microbial communities from Barre Woods Harvard Forest LTER site, Petersham, Massachusetts, United States - Inc-BW-H-11-M | ecosystem: Environmental > Terrestrial > Soil >... | reverse complement strand
AGTGGATCAACTGGGACGACGCCACCCTCCACGTCCTTTCCCACGTCGTGAGCTACGGCTCCGCCGTTTTCGAGGGCATTCGCTGCTACGAAACCAAGCAGGGCCCCGCCATTTTCCGCCTCCGCGAGCACATGCAGCGCCTCATCAACTCCGGGCGAATCTATCGCATGGACTTGCCTTACTCCCTCGATGATTTTTGCAATGTCGCAACCGAATTGGTGCGCCTCAACAAAATGAATGCCTGTTACGTCAAGCCCATGGTCATGCGCGGCTACGGCGAAGTCGGCGTGAATCCGCTCAGTTCTCCGATTGAAATTTACATGGCCTGTTGGTCGTGGGGTGCGTATCTCGGCCCCGAAGCGCTCACCAAGGGCGTCGAGGTCGGCGTTAGCTCCTGGACGCGCATCGCGCCAAACACTCTGCCTGCCATGTCCAAAGCCGCCGCGAACTATATGAATTCGCAGCTCATCCGCATGGAAGCCCAGTTCAATGGCTACGCCGAAGGCATCGCGCTCGATTCCGGCGGCCACGTCAGCGAAGGCTCCGGCATGAACGTGTTCCTCGTTCACGACGGCACGCTCTACACGCCGCCGCTCGCCACAAGCATTCTGCCCGGCATTACGCGCAACACGGTTGTCACGCTCGCGGAAGATCTGGGCATCACCGTGAAGGAACAGGTCATCCCGCGCGAGATGCTCTACATCGTCGACGAAGTCTTCTTCTGCGGCACTGCCGTCGAAATCACGCCCATCCGCTCGGTCGACAAAATCCAAGTCGGCAAAGGCGTCGCCGGCCCAATCACGCGCCGCCTCCAGGAAGAATTCTTCGCGCTCACCAGCGGCACCAAACCCGATCGCCACAACTGGCTCACGACCGTCAACGCCCCAGTGGCGGCAACCTCTCGCTAGCAGAAGGCGCCGCCTCCGCCAGCGGGCAAGTTTCGGATTAGACGCCTTACAGGCAGTTGAACGACTCTACCAGTTGCCTTAAACCACTCTTCTCTTAACCTAATCAACACAGCTGTACTACCGGCCAAGATTGAAAACAGGTCGTGCTGTGGTCGACTGAGGAAGAGGGAGGAATATCTAATGAAGAAGCTCTATGCCCTAGTCTTCATTTCTCTGCTCACGACTTGCGGCAGGGCGGGTGAGCTCGCTAGTTCATTCAAACAAGCTGCCGCCCTAGCAAATGTTCAACAAAAGGAACGCACTGAACAGGCATATATACATCTTGATCTCGTACCGTACTACGAGAAAAAATACTCGCCTGTCTTTCAGTCTTGTCTAAAGTCGACTGAGCACCCCGACACATCGCCGTTCTCATTCATTGCGGCAATCGGAAAAGATGGTCGTGTTTTGCGACTCTACGTAGATCACGAAACCAACATATTTGCCTGTGTGCGGCCGACGCTGCAACAAGACGACTTTCCACACCCGCCCGTCGCTCCCCATTACTTGCACGTTTCAATGAGCTTTGGGGATTAGATATGAGCTCAAGTCTTGTGAAAAAAGATGGCGGCCAATTGCGGGAAAGGCACTGCTTCCTGATTAGCACGACTGATCAGATGTTACGCGGCAGTTCGTCAATTCTTATCGAGGTCCCGCCGGGATTGCCAACGGACGTCACGAATTAGCGAGGAGTTCGATAAAACTCTGTCAATCGCTTCAATCGCCGCGGGCTGAATTCCGCGTTCCCTGCCACCGACTAGAGAACCGAGAAAACCACACCTGCGCTCAAGCCATGCGATCCACGTACCCGCTTCGGTTTCTCCGGCTGGGCGGTGCCCGATCACTAAAGTGTGAGACGTTTCCGTTACTTTAAAATTCAGATACCAGCCGAAGTCTTCTTGACCGGGTTTTTCATCAGTTGTCAGCCCCTGTTTCCGCAGTTCGCCGATCAGCCACATAGCGACGTCGTCTCCGAAGCAGCACGGATTAATGAAATAGTCTTTCGGCTCGGCCATGTTGAAAGCTGTGCTTTCGAATGTAACAACCGTTTTAGTTTCAGAGTCCATTGTGCGTGCCGCGATTGTACCGCTTTGCTGGGGCCAATCGCCTGACAAACGCCGTACTCGGAAACTAGCCCAAAACCCATTCTCCGAAGGACTGGCGTTTCGCTTTGCGTTCCAGATAGAGTCCTCCCCGATCGCAGCGGGCGCGCTTGGTTGCCGGCTGGGAGGCTCCTTGGAGTACAACCTAGCGCATCCGCCGATGAGACGCTTCCGCAATTCCTCCTCATTTCCGACGTTCATTTCAGCACACATCGGACTGGTACCAGAGTTTTTCAAATTAGGGACTTTTGGGGGATTCCTCAGCCCGCAGCTTTCTTCCATCCTACACATTGCAATTGGGGACGCAACGCACCAGGCCCGCAGCCTATGAGCATTCCGCAGAATCGCTATGAAGTTCTCGAATCGCTTGGCACAGGCGCCACCAGCCGTGTCGATAGAGCCCGTGACACCGTTCTTGGGCGCACCGTCGCTCTCAAAACCTTGCTTCGTGGTTTTGGCTCCCGCGATCTCCAGCAACAGTTTCTTCGCGAAGCCCAGATCATCGGCGGCCTCTCGCACCCCAACATCGTGGCGCTTTTCGATGTCGGCACCAACAGCGAGGGCGCGCCTTATTTCGTCATGGAATATGTTGAGGGGAAAACGCTGGAGTCCTTTTTCGACAGCTTCCCACTGCCCATAGCTCGCGCCGCCGTGTGGGCGGGCGATCTAGCGACCGCCCTCGGCCAAGCCCATCGCGCCAATGTCATTCATGGCGACGTCAAGCCCGCCAATATTCTCGTGACGCTCGATCAACAGGTAAAGCTCGGAGATTTCGGCATTGCGCGCTTTGCGACGCAGGCCTCTGGCAGCGGAAATCTGATGGGCACTCCCGCTTATCTCTCGCCTGAGCAGATTCTCGGTAATTTGCAGGACCGCCGTTCCGATCTTTTCTCCTTGGGCATCGTGCTTTACCAGATGTCGACCGGCAAGCGGCCATTCGATGGCGATTCCGTCGAAGCGGTATGCGCGCAAATCATTTCCAGCGCCCCGCTGCCCCCCTCTCATCACAATCCTTCGCTCCCTGCCGAGTTTGATCGCGTAGTCATGCGGTGCCTGTCAAAGAACCCCGAAGACCGATTCCCCACCGCCGAGGTTTTCGCCGCCTCTATATACCCCTTCGCTCGAAACGCAGGCGCGGCCGCTGTGCGTTCGAGCTCTAGGACCCCCAGACGCCCCAATATCTCCTGGTGGAACCGGCCCTTTGGGCAAAAAGAGCTGTGGACGGTCGCCGCCGTTCTGCTCGTTCTCATTTCAGGGGCTTCGATTGTTTTTTCGCTTCGCAAGCACGCCATCCCCAGCCTGACCGCTTCTGCGGCCATGGTCGAGCGCCCTGCCATCACTGCGGCCCCGGACGCGCCGCCTTCCGCAATCACGATTGCGGCAACCAGTCTCACCTCCTCTGAAACCGCTGCTCCACAGTCAGCAGATGCTTCAGCTGCCTCCGCGAATCTCGAATCGGCGCTTCCACGCATCTCCACGCCGTCGACCTCGAGAATTCCTCCTCGGGCCAAATCATCCACACCTGAGCAACGCCGCTCTGATTTGACCACTGGCCCGCCGCGTCCCGTACCACCTAAACAGCCTCCGGCTGGCGTCCCATCCAGCGGCGCGCAGGTTCCCAGTCCCAAGCAACTCGCTTCCCTTAGCGTCGAGATCGTCTCTGCCGTCGCCGAGGAAACCCTCGCTGTCTACTCCGGTCAAGACCTCCTCGTGTCCACGCGGCTAGACGCCGCCCATTTGGGCGAACCGCTGCATTTCGACTGCCCTCTCTCAGCCGGGGCACATCCACTGCGCGTCGTCCTGTACCGCGCTGATGAGAGCCTGCACGTGCAAAAGGAGGGCTTGGCAGAGATCGTCTCGGAGGGTTCGAACACTCTTGATATTCGAATCGACCGCCGTTCAAAATTTCTCATACACAAGGAAGCCACTCTGGAAGTCAGCTGGCCAAACCCGCATGCCGCATCGGCTAACAACGCTCCTCAACTCGCAGTCGTCTCCACCCCGTGAAAATGACTTCAGGTTGGAGTAGTAAAGCTGCTAGCTATTTCTGCTGGTCGGCCGATGCCTAAAAACGCGTTATTCGGAAACCGTAGCAATGGCCAGGCTCCGAAAGGCTAGCGTTTCACTTTGCGTTCCAGATAGACCCTTTTCCGCGTCCCTGAGCTATTGGCAAGCCGAAAAGCAGGCCTCACGTTCCCTTTTCTTTCCGGTGTTAATTTTCAAGTTACGTCTCCAAACCTTTAGAAGGTTCGTGGAACTGGATCAGATGATTCTCCAGTTCAGACGGCTCATGTAGGTACTCGCTGGGGCCGTAGCTACCCCACGGGTAGTCCAAATGGTAGTGAATAGCGGACCCCGGATAAACGACAATGTGATGAGTACCGTAGTCAGGATGCTTAAATTGACTAGCGCTAATAACTGGTTTCCACCCAAAATTTTCGAGTACCGCCCGAAACTTAGTTCCATCTAAATTACGATTCATGGGATACCCCTGTAGAACCTATGCGCTCTTCGCAGCGAACCTCAACGGCCCGTTAGGCAACATACCTTTGCAGCACATAGGCGGGCAGGTTGCGTCTTCTGAGTGTCACCAAGGTATCGACGGCTCGCCTTAGATCGAGATTCTGCTCCTTAGAACCCGGAGACTCGTGAAATTCCAAAAAGCGCCTAAGAATCTCATGCTCTGCCTCGGAGATGAGCTCGACCACTTTTACCGGATCAGTTTCTAACAGGGCCTCCGCGTAAGGTTTATGCCACTTCTCTGACTCAAGAAAGCCCATGGTTTCCGTGCTCCTAAACGATGCCGCGCTATCTCGCAGGTTAATGCATCTTAAAGATCGTCAAAAGTACTTGCTGTGCATTTTTATACACGTTTGGCAATTTCAGGCAGTGGAAGTGGGTTAATTAGTCTTCGGTCCTGTGGACCTGAAGTGTTTTGCGCAGACGTGGGCGGCGAATTCTTTTTCACGTTGGGTTTCGTAATCACGCTTCATTTTATCTAGCGATTCTCCGACGAGCTCACCCGAAGCGGTCTACACGATAGAGTGAGCATTTATCCTTACGTTTAATCCCACAAGTTCCATGCGAGTAATCGCGCCTGTACAAAAGTGAACAGACTCTTTCTGTTTCACGCTTTAGCATATGGGCTCTGTTAGAAATCAATGGGCCAAATCGGCAAGCAGAAACTTGAGATTGCCGTGGTGTTTGACTCTATTGCGTTCTCACAATTTGTGTCGAACCCCGCGAGACTTGGGACCATCGCTGAATAGCCATGTATGAAACCTTCTTTGGACTGCGCGAAGAACCTTTTCGGCTCACATCCGACCCTAGATTTTTTCACCTTGCCAAGCCTCATGCGGTTGCGTTAACGACGCTTCTCGAAGCGGTCACCCGCCGCAAAGGCCTTGTATTGGTAACTGGGCCGTGCGGAACGGGTAAGACCATGCTCATTAATGCGACTCTGCATATACTTACAGATCAAGCTAAAACTTGTCAGCCAGTCTCCACGGCATTCGTTTTCAACCCGACGCTCAGCAAGGAAGAGTTTCTGGAAATGACCCTCGCGGAGTTTGCTATCCCGTGTTCGGCGACAAGCAAGCCGGCGAGACTAGAGGCCCTTCACCAGATGCTGCTTCAAAGACACACTCATGGCGGCACCTCTCTTCTCCTGATTGACGAGGCCCACCTCCTTACCGACGAACTCCTCGAAGAAATTCGATTGTTGAGTAACGCCGACACTTACAAAGAGAAATTGTTGCAAATTGTTCTGTGTGGCCAACCGGAACTGCTTACGTTGTTAAGCCGGCCTGAGTTGCGGGGCCTCCGGCAGAGAATCGCCGGCACTTGTTCTCTCCGGCCCCTCGTTTTCCAGGAATTCGAGGCTTACGTCGCCGAAAGACTTCATGCTGCAGGATTCCGCGGACCTACTTCTCCTTTCCCAGCGCCAGTGCTCGAGGAGGTTTTCCGGCGAACCGAAGGTGTGCCGCGCCTGATCAATCTGTTTTGCGACGCCTGCCTGGCGATTGGCTGCAAAGGACAAAAGTTGCTGATTGATCTCGCTGTCGTAGAAGAGGCGGCTTCCGAACTTGGAAGGAACGAGGTGTACATCGCTCAACGCCCGGCCTCACACTTCGCCGTGGCGGATCCCGTCTTTGCTCCTGACGCGTCGAACACCATGCGATCAATTATTGTGAATCGCTCGGCGCGCCCGTTCGCAGCGGAAGAAGCAAATTTGCAGGAACTGTCGTGTGTCGCCTCAGTCGATAAATTACCGGTATTTGTTGCAGTTGAGTGCCCCCCACTCAACGCAGAAATCAATACCCCTATCTCAGCTCGGCAGTGCGAAGCGAGTTCGACTCCCATGGAGGGTTCGAACGTAGCCGTTTTCTTGAAAGATTTGAATCCTGCCCCGCCTGCAACAGAACAAAAGCACAAAGAGCGCACGTTGTATGAGGACTTGATCGCAGGCTCTTCTGGCCCCGCTGATCCCATCATCACAGAAAGAAAGCCGAATCCGGTGACAGTTTTAACTGCTCCTCCGCTTTCACGGGCAGGCTCGAGACCTGAGAACGAACCGCCATCAACGGCGCACAGTAACCGAATTCGCTCTGCCAAGAAACACGCACTCACTCTTGAAACCCTGAACCAGCTTCCCGTCAATTCTCGCGGAACGTCAATTCTCGCGCTTCTTCTTTCGTGGAAATGGGGGAGTATCCTCTGGATAAATCGTTTCTTGCTTTCGATTTCTTTGGCAAAATGGCGGCGCGTATCCTTTGGAGTTGTTCGAAGAATTGGACAATCAGTCCTTTCGGTTGGGGTATTGCTGCGGCGTTGGTGGTTGGACTTTAAACGCGATTGGAGTGCCATGATCGACGCTATGGCATTGCCAAAGATGAAAAGATCTCTTCTCCGCTGGCTACACCAGCCTATTCGTTGAGACTTTTGGCGACAAACAAAAACGAGTCCGCTCGAAGTGCGTCGCGACTTCCACCAATTGAAAATATAATTTACCGATCTTGCTTGCCGATTTGGTAACCCACCGTCTCTAGCTTTCTGAATAATCGCATCGTGGGCGGTTGCTTTCGTACTGTCCAGAAAACAAGTGATTTGTTTTCTGTCACCCCTGACAGCGTCCCGTTGTGCCATGCTCGAGAGAAATCCACAGCCTGATTGCCGCCGTCCTCGGAAACTTGCTCACTATCTACTCTCCGAAGGGCTGGCGTTTCTCTTTGCGTTCCAGATAGAATCCTTCCCGGTCGCAGCGGGCGCGCTTGGTTCCCCGGCCGGGAGGCTCCTTGATGTACAACTTTCCGCAGAAGCTCACGGCGGAGTTCATCGGCACGTTTGCTCTGGTCTTTTTTGGCGAAGGCGCGATCTGCGTGGACTGGTATCCCCACGCCTCGAACGCGCTCGGGCTTTTCGGCATCGCGGTGGCTCACGGCCTCGCCATTGCCATCATGGTTTGCGCGCTCGGCCACATCTCCGGCGGCCACTTCAACCCCGCCATCACCATCGGCTTCTGGGTCACCAAACGCCTCAACACGCTCGACACGATAGCCTATTGGGCCGCCCAGCTCGCCGGTGCCACAGCTGCGGCGTTCCTCCTCAAAGCGGTCATTCCCGAGGAAACCTGGCACGCCGTCGCGCTCGGCACCCCCATGTTCGCGCACGACTTCACGCGCCTCTCCGGCATGATCCTCGAAGGCATCACGACGTTCTTCCTGGTACTGATGGTCTTCGCCACCGCGGTCGACGAACGCTCCTCCTCCTTCCGCCCTGTGGCCGGTTTCGCCATCGGCATCAGCATCGTGCTGGGCATTATGGTGGCTGGTCCTTTCACAGGCGGCGCCCTCAATCCCGCTCGCGCTTTCGGACCCGCGCTAGCCTCCTCGCACTGGCAGAATCACGGCATCTACTGGGTCGGCCCACTAGCCGGCGGCTTCCTGGCCGGCTTCCTCTACGACTCGCTCTTCCTAAGAAAAGCCTAAGCCCGAGCCACTAATGAGCCAGGCAGCGACTCCTGCAAGTCCTCTGTAGGGGCGGGGCTCGCCCCGCCCTCTGCGCCAAATATTGCCTAGGCGCCCTGAATCGACAAAACTCCCTCCACCAAAACACTGTCCTTTCGTTCAGGTGACTACCGCGCAACCGTACAGCGCGCCTTTCTTGCCCGCCCCTATTTCGGGTGTTAACGTCGCAAGTCAGTCGTATTCTCGCGGAGCTCACAACGACATGGCAATTAGCATTGACGATCTTCTCCGGCGCGCCGTCGAAAACAAAGCCTCGGACTTGCATTTAAAGGTAGGCAATCATCCCTATTTGCGCGTCGACGGCCTTCTCGCGCCCATCACCGACGTGCCCCGCATCACGCCGGAAGAAATGCTCTCCATGGCGTTCAGCATGATGACCAACCGCCAGAAACAAAAATTCAAGGAAACCGCCGAGCTCGACATGGCGTACGGCGTCGCTGGCCTCGGCCGCTTCCGTGTCAACGTTTTCCAACAGCGCGGCAACGTCGGCATGGTTCTCCGCGTCATCCCCACGAAAATTCGCACCATCGAAGAACTGAATTTGCCCAATGTCATTGGCAAGATTTGCGAAGAACAACGCGGCCTCGTTCTCGTAACAGGAACCACCGGTTCCGGTAAATCCACCTCGCTAGCAGCGATGATCGATCGCATCAACGCCAATCGTTCCGATCACCTCATCACCATCGAAGACCCCATCGAATTCCTGCACCGCGACAAGCGCAGCTTCATCAATCAGCGCGAAGTCGAAGTCGATACCGCAAACTTTTCGACCGCCCTCCGCGCTGCACTACGTCAGGACCCCGACGTAATACTGGTCGGCGAAATGCGCGACCTTGAAACGATTTCCACAGCATTGCTCGCCGCCGAAACCGGCCACATGGTTTTCTCCACGTTGCACACTCTCGACGCGACGGAAACGATTCAACGTATTATCGCGGTCTTTCCGCCGCCCGAGCAGAAACAGATTCGCTTGCAGCTAGCCGCAACACTCAAAGCCATCGTCTCCCAGCGCCTCGTGCGCCGCGCCGACGACAAAGGCCGCGTCCCCGCCGTGGAAGTCATGATCGCCACGGCGTACATTCGCGATTGCATCATCAACGCCGACAAAACGCGCCTCATCCACGACGCCATCGCCGCCGGCACCAGCCAATACGGCATGCAGACTTTCGACCAGTCGCTCTTCGATCTCTACACCAAGCAACTCATCACGCTCGAAGAAGCGCTGCTCCGCTCCACGAATCCAGACGAATTCCAATTGCGCATCCAGGGTATCCGTTCCGCCGCCGACTCCGCCCGCGAGGAAATGGAGCGTCAAATGGCCGACTTCGAGCGGTTCGCCCGCAAGTAGCACAGACATCCGTCTGTGCCGGTGCAGCCCGCAACTAAACGCACTCAGGAGGTCGTATGCAAAGGAAGCTATCTCTCACCTTCCTGCTCTGCCTCGTCGGAATAATCTGTGTTTCGTGCTCTGTCGCTCGCAGCGGCCAGCGCGCGCTGAGCAAAAGCGAACTCCTCGCTCTCGTTGCTGGCGAAATTCTTTCCGAAAACGTCGTCTTCGACATTCATACCCGCGGACTTGCCTTCGTCCCCGACGCTTCCTACAAAGCCCTCCTGAAATCCGCCGGAGCGGACGATAAAGTTCTCGCCGCACTCGACGCGGCCAAGACCGTCCCCAGTGGAAACACGGAAACCGCGTCAGACAAAGAACTTCTTCAGCACCTAAGCCACGCCGGCAGCCTCATCAAATCTAACCAACTTGACGACGCTGCCTCCGAACTCACAAGTTCACTCTCCGGGGGCAACAAATCCGAAGTAGGTTTTGTCGTAGGCATGGTTCTAATCGCACAGGAGCGCTTCCCCGAAGCGGGGAAGGTTTATTCGCGAATCCTGGCGCAAGATCCTGACTTCCCCGAACTGCACGCCAGACTGAGCCTGACCTATTTTGCAACGGGCGATTCGGAGGAAGCACTTCGCCAGGCAAAAACATCGCTCGCCGAAAATCCCAACAACGCCGTCGCCCATGTGAATGCAGGCGCGGCCCTCCAGTCATTGCAACACTTCGATGCCGCGAAAGCCGAATACCAGAAGTCCATCCAGTGCAAGCCCGACTATGTCTTGGCCTATGTCAACCTCGGCGGCTTGCTGGACCAGCTCAAGGACTTCGACGGCGCCATTGAACAAAACAAAAAAGCGCTCGCACTCGACCCCGGCAACATCCGCGCACGCTACGATCTCGGCATTACGTATGCCAACAAAGGCGATCTCGTTTCTGCGATCCGCGAATACCGCGAAGTGAAGCTCCGTGATCCGCACAATCTCGAAGCTCGCCAGAATCTCGGGGCTACTCTGATGCAAACCGATCCTGGCGCTGCGATTACCGAGTTTAAAGAGCTCGCCGCCATCGCTCCCAACTGGCCGCTCTGTCACCAGTGCCTTGGCAGCGCCTATCTCCACACCGAAAGATTCGACGAAGCCGAGAAAGAATATCGCCTGGCCATTCAACAAAACCCAGGTTCGACAGGCCCTCTCAATGGTCTTGGAACTACCTTGGAGACCGAGAAAAAATACGACGAAGCTCTGGCCCTCTACCAGCAGGCCCAAGACTTGGATAGCAACGACGCCGTTGCCTACCGTGATGCAGGCCGCGTCTTCGTTTTGAAAAAGGATTTTGCGTCCGCCATAACCGATCTTAACCGGGCCGAGCAGCTCGATCCCGCCAGTTGGATCAATCATGATCTCCATGGTCAGGCGCTCGAAGGCTCTGGCGACCGCAAAGCCGCCGTCGCCGAGTATCAGCAAGCAGTCACCCTCGCGCCCAAAGAACTCCAACCCCGATTGAACCTCGCTCTTGCCCTTGAAAAAACCGGCGACTGGGTGGAGGCCCTGAACAATTACCGCCAAGCCGCCATCGACGAGGCTCCGCCGAAAGCAAATTACATCGCCGAGCTTCGCTATGACGCTCAGAATCAATATAAGAGCGCACAGCAGCGTTTCCAGCAGCACCTTTCCGATTTGCGCGCCAAAGGCAAATCCGGCGAAGCTGATACGCTCGCTGCCCTACTCAAGAAAAGCGAAGCCGCTCCCAATCTCAATGACAAATTCCATGCCGCTATGGAAAACAGCAAGCAAGCTGCGATGGCGAAGAATTTCAACGATGCGGAAACTTCCGCCAAGGAAGCTGTCGCCATCGCCGAAAAAATCCAGCCACAAGATGGCCGCCTTCCCGAAGCCGTCGGCCAGCTGGGCAATGTCTACATGTGGCGCCTTGACTATAAGGACGCCACCGACGCCTACAAGCGCCAGCTTTCTCTAAGCCAGCAACTGTATGGCCCGGAATCCCCAATGTTGGCCACGGCCTTGCAGAGTCTGGCCATGCTCGCCCTTGCTCAGAAAGACTTCGCTTCGGCCGAAACCAATTTCTCTCGCGCGGTCGATTTGAATCTGAAAGCCTACGGCGAAAACAGTAATGAGACTGCCACATCGCTTAACGGACTGGCCGGCATTTACTTCATACAGAAGGATTTTCCAAAAGCTGAAACCGTCCGTCTTCGCACCCTTAAAATTTTCGAAACCATGTACGGTGAAAGCGATATCCGTCTGGTCATTCCCGTCGGCGGTCTTTGTCGCGTCTATGATCAGTGGAACAAAGCCGAGAAAGCGGCGTTCTGTTACACCCGTCTCGTCTCTCTCGAGGAAAAACAATTCGGCGCGGCAAGCCCCTATCTCGTCCGCGACCTGACCGCCGAAGCCCAAGCCCTCCGCAAACTCGGCCGAATCGACGACGCCACCAAACTCGAACAACGCACCCAATCCCTCCAATCCGCCGCTAACCCCAATTGACCGCCGCGAAGGAGCCTGGGAAATCTATCCCCCGGCTTCGCCTTTGAAAAACGCCTAGCCTCTACTTTCTAAAACGGCAACGCCAGACTTTTCTTTTTCCACCCGCCGGAGGTCCTCGACGAATCGATCAATTGCAGCTGCCTCGACAGGCATAACCAGTGTAGCGGCTTGCCAAACTCCGGCGGACTCTGCTCCAGATTCAATCCTCGACTCCACGAACGCGTGCCCCGCCTGATCAATGCAGTAAAACTTCATGCTAACTGCTCCTCCGGCAAACTCGTGTCCGAACGCACCCAGAATGAACTCGCGCACATCAGAAGGGTCCCGCGGGAATCCCGCGAGTTTCGCCGCCACTTCTACCAAGCCATCGATCTGTATGTAGATATCCGTTGCCCCGCCGAAAGCACCGTTCCACGCGGACACGCGAATCTCGTTCAGATCAGCGTCGGCATAAATGACCTCAAGCCGAAATCCAACTTCCCTGGCATTTTGTCTCGTCCTCACGTTGTAGCTCTGTATTGCTAATCTTGGTCTGCTCAATCGAAGACGCGCTGCGCTTAAACATTCTCAACGTCTCGACATCTTTGTGGCAAATGTTCCTTCATCCCTTTCGACTTTCAACTGTCGACTGTCAACTTCCTTTCCTCTATGCTTCCTCCATGTTCGGAAAGCCCCGCCAAGTAGAAACCGAAACAGAATTATATGAAGCCGCCGTTCGCGCCCTAATGCGCCGCGCCTACTCGGTCTACGAAATGAAACAGCTTCTCGGCCGCCGCACCGAAGACGACAAGCTCTTGCGAACCGTGATGGACCGCCTGAAGCGCGCCAAAATGATTGACGACGAGCGCTTCGCCAAACAATTCGCCCGCCAGCGCACAGAAATCCGCCGCCAAGGAAAATTTCGGATCGCACGCGATCTGCGCGCCCGCGGCGTGCCCGACCGCCACATCGAAGCCGCCCTCGCAGACGCCGCCAAGGAAACCGACGAAGCCGCGATTGTGCGCCAACGCCTCGAGCGCAAGCTGAGATCTTTTCGCGGCGAGATTGGCGAAAACAAAATAGCTTCGATGTACCGCAGCCTCCTCCGCGCAGGCTTTTCCGCCGACGTGGTCCGCCGAGAGCTGAAGGAGATAACGCGTGAGGAAGTTCCAGAGGCAGAGTCGCAGGCGGAGGAATAAAATAATAGGTCGCGCAGTCTTATGAGCGCACGAAACGGCGGGATCCCTCGTCTTTCTGCGCTGCATAAATGCGCTTCGTCAATCGGCAATGAGATCTGTTTAGATTCCCTGATCCGCGATTAGCCCCGGGGGCACAATTGAAGTTTGTCTTAGTCGCTTCATTCCTATTCCTGACACTCGCGTCGCAGCTCACCACCGCACAGTCAGCAATTGTTGACGAGCCGGAAGCAAATCCCGGGCGCCCGACCGTCTCCACTCCAGCAACACTCACGCCAGTCGGATATCTCCAGTTTGAAACAGGTTTTGTACCGGCCTACGACTCGCCTGAGTTTTCGTCGCGCTACGGTCTCGACGAGGTTATAAAGCTTTCCGTCGCACCGCGTCTGGAATTTCTGGCTGTTTCTGAACCCATAGCCCACTTTACAACCGGCGGGATCAGCGCTAACCGCGTAGCGGATATTTTTCTAGGGGCGCAAGGCGTGGTTTATCACGGAGAAGGCGTGAAGCCTACACTCGCGCTCAGTTATTTTCATCGCGCCTATGATGGCGGCGCACCGGAGTTTGATTACGGGAGCCCCACCAACTCGTTTCTGATCCTGGCCAGCGCCGATGTAAAGGGATTTCACTATGACGCCAACTCCTTTTTCACCGAATTGGAGCAAGCCCCGGTGCGGCGTGGCCAGTTCGGTCAGTCCCTTACCATTTCGCATCCATTCGCGAAGCGGTTCACTCTGTCGGGAGAAATATGGCACTTCACGCAGCCATTTTTGCGGAGCAACGCGGTTGGAAATCTTTGGGCAGTTAGCTATACCGCGCGCAAAAACTTGGTACTTGATACAGGCTTCAATCACGGCCTAACTGGCACATCGACACACTGGGAGGCATTCGTCGGTTTCACCTATTTGCTCCCGCATCGACTATGGGAGCCAAATTAACTGATGGATTCCTCTATCCTCAGAAATGATGCTCCGCCCCGGAGGCCCCCTCTTTTGCTATCCTGCCTTACTCGGTAGCCGCTGCGTGCTGGAGTCGAAGAACGGAATGAAACGCTGGAGCATACTCCTTCTGATTTTGGTGGCGATCTCGGCGGTTGTGTACGCCCTGATCGTAATTCGGCGCGGATTCAGCGCTGCCGATCAACCGTCAGGGCTGGAGCGCGTCATGGCCCGCGCTGTGCGCAATATCGGAATTCCCAGCCGCGCGCGAAAAGAAGAGAATCCGCTGTCCGCTGCTCCAGAGCTCTTGGCAGAAGCTCGCGAACATTTCGCAAATCGCTGCGCGAACTGCCATGGCAACAACGGAACTCTCCCCTCCAACATCGGCCAAAATCTCTACCCCAAAGCTCCCGACCTCAGCATGCCCGCCACGCAAAATCTCACCGATGGCGAAATCCACTACATCATCAAGAACGGTGTCCGGCTGACTGGAATGCCTGCCTGGGGAAATCCGCACATCGAGCAGGACGACACCGACGCCTGGAAGCTCGTTCTCTTCGTTCGCAGCATCGCTAGTCTGACGCCGCGGGAACGTTCGCAACAAAACGCTGTCGCAAAATCGGCGCACTATGTAGGTTCCGCCGCATGCCAGAAATGCCACGAGAAAATCTATGAGCACTGGAAGCGCACGCCGATGGCAAACGTGGTGCGCGATCCCCGCGAGCATCCCGAAGCCATCATCCCCGATCTCGCCACGAACAATGTGAGCAAGAAGTTCACAAAGGCAGACGTGGCGTTCGTTTACGGAAGCATCTGGAAGCAACGCTACTTCACGAAAATCGGCGATGATTATTTTCCCGAGCCAGCGCAATGGGACGTAACCAACCACGTTTGGAAGCCGTATTTTGTGGCCAAAGGCACGGACTGGTGGGAACCGTTTTATCCGCCGGACAACATGAAGCGTCCAACGGGGCCGACGTGCGACGGCTGCCACTCTGTTGATTACAACATTCACACAAAACAGGTTGCGGAGTGGAACGTCGGCTGCGAGCGCTGCCACGGGCCAGGCAGCGAGCATGTCCAGCACGCCACGCGCGGCAACATCCTAAATCCTTCGCGCATGGACTACGTCGCCGCGAGCGACACCTGCATTCAGTGCCACTCACAAGGCCGTCCCTTAGCAAATCCGATGGAAGGAAATTATTACGACTGGCCGGTCGGCTACCACGTGGGCGAAAATCTCGCAAATTTCTGGCAACTCGAAGACCACAAGCTCGGCGAGCAAAGCTTCACCCATTTTGCGGACGGCACAGCCCACAAAAACCGCATGCAAGGAAACGATTTCGTGCAAAGCGTGATGTACCGCCGCGGAGTTACTTGCTTCGACTGCCACGATGTGCACGGCACGGACAATTACGCGCAACTGCGAAAGCCGGCGGATAAAATTTGCCTGGATTGCCACGAGCCCGGCTCACGCAACGGACCTCGCACCGCAACGATCGAGGAGCACACACATCACAAAGCCGGCTCGCCAGGCAGTCAGTGCGTGGCGTGCCACATGCCAAAAATCGAAGTGACGATCCCCGGCGTTTTCGTAAGTGCACACACCTTCAATTTCAACACCCCTGCGATGACCGACAAATACAAAATCCCGAATCCCTGCACAGCCTGCCATAACGACAAAACGACAGCCTGGGCGACCGAAGCAATGCGCCGGTGGCCCGAGCGTTCGCCCTGGCGAATGAACTGAAGTAAGATGCCAACGAATTATGTTTTAGGATTCTGCACTTGCGTTTAGGACGAGCCGGTACTTCCGATAATCTTCGCCAGAACCAAACCAATCCGGAAGGTCCTCAAGAAAGACCGCTCCAAATTTTGCGTTAAGCGCCTGGCTTCCGCCAGGCCGCGCATGGCCGTAAACAACATCAAATCCCCGGCCCGCAGCAAGGCCAAGCCAGTGTGCCTTTAAGATGGATCCATATCCCTGCTTTTGAAATGCGGGAAGGATCGTATTGGAGAAACAGCACACCGCCTTTTCCTTTTCGCTTTCAGGAAGCACCATGAGATCTTCGATAAGCTCGCTGGAGCTTGTCAGCGGAATCCCGTAAGACTCGCCGACCAGTTCCCCATCCACATACATCCAAACAAAGAACGCTCCAGGCGTCTCCCAAACCTCCTGCTTCTGCGAAAGATCGAGTTGCAGCCCAGGGTGGTAGACAGCCTCAAATTCCATGGTTTGGTCCAACGGAACGTCGTACTTGAATTTAACGACAGACACCGCACCCCTCGATTCCAGCAAGTTTGTAAAATTGAGCGACGCGCGCTGATTTCCGCGAGCTTCCCCGAGACGAGTTTCCCGGGATAAGTTTAACAACAGCCGCCTTCCCTCTCTTCTCAAATTCTTAAAGATCGGGGCCAGGCCGCAGAACCAGACATTTCCTTCCTCAAAGCTGCCCCCGTCGCGTTCGGTACATTCCTTCCCGCTATGTTAGGATTTGTCGGCCCAGTTCTCATGCAATTTTACGTGCCGATCAAAATCTACTTGTTCGCGGAGTTTGTACGCGCATGTCCCACGTACCGATGACGAGCGATATTTTAGTAATGGGAGGCGGAGCGACAGGCCAGCTCGCGGCCGGGTATCTGCGGAAGCGCTTCCCGAAACTCACCATCGCTGTGGTGGAAGGCCCGCACAAGAACCGTCCCATCGTCGGGGAATCCCTTGTCGAGGTCAGTGTCGATTTCCTTTTCGAGCTCGGTCTCGGCGAATACCTGGTAGAAAAACATTATCCGAAATACGGCCTCACCTATTATTTCAAGCCCGATATCGACAATCCCGCCGATCGCACCTACATCGTCGACGAAATTCCCACCGCCCCGCCCATTCTCTCTTTCCAAATTAACCGATTCACATTCGACAAAGAGGTTCGCGATCGCAACACCGGGAACGGCGTCGAGTTGATCGACGCCATGGTAGCAGGAGTCGAAATCAGCACCGACGGCGGCCTGCACACAGTGACCGTTCAAGACCCCGCAGGCGCAAGACAAACTCTGACCGCGCGCTGGCTCGTCGATGCCACCGGCCGCAACCGCGTGCTGCAAAAGCATTTGCAACTCACGGATAAAGTCACAGAACAGAAAGATGTTTTCTGGTTTCGCCTGGCGAATTTCAATCACGAGATCCTGAGCCACATCCAGGCCATCAAGGCACCGAACCACTGCTACGTTCCTTACTACGCGACGCATCACTTCTTCGGAAAAGGCAACTGGATTTGGTACATCCCGATGCGCTCGCCGGAATACGATTCGCTGGTCAGCATCGGTATCACTTATCGCAAGGACGTCTACCCTCACGGCGAAGTGCGCACCATGGAGCAATTTCTCGAGTGCGTCGGCCGTGAACACCCGGTGCTTGTCGAGCTAATCAAAACCGGCACGGTGGTCGACACGAACTATTACAACTCCTACATGTGGGAATGCCGCCAGCGATACTCTTCCGATCGCTGGTACATCATCGGCGATGCCAGCGATACGGTCGATCCTCTGTACAGCGTTGGGCTTGCTCTGTCCACACTGCAAATCCGCCAAATCACGGCAATCATCCAGCGAGAATTAAACGGCTTCGACACCAAGGAGTTCACAAAAGATCTCGACACCGTAATCACCGCTTTTCAACGCGGAGTCACGCGCGATACGACACGACTCTATGCCTGCATGGGTGATGCTTATAAATGCCATCTAGGGGTGCATCTCGCGGTCACCAAGCTTTTTCACCTCGCCCTGCCCCTGGTCATCAACCAGTACGTTTGGGATCCACTGGGAGCGAAGCTGATCAATTGGTTCTCCAGCCTCGAAACGCTCGAAGGCGATTCCAAGATAATCCAGGAACTTATCCGCGATGTCGCCGCGAATCCGAAAAATCGCACGCTCGAAAACTTCATCAAAGTGCAGTCTGGCGTGTCGATGAACTTCGGCTATTACGAGTTCCATCGCGAGGAAGACATTGCCGCGTCCTTGTCGAAGATGGCGTTCCACGTCGCGCGTTTGCGCATTTCTCTTCTCAGAAAGCTTGGCTGGCGCGCGCTGATTAACTTCAAGCAGCAGCGCGCATTGCTCAAAGACCTGTTCCGCGGGCTGTTCCTCGTGCCCTTCTTTGGCAGCAAACTGCGCGAAAATCCACTGGTCCGCCTGAAGTTCGCGACCCGTGAAACCAAGCAGCCCCGCCAACACTCGGGCTCTGACGCCCTGCTAAGTCGCAACGTCGGAGACTGACGTGTGCAGCGGCAGTCTCTATTCAGCTCCCACCTCAAGTCTGAACAAACCTCCCTCTACTCCTTCAGTCACAAGACCATTTCAAAATAGATGAGCGGCGCTTTGCGGTAAGTGACGCGCCCGACTTCGCGAAACCCGCACTTGGCGTAAAACGCGCCGGCCCCAGCCTCCGCATCAAACGCATCAAGACGAATCGCATCCGCCGGCCACGCGCGCGCCTGATTCGCCGCTTCTTTGATAAGCTCCCGGCCGATTCCCTGCCGTTGCACGGCGGGGAGCACAGCCATGCTGATTAGGTAGAGCGCCTTCTCTACCGGCGTGAAGTAGGAGACGTCAATCGCCCAGGGTTTTTTGGTAGGAAGATGCAGCGTTCCGACGATTGTTTTCCCTTTGCGCGCGACGAGCACACGTGATCGCCGCATGCCGAACAGCACGCCTTTTTCCGTCGTGCGCCAAGACCATGGTCCGCGCCCGTAACGTTTGGTCAAATCCTCCGCCACCGCGCAGTGCAGCGCAGCAAGCACAGGAGCATCGGTTCGCGTGGCGACAGAAAAGGAGAGTTTCATTTTTCGCTAAAGCGTCTGAAACTCTGGAATTTTGCAATGTCCCAACGCAGAAACGCAAGCCGCGATTCGGAGAGCGAACCTCACAAGTTTTTCGACCCGGAAAGGAGCAGACTAGGGTTTAGAATTGGTTGGCTGCTTCTGTTGTTGTTGCTGCTGTTGCTGCTTCACCGCGGCATCCACTGCCTTTTTGAACTCTGCAACGGCCGGCACATCCGGCGAGTGCAACGCATTCTTCGAGACGTAGCGCCAAACGGGCGCGCCCATAAGGGGAGTATCGCCAGTGTTGCCAAGGTAAACGAGGAATGTATCTTCCGTGGGCCCTACTGCGCCGCCAAGGCGAGGCGACGTGTCTTGAGACGAGGGCTCTGTGGAGCCCGGAGGCTGGCCCCGCTGGACCCCAACGTGGATGCCGTTGTCGCTCGGCACCACTGCAACCGGATGATCATTAGTGGGCTCCCCCTGAATCGTCGGCTGCACAGCTTTATCATTTCCCTTGCGCACGGTAATGATCAGGTCCGCGTTGGTCCCCCCGATCAGAACCAGTTTCAGCCGGCCCCAGTTCGCCAGCGCCTTCTGCACGTCTTCTTGAGCGGTTCTATTGGCCAGGGGAGCCGATGTCGACATGCCCGCGTCTGGATCGACGAGCACCACGACCGTTTGGGCGTTAAGAACCTGAGCGGGCAAAGTTTCCTTTTTCTTGGTGTTGGCCGGTGCGAGGCAAGCGAGCAAAAACACGAACGACAGAACCAGGCTCAGTCGACGAAGCATATGAACCTCCATGCGGCCGATACGGCGAGCATTGTGCGGCATTATAAACCGCACTCCGATAGACGCCTAAGACCGCCAAGGGGTAACAACCCAATTGAGGCCCCTGCAGCCGCGTTAGAGGCTGCCCCACCAGCTTCAGGGTTTGGTTGTCTTTTGTAGCTGCTTTTCCGCTTCATCGATGGTCGTGCGGAAGACGTCCACCGCGTGAACCTCGGGCGAATGCAAGGCGTCTTTTGCGATATAGCGCCATGCTGGTGCCCGCTCCAATGGATTGTCCAGGCGAGCGTTATACACAGTAAACGTGTCATCGGGTGTGCCGACTTCCGTTTGCGTGTGAGGCGCTGTGTTTCCAGATTCCGGTTGGTTGATATCTGGGGGACGGCCCTGTTGCCCGCCGATGTGAGTGCCGGGGATAGTCGGTTGCACCACG
>Ga0210405_10002285_pt1 | contig 20072 bp, 20 predicted proteins | sample IncBWH11MmetaG_FD_155492 | JGI IMG/M metagenome (GOLD analysis project Ga0210405, IMG submission 155492) | Forest soil microbial communities from Barre Woods Harvard Forest LTER site, Petersham, Massachusetts, United States - Inc-BW-H-11-M | ecosystem: Environmental > Terrestrial > Soil >... | reverse complement strand
ATTCCTCGCCACCCATCCAAGGTGGGAGCCGTATGCGTAGAAGCGCCCGTACGGATCTGTGCGGGGGGCGATCAGCGATGATCGTCCCTACCGCGTCCAGTGACCAAGCCGCTTGCTTGTATGGATTCCACTTCACAACGAAGATAGGATTTAATTGTGAACTACGGAATCATGATGGCATTCGCACTTGTTTCCCCGCTCGCACTGCTTTGGGGATGGGTTAAGTTCCTGAAAATTCCAACTCGGACGGACTGGCGGTCACGCGCTAGTTTAGTGGGAATTTCTGCACCGCTTCTCAGCATAGCTTTATGGGCATTCGCGCTGTTACTAGCGCGGAGCATGAGTTGGGACACAGCTAATTCTACAATCCAACATCTAACTACTATCGGTGTCTGGATTCCAGTGATCGGAACCCGCAATCGGTATTGCAGGTCGGCCTCTTCTGCTCCTCGCTATCATTCCCGGTTCTTTCGGTGCAGTGTTTTTCTGGTTTACAACGACTTTGCCCTAGTGCCAGTACCCAGATGTGCGGTTAGCGCGTTACCAGGCACTTGCCGGGTTATTGCTAAGTGGGCCTCGATAAACCTACAATCAGGCCGCTATGCGTATCCTTGTTGGAAGCTTTCTAATTGTGACTGCAAGCGTTCTTCTGTCGCAGAATTCCCAAGACTTTCACAATCGATATGGTGAACCTGACAGAGAGCGTTTTGCTGCGCGACCTGGGATTTGTCTCACTGTGGAGTACGGGTTTGACCATCTGGCCTGCAGCGCACTAATTGAACCGCCCCGACCGCTCATCTACGCGGAGAACGATGTTCTGCTCATGTCTCCGGAGGCGGTGACGGAAATTTTGGAAGAGGTTGCGCCAGCAAACATGCGCGGCAAAGAAACTGGCAAGACTATCACGATGGCTGGCTGCAATGAGTTTCAGATTGTTGAGTACGAGAACACAACAATTACGCGTTCCACTCACAACTGTCTGCCGTTGAAGCCGGAACGTGAGATGCGTGCCACGGTTGCTTTCAAGCGAGACATCTGCTCAAAGCAAAACAAGTAAGCTGGCCTCACTCCCTACCAGGTAGTCAGTACCGGGACCCACTTGTACGGTAAGCGCGCTAATTGATTGGCCCATCGAGCTAGTCTCGCCCGCTGGCTAGGGGCTTGGGCAACGCCGAAAGTCGACGACTATCTCCACAGTGTTGTTACTGAGGTCCCGGCGGACGCGAATGGCATCCTGCAGAGAAACTTCAGACGGCAAGAGTGATTTGTTCTCTTCGAAGAAACCATTAAATGAAACACCATCAAAAACCTGCCCGGGCTCCACTTGGGACATCAGAAGATTTTTCGCGCTTGGTGCCAATCCTAGAATCTCGACCCGCCCAACGTGATATTGGCGGTCGCTTTCCCATACGGTCAGGACAAGGTCCATTAAACTGCTGTCCTCCTTATTGATCTCGGAATCGAGCCCCATGCCCGTATCGATGTATCCCCTGCTGGCATACAAACCATGTATCGAACCCATCCCGAACTGAACTTTGGAGAAGTCGACGATGTCGCCCGTGTGCAAAGGAATTAGGTTTCTCAGTTCAGTTAAGGAAAACAGCTTGGCATTCTGAATTCTTATATCATTCAAGCGGTATTGGGCGCCGCTTTCTATGGCGACACGCACCACATAGCGCCGCTCGTGAGCCCCGGCCCGCACAAGAAACGGTGTCCCTTCTACTGCGCATTTGAAATAGCCCCTGTTCTGTAGCGCCGTTTTTGTGGGCATCTCCACCAGGTTGAAGACCCAATATGAATCGTCTTGGTCTGGTGTGACGAGTAACTCAGAATGCTGGATGTCGCGAACGAGTTGCGCTCGGATCTCATCCGAAAGAGGGTCTTCACCTTTAAACTCGACCCCGACAACCGTGATTTTCTCATGTGCGGGATTGTGCGCAGGTTGGGTGTCAATGCACTGTTGAGCCTGGACATGTAGGAGGGAAGACAAACACCAAGTCGCCAACAATGCAAGAGCGAAGCATCGCAAACCCACTCGGTGAGCCATGGCTGGAACTATAGGACAGAATTGGTGGTGCCAACAAGGCGAGCTAACTCCTGGTCGGCAAATCGGAAAGGTTCCGGCTAGTACTTGACCTTACCGGTTTGGGCGTTACCAGGCACTTTGTCCAATTCAAGGGAAATACCGTACTGCTGAAACAGGAAACAGGCCGTTATCCTGGCAAAGGGCTAGTTGCGGCGGCCTTGTCATATTCGCGTGCCAATCGATGCTAAGGATATGGCCGGGCCATCTGTCCACCCTGTATTTATGACCATTACAGGCATTTCCTTGCTCAAAATATGCATTCATTTGCAGCGTGCGCCGTGCCTGGGATCGATAAGCCACTTTGTTTCAACAGGCGTAAAAGCGGCCCAGATTGTGCAGCCAGACGTTAGGTCCCTAGCCAAATGTCGCTCTCCATACACCACACAGGGCACGGCGAGGGGGATTAAAAGATGCGAAAATCACCGTGGGATTCGTTCACGCCCGCTTGGTATGTCGCGGTTCTCGCAGTAGTATTAGGACTCGCTTTTACCCCCGATTCAGTGCGCGCCGATTCCGTCACCGTCACACTGAGCGGCCCAGCCAACGCCTCAGTTGGTGAAGTGGTCGCTTATACTGGAGACGCCTCCGCACCTGTTGACCGCGTTGGCAGAATTGATATCGGCATCTATCTGGGTAGTCCACCATTGACGAGTCCACCAATCGGAGGGCAACGATTCTTCCTCTCGCCATCGCACAACGCATCCGCCACGTTTGATTTCGTGTTTCCTGCCGCAGGCTCGTACACGGTTCTCGCATTTTCTTGTGACGAACCTAGTGATTGTAGTTACTCAAACCCTCTACTTGTCGACGTTTCTGCCTCGGTTGCCACACCCGAGCAAAGTTCAGTCGCCCTTCTGCTCGCTGGAATCGGGATCTTGCTGGTCATGCGAAAGCGCATGTGTCGGGGCCTTCCACAGGCGAGTTGAGCGCAACGCACGCAGTTACATGCCACAACGCTGAGCGCCCGCTGCTTCTAGCGCAGAACCTATCGCCCAATGCGCCGCTGGATTTCCTCCCGCCGAAAGTGCAAACGCTTGACTGACAGGGATACCGCCCAACTCCCGATTTGTCGGCAAATCATGTGGAGGCTACCCAAGTTTCCGATTTACGCGTTCGGGACGTAAAACCCATCCCACTATTGTGGTTTCGAGGGAGACTTCCGAACTTCGGACTCGTCAACGGCAATCACATTTTCGACGGATTGGACGACAATCTGTGCATCGAACATACCCATGTGTCCGAACCCCCTCCCGTCGATTTGGTCGCCACTGGACCGCTTACGATGGGCCTCGTGAACCTGCTTGGAGACGCCATCAACACGGCCCGTAAACGTTGCGGAGACGCGATAGGTAGTACAGTCAGGCGGGAGTGGGGGAGGAGGCCCATCAGCGCAAGCTTCGCCCTTTGCCGAAATTGCCAAATAGTGCATCAACGCCGTATAGTTTGCGTCTCTGATGAGATGTAATGGCATCGGTGGAATCTGTCGCCCTTTAGAATTCCCGCCAGCAGTTCCGGTTCCGTTTACAGTTGCCACGAGTTGCGGCGCAACGGAGCCGTCAGCGAACGCAAACCATATAGGATTTGTATCGCATCGTTCTTCCACGAGTAGCGAGTATTCTGAACTTGCATTGACGTAGCCACGAACTTTCACGAGTCTGTTGTTATAGGCAGAAGGGTCGTCAAGAATCTTGCAAACGGTTGCCTCCAGGGGTTTCTGCGGAGGATTGTTTGTGGCTTTTTGCCCGTAGGCAAGCGGGGTCGCAAGGCCGAGGGCGAGCAGAATTGACGCATGAATGCGTTTCATATTATGAGTTTTCGCCCATTCAATTTGACACCGACGAAAGAGGAATAGTGTCCCTCAAGTCGCCGGGTAGTGCTGATTTTCTGTAATTGGCGTGATTGCGCCTGATTAGTACTTGACTTGTCCGATTTGACTTATCAGGCGGTTGGAAGCCAAGTCTAGTTGATAACTTCCTTCACACACCTGTACCAGAGTCCTAGATGCAAACTTGACGGGATTGTGGCCCAATTCCAGCAGGCCAAATCAAGATGCATCCACCGGAACTCAAACGTCTATATGAAGTGATGGAAATTAAGGGCGTAAAGGTATTCGCTCACTGGTCGGTGATTCTCATCGGAATAGTCGTTTCGTTGGGAGCGATTTCCGAACCCGGTACGGCTATCCCGGGTCTACTGTCCTACTACGGGGTAATCTTGCTCCACGAGTGCGGTCATATGATCGCTGCGCAACGTAAAGGTTGCGCTGTGTGGTCCATCGAGTTGTACCCCATCTGGGGAATCACGCGCTTTAACGAACCGTATTCGCGCTACGACCACTGCGTAATCGCGTGGGGCGGCGTCATAGCACAAGCGGTCGTGGCGGTGCCGATAGTGGTTTTATGCGAGACTTTCGGTTACAGCCGCTTCCAGCCGCTCAACACAGTACTGGGTATGTTTGGGTTCTTTAGCTTGTTTGTCGCTGCGTTCAACCTTATCCCAGCTCCGCCGCTCGACGGGTCGATTGCCTGGGGCCTGGTGCCGGTTCTATTCAGGCGTGCTGTTCGGAGCCGCACCGAAAGGCGTGAACCGGGTTGGCGGTCTTGGCGATAGCGTCTTTAGAAGGACCCCGTCGCCCAGAAACAGTTCATTTGTCCGGTAAGCCGACGCAACCAGGAGTTTGCGTTAAGATTTCCCCAGCTGGATAACGCGGACAATCCGGCAGGGAGATAGCATGAGCATCAAATCTGCGGCTGATGATGAATTTCTCAAGACGCCCGAAAACTGGCTGAGTAGCCAGACTGAAGTGTTGGTTCTGATTCGCTATTCCCGAGCCGCCGGAGACAAGTCCTTTGAGTTCCAAACATCTCTTGCCGCATTGCAGGAAAGGTTGCGCCAATTGCCAGCCGAAGCATGCGTTACTGTCTTCCGAAATCCTCAGCTCCAGTTGCGTGGCGTCGTTGACGGTGAGTTTATCGGTAAATGCCTTAGCAGTATTCCTGACGGTTCAGAGTTTGTGGTGGTGGAAACCGTTCTGACGAAAGAAGGGTCACACTCATGGCTCGATTTTACCGCTGGAGAATCGCATGACGAGCTAAGAGAAGCCCTTGAAGGTAGGAGAAGAAGGCCGGTTGCTGTTGGCGAGTATCCTCCGTGGCAGGAGGATAGTCCCGAAGTAATTTCCGCTTATGTCCCCACTGAGGATGGCGAAGTAAGGCGTGGCGTCTACTAACTAGAGCTGCGTCCTGGCTTCACTAAAGGCCTCTTTCTGTTTGTGAATCTCCAGCCCAGCCTGTTTCAATTCGCGGTTGTGCGATCGCGCCAGCGAAACTGCTCCTTCCAGAGTTAGGGGTTTTGCCGGTTCTTCTTGTGCCCGCACAAGACAGGCGGACAGCATCAGCACTATGAGAAGGGACACGACCAGATGAGTATCCCGAAGCCTCACGCGATGACCCCGCCCCCGTCGACTCGAACGGTGGACCCAGTTGCGTAAGCAGTTGTCATCAAAAAGAGCACTGCATTGGCGATGTCCTCTGGCCGGCCAATTTTGCGGACTGGCAACTGTTCGGCCGTAGTTTCAAATACCTCTGTGCGTTTCTCTGAAGGCATGTCGTCCCAGATCGGAGTGTCGATCATCCCCGGTGAAACAGCATTGACACGGACAGGTGCCAATTCCAGAGCAAGCCCGCGCGCAAGAGCTTCCAGGGCGGCGTTGATGGCTCCCTGGAGAACAGCTGTTGCCGATGGACGCTCACTTAGGAAACCTGAGACAAGAGTCAACGAACCACTGCCGTTGATGTGCGCCACGCGCGCGACACGATACGCTCCCCAGAACTTGCTTTCCATTGCAGCTCTTGCGTCCGCAAGGTTCAGACTTCGAACCGAACCGGTTCTCGTTTGAGCAGCGGAGACCACAACATGATCCCAGGCCGTTTGCTTCTCGAAGAAGCGCTCAAGTAGCCCGTTATCGCCTGTATCGAGAACAGCTATTTGCACGGCGCCGCTCAGTTTCGTGGCTACCGTTGTGAGTTTCTCCTGGTTGCGCGAAGCGATTGTGACTGAGGCACCTGCGTCCGCGGTCGCGGCCGCTATCGCAAGACCGATCCCGGAGCTGCCCCCGATAACGAGAACGCGCTGATTATGGAGAGAGTGCACGATGACCTTCCTCCTTTTCCATCCACGGCCACAAATAGCCAACGATCGATTCGATAATCCACCTTTGCGTTGACTAGCTCGTTTCTCTCCGCTATACCGCCTGTAAGTTGGTTCGCGCGCTGCATCATCATCAGAAACGGCACTGAGAGAATTCCGGCAAGACGCGCTTGTCTCATGGCAGCGCTAGTCGAGTGGCAAAGTGAAAGAAAAAATGCAGCCGTGATCCCGCTGGCTTGTAACCCTCAGCGAGCCACCGTGCGCCTTGATGATCGCGTTCGCTATGGGCAATCCCATTCCAGTTCCCTGGACCACGTGGCGGTGATATTTGCCGCGATAGAATTTCTCGAAAATCAGGCGTCGTTCGGAATCTTCGATCCCGCTACCCCGGTCGGCCACGCTGGTGATCACAAAGGTTCCGATCAACTCTGCTGTTATCGTGATCGGGGCATCGGGCAGTGAGTACTTGGCCGCGTTTTCCAGCAGCTGCACCAACGCTTTCTTGGCAAGGTTCAGGTCCGCGCGCACGAGTGGCAACCCCGGTGGAAACTGAACTAAGACCGAACGCCGGCCCAGCAGCGTCCTGCAATTTGTCCTTGCGGCGTTTATGATTTCCTCAATCGCATGTGGCTTCAGGTCGAGTTTGACGCGACCATCTGATTGTGCAGCATCGACCGCCTCGCCGACGAGCTGGTTCAGGCGGTCCGCCTCCTCGTTGATGACGATGAGAAGCTCGTTGCGCTGCGAGGGCTGTAGCTGCGAATTTGTGAGCAGCGCCGTCACGGAGGCTTTGATCGAAGTCAGCGGTGTGCGCAGCTCATGCCTCACGGAGTCAAATAACGCGATCCGTAACTGTTTGTCTTCCCTAGCTTGTTCCCTAGAAATAACGTGTATCGAGTGGCTGCTCACGGTCTATCTCCTCAAATCCCTTCGCGAATGGTTTGCGGGCTGCTGAGGGCGAACCGTGCAATCTCGTCTTTTCGCATGAAAACGACTCCGGGTCTGCTCTGCGCATAGACGATAAATTCTTCGAGGACTTTGGTCCGTGACGGCCGCCCCGCGATACGATCATGAGCGCTCACCGACATCATGCGACGACGCTTTGAGGATTCGTCATAAAGCATGTCGAACTCGGCCTTTAGATCGCTGGCGTATTCCTGCGTGCTGAAGTAGCGCGACTCGTAATCCACGATGTCGTTCATGTGCAATGTATATGGCACGACGGCAAATGGTTGTCCTTTCACGTTGATTAGGAATGGTTCGTCCCTGCTCACATCGTCAACGTGATAGATGAAGCCAAGTTCCTGGAGAATCTCCAGCGTGTGTGGCGTGCCACGGAGCCAGAACGCATTGAAACCCAACGGCCTTGTGCCCGTTGCACGCTCAATGCTTGCGATGCTCTGCCTGTATGATTCGCGCTCCTGCTCGGGCGTCATGGAATACTGCGCGGCCCACGTTTGTCCGTGGCCAGACGCTTCGTGCCCGCGCTGGACGATCTCTTTGGCCAGAGCGGGGTGAAGATCGACAGCAGCGCCTACCATGTGGGAGGTAACTTTGACCTTTCGGCGGTCGAACATGTCCAACAGTCGCGGAAGCCCCTCTTTGAATCCGTATTCGTACCACTTGACCGCCGGTAGATCGGGATACTTCGGGTCGATCGGCGGCATAGGAGATTCTGCTCCACTGGAGGGTTGAGCTCCGGCCTCCATCTGCATGGAGATTGAAATGACCATGCGTGCTCCGTCCGGCCAGAACGGGCCTTTAGAAGTGAGTCGAGAGGACGAGGTCGAAGAATTTTGCATCGCGAATCCTTTCGATTGAAGTGTCCCAGATACGGCACTAGCAGCGAGCGCGGCAGCGGCACTTTCTTTGATGAAGTCACGACGTTTCATTCAGTCTCTCGCTTAATCGCTGTGCTTTGGGCAGCGGGCACGCTCGAGTTCGCGTTCGGCTTGCAGCCAATCATCAAGCTCATTGCCGGGGAACCCGCCACGTTCAAGATAGATCTCATAGGCGCGGAGCCTGATTTGTTCGTTACTGCGTACCTGGTCTGCGGAAATATTTTCTGCGTCAGCCTGGATGGCGCTTGCGCAAAGCTCCAAAGTCCCACTTCTCTTACTTGTGGCCTGCAATGTCATATCCGGGTCCTTTCCTTTCTCCGTTGGATCGCTTCCGATATCAGCAGCGGCACTCCGAATATCCCTTTTCGCCGCACATCTCTTTCCCGTACATCTGAGTGAACTTGCGCTTCAATACATGGTGCAATTTCCTCCGGCCATAGAAGACGCGGGCCTTCACTGCTGAGACCGAGAGGCCCATGACGCGAGCTGCTTCTTTTGTAGACAACTCACGAAGTTCTCGCAGCTCGATTGCTGTTCGCATTCCTGGCGGCAACTTATCCATTGCCTCGGATAGAATTCGGTTCCGTTCGCCCTGTAGAAAGGCACTTTCAGGGCCAGCGCGTGAATCCGGCATTTCCAGCCCGAGCGCGGCTTCTTCATTTCCACTTAAATCGTTGATCGATACCTCACGGTGTCCGCGACTGCTGCGCAGCGACATAAGGGCTTGGTTGATGGCAATCCGCGTTAACCACGTGGAGAAGGAAGATTTCCCTTCGAACTTGTGCAAGCAGACGAAAGCCTTTTGGAAGCTCTGCTGGACGACATCTTCTGCGTCTTCCCGGATACGGGTGAATCGTAGTGCAACGGCTAGAGTCCTTCGCTGGCAACGCTTGATGAGAATTTCAAATGCCTGTGCATCCCCATTCTTGGCAGCAAGGACAAGCACCGCTTCTTCGTCCTGGTCCGCGATGCTCGGTCGCGCATCCGCGAATTGCCGTGACGCATGGCTCTGCATTTTCGTGTCCACTTTTTTTATCAGCGCTAATTGCGTCGCTGTCGCCATGGTGTCTCCTTTCCTGTCGTTATCAGGAATCAGTGATTTCTTATGCGGCGAGACAAACGATTGATGTGCCCCTTTTCTGCCGGTGTAATAAACCGCTATCTGCACGGTGCCCCTACGGTAAGAACTTGTAGCCGGCACCATGCATTGTCCGGATGTGCGCTGGTCGAGAAGGATCGTTTTCTAGTTTTTGGCGCAATCTGAGAATGTGGTTGTCTACGGTTCGGGTACAGGGGTAGTTCTCGTAGCCCCATACTTCATTGAGCAGTTCGTCTCGCGAAATAACACGGGGCGCGTTCTGGACCAAGTATTCCAACGTCCTAAACTCCTTGGTCGTGAGCAGAACCGGCTCACCCTGGCGGAGAGCTTCCATGGCGCAAAAATCAACGCGTACATTACCAAACGCCAAACTACGTCTCGCAGCGTTCCTTTCGATGCGCTGTAGTGTTTTCCCAAGAACGCCGATCAGTTTTGCCCGCTCCGAGGGCTCGCTTGAAGGTTTCGCCGTGGAAGTCTTGTGCGGCACAACTTGGCCTACGTTGGTGGACTGTGGAACAAGGACAAATACTGCAACGTAGCGCGCAAACCGGTGGATTTCACTCGCGCCGACACTTCTGACCGGACTCTGTGACGGATCGACGAAGTGTTCCGCCTTCGGCTCCGCATGGGTTCGAGCGTTTTGCGCAATCTTGCTCTTCATAACTCGCTCCTCTGCCGCAGTGGCGGCGCCAAGACCGGCTGCGGCTATAAAGCGGCGGCGTGAGAGGTTGGACAGGTTGACGTCGTTCATGGATTCTCCTCAGGCGGGTCGTCTGTCCAGTAACGTAGTAGTCGCCGACGATCCCTCCGCGACAAGTAAAATCTGTGCATCAAGTGTCGAGCCATCTGTATCTCAGTTCCTTGAGGAGGTAAATGCACTGGCGGTCATTTGGCAGTCAAAATGAGCTGTGGTTCAGAAAGTAATTGATTCTAAACGACTAAAGCAGGGGCTTCCGCGGTAACCTCAATCTCCTCTCTCTACCTTTTTGGAGAACGCGCAGCCCGGAAGTACACTTTAAGGCGTCCATGACACAGGATCTCGCAGGTCGCGTCCGACTCGGGGAGTTTCAACTTGACCTTAGTTCCGGCGAACTTTGCAAGCTCGGGGCGGTAAACGGTGACGGCAAGGTCCTTCTTCGGGAACAACCATTCCAGGTTCTGCGAATGCTGATCCAGCGGGGAGGCAAGATCGTAACCCGCGAGGAAATCAAGAGGAAGCTCTGGCCCAACGACACGATTGTGGATTTCGATCACAGCATCAATGTGGCCATCGGGATTCTCCGGCGAGCGTTAGGCGATTCTGCTGATAACCCTCAATACATCGAGACGCTGGCGCGGCGCGGCTATCGCTTGCTGGTCGCGCCCGAGTGGTTGCAAACAACCGCAGAAATGCCTCGGGGCCAGGCTGCCGGCACGAAGGCGTTGCCCGGACTGGGCGACCTTATCGGCAAGAAAGTCTCCCACTATCGCGTGCTCGAGGTCATCGGTGGTGGGGGGATGGGGATGGTGTACAAAGCCGAAGACCTCAAGTTAGGCCGTCGTGTGGCGCTTAAATTTCTGCCGGAAGAGCTGGCCAGCGATCCGGTTACTCTCCAGCGTTTTGAGCGCGAAGCGCAAACCGCATCTGCATTGAACCATCCCAACATCTGCACCATCCACGAAATTGCAGAGTACGAAGGCCAGCCGTTCATCGTCATGGAGTTGCTCGAAGGGTCGACGCTCCTGCATCACATATCACTTTCCGAGTCAAAGGCCATACCTCTGGTTCCACTCCTAGACATTGCGATTCAAATCTGCGATGGGTTGCAGGCCGCCCACGACAAAAGCTTCATTCACCGCGACATCAAGCCCGCGAACATTTTCCTGACGAAGCAAGGATCGGTGAAGATATTGGATTTTGGGTTGGCGAAGTTGGCCTCTACGGAAGATGTTGAGGAAATCGGCTCACCAGAGCGAGCAGACATACCCTCCGCGCTCTCACAGCGGCCTTTAAGAGAAACAAGCACAGAAACATTCAGAGGAATGCATAACAATCTGACGCGCACGGGAATGGCGATAGGGACGACCGGCTATATGTCTCCGGAGCAGGTCCGAAAAGAGAAACTCGATGCCCGCACGGACCTGTTTTCCTTTGGGCTGGTTCTGTACGAGATGGCGGCAGGACGGCGTGCCTTCACGGGCGAGACAGCGGCTGTGGTGCATGATGCAATCCTCAACCAGACGCCAGTCGCAGTGCAAGACCTGAACAATAGCGTTCCGCGCGGCCTGGACGCCGTCATCGCCAAAGCGCTGGACAAGGACTGCTCTAGGCGGTACCAGTCTGCGGCGGAGATGCGTGCGGATCTTGAGCAAGTCCAGAATGAGATTCATCCGGTTCGGCACATCCTGCAAAGGTGGCTCGCGGCTGCCGCGCTTCTCGTTTTCGTACCTGCAGCGGGCTGGATTTACCAGGAATATCGCAACAAGGTGCAGCTTTCCGCCGGTGACACGATCGTCCTTTCCGTTAGCAATGCGACCGGTGATCCAGTGTTCGGTGACGCCTTGAAGCTGGCATTGCGTGCCAGCCTGGAGCAGACACCCTATCTCAATGTTCTGGCAGAGAACAAGGTCCTCGGGACTTTAAGGGCGCTCAACCTTTCTGAGAGCACGGAGGTGACTCCCGAGATCGCACGTGAAGTTTGTCTGCGGACGAACAGCAAAATGGTGGTAGCGAGTTCGATTGCGGATGCGGGCAATGGCCTTCGCATCGAGCTGAAGGGGATTGACTGTCGGTGGGGTGTAACTGTGGCGCGAGTCCGGCAAGACACTGCTACCCGAAACGAGGTCGTGCACTTGCTGGGCGTTTCTTCGGCGGAACTGCGCGGCCAGCTGGGTGAACCGGGGGCCTCTGTTGCCAAATTCAATAAGCCGCTGGAGCAGGCGACGAGTCCGTCTCTCGAAGCCTTGCAGCTGTTGGCGGAGGGCTACAGGCACCATCTGGCAGGAGACGTACGTGCGGCCAGTCCTTATTACCAGCGCGCTACGGAGATGGATTCGAACTTCGCACTGGCGTATGCGGCTCTTGGGGTTGCTGATGAGGGCCGGGGGGAACGCGGGTTAGAAACCGCAGCTGAAACGAAAGCCTACGAGCTTCGCACTCGATTGACCGAACGGGCGCGCTTCCACGCAGAAGATTTGTATTACGATGTCGTAACCGGAGAACAGGAAAAAGCATGTGCTGTCCTCCAACAATGGGTGCAAACCTTTCCCGACGATTTCATAGCCCACCACAACTTGGCAGGGTGCCTGCTGAAGTTGGGCGAACCAGACCAGTCTCTCGCCGAAGCGCGAGAAGCGGCTCGCCTGCTTCCCAGTCCCTGGAGCTACAACATGCTGATCTACCACAACATTTTGACTGGGCGGCTGGATGAAGCGAAGGCCACATTCGATGAGGCGGCCGCACGCAAATTTGACGCGCCCCCAATGCACGTGACCCGTACACTGCTCGCCTTCCTGAAAAAGGACCAGACCGCGATGCAGGAACAGTGGAATTGGGCTGAGGGTGCAGTGGGTGCGCCAGCCGCCGAATCCTTATTGCTTTACGCAAGGCCAAGTGTAGCGACCTACTACGGGCGCTTCCGCGAAGCTCGCGGCTTGATGAAGCAAGGAATAGCTCTGGAAAAAAAGGCCGGCTTTTTGCGTCCGACCGGTCAGTACGACAGCATTCTTGCGCTGCGAGAGGCCGAAATCGGCAACCCGGCGCGAGCTCAACAAGCAGCAGTGAAGGCTCTCCAAAAGACTCAGGACCGCGATACGCAATTGGCCCTGGCCCTGGTCCTTGCTCGAACAGGGGACATTGAGGCAGCCCAGAAACTAGCCGATGCGCTCGGTCAGACTTTTCCATTGGACACCGTGGTCCAGAATCACTGCCTGCCGACGATTCGGGCAGCGATCAAACTGCATGAGAACGACCCAGCTGCGGCCGTCGAAATCTTGCGGCCCACGGTTAAGTACGACTTGGCGGATGCTGAGTCCTTCAACAGTCTCTATCCTGCTTACATTCGCGGGCTCGCGTATCTCCAGATCGGCAGGGGCGACCTGGCAGCGGCGGAGTTTCAGAAGCTGCTCGATCATCCGGGTGTCGTGGCAAGAGAGATTACTGGGGCGTTGTCCCATTTGCAGCTAGCCAGGGCGCAGAAAATGATGGGCGACTACCCCGCGGCGAGCAAATCGTATGAGGACTTTTTGGCTCTCTGGAAGGACGCCGACTCCGATATCCCCATCTACCAGCAAGCCAAAGCTGAGTACGCGAAGCTGCGCTCAAGCTTAAATCGCGCATTTTGAGCGAAGTGGAGCCGACGATTCTTAGCTCATTACTGTGGAACTGCGAGTAGAGCGATTTCGGCCCAGATGGATCGCCCCACTGGGGGATTCAGACAAAATTCAATTAGTTGCTTTCAAAATACCCAGGATGTCTGCGCTCTCAACTCCTCAGGACCAGCCATTCATGTCATCTCCGCACTTGGCATCGATTCTGGGCGGATGACGGGCAACTCTCGGAAGTAGTACCTGATTTGACATGCTAATCGGACATCAAGTACTAGACCGGACTTGATTGTCCGGTTGATTCCGCGTTAGGCGGTACCGTTCTGGTGAAACTTCCTCGAATCCGACTGTGGCCTCGCAGGACATTCGGGATTTCGGTCATACGGTTGACAGCAAATTAGGCCTGGTGCAGTCTTTTGCTGAAGGGACAATTCCCACCCTGCCCCGACGCTAGGTCGCCCGCCACCTTTCATCAGACAGGATGAAATGAACAGGAAAACCGCTTATCTCATTTCCGGCATGCTCTTCGCTCTTCTTCCAATTCCTGCATCTGCGCAGTGCAAAGACCAGCTCTGTTCGAGTGTGCAGAACATACTCGATGCTGCCGAGATCGACTTTCGAGGATACAAGTCGCATACATCCGCCCCTCCCGACGTCTCGACGGAAAATACAAGAGTCCCGTGCCAAATGACGACGTGGGCTAACAACGTGCCGATGTGTATCTGCTACGCACAAGTCCCCTTTGCAAACGGCGCGAGCTGGTACACGAGAACAATGGATGCGCTCAAGAGCCTCAACCCGTCTTGGCACTTCACCGTTAATTCTCCGGGTGTCGACCACTACGTCGACGCAGGTCTACCCGATTGTGAAATTACTCCTACGGAGGGACCTTATATCGGCCAATGCCCGCTCCATCTGCAAGTGGCGAAGCAGAGTGACGGATCCGCGAAGCTTTACCTGATGATGAACTCGCTTTCCTCTCCCTTCTTGATGCATCACATTTCGCCCTCTCCTTCCAAGCCGACTCCATCCGCCCCAGCCGCCGTGGGCGGGGGTTGCGATGAATTCTGCCAAAACCTGAAGAAAGCGTTTGAGGCTCGCACGAGTGTTTTTGCAGACATCCATACCGCCAGCGCGAATGCGGACACGTCGGCGGGCACGTTGAAACTTGGTGGGGCGAAGGATTGCATGGTCAACGCAGTTAAAGTCTCTCCTTCCATCGACTCAGGAACGCAGTTCGTTTGCTATTGGCAGGAGGCTTCCGCGTCCGCTGCAGAGGTCCGATTCCGCGATCTGGTCTCTCGCCTTCAGGTCCTTGTACCGTCGAATTGGTTGACTCGCCAGGAAAACGAATTGGATGAGCCGACCGGCGCAAACCTCACGGCATGGCATGCCGTCGAGCCAGGCAACAAACACGACGTTCGTGTCTATCTCTCCGGCGACTCCGTAGGCCTTCACATCACAGCATGGAAGTAGCAGCTCGAGATCGTACCAGTGTGCTGTCCGATAACGCGACTAGAACGGGACGTAGAGGCCTATTAGAGTAGAATCACCGATCATGCAAATTGCATTCCTTTTTATCTTCCTGGCCTCATTTTTTGGTTCTCCCGAGAAGTCATCGTGTACGGCCACAGGCGATCTCGAAATCGTTCGCTTTGAAAGTAAGGTTTTCCCAGCTCAACGCAACTTACGGATTCTTTTACCGGCGGGCTACCGACTCCCCGAGAATCGCAACCGACGTTATCCAGTCTTGTATCTCAACGACGGACAAAATCTATTTGACGTTTGTACATCGCAGTTTACTGGAGAAGAGTGGCGAGTCGATGAGATCGTGGACGATTTGATTGCTAGTGGCAAAATCAACCCGATTATCGTTGTGGGGATCGACAATGGCGGCAAACGTTTGCGGCCAAAAGAATATCTGCCTTACGTCGACGACACATTGAGGCCACCTGAGCCGAATCCACAGGGGAAACTGTATCCTCGCTTTCTGTTGGAGGAGGTCCTGCCCTTTGTGGAAACTCAATATCGTGTACTGCCCGGAGCAGACAACCGGGTGTTAGGAGGAGCTTCTTACGGTGCAGGAATCGCCCTTTTTACGGTCGTTGCACATCCGGGTTCGTTTGGGGGGCTTTTACTCGAGAGTCCAAGCATTTATGCTGGCGACTATCGCCTCCTCAAAGATGCTGAATCCCTTCGGGTTTGGCCGCATCGGATTTTTATCGGAACTGGGACCGTCAATGAGCCAGTTGATGATGTGAAGAGGCTAAAGAAGCTGCTTCAAAAGTCTGGACTTGGACCCAAGCGGCTTCAAGTCATTGTGCAACAAGGTGCGGGACATTCGGAGAAATGGTGGGCGGGACGATTTCCCAACGCACTTCGATTTCTCTTTGGCACAACCGACAATCTGCAAAGTGCGGGGTCGACGCTGTAGATTGGGCAGGTTGCACGGTACGATTCAGATGTCCTCGCTCTGAACCTCGTCTGAGCCGGCAGCCGTTACCATTAACTTGTCATTTAGGGCCTTCGGCCCGCGAAACTTCATGAAAGCCCTGCCCTGCAACGATGCGCCCGGTCGCAGGGCCAAGCCATTTGTTTTCAGGTCGACTGTGACCCACTTATTGGGGCTAATTCCAAAAAATAAACGTCTAAGATCTGCCTCTGATTGGGTTGACCTACTCGGCGGTTTGCATAGCTTCAAGGACTGGCTGCGATTTTGGAGCACGAACCTTCTCCATTTCGTGCGCTAGCCCGGTCATGTCGAACTCTGTTGTGACCCCCGGTGCGACTTCTAAGAGCATCGTCTTGTGCTTCATCATATCTTGGATAAAGAGCTGGTCACCGCCAACAGAATCACCTGTCGGGCCTCCCAGGACTGGACCGATGGCTGCATCTGTCTTGGCAGGGTATGACCATAAGACGCTGTACAGATTCTCCGTGGCGAATCCTAGTTCGTCCCACTCGATGCGTTTCTCCTCTCCGTCTTCAAATCTTACGCGGAGATACATTAACTTACCTTTCGCCGGCTGTTTAGAGACAGACTCCCAGCGCCCGTGCCTGACGAAAGACAAAAAGGAATGTCTACCCTTCTGGAGGACAACTAAATCAAATTTGCCGTCTAGCGAAGTCCCCTTCAACGCAACGGCATCGCCTAGGCGGTCTTTGACATTTTCAGAGTGCCAAGCTTGTTTATTCGCCTGCCCGACCGACGGTACGGGAAGTGCCGCCGCCGGCTCTACAACGGGAGATGTACTGGCTGGCACAGCCAATGCCTGCACCACGACGGGTGTGCTCTTCGAGACTTTCTGGGAATTTCCTGAGCAACCTAAAATGGTGAACAGTATGCCGGTGGACATCGATAAAAAGAACTTCTTCATTCTTGTCTCCTTACAAGGTGGTCGTCGGTGGTCGAAGGCTGATTGTTCTTAAGTCTGAGGTTCATTCTGCAAAGCATGAATAGCCCGCAGGTACAGGTGTGTTCATAGGCTAAACTGCTCTATCGTCTTACCGCTAACCGGACATGACCCAACTTGATTGCGGCGTGATACGCCGGCTAAGGACCAGGAATCCGATACTGCCCGCTCGTTCTATTGCCCTGCCCGAAACGTCCTGCTATATTCCCGGCATTCCAGCCCCAATTCCGTGGTTTTGCGATGTTCCAAGTTCGGGCCCGAGTCCTCGGGAGCAACCTCCAGCCGTTGCATCCGCGCGCGGGTTCGCGTTCCTAAGCACCATAAAGCGAGGCGACTCACCATGAATTCTAAACTTGTATACCCACTAGCGTTGGCCGTGATTCTTGTCTCGGCTCTGGTTTGGCCAGCCGTAGCCTTGCCGTCCCGAGGTGCTCAGCTGGTCGTGGATGACGACAAAGTGGAGTGTCCCAATGCAGGGTTCACTCATATCCAGGACGCGGTTGACGCCGCCTCCCCTGGCGATGAGATTCGCATTTGCAAAGGTATCTACGTCGAACAGGTTTCGATCCGCAAGCCTTTGAAAATCGATGCCGACAACGGTGCGATCCTTATCCCCTCCGCCATGCAGGCGAACACGGCCAGCCTCTTCGACGCTGCTCCGATCGCCACCGCGCTGTTGGTCGCGGACACAACCGGCGTTTCCATCTCCGGGCTGACCGTGGATGGCGTCAATAGCGGCATCTCTCAGTGCGCGCCCGACCTCATCGGCATTTCGTTCCAGAATGCTTCCGGAGAACTCGACCACACTGCTGTCCGTAATTTCAAGCTCGCCTCGTCACTCAATGGCTGCCAGAGCGGCACCGGCATCTTTGTACAAAGTGGCAATGGCGGCGTCTCGAAAGTCGAAATCGACCACTGCACTGTCCATGACTTTCAGAAGAATGGCATCACCGCCGACGAAATAGGCACCGTCACCATCATTCGTCGGAATGTTGTTACAGGCATCGGCGCAACCACCGGTGCGGCGCAGAATGGTGTTCAGATTGGCTTTGGCGCCGCGGGGTCGATTCTCGACAACGTCGTGACCAATAACGTCTGGGCGCCGTGTACCGCCGTCGCCACATGCACCGCCGTTGCCACCAACATTCTCGTCACGCAATCCGACGGTGTGGAGGTTTCCGGCAACACTGCCGGCATCAGCCAGGTCAACATCTTCGTTCTCGGCAACAATGCTGAGATCGAGCACAACGAAACCTTCGCCACTGTCGTTTTCGATGGCATTCGCTCGCAGGGCGATCAGTCCCGCGTCCGTCAGAACCACGTTTTCAACGGCCCCGAGTCCGGTATCTTTCTCTCTGGCAACAGCAACGTCGTTACAGACAACGTGATCACCGAGGCCGCAATCGGCGTGCTGAAAGAGACCGGCTCCTCCGGAAACATCATTGCGAGAAACCGGTTCTTCAATACGCCCGTGGCGGTTCAAGATCCTCAATTCATAGATGCAGCCAAACTCATTTCGCCCAAGCGGTGAATCTCTGCGCTTGCTTCGCGAGATGCCAATGCAGGAGCGCGATTCCTGGCAACTGTGTGCACGCACCACGATGACGATTTCATTTGCCAGTAAAGCGCGACTTCACAGAAGGGACTGCACTTGGCAGTTTGGTTAGAAACTACGCGGCGATCATGAGAAGACGGGGCACGCCTTTAAACGCAAATGCGAGCGGCAAGGCCACGATGTCGAACTACATTTGCATCTGCATCCAAGTAGCATCGTAAAATCTCGTCAATTGGAAACTGACTGAGGAAAACATCCACATTGCGGTGTAGAGGAAAATCTATAGGGGTCACAGAATCTTCGCGGCAAGCGAGGCCGAGCGCAGCCGATATTATCCATTCGGTTTGAAATCTTGACCTGCCCGAACCGCACGGGGTGCAAAACCAACGGCATCAAGCTTACGATTCCGCTTGGCCGAACTTGTATTTTCCGATCACAGCGCCGACGCCCACGTGATCGGTACTGTCATCTAAGACCTCTTCTACGCGCACCACTCTAGCCCTTCCACTGATGAAGGCATTGGTGGCTTCCCAGGGAGGCATAATCGAAAATCCGAATTTCATTCCTACGCTTAGATTCTGGCCGATCCTGAAGTAGAAGCCCTGAGGCGAAATATCACATGTCCTTCCCGAGATTGGCTCGAACTCCTGGAGCTCCGACTCGATCCTGATTTCGACGTGAAGGACTAACTTGTAACGACGACTTGCCCGACGTTCTACCACTTTGCTTAGCCGAATGTGTTGCGGCGGCTGTCACATCAGCTTCTCACATTTTCCCATTTTTTGGCCTACCCCCACCCCCGTGGGCGCCCCGGCCATACCCTCTCTGATTTGGCGGCGAGGCCCAAGAAACTTCGATCCTTGATACTTGAATCAGCGTGGGTGAAACAGCCATCCGTCGAGATTACAACGCCGCTCATTCAGTGGCGAGGACTGCGACGATCTGAGCCATGCCTGACCCATTCCTGTTCGCCTTAGCTTCTATCTGGGCATTACCCGCAATTGACGTATAATCCGGGCCACTATGGCCAAGTATCTGTTCTTGGCCGTCATCTGTCGTACCCTCAGCTGTACAACAGAGTGTCTGGTCAAGTACGTCGGGCCTTATTCGGGTGAGTCCAGGTTTCAGCATTTGGCGCCTGAATCGTTTGTGTATTGCTGCGCAGAGTGTAAGCAGACCTATCGCTACCAGCGTGAGGAGATATATCCTGTGCTACTGGATGAGGCTCCTCCGGTTGGATTTGAAAGCACTTTTTGACCTGTGGCTACGCGGAGGCCCTAACCGGACATCGATCCTAGTCCGGTAAGCGCCTAGAACTAGGTTGCCTCGGTGGCCACTATGACGAGAAAATGGATAAACCCCAGTCCCTTCAGAACACTCTAAGTTGATGGTCGGGGCGGGTCTTGACCTTCCCTGCGAATCCAGCCGTCAACCCAGCAAAGCGGACCCAGCTGCTGTAGTTACGCTCAGGGCAAGTTCCATTGCCAGCCCCAGCCGCAAAATGTTCTCTGGAAGAGAGCGCTTTCGTTTGCGGAGGCGTTCGACAAGAGGTGCGAGTGCGCAGGATGAAGCTCCAATGGGAAGCGAGTGGCGGGCAGGGTTTGGCCCTTGCTTTTGGCCTTGT
>Ga0210405_10002284_pt1 | contig 20082 bp, 18 predicted proteins | sample IncBWH11MmetaG_FD_155492 | JGI IMG/M metagenome (GOLD analysis project Ga0210405, IMG submission 155492) | Forest soil microbial communities from Barre Woods Harvard Forest LTER site, Petersham, Massachusetts, United States - Inc-BW-H-11-M | ecosystem: Environmental > Terrestrial > Soil >... | reverse complement strand
GGTGGTGTAAAGTCCTGCGAAGTGCGGTTCTGGGGTGACGAATCGCGCCAGAGAACCTCATGGACATCGATCGGTTCGGCGCGGCCTTTGAGTTTCATTGCGGAGAGCGGGCAGCAGGGAATCTCGCGGCCTAATTGAGCGTGCGTCGCGTTCGAAATTACGATCTGGCCGGGCCCTGCTTGCGACGTAAGGCGTGAGGCCACGTTCACGGTGTCGCCGATTGCCGTGTAATCCATGCGCCGTTCCGTGCCGAGGAACCCCACGACCGCCTCTCCCGTATGAATGCCGATTCCAATATTGAGTGGCGGCTTGCCCGAGGTTTTGTTTAGCTCGGCCAGACTCCTTTGCATGTTGACGGCGGCGCGGACGGCAGCCTCGGCGTCATTCTGGAGAGCGAAGGGCGCGCCAAAAAGGGCCATCAATCCATCCCCGAGGTATTTGTCGAGCGTGCCATCATGCTCGAAAATGACATTGGTCATGCGCGCGAAGAATTCGTTCAAGACTTCCACGGCTTCGCGGGGTTTCATTGTTTCGGCCATGGTGGTGAAGCCGCGCACGTCGGCGAAAAGGAGTGTAATCCTCTGACTTTCTCCCCCGAGGCGGATGTCAGCGGCTTCCGCGGTAATTTTTCTGGAAATAGCAGGCGATAGAAAACGTTCGAGCGCGCTGAGCTGCACGCCCTGGCGCTTCACTTCACTTTTCGCCATAACCTGGTCGATAACCAGCCCCGCTTGTGCCGCAATGACCGCGAAAACTTCCAGGTCCTCCTGCAGAAAAGTCCCGCGCTTGGAAAGATTGTCGACGTACAGTAATCCGAACAGACGATCGCGGCTAGCCAGCGGCGCGCACATCGCCGATTGCATGCCGGACATAGCCATGCTTTCGCTGCCCGAGAAGCGCGAATCTTGCTTTGCGTCCATCACCAGCAGCGGCCCCTTGCTTTCCATAACCTGCTGAATGATGGCGCGGGAGAGCGCCATTTGGGGCGTAGCAGCTCTGGGAGCTTGGCGATAACGCAGGATAGCGGGCAGAAATGTGTAACTTGCCGCAGGGTGCGGCGTGGCGCGAAGCGACTCTTCGGTGAGCAACATCGCGTAACCGCGCTCTGCGCCGTCAATCTGCAGGACAAGGTCGAGGACGCATTCCGTCACGTCTTCGACGGTGGTTTTGTCGCCCAAAGCTCTGCTGACCTGATATAGGAGAGTTAGTAGACGATTCTCGCGCTTCAAATATTCGATGCGGCCGTCCGTATCGACGCGCGAGTCAGCCCACTCCGAAGGCGGCTTGTTCTTCGAGTGCTCCAGAAGCTTGGCGACACTCTCCTGATCCAGGATTTGGGTCAAATGGGAGGCGAGTTCCGGCGAGGTTTTCGCCACGACAGTGCCACTCATCATGTTCTCGAAGCGGAGCTTGATGTCCCCGAGTCCGATAACGTCGCCGCTTTTAAGTTCCGCATGCTCGATACGGACGCCGTTGACCAGGACGCCGTTGGCGCTGTGTTGGTCCCTTACAACCCAAACGTCGCGATTGCCTTCAAGCAAAGCGTGGCTGCGGGAAATGCTTGAGTGCGGAAGCGTGATGTCGTTCGACGCGGCTCGCCCGATGTGAATCGTGGAGCCGTCTTTCAGCTCATAGAGACGCGGCTGGGCGCCGGGCCGTTCAATGATTAGGCGTGGCATGGTTCGAATGGAAGCGCTCTTGCTATGTTCAGGCTGTTTGCGGCCACGCGCAACGAAAGTGTGGCGGCCATTGTCCGATTCTGCAATCTGGCTCTGAACTGCAGGCTCAAATTGAAATGGGTGGGGCTACTTGGGCTACGATAGCTCGGTGTATAGCGAACTGGTCCTGGACCACTTCCGGAATCCGCGCAACGCCGGCAAGCTGGCGAATCCGAGCGCCGAAGTACAAGCGACGAATCCGGTCTGCGGGGATATTTTGGAGCTCGCCGTTCGTGTCGAGAGCGGCGCGATCGTCGAAGCGCGTTTCCTCTGCCGCGGCTGCACGACTTCCATCGCCTGCGCATCCTTACTGACAGAGCGCCTAACCGCCTCCACGGTCGCAGCAGCGCGCTTGATAAAGGCGGAAACGATCTCGGAAGCATTGGGTGGGCTACCGCCAGCAACCTTTCACGGAGCGCAACTCGCCGCAGACGCTCTCAAACTAGTGCTCGCCAAACTCTCCTGAGAGAAACGAGAAAAGCGCGAAAGTGCGCCAAATGACGCGCAATGGCCTTGGTCTATTCCTCGGGCGGTGCGCTGAAGATGGCCCAGCCAATGTAGAGAAGAAACAGAACTTGCGCCAACAGGAACGCAGACCAATACACGCTTGGGATCGGTTCGAGCGGGTCGGCAGGTGCGGAACCCCCGACGTACGAAACGACCAGAGCAATCGTAACAATCGAGACGAAAAAATGAGCATATCCAAGAAGGATCTCCAGCGGACGGCGAGCGACATTGCTCAAAACGAAATAAATCACTCCGCATACGCCGCAAAAAATCGCCACCACAAAATAGAAGTCGGAGAAGGAAAGCGGAAGATTGCCGATTCTTGTGCGGTGCTCGAACTGCCAGCTAGTGCGGGGGTACAAGTTGCTGTGGAAGTGCCGGCCCAGGCCTGTCTGGTCGTAAAAGTAGACTGCCGAGAAAAGAAAGAGGGGGCCAAGCAAGATCGACCAGTTGCGGCGGCTCCTTTGCTTATCGATGTCCACGCGACGCCTCGGCGTCTTCGGGGTTCATAGGGTCGCTAACAGATGGGGCGGAGTTCAGACACCTAAGGCTCGCTGCATCGTGTCAGGATCGTTCAAGTTAAGCACGCAGCCTTCTTCATTCGTCTGGACGGTCTGAACCTCGGCGGAATGCTCCCAGACGACCGAGCGTGCCCCTGTTTCGAGCGGCGCATCCATCAGTTCTTGATACAACGCCGAGGAAAAAATAACGGGATGCCCCCGCCGGCCTTCATAAACCGGCAAGACAATAGACTTAGCGGAGCTGTAGAAGGATTCCACCAACTCGCCGACAAGCGCCGCACTGATGAGCGGATGATCAATCAGAAGAAGAACGACGCCGTCGGTTTGTGGAGGGAGGCTGCGCAGGGCCGCCTGAATCGAACTCAACTGCCCCTTTTCCCATTCCGCATTGATCACAATTTCATCGGGAGCCAGGTTCACTTCCTTCGCGATAGGCTCGGCATCGGCTCCCAGCACGACACGACGCACGCCGATTCTCGGATGGCGGGCCACCTCCAGCAAGTGTTCGAGAAAAGGACGGCCCTGATAGGAGAGCAGCGCCTTTGGCGAGCCCATCCGGCGTGATGCGCCGCCCGAGAGGATGATGGCAGCGAGCATGCCACCTCTTTCAGTTTCAGCGTTCCGTTAGTGCAGGCCGTGGTTCGTAATTCAATTTTTTGTGCGCGGCAGATTCCGCGTTTCGGCGAATAGCAATTAATTCCGCCACAATGCTGATGGCAATTTCTTCTGGCGCGAGAGCGCCAATTTCCAGCCCCATGGGCGCGTAGACGCGCTGAAATTCCTCGGGGCGATAGCCGTCGTTCTCCAGCGCTTTATATACCGAAAGGACTTTTCGCTTGCTTCCAATCATACCGACGTAGCGTGCGACCGTGCGAACAGCCCAGCCGAGCACGCGCATATCCTCTTTGTGGCCACGCGTGACGATGATGAGATAGCTTGTCGCGTTCGGGTGAATCTTTTCGAAGGCATCTTCGTAGCTGGTGTAAATTTCGTGCGCCATGGGGAAGCGTTCGACGTTTGCGAAAGCGTCGCGGTCGTCTATAACGCCAATGCCAAATCCGGCGGCGCTAGCCGCTTTGGCCACCGCCATCGAAACGTGCCCGCCTCCAAATAGATAAAGGATAGGCTGTGGCAGGATGGGTTCCACAAAGACTTCCAACGTTCCGCCGCAAATGAGGCCGTTGTCGTAGCTCGCCTCATTATTCAAATTGAAAACCATTTTCCGCGGCGCTTCTTTGTGCATGACTTCCTTGGCAGCGGCCCAAACTTCCGCTTCCACGCAGCCCCCGCCGATGGTTCCCGCGATGGAGCCATCGTCGCGCACGAGCATGCGCGAGCTCTCATAGCTCGGAATCGAGCCGTTGGTGTGCACGATTGTCGCCAGCGCCCCGCGCTGGCCCGCCCGCCGCATCTTCACGATTTCTTCAAAGAGGTCCACGCTCTGCCTCAGCCCTCAGCCTAAGGCTGGCCACTCGTCGTGTCAATGCGCGTGCGGTCTAAGCGGACACTTTCTGGACACTCCGTCACCGGGGTGTTACCTTGCGATTCTCAGACCAAAACAGGGGGCCCAATGAAGGCCATTCGATTCCATCAACACGGCGGGCCGGAGGTATTGAAATACGAGGATGCGCCGGAGCCTGTAGTTCGCGCCAACGAAGTGCTCGTGCGCGTGAAGGCTTGTGCGTTGAATCGTCTCGATCTGTGGGTGCGCGCCGGATCTCCCAACGTGCCGATTCCGCTGCCTCACATTCCGGGGAGCGACGTGGCCGGCGAAGTTGCCCAAATCGGAGTCGAAGTCACGACGGTCAAAGTTGGCCAAAAGGTGGTGCTCGCTCCAGGCGTGACGTGCGGCAAATGCGCTGCGTGCATTTCAGGCCACGACAATCGTTGCCGACAGTTCACAAATCTGGGCTACATGATCGATGGCGGCTGCGCCGAGTTCGTGCGCTGCCCGGAAGTAAACTGCATGCCTTATCCCGAAAACCTTTCGTTTGAAGAGGCGGCGAGCATCCCGCTCGTTTTTCAAACGGCTTGGCACATGCTCATCTCGCGCGCTGAACTTCAGCCCACAGAAGACGTGCTGATTCTCGGAGCAGGAAGCGGCGTCGGCACCGCTGCGATACAAGTCGCCAAATTCTTCGGCGCGCGCGTCATCGCTACCGCTGGAACCGACGAGAAGCTGGCGAAAGCCCGCGAACTGGGCGCCGACCACGTCATCAATCACAAAACCCAAAAAATCCGCGACGAAGTGCGCCGGATCACGAACAAGCGCGGAGTGGATGTGGTCTTCGAACATGTGGGCACCGCGACGTGGGACGAAAGCGTGGCGAGCCTCGCTCTTGCTGGCCGCCTGGTGACTTGCGGCGCGACGACTGGTTATGACGCCAAGATCGATTTGCGTTTTCTGTTCAGCCGACAGCTTTCTCTGCTCGGATCCTACATGGGAGCGAAGTCAGAACTGCTGACGGTGATGAAGCTCGTCGCCGCAGGCCGCTTCAAGCCCATCGTCGATCGTGTTTTTCCGCTCGCGGAAGCCGCCGCTGCACACGCTTATCTCGAAGCAGGATCGCAGTTCGGCAAAGTAGTGCTCGCCGTGTAGCATATTGGCTTGCGAACTCTGCTATTCTCTCGGCTTGTCGCAGGCGAAAAAAAAAGGAAAACATTGAACATGGCAAGCTGGCAGGCTCATCTCTCGGTGTGGATCATCAAATGGCGGGTCAAGCGCAAGCTGCGTGGTGTGAGGGACTACCGCGTAGCGCGCAAGATTCTCAACCCTGATCCTTATAGAGTGCCCGCTGACGTGCACATTTCTCCTGCGCAAGTCGGCGGCGTTCCCGGAGAGTGGGTGGAGGGAACTGGCTCTGCAAACGGCGTTCTTTTGTATTTACACGGCGGCGGCTATTTCGGATGTTCGGCGCAATCGCACCGGCCGATTACGGTAGCGTTTGCGCGTCAGGGATTCCGTGTTCTTGCTCCTGACTATCGTCTCGCGCCAGAAAATCAATTTCCAGCTGCAGTTGACGACGCGGTAGCCGCTTATCGCGGTCTCCTCGCCGAAGGATATTCGCCAAAGCAAATTGTTGTCAGTGGAGATTCCGCCGGCGGCGGCCTCGCGCTCTCTCTCCTCCTTACGCTTCGCGATGAAGGGAATCCTCTTCCGGCGGGAGCCGCCCTTTTTTCGCCGTGGACCGATCTCGCCGCGACGGGCGACTCTATCCGCACGAATGCCGACCGCTGCGCCATGTTCCATGGGCCGGACATCGGCTCTAGCGCGCGCTATTATTTGGGTGAGATGGATCCTCGTAACCCGATCGCTTCTCCGCTCTATGCCGATCTCGCGGGCCTTCCTCCGCTTCTGATTCATGTCGGCGCGGATGAAGCTCTGCGGGACGATTCCACGCGTCTCGCGGAACGCGCGCGTGCAGCGGGCGTTCGCGTCGAGCTGAAAGTTTGGCCGGTTGTGCCGCACGCTTGGCAGCTCGCGCCGCATCGAATTCCAGAGGCCGGGCAATCGTTGCGCGAAAGCGCGGCGTTTCTGCGCCAGGTTGTAGCCTCAGAAACATCCAGCAAGGTAGCATGAGGGTTGATGACGGAGAATTTCAACCAAAGCCGGCAGGCGGAAGAAATCAACGTCGACGTACTCATCGTCGGCGGCGGCTTCTCCGGCCTTTGCATGGCCATCAAACTTCGCGAAGCTGGGATGAACTCTTTTCTCCTCATTGAAAAGAGCGACGACATTGGTGGAACGTGGTACGACAACCGCTACCCCGGTTGCGCGTGCGATATTCCTTCGCATTTGTATTCCTTTTCCTTCGAGCCGTCACCGGATTGGTCGCGCATGTATCCGGGGCAACGCGAGATTCACGACTACCTAAAACGTTGCGTCGAGCGTTACGAAATCGCTCCGCACATCCGTTTGAATACGCGCTTTCACGAAGCCATCTGGAATGAAGCAGACGGCGTGTGGCACGCCACTGCCGGTGACGGCATGCGGATTCGCGCGCGAGTATTCGTCTCCGGCATCGGAGGCTTGCACGTTCCGCAATATCCCAAACTGAAGGGAATCGAGCGATTTGCAGGGCCCTCGTTTCATTCCTCAACTTGGAATCACGATGTCGACCTGGATGGCAAAAACGTCGCCGTCGTTGGCACGGGAGCAAGCGCTATCCAGCTTGTTCCGCAGATCGCTCCTCGTGTTGGCAAGCTCTATCTTTTCCAGCGCACTCCCCCGTGGATCGTGCCGCGGATGGATTTTGCCATCGCGGAAAAATGGAAGCAGAGATTCCGGCGATTTCCGTTAATCATGCGAGCGTTTCGCCAATTGATTTTCTGGCGGCAGGAGTTTCGCGTTCTCGGCTTCCTGGGCAATCGTTTTGTACGAGGCAAGGCGACAGAAATCGCCACACATCATCTTGAAAAGCAAGTCAAGGATCCAAAACTGCGCGCGGCATTGAAACCCAATTACGAGCTAGGCTGCAAGCGCGTCCTCGTATCGGATGACTTCTATCCTTCATTGACGCGGCCGAACGTCGAGCTGGTCACGGACGGCATTGCCGAAGTGCGCGAGCACAGCATCGTAACGGAAGACGGCGTTGAGCACCCGATCGACGTCTTGATCTTTGGCACGGGCTTTCGCGCCACGGAACCGCTCATCGGCATTCGCCTCGTTGGCCGGGGCGGTGTGGAAATCCATGACGCCTGGCGCGAACGCATGAACGCTTATCTCGGAGTAACCGTAAGCGGCTTTCCCAACCTATTTTTGCTCCTCGGCCCCAACACTGGCCTAGGACACAATTCCGTAGTGCTGATGATTGAGGCGCAGGTCCGCTACGTGATGAGCTGTCTCGCACTCATGAAGCGCAGCAAGAAGCGCGTCCTCGAAGTCCGTCCGGAAACGCAGAAACAATTTGTCGCGGACATCTATCGCCGCCTGGAAGGCACCGTCTGGCAATCCGGCGGCTGTCATAGCTGGTATCAGGACCCGCGCACGGGCGAAAACACGACGCTCTGGCCCGGCTCGGTTGTTGCTTATACGCGGCGTACCCGCGCCGTTTCGCCTGCCGACTATGAATTGACATAATGGCTCCAGAACCAGTGGCTCATAGTACTGTTTTGCGTTCGCTTCGCAAGAGCGTGTCCTAGGTATGGCTGATTTGAGAACGAGACTATGGTTGGCGAGTCTTCTGGCTGGATGCTTCATCTCTTGCGTCCTCACAGCCTCAATGTGGGCAATGAAAATAGGATTTTGGTTTCCCCCGTTCTGGCCGGGGCTATTCTTTTCCTGGATCGTCATCATAGTTACCCACGGAGAACAATGGGCCGACCGCATAGGCCTCGTGCTTGTAACTCTTGGTAACGCTGTCTTCTATTCCTGGATTTCTCTCAAAGTGATCGGTGCTGATGTCGCAGACCGGGGCTGGTTCGGCCGACAGCTCCTTCGATAGTTACTGCAAGCTTCGTTGTGTTTGTGTCAACAGCCTGCGTGTGCGAAAATGAAATCAGACGAGGGCACCATGAGCACATCGCTCGGCAAGCACGTCACACTCACCAAGCCCGACGACTTCGGCAGCCTGCTCGAAGACGAAGGCATTATTTTCACCACGCTCGACAAGGCCGTGAACTGGGCCCGCAAAAGCTCCATCTGGCCCCTTGGTTTCGGCCTGGCTTGCTGCGCCATCGAAATGATGTCCATGGCCGCCGCACGTTTTGACGTCGCTCGTTTCGGCGCAGAAGTTTTCCGTCCCTCGCCACGCCAAGCCGACTTGATGATCGTCGCCGGCCGCCTCTCGCAAAAAATGGCTCCCGTCATCCGCCAGCTCTACGATCAAATGCCCGAGCCGAAGTGGGTCATCTCCATGGGCGCCTGCGCCACCTCCGGCGGCGTCTTCAACAACTACGCCATTGTGCAGGGCTGCAACCAGGTTATTCCCATCGATGTTTACGTCCCCGGCTGCCCGCCGCGGCCCGAAGCGGTCCTCTATGCCATCCTCCAACTTCAAAAGAAAATCGACAACGAAAAAGGCTCCTTCAAGCGCGCATTGAATCTGGATTAGTAGCACAGACTTCAGTCTGTGCGCTTTTGTGTCAATGCATGTCGAAGCTTATTCCGAAGTCATCCCGAATTGTTTTGACCCCACTCATCTGCTCAATTCTTCTGTTCTCCGGATGTTTTGTTTACCGAGACCCTCAGCCGCAACTTCATCCCGGCTGGAGCCTTGTCTGGAGCGACGAATTCTCCGCTCCGGACGGCTCCGCGCCCGATCCCGCCAAATGGACCTACGACCTCGGCGGCAAAGGCTGGGGCAACCACGAACTCGAGTCCTACACCAATCGCAAGGAAAACGTGCGAATCGAAAAAGGAAATCTCGTCATCACCGCGCAAAAAGAATCCTACACCGGCTCCGACGAGATAACCCGCGAGTACACCTCCGCCCGCCTCAAAACGCAAAGCCTGTTCGTCCAGACCTACGGCCGCTTCGAGGCCCGCATCAAAATCCCGGAAGGGCAGGGAATTTGGCCCGCGTTCTGGATGCTCGGAGAAGACATTCCCACCGTCGGCTGGCCCAAGTGCGGCGAAATCGACATCATGGAAAACATCGGCAAGGAGCCCGACAAAATCCACGGTTCTCTGCACGGCCCCAGCACCACAGCAAACACCAGCGACCTGACCTCGATCTTCGCTCTTCCAGCAGGCCAAAATTTCGCAGATGACTTTCACCTCTACGCCGTCGAATGGTCCCCCGACAACGTCCGCTTCTACGTCGACGCCAATCTCTACGCCACCTTCGGTCAGTCCGATTGGCCCGCCGGCGGCAAATGGGTTTTCGATCATCCTTTCTTCATCATTCTAAATCTCGCCGTCGGCGGTGATTGGCCCGGGCCACCTGACGCCTCCACAAAATTCCCTCAGAGCATGCTCGTCGACTACGTACGCGTTTATACTAGGCGCTAGTTTTGATCCCCAAGATAGGGAGATTGGCCACCATGTCGACGCCTTCTGATCCAGCACGCCACCTTCTTCGCCACACGGTAGCCACGGTCGCCTATCGCGGCGGGAAAGCTCTGCGCCGCACTCCGGAATCGTTTGCGACATTCACCCTCGGCGGCAGCCCTCGTACACCCGCAAATATCCTCGCGCACATGGGCGATCTTTTTGATTGGGCCTTTTCTATGGCGAGTGGCGAGCCAGCTTGGCGTGATTCTCAACCACTCGCGTGGGACGCCGAGGTCGCTCGATTCTTCGCCTCGCTAAAGAAGTTCGACGATTATCTTGCGTCGTCCGACCCGCTGCGCTCTTCCGCGGAGGGTCTGTTCCAAGGACCTATCGCAGACGCGCTAACGCACATTGGGCAACTGGCCATGCTCCGCCGCTTCGCCGGCTGCCCGATCAAAGGCGAAAATTATTTTAAAGCGGATATTGCCGCTGGCCGTGTCGGACCAGAGCAGTCCGCACCACGCCGTGAATTCGATTGATACCTGCAGAATGAACGACGGTCATAGTCGCCGAGAGAAACGGAAGCAACTCTCAGACCAAAAACCTCCTTTACTAGCCGCAACAAGCTTCGGGCTGCTACAATTAGGGTCCAGCCTAAGCCCCTGTGCGGCCCGGAATCCGTCGGCAGCACTGCTGTACAGTTCGGGACAATGCCCCTTTCGGAACTTTTGGTAAGTTAGCCTCCAAGGAGACATCTGACTCATGTCTAGAGCTCTGGCCGTTGTACTCACGTTTTGTTTCGCCAGCATCCCAATCCTCCGGGCTGCTCCTGCTCCCGCGAGCCCATTCCGTCAAGATCAGCCGCCGCCTCAGTCTCAGGATCAAGTTCCCCCGCAGGATCAGGGAGTTGCCTACGAAAACTTCTCGCCCGAGCAGCTCGACAATCTTGTTTCTCCCATCGCGCTCTATCCCGACCCCCTTTTGGCGCAGGTATTTGTCGCCGCCACGTTCCCCGATCAGGTCGAAGAAGCAGCGCGCTACGTTCGCGCCAACGGCCAAAATGGCGTAGACGACCAAGATTGGGATGTCAGTGTGAAAGCGGTCGCCCACTACCCGACGGTTGTCGGCATGATGGCCGACAAGATCGATTGGACCACGTCGCTCGGGCAAGCCTACGTCAACCAATCCACCGACGTCGCTTCCTCGGTGCAACGTCTCCGTCATTTGGCGCGCAATGCGGGGAATCTAAACTCGACGCCGCAACAAGAAGTTCTCGAGCAAGACAACTACATCGCCATTGATCCATACCAGCCACAATACATTTACGTGCCGGTCTATGATCCTGCCATTATTTACTATCGACGCCCCTACTACGGTCCCGCGATCACGTTTGGCGTCGCGTACCCGATCGGAGCGTGGTTAAACCTGGGTTTCCGCTGGGGTTACGGGGGAGGCTGGGGCGGCGTTTATTACACGGGTTGGAGGCGCGGCGGATGGGGCCCTGGATGTTGGAACTGCGGGTGGATCAATCGCAGCGTGGTCCACGTGAATGTCGTGAACAACGTCTACATCAACAACCGCTACACAAATATTACAGTGAATAGAACTGTCGTCAATCGCACGGTGAACGTCAACAACATCAATCACTACAATTACGTGCACAAAAATGTGAACTACAACAACGTGCAGGTAAACAACACGCGAATCCGCAACAATGGCCAGCCCGGTGGCAACAACAGGCAAGGGTACAACGGCCGGCCGGGAAACGTCCCGCCCGGAGATAACAATCGATCTGGAGTGAACAACAAGATCATCGACCGCAATATTGACACCAAAAATCCACAGATCGATCAGTACCGGGGCCGCGACAACAACGCGAATGCGCGCAACGACCGCCCGCCCAATTCGGTACCGCAAAACCGGCCCGCTCCCGGAGGCAACAATAATTCTGGAAACAGAAATAATCAGGGCAGTAATAACGCTCCCTCCAGTGCGGCGCCGCAAAACCGGCCCAGTCCCGGAGGCAACAATAACCCTGGGAACAGAAACAATCAGGGAAGTAACAGCCCCCCTCCCAGTAACAACAATTCGGGAGCCAAGAATGATATGCGTTTTCAGAAAAACGTACCGGGACAAACTCAACCGCGGCCTGCGCAACCTAACGTGAACTCCGCCCCCCACACCTTCAACAAGAATGAAGGCAATTTTGATCCGCGAGTGACCAGCCAACGCGGTCAAGCTAGCCGTCAGCAAACTGTGCAGCCAAAGCCTCCTTCACAGCCGAGACCGGCGGCACAGCCGCAGCCCGCTTCTCGCCCGGGGCCACAATCCAAACCGCAAGGCAAACCGCCGTCGGGTGGCGGGGAGAGAAAGAAGCCATGAAGAACACGCGTGAGAGAGCGATGAAACCTACGAACGGAGATGGAAAAATGAATACGGCCATCAGTAAGTTCGTGTTGTCCGCCAGCACGGCAATCGCTTTGTTGTTGGCTATGTGGCTTTTTGGCGGCATTCCCAAGGCGCACGCCCAGGCGCCAGGGCAATCGACCTTTTCTTCGGCGGACGACGCTTTACAGGCCCTTGTCTCTGCAGCCAAGGATAAGGATCGCGCTGCGCTGACCAAGGTCTTCGGACCGGAATATGAAAAAATGCTCACCGGCGATGAAGTCGAAGACAACAAGGATCTCGCCGAGTTCGCCTCCGCTGCGACGGAGTCTGCGGAGCTTCAAAAGGTGAATGATTCCAAATACACCGTGACGATGGGTCAAGATCATTGGCCGATGCCGATCCCGGTAGTTCAGAAGGACGGCAAGTGGTTCTTCGACACCAAAGAGGGTCTGGAAGAAGTGTTGAACCGCAAGATTGGCGATGATGAACTCTCAGCCATCGCCACTTGTCGCGCTTACGCCGTCGCCCAGTGGGAGTACTACACCGAAGGCGATTGGGATCACGATAGCGTTGCCGAATATGCGCAGAAGTTGTACAGCACTCCCGGGAAGCACGATGGGCTGTACTGGGAGACTGCCGAGGACGACAAGCCAAGCCCACTCGGTAGATTCGTGGCTGCGGCACGCTCCGAAGGGTACGGGCCTACTACGGAAACCGCGGATGCCGCAGGAAAAGGTGGCGCTGCGGAAAAAGAAGCAATTTCCGAAGAGCGCGCTCCCTATCACGGCTACTACCTGAAGATACTCACTCGCCAAGGAGCCGCCGCGCCGGGCGGCAGGTACGGCTACGTCATCAACGGCAACATGATCGCCGGCTATGCGCTCGTCGCGTATCCCGATAAATGGGGCAGCTCTGGCGTGATGACCTTCATCATCAATCAGCAGGGCAGGGTCTACGAGAAAAATCTCGGACCAAACACCGCAAAAATTGCGGCGGCCATGACCGAGTACAATCCTGATCCCAGCTGGAAACTTGTTAATACCGAGCCGTAGAAGGTCCGCCGCAGCTCACTCAACTTTTGCGAGGTCGAGTAAAGCGTCGGGAAATTTGGAGACGCTAGCCGTTCCACCCGACCAGTTCAGATGGCTTCCGACAACATTGTGGTCTTTGCGGACGTATCCCATCCCAATCGCGTAGGACAAAAAGGACGGTACAGCCGCCCGCGTAACAGAACCCGCTTCTTTTCCATCCGCGTTGAGCGTCTCGCCCGTCGCCGGAACGCCTGCGCCATCAAAAATAAGTTCGACCCTCCGCCGGTTGACCTGCCCGCGTGACCGCACGCGTTCGACAATTTCCTGCCCCGTATAGCAGCCTTTCGTGTAGCTAATGTGGCTGTCCTGCAAGCCCGCCTCATGAGGAATCTGCTTTTCTCCGAAGTCGTATCCAAACCAGGGCACACCTTGCGCAAGCCGCTGCGCGCTCACAGCCGCATAGCCCATCGGTCCGCCGCCATGTTTCTTCACACTTTCCAAAAGAACCCCCCACAGGTTCGACAGCTTCTCCCGTTCGACCAGGAATTCGCACCCTGCAACTCCGTCCGGAGAACGCTTCGTGATCCAGCAGGGTATCGACGCAACCGTGGTTTCCACGCGGCCAAGTTCCGCGAGCTCAGAAAGATCGATCCCAGCAATTGTTTGGGCGACCGCCGCTGCTCGCGGCCCTTCAATCCCCAAAGTTCCGAAACGCTGCGATTCATCCTTCAGCGTTACATCATCCATGATGATGTATTTTTCCACTACTTCGATGAGCCGTTCTCGAATCATCGCGTAAGAAACACAAAACAGACTTTCGGGCAGCGCGTACGTCTCGATTTCCGCGAGGATGTGGCCCTGCGGATTCAGCAGCAGCGACACACTGCCCTGCCCAGCCGACAGGGTCTTTATGTCGTTGGTCAGAATGGCGTTCAAATAACGCACGCGGTCCGGCCCTGTGAATGAAAGATAGGCGCGGTAATTCTTGTCGATCAGCGCAACGGTCTTGCGCGCAAACTCCTGCTCGGCTCGCGGATCCGTCCAATAGTCCGGCAACGCGCAGCCGAACCACGTTCCAATGGTCGCGCCGGCACTTTTGTGTTCTGCGGCAAGCGGCGTTTCGATCGCGGCGCCGGTCTCTTCCATCTCTATTCGTCCTCTTCTTCCATCAGCTTAACAAAGTGAAGGGCCATCCGGGACTGCCGCATTCCTGAATCGGCCGCGGTGGATGATATAATCTAAACTCATGAGCGACGCCGCACCCACCTTCGACGCTGTCTCGCAAGGACTCATCCACATCACCATTCCGGTCGGCATGCTCCAATGCAATTGCTCCATCATCGGAGACCCCGTCACTCGCGAAGCGCTGGTGATTGATCCAGGTGACGAAGTCACCCGCATTCTGGAGCTCCTCGGCAGGCACAAGCTGACAGTCAAAGCCATCGTCAGCACCCATGCTCACATCGATCATGTCGGCGGGCTAAGCAAGCTGCGGCAATACACCGGCGCTCCCATCTTAATGCATCGCGACGATCTGCCGCTTTATCAAGGGATGGAAGTGCAAGCCGCCTTCCTCGGCGTTGCCACCCCCGAAATCACGGACGTCGACCAGCTTTTGAAAGAAGGTGACGCGCTGAGCTGGGGCTCGTTCCAAGCCAACGTGATCCACACACCGGGCCACACCCCGGGAAGTGTGTGCCTCTACTTGCCAAAGGACGCTGGCGCAATCGCCGTACCTGTTCCGCGGCTTTTTGCGGGCGACACTCTCTTCGCTGGCAGCATTGGCCGCACCGATCTGTGGGGCGGTTCGATGGATCAAATCACGGACTCGATTCGCGGCAAGCTGATGCTGTTGCCAGACGAAACTATCGTCTATCCCGGGCACGGCCGTTTGACCAGCATCGGCCAGGAACGCGACACCAATCCGTTTCTGATCATCTCCTAAGTCCTTATCCCGTCGTCTCGTTCTTTATGCTGTAGCCCGCGAGCCGAGCGCCGCATCCAAAACAAAACCTATACGCAGAGCAAAAAAGGAGATTCCTATGCGATACCGGCTTTTGGGCAATAGTGGCCTTCGAGTTTCGGAAGCTGCGCTTGGCGCCATGACCTTCGGCGAAGACTGGGGTTGGGGCGCGGCCAAGGACGAGGCCCGGAAGGTCTATGACGCTTTCCGCGAGGCTGGAGGCAATTTCGTCGACACCGCCAACATTTACACGAACGGGACGAGCGAAACATTCCTTGGCGAGTTCATGAAGGACCACCGCCAAAGCGTGGTGCTGGCCACCAAGTACTCCAACGCCTTTCAGGGCACGGACCCGAACGCCGCCGGCAACCAACGAAAAAATATGGTGCAGGCTGTCGAAGCGAGCCTCAAGCGTCTGCAAACCGACTACATCGATCTCTACTGGGTGCACATCTGGGACCAGATCACGCCCGTCGAAGAGGTCATGCGAGGCCTGGATGATTTGGTTCGTCAAGGAAAGGTGCTCTACGTCGGCATCTCGGACGCTCCGGCTTGGTGGATCGCCCAAGCGAATACCCTCGCCCAACTGCGAGGCTGGTCGCCTTTCGTCGGGCTGCAGATCGAATACAGTCTGATCGAGCGAACCGTCGAGCGCGAGCTGCTTCCCATGGCCAACGCGCTGAATCTCGGCTTAACCGCGTGGTCGCCATTAGCCGGCGGCATTCTGACCGGCAAATATCATGGGCACGGCTCGTCCGAGCAGGGTCGCATGAGCAGTGATATGGCGAAAGATTTTCTGCCGGAGCCTCAGCGCGCTGATCGCGTCGTTGCTGCGGTAAAATCGGTGTCGGCGGAGACGGGCGCAACCATGGCGCAAGTCGCACTCGCTTGGCTTCGATACCGTCCAGTCCCAGTCATCCCTATTCTCGGCGCCCGAAAGCTTTCACAGTTGCACGACAATCTTGCAAGCTTCGACGTGGACCTTTCAGCCGACCAAATCAAGACGCTTGACGAGGCAAGCCACATTGAACTTGGCTTCCCATACGCTATGTACGCAAAAGGGATGGTTCGCGCCATTGCCTACGGCGGTTTACGCGACAAGATTTTGGCCTAGTCCTTCTTCTCCCGGCTGCGCGCCGATCCGTCGCCCTGCTGCTGGGCACGTTTCAATTCTTCCATGACGGCTTGCACAAGCTGCTTCGCGTGCTCCAGTTCCTGAGTGATGATCCGCAAATCCATCGCCGGAACAGCCGCATTTCGCTGGCTGGTGCAGTAAACACCGTGCTGTCCGACCAGCACTAACGCATTCGTCATCCGGTCCAGCGACACAGCGAGCCGGCCGCGCTCCCGTCCGTACATCTGCTCAAAATGCTCCAGCTCTTCCTTATGCTCTTCAAACGCATTCATAGGTTTTGCAGTCCTTGTTGGTTCGCGTGCTTTCGCCAGTGCGGCAGACGGTTGCACATCGGGCACATACAACACGCACCAAACTTTACCCCATGCGGTGCCCGGAACATAATTCGCTTGAGCCACCAAGAGACGATTTACCCACTCCCCGCAGTGCAATCCATGGGTTTGGCGGCGGCTAGTGCGGTCCTGGCGTACGAGCTTGGGAAACGATTCGGCTGGAGCAATCTGACAATGCGACGATCCGACCTGGTGCAGCACAAGGAAAAAGAGAAGGGCGCGGTGACGCGCACCTCGCAAATCGTCTTCGGTGAGCGCCAGCATCTGCTGCGCGTCCTCGACTCGCTCGAAGGCACCGATTTGCCGATCGCCCGGCTGCAGCAGGAGCGCCGCATCCTGGAAGACCTGATTCACGCGCGCACCCGCGAACTCAACCAAATCAACACGGCGTGGGACGAAAAGATCGGCCTCGTGCTGAGCGCCGATGCTAAACCGGAAATGCTCGAAAAGCTCGTCAAACAAGCCCCCGAGGAAGATTACTATTTGCTTCGGCTGATCAGCGAGCACCCGCGCGCCAACGCGAAGACCTTGAATAAACTGGCCAAGCATCCTTATGGCGCGATTCGCGAAAATGTCGCCCGCCATCCGAACGCCGATGCAGGCACTCTGACTTGGCTCAGCAAGGATCGCAGTCAGCCGCTCTGGTATCTCGTCGCGTTCAATCCCAACACGCCAACGCCGCTGCAGCGCCGCCTCCGCGATCGTCTGAAAAAGCTGGGCGAAAACCAACTTTCCAGATAAGCCAGCCCATAAGCTCGCTTGTTTTCGCAACTCTGCATACCCATAGTCTCGGCAACTCTTCCCAATCGAACAGTGTCCAATGGAGGGAATACGTGATCAGTCCTCGCGAGGTGATCATGGCGCAAAGGCTCCCGCGTTTCGTCAGTCATTTCCGTCTGGAATGGACTGCGAGCTTGCGCGTGCTCTGCTTGGCGCTTGCATTCGTTTTGCCGCAATCGTTGCTGGCCCAGACCGACGATAGTTATCAATCGCGTCGAACGCAGGCATTTGCTCTCTATGAAAGTAATAATTTTGTGGATGCCCTGCCGCTACTTCAGAAGCTCCACGGAGAGAAACCCAGCGATGTGGCAGTCCTGGAACGCCTCAGCTTTGCGACGCTCGCCCACTCCGCTACCCTCGCAAACGTATCTGAGCGTAAGGAAGAGCGCGCGCGGGCTAGAAAACTCGCCGACGAGGCAAAGGCGGCGGGGGACGATAGCAATCTCCTCAAGATAGTGTTGTCGGTTCCGGAGGATGGCGGCGAAATGGCCTTTGCCGGAACGGCTGAAGTCCAGGCAGCGATGCAGGAAGGCGAAGCCGCGTTTGTAAAAGGCGATCTGGACGCTGCTATTGCAGCCTATGCGCGGGCGCTTGCTCTCGATCCCCATCAATACGACGCGGCACTGTTTACAGGCGACGTTTATTTCAAGAAAAAAGATCACGAACAAGCGGATAAGTGGTTCGCACGCGCCGTCGAGATCGATCCCAACCGCGAGACCGCCTATCGTTATTGGGGCGATGACCTAGTCGCCCAGGGCCGAGCCAACGAGGCCAAGGAACAGTTCATCGGCGCTATTGTCGCGAATCCCTACGACCAGCGGTCCTGGATGGGGCTGAGCCAATGGGCAAAAGCACAAAAGATGATCCTCGCTAATCCGCACATCGTCCCGCCAAACCAGATCGAAGACAAAGGCAAAAATCAGACCACTATCACCATCGATCCTTCCACGATGCAGGCCAGCGCCAAGAAAGACGGCACCGATGCATGGTTCTCGTACACACTTTTCAGAGCCGTGTGGCACGGTGAAAAATTCCAGAAGGAGTTTCCCGCGGAAAAGGAATACCGCCACAGCCTGCCGGAAGAAGTGGATGGTTTTCAGGGAGTCGTGGACCGGGTGAAGGAAGAAATGAAAAAGAAAGAAATCCAGCAGCTTGATCCGGCTCTGGCCGCTCTCGTCAAAATTTCCGACGAAGGACTTCTCGAGTCCTACATCTTGATCAGCCGCGCCGATAAGGGAATCTCTCTGGATTATCCAGCCTACCGGGATGTTCACCGGGAGAAAATCCGCCAATTCATTACGGAATGGATCATCCACCCCGCGCAGTAGCAATGCGATCTATTCGAGATCGGGCGGAGTCACCTTGGCAATCCAGGAGTCGTAGTCGGAAGTGAAGCCCGCTTTTTGCTGCAGGGTATGAACTTGGCGCTCCACCTTCGCCATCTGGTCGTCTGAAAGCTGTGGGATCACTTCCAACTGCTTCCCAATCGCGTCCATGGCACTGGCGGTTTTCTGTTCCGCAGTGCCGGCTCCAGCACCAGCGTTTCCATCGTCGCTCTTCATGCAATCGATCACGCGCTTGGTCACTTTCTGGCTGTGCACCAGCGACACGCGGATGTTCCCCTGTCCGGTGACGACGTTTCCGACGCCGAATACGCGGTCCACGGCGGTGTACCGCGGCAGATCATTGCCAGAGAATGTGTAGTATTCACCATTCATGTTGATCCCAGAAAGTTTCTCCGGCACCGAGCCGATCGAAGAAATGACCAGCGGCGCGCGGAGCTCCTGTTCCGAACCAGGGATCGGGTCAGCCTTGCGGCCTTCGATTTTCGTTTCAACGACCTTCAGCCCCGCGAGCTGTCCATTTTCCACGATGATCCCGGTCGTCAACCTGCGATCCTGGAAGCGAAACAGGAATTTGTCGCGCGCCAGGCGCAACATTTTCTGCCGAACCATTTCCGTTTTGGCGATCTGCTCGGGCGTCGCATTGTCGGGTGGTTGGGCCAGAGGCATGTCCTGTTCGCGGCGGCGATAAATCAAGAGGCAGCCCTTTACGCCCAACTCTTCTGGCTTGATGCCGTGCGCTTTGCATACCTCCGGAATACTTTTTTCCAACTCATGCATGCTGGTCTGTATGCCGCGAGCCCTTAACGCACGTTCGTAGTTTTCAAGCTGGAGCACCTTGACCACGTCAAGTGACGCCAGCCCGCCGCCCACCACTACGGCTTCGTCGGGCGTTTCATAGCGCGGTCCTTTGTAGTCCTTTTCGTTCTTGTGGTTGTACCAGTAGATAAAAGGATTTTGGTAAACGAGGCCTTTGTCGACGTACTGCTCTGCTTCCGGCACGCCCAGTTCCCGGTCGCGCCACGCGCCATTGGCGAGAATCACCGCCGAAAAGCCCCACTCGAAAAGCTGGGGAAGACTAAAATCCCTGCCCAACTTGATAGAGGGGATGAAATACACATTCTGCTTCTTCATGCGTGCGTCGATGCGCGCGTATTCCTGTTTGCGCTGCTCGACGTGCCAACGCGGCAGACCGTCTTCGATCTTGCCGTACGGCCGCGTGTTCTGCTCGAACACGGCGACTCGAATTCCGTGATCCGCCAGAATCTCCGTCGCCACCGAGCCTGAAATCGCACCGCCAATGACCGCCACGAAATGACGCCCCGGATTCGTCATCTATCTGCCACCCCCCGCGCATTCGAGCGGGATTGTACAACGCAAATCGTGCAAAGTCTCCTCAACCAACGAGCGTTTCTATGACTGTTTGCAAA
>Ga0210405_10002283_pt1 | contig 20083 bp, 18 predicted proteins | sample IncBWH11MmetaG_FD_155492 | JGI IMG/M metagenome (GOLD analysis project Ga0210405, IMG submission 155492) | Forest soil microbial communities from Barre Woods Harvard Forest LTER site, Petersham, Massachusetts, United States - Inc-BW-H-11-M | ecosystem: Environmental > Terrestrial > Soil >... | reverse complement strand
GCCGCCGATCTACGGGCCACCTTCAGCATCAAGGGAGTCACCGCCCCTGTGCCGCTGCCGGTGCGGATCATCCTGCTCGACGACGGTTCGGTCCGGGTATCGGCGAAAACCGAGGTCGACCGGGCCCAATTCGGCCTGGGCTGGAACCGGCTCGGCATGATCGGCAAGATGGCGACAGTTTCGGCCGACGCGTGCTTCGTGCGGGCGCCGCGGTAAACGCGGAGAGCCTGCAAGCGGCCTGCATCGTCGCCGGGCAGTACCATCTGGACCGTGCCTGACACCAGCCCACTGCGCATCCTCGTGTACAGCGACAACGCCCAGACCCGCCAGGACGTCATGCTGGCGTTGGGCAAACGGGTGCACCCGGAGCTACCCGAGCTGAGCTACGTCGAAGTGGCCACCGGACCGGTCGTCATCCAACGGGTGGACGCCGGAGACATCGATCTGGCCATTCTCGACGGCGAGGCGACCCCGGAAGGCGGCATGGGCATCGCCAAGCAGCTGAAAGACGAAATTGAGCAGGGACCGCCGATCGTGGTGCTTACCGGGCGGCGCGACGATGCCTGGCTGGCCAGCTGGTCACGCGCCGAGGCATCGATCTCGCAGCCGATCGACCCGATTCGGCTCAGCCGAACCGTGCTCGAGTTGCTGCGCCCTCCGGTCCGCTAGCTGAACAACCGGGACCAGAGCCCAAGCGGACACCGACCGCCGAGCGCGTTGAAAACCCCCCGACCCCGATCCCTCCGGGCCTCGTCAATAAGCGAAATGGCTTTGCGCCCTTGGCAACTCGTGAATTACGAATAGCCACCTGGCCGTTGTATGCTTCGACCGGGCGACCACCCACCCGGCTGTGGTTGAGGTCACATCTAGACTGCTGAGCGCGGGACCACACAAGATCGCTAGGCTGTGGTTGCGCTCACAGTCAGCCCATAGACCACAGTGAGGGAGCGTCTTCGCGGCATGAATCTGTACCTACCCATCCTGGTGCTTGGGGGGATCGCCGCTGCGTTCGCCATCGGCTCGGTCGCGATCGCTCAGATCACCGGCCCTTCGCGCTACAACAAGGCGAAGCTGGAGGCATACGAATGCGGGATCGAACCCAGCGACCAGCCGGCCAACGCGCCGCACGCAAGCAGCGGGCAGCGGTTCCCGGTGAAGTACTACCTGACAGCGATGTTGTTCATCGTCTTCGACATCGAAATCGTGTTCCTGTACCCGTGGGCGGTCAGCTACGACAAGCTGGGGCTGTTCGCGCTCATCGAGATGGTGGTGTTCGTGCTCACGGTCTTCGTGGCCTATGCCTACGTATGGCGCCGCGGCGGCCTGACCTGGGATTGAGGTAAGACGTGGGCATCGAGGAGAAAGTGCCGAGCGGTTTCTTGCTGACGACCGTCGAACAACTGGCGGGCTACTTCCGCAAGAACTCGTTGTGGCCGGCGACATTCGGACTGGCCTGCTGTGCGATCGAGATGATGGCCACTGCCGGTCCGCGGTTCGACATCGCACGCTTTGGCATGGAGAGGTTTTCGGCGACACCCCGGCAGGCCGATCTGATGATCGTGGCCGGCCGTGTCAGCCAGAAGATGGCACCGGTGCTGCGTCAGATCTACGACCAGATGGCCGAACCCAAATGGGTGCTGGCCATGGGCGTGTGCGCGTCTTCGGGCGGGATGTTCAACAACTACGCGATCGTCCAGGGTGTGGACCACGTCGTGCCGGTGGACATCTACCTACCCGGCTGCCCGCCGCGTCCGGAGATGCTGTTGTACGCAATCCTCAAGCTGCACGCCAAGATTCAGGAGATGCCATTGGGCGTCAACCGCGAACTGGCCATCGCCGAAGCCGAACAGGCGGCGCTGGCCGCCAGGCCGACGATCGAGATGCGCGGACTGCTGCGATGAGTTCGCCGGAGCACGACCCGAAGCGGGCAGCCAGCGAGGTGGGCGGATCTCCTGTTCCCACCGACCAAACCGACCGAGAGGTGATCGACGTTCGCCGAGGCATGTTCGGCGTCCGCGGCACCGGTGACACGTCGGGATACGGACGGCTGGTACGCCAGGTCACGATCGACGACAGCAGTCCCCGGCCCTACGGCGGATACTTCGACGAGGTTGTCGATCGGCTGGCCGCGGCACTGAAGGAGGCCGAAAGTGTCGAATTCGACGCCGCCGTAGAGAAAGTCGTGGTCGACCGGGACGAACTGACTGTGCACGTGCGCCGTGAGCTACTGCCACAGGTGGCCGGCCGACTCCGCGACGACCCGCAGCTGCGCTTCGAACTGTGCCTGGGCGTCAACGGTGTGCACTACCCACACGAAACCGGACACGAACTGCATGCCGTGTACCCGCTGAAATCGATCACCCACGGGCGTCGTATTCGGCTGGAAGTGTCTGCGCCGGACAATGATCCGCACATCCCGTCGCTGTTCGCGATCTACCCCACCAACGACTGGCACGAGCGCGAAACCTATGACTTCTTCGGCATCATCTTCGACGGCCACCCGTCGTTGACCCGCATCCAGATGCCCGACGACTGGCAAGGACACCCGCAACGCAAGGACTATCCACTCGGCGGCGTCCCGGTGGAGTACAAGGGTGCGAAGATTCCCCCGCCCGACGAGCGGAGGGCCTACAACTGATGAGCGAGACCACCGCCCCCAACGGCGAGGGCACCGGCGGAGAAACCCTGGTGGCTGTCGTGGGCCAGGACTGGGAACAGATCGTCGAGGCGGCACGCAAGGGCGAACCCGGTGAACGCATCGTCGTCAACATGGGACCTCAGCACCCGTCCACTCACGGCGTGCTGCGGCTGATCCTGGAGATCGAAGGCGAGACGGTCATCGATGCCCGGTGCGGAATCGGCTACCTGCACACCGGGATCGAGAAGAACCTGGAGTACCGGTACTGGACCCAGGGCGTGACGTTCGTGACCCGAATGGATTACTTGGCACCGTTTTTCAACGAAACCGTCTACTGCCTGGGTGTGGAGAAGCTGCTCGGGATCACCGACGAGATTCCTGAGCGTGTCAACGTCATCCGGGTGATGATGATGGAATTCAACCGGATCTCTTCGCATCTGGTCGCACTGGCGACCGGCGGCATGGAGCTGGGTGCGATGACGGCAATGTTCCTCGGGTTCCGGGAACGCGAGCTGATCCTGAACCTGTTCGAGTCGATCACCGGCTTGCGGATGAACCACGGCTATATCCGGCCCGGTGGACTGGCCCAGGATCTGCCGCCCGACGCGCTGCGCGAGATACCGGAACTCGTCAAACTACTGGGCCATCGGCTCAACGACATGGAAAACCTGCTCAACGAGAACTACATCTGGAAAGCCCGTACCCAGGGTGTCGGGTATCTCGACCTGACCGGGTGTATGGCGTTGGGCATCACCGGGCCGTGTCTGCGCGCGACCGGGTTGCCCTACGACCTGCGCCGTAGCGACCCCTACTGTGGCTACGAGAACTACGAGTTCGACGTGATCACCGACGACACGTGTGATGCGTACGGCCGCTACATGATTCGCGTCAAGGAGATGCGGGAGTCGCTGAAGATCGTCGAGCAGTGCCTGGATAAGTTGCGTCCCGGCCCGATCATGGTGGAGGACCGCAAGATCGCCTGGCCGGCCGACCTAAAAGTCGGCCCGGACGGTCTGGGCAACTCGCCGGAACACATCGCCAAGATCATGGGCACCTCGATGGAGGCGCTGATCCATCACTTCAAACTGGTTACCGAAGGCATCCGCGTCCCGGCCGGCCAGGTGTACGTCGCAGTCGAGTCGCCTCGCGGCGAGCTGGGCGTACACATGGTCAGCGACGGCGGCACCCGCCCGTACCGCGTGCACTACCGGGATCCGTCGTTCACCAACCTGCAGGCCGTCGCCGCGATGTGCGAGGGCGGCATGGTCGCCGACGTGATCGCCGCGGTCGCCAGCATCGATCCCGTCATGGGCGGGGTGGACCGGTGACGGGGGCGCAGACTCCCGGCGCCGGAGCCAACGGCGAGCGGGTGTTCATCCGCCTTGGCCCGCCGCCCGAAGAGCCGGGCCAATTCGTCGTCGAAGGCGCACCGGAGTCCTATCCACCCGAGGTACAGGCCCGGTTGGAAGTCGACGCCAAGGAGATCATCGGCCGCTACCCCAGCCCGCGGTCGGCGCTGCTGCCGCTGCTGCACCTGGTGCAGTCCGAGGACGGTTACGTGACCCCGGCCGGTTTTGAATTCTGCGGCGAGCAGCTCGGGTTGACCGGTGCCGAAGTCGCTGCGGTGGCGAGCTTCTACACCATGTACCGCCGCGGACCCACCGGCGAATACCTGGTCGGTGTGTGCACGAACACGCTGTGCGCCGTGATGGGCGGCGATGCCGTCTTCGACTCGCTCAAAGAACACCTCGGCATCGGCAACGACGAGACCACCGCCGACGGCGCGGTGACTCTGCAACACATCGAGTGCAATGCGGCGTGCGACTACGCCCCGGTGCTGATGGTCAACTGGGAGTTCTTCGACAACCAGACCCCGGAGTCGGCACGCAAGCTGGTCGACGGGCTGCGAGCCGGACAACCCCCGGCGCCGACTCGCGGCGCTCCGCTGTGCAAGTTCAAGGAGACCGAGCGGATCCTGGCCGGTTTCCCCGACCCGCGTCCCGACGAAGGCCAAGGCGGCGCGGGTGCGGCCACGTTGGCCGGGCTTCGTGTTGCCAAGGAACACGACATGACGGCGCCACCGGCCAACAACGCAGCGGAAGGTCAGTAATGGGGCCGCAAACACCGTTGGCTCCCGTGCTGAGCCGTTACTGGGACGACCCAGAGTCGTGGACGATGGCGACCTATCGCCGCAACGACGGCTACCAGGCTCTGCAGAAAGCCCTGGAGATGGGGCCGGATCAGGTGATGCAGGCGGTCAAGGACTCCGGCCTGCGCGGCCGCGGCGGGGCGGGTTTCTCGACCGGGACGAAGTGGTCGTTCATCCCGCAGGGCGACAGCGGTCGGGCGGCCAAGCCGCACTACCTGGTGGTCAACGCCGACGAGTCGGAACCCGGTACCTGCAAAGACATTCCGCTGATGCTGGCCACCCCGCACGTGCTCGTCGAGGGCGTCATCATCGCGTCGTACGCGATCCGCGCCAGCCACGCTTTCATCTACGTCCGCGGTGAAGTCTTGCCGGTGCTGCGGCGCCTGCAGAACGCGGTCGCCGAGGCCTACGCCGCCGGTTACCTCGGCCGCGACATCGCCGGGTCCGGCTACGACCTGGAGCTGGTGGTGCACGCCGGCGCCGGCGCCTACATCTGCGGCGAGGAGACAGCGTTGCTCGACTCGCTGGAAGGCCGCCGCGGCCAGCCCCGGCTACGTCCGCCGTTCCCTGCGGTGGCCGGACTCTACGGCTGTCCGACGGTGATCAACAATGTCGAGACCATCGCCAGCGTTCCGCCGATCATCCTCAACGGCGTCGACTGGTTCCGGTCGATGGGCACCGAGAAATCGCCCGGTTTCACGCTGTATTCGCTGTCCGGGCACGTGACGCGACCGGGCCAGTACGAAGCGCCGCTGGGCATCACGTTGCGGGAATTGCTCGACTACGCCGGCGGGGTGCGGGCCGGACACCGGCTGAAATTCTGGACACCGGGCGGGTCGTCGACTCCGCTGCTCACCGACGAGCACCTCGACGTACCGCTGGACTACGAAGGCGTGGGCGCGGCCGGTTCGATGCTGGGCACCAAGGCGTTGGAGATTTTCGACGAGACGACCTGCGTGGTGCGCGCGGTGGGCCGGTGGATCGACTTCTACAAGCACGAGTCGTGCGGCAAGTGCACGCCGTGCCGCGAGGGCACCTTCTGGCTGAGCCAGATCTATCATCGGCTGGAGTCCGGTCACGGCACACCCGAGGATCTGGACAAGCTGCTGGACATCTCCGACGCGATTCTCGGTAAGTCGTTCTGCGCCTTGGGCGATGGCGCGGCGAGCCCGGTCGCCTCGTCGATCCAATACTTCCGCGACGAATACGTCGCGCATATCGAGGGCGGCGGCTGTCCGTTCGACCCCAAGCTGTCCATGCTCGCGCTGAATGGAGACGGCGCATGATTCCGGCCAGCGACGATGCAGAGCGAAGCGATGAGGAGAAGCGGCGCCAATGACTCAGACCGCGGACACCGGGGAGAAGGTTTCCCAGCCGGAACTGGTGACGTTGACCATCGACGGCACCGAAATCAGCGTTCCCAAAGGCACTTTGGTGATCCGCGCCGCTGAGTTGATCGGCGTTGAGATCCCCCGGTTCTGCGACCACCCACTGTTGGATCCGGTCGGCGCCTGCCGCCAATGCCTGGTCGAGATCGAGGGCCAGCGCAAACCGATGGCGTCGTGCACCATCCCGGTGACCGACGACATGGTGGTACGCACCCAGTTCAGCTCCGAAGCTGCCGATAAGGCCCAGCACGGAGTGATGGAGCTGCTGCTGATCAACCACCCGCTGGACTGCCCGATGTGCGACAAGGGCGGTGAGTGCCCGCTGCAGAACCAGGCGATGTCCAACGGTCGCCCCGATTCCCGGTTCAACGACGTCAAACGCACGTTCACCAAGCCGATCAACATCTCCTCGCAGGTATTGCTGGATCGCGAGCGCTGCATCCTGTGCGCGCGATGCACCCGGTTCTCCGACCAGATCGCCGGCGACCCGTTCATCGAGATGCTCGAGCGTGGCGCGCTGCAACAGGTCGGCATCTACGCCAACGAGCCGTTCGAGTCGTACTTCTCCGGCAACACCGTGCAGATCTGCCCAGTGGGCGCACTGACTGGCGCCGCCTACCGGTTCCGGGCCCGCCCGTTCGACCTGGTTTCCAGCCCCAGTGTGTGTGAGCACTGCGCGTCGGGGTGCGCGCAGCGCACCGACCACCGCCGCGGCAGCGTGCTGCGGCGGCTGGCCGGCGACGAGCCCGAGGTCAACGAGGAGTGGAACTGCGACAAAGGGCGGTGGGCGTTCACCTACGCCACCCGGCCTGACCGGATCACCACTCCCCTGGTGCGCGACACCGACGGCGCGCTGGTGCCGGCCTCGTGGCCGCACGCGGTGGCCGCCGCGGTCGACGGGCTGACTTCGGCGGCCGGCGGTACGGGCGTGCTGCTCGGCGGCCGGCTGACCATTGAGGACGCCTACGCCTACTCCAAGTTCGCCCGAATCGCGTTGAACACCAACGACATCGACTTTCGAGCCCGTCCGCACTCCAGCGAAGAAGCGCAATTCCTGGCGGCCCGGGTGGCGGGCAGGCCGATCACGATCAGCTACTCCGATCTGGAGTCGGCGCCGGTGGTGCTGCTCGCCGGGTTCGAGCCCGAAGAAGAGTCGCCGATCGTGTACTTGCGGTTGCGCAAGGCCGCCCGCAAACGCGGACTGCCGGTGCACGCCATCGCTCCGTTCGCCAGCAACGGGTTGAAGAAGTTGTCCGGCAAGCTCATTCAGACCGTGCCCGGCGCGGAGGCCACAGCGTTGGACGGGCTGGCCGCCGGCGCGCTCGGTGACCTGCTGTCTAAGCCCGGCGCGATCATCATCGTTGGCGAACGGCTGGCCGGCGTGCCCGGCGGATTGTCCGCGGCGGCCCGGCTCTCCGACACCACCGGAGCGAAACTGGCATGGGTACCTCGCCGCGCTGGAGAACGCGGAGCGCTGGAAGCCGGCGCGCTGCCGGGGCTGCTGCCCGGCGGGCGCCCGCTCAGCGACGAGACCGCCCGCTCGCAGGTTGCCGAGGCCTGGCATGTCTCCGAGTTGCCTGCTGCCAACGGACGTGACGCCGACGGGATCCTGGCCGCGGCCACCGACGGCACACTGGGCGCCCTGCTGGTCGGCGGCGTCGAACCCGACGACTTCGCCGACCCCGATGCGGTGCTGGCCGCCCTGGACGCCGCAGGCTTCGTGGTGAGCCTGGAGCTGCGGCGCAGCGCGGTGACCGAACGAGCCGACGTGGTTTTCCCGATCGCGCCGGCGGCGGAGAAGTCGGGCACCTACGTCAACTGGGAGGGCCGACACCGCGGCTTCTCGGCCGCGCTGCCCGCCGCCGCCACACCGGACCTGCGGGTGCTCGACACCCTGGCCGATGAACTGGGCATCGACCTGGGGCTGCCCACAGTGGAAGCCGCGCACGCCGAGCTGAGCGCGCTGGGGGCCTGGGACGGCGCGCACGGCGCCGCCCCGACCGTCGCCGCTGCCGGGGCACCGAAACCCGGTGCCGGCGAAGCCGTGCTGGCCGGGTGGCGGATGCTGCTCGACGCCGGGCGGCTGCAGGACGGCGAGCCGCACCTGGCCGGCACCGCGCGCACGCCGGTGGTCCGGCTGTCGGCCGGCACAGCGGATGCAGTCGGCGCCGATGACGGCGACCAGGTCACCGTCAGCTCTGCGCGCGGTGACATCACGCTGCCGTTGACCATCACCGAGATGCCCGACGACGTGGTGTGGCTGCCGCTGAACTCACCGGGGTCGGCGGTGCACCGGACGTTGGGCGTGACGGCGGGTGCGGTAGTGCGGATCCGCGCCGGCGACGATGCAGTGGGGGCACCCCCAGCCGCGCAGCGGCGAGCGGGACGAAGCGATGCAGAGGAGCGGCGCACATGATCGCAGTGAAGGAGCGCCGCTCATGACCGGCTTCGGGCACGACACCTGGTGGCTGATCGCCGCCAAAGCAATCGCCGTGTTCGTGTTCCTGCTGCTGACGGTGCTGGTGGCGATCCTTGCCGAGCGCAAGATCCTGGGCCGGATGCAGATGCGGTGGGGGCCCAACCGGGTGGGCCCGCGGGGCTATCTGCAGAGCCTGGCCGACGGCATCAAGCTGGCGCTCAAGGAACCCATCACCCCGTTCGGCGTCGAAAAGCCGATCTTCTTGATGGCACCGGTCATCTCCACGATCCCCGCGATCACGGCCTTCGCGTTCATCCCGTTCGGGCCGCAGGTCTCAGTGTTCGGACACTGGACCGCGCTGCAGGTGACCGACCTGCCAGTCGCGGTGCTGTTCATACTGGCTCTCTCGTCGATCGGGGTCTACGGCATCGTATTGGCCGGTTGGGCGTCGGGCTCGACGTATCCCCTGCTGGGCGGGGTGCGCTCCACCGCGCAGGTGATCTCCTACGAGGTCGCGATGGGGTTGTCGTTCGCCACGGTGTTCCTTTACGCCGGGACGATGTCGACGTCCCAGATCGTGTCCGCCCAAGACCGAGTCTGGTTTATCTTCCTGCTGCTGCCGTCGTTCTCGGTGTACCTGGTGTCCATGGTCGGCGAGACCAATCGCGCGCCGTTCGACCTGCCCGAGGCCGAGGGCGAGCTGGTCGCCGGCTTCCACACCGAGTACTCGTCGCTGAGCTTCGCGATGTTCTACCTCGCTGAGTACATCAACATGACCACGGTGTCAGCGTTGGCCGCCACGCTGTTCCTCGGCGGCTGGCACGCGCCGTGGCCGCTGAACATGTGGGCCGGCGCCAACAGCGGCTGGTGGCCGGTGCTGTGGTTCACCGCCAAGGTGTGGCTGTTCCTGTTCGTCTACATCTGGCTGCGCGGCACGCTGCCGCGGCTGCGCTACGACCAGTTCATGGCGCTGGGCTGGAAGATCCTCATCCCGGTGTCGCTTGTCTGGGCGCTGATCGCCGCGGGCATCCGCACGCTGCGCGACCAGGGTTATCCGCACTGGACGCCGGTGCTGGTGATCGCCAGCCTCGTCGTCAACGCGGCACTGCTGCTCATCCTGCGAAAACCCTTCGGCAGCAAACGGAGTCAGAAGAAGCGCCACGAACCGCCGGTAGAGGCAGAGCTCTTCGAGCCCGCATACCCAACGCCGCCGCTGCCCGGCCAGCCGCTGGTGCCGGCGACCAAGGAGGCTGCTAATGGCTAAATTCCTCAGTTCCCTCGCCGGATTCGGCGTGACGTTCGGGACAATGTTCAAAAGGCCGGTCACCGAGGAGTATCCGGAAAAGCCGGGCCCGGTGGCGCCGCGCTATCACGGCCGCCATCAGCTGAATCGGTACGAGGACGGCTTGGAGAAGTGCATCGGCTGCGAGCTGTGTGCGTGGGCCTGCCCGGCGGACGCGATCTACGTCGAGGGCGCCGACAACACCGAAGAGGCAAGGTTTTCGCCGGGCGAACGCTATGGCCGCGTCTATCAGATCAACTATCTGCGTTGCATCGGGTGCGGGTTGTGCGTCGAAGCCTGTCCCACCCGCGCGTTGACGATGACCAACGACTACGAGATGGCCGACGACAACCGCGCTGACCTGATCTACGAGAAGGACCGCCTGCTGGCTCCGTTGCAGGAGGGTATGACCGCGGCACCGCACCCCAGAGCCGAAGGGGCGACCGACGCCGACTACTACCGCGGCAACGTGACGTCAGAAGGCCTGCGCGACAAGCAGAATTCGGACGCCACCCCATGACCACTCTGCTGGCCACGGACCTTGCCGCTGACGCGATTACCCGAACCTCCACCGGTGAGGCGGTGACGTTCTATTTGCTGGGCGCACTGGCGTTGATCGGGGCGGCGGGGGTGGTGATGGCCGCCAACGCTGTGTACTCCGCGATGTTTCTGGCGATGACCATGATCATCCTGGCGGTGTTCTACATGATCGAAGGCGCGCTATTCCTCGGCGTGGTCCAGATCGTGGTCTACACCGGCGCGGTGATGATGCTGTTCCTGTTTGTGCTCATGCTGATCGGCGTGGACTCGGCCGAGTCCCTGGTCGAGACACTGCGCGGCCAACGGGTCGGGGCGGTGATCGCCGGTCTCGGATTCGGGGTTGTGCTGATCGCCGGCATCGGCACCGTGACCACCGGCACCTACGGCGCGCTGACACAAGCCAATGCCGCCGGCAACGTTCAGGGTTTGGCGGTGCTGATCTTCTCCCGCTACCTGTGGGCGTTCGAGCTGACCAGCGCACTGCTGATCACCGCCGCCATCGGCGCCATGATTCTGGCGCACCGGGAGCGCTTCGAGCGCCGCAAGACCCAGCGGGAGCTGTCGGTCGAACGATTCCGCCCGGGCGGCCACCCCACCCCGCTACCCGGACCAGGTGTCTTCGCCCGGCACAACGCGGTTGACACCGCAGCACTGTTGCCCGACGGCTCCTACTCCCGGATGTCGGTGCCGCAGGTGCTCGAGCCGCGAACGGTCGAAGGCTTGGAAGTACCCACCGGCGGTGGTGCCCATGGTTCCAACGGTTCTCAGAACGGTGCGTCATGAATCCGCAGAACTACCTCTACCTGTCGGCGCTGCTGTTCACCATCGGAGCCGCCGGTGTGCTGTTGCGCCGCAACGCCATCGTGATGTTCATGTGCGTCGAGCTGATGCTCAACGCGGTCAACCTGGCGTTCGTCACCTTCGCCCGGATGCATGGTCGCCTGGACGGCCAGATGGTGGCGTTCTTCACCATGGTCGTCGCCGCCTGCGAAGTCGTCGTGGGCCTGGCCATCATCATGACGATTTTCCGTACCCGCAGATCGGCCTCGGTCGACGAAGCCAACTTGCTCAAGGGCTGAACCGATGACCCACTTCACCTGGCTGGTCGTGGCTCTTCCCGCGGCTGGCGCCGCGATACTGCTGCTCGGCGGCAGGCGCACCGACCCGTGGGGACACCTGCTCGGCTGCGCGACCGCGCTGGCAGCGTTCGGCGTCGGTCTGGAGCTGCTCGCCGACATGCTCGGCCGGCACGGCGACGCACGTACCATCAGCCAGAACCTGTTCAGCTGGGTCCCGGTCGGCGGCCTGCAAGTCGACTTCGGTCTGCAGGTGGACCAGTTGTCGATCTGCTTCGTGCTGCTGATCACCGGCGTCGGTTCGCTGATTCACATCTACTCGGTCGGCTACATGGCCCACGACCCCGATCGCCGCCGGTTTTTCGCTTATCTCAACCTGTTCCTCGCGGCCATGCTGTTGCTGGTGGTAGCCGACAACTACCTGGTCCTCTACACCGGTTGGGAAGGCGTGGGCCTGGCGTCCTACCTGCTGATCGGCTTCTGGTATCACAAGCCCACCGCGGCCACCGCGGCCAAGAAGGCGTTCGTGATGAACCGGGTCGGGGACGCCGGACTGGCGCTGGCGATTTTCGTCATCTTCAGCAACTTCGGCACGGTGTCGTTCTCCGGGGTATTCGGTCAAGCGCCGGGGGCCGGACGCGCTGCGCTGACCGCGATCGGGTTGCTGCTGCTGTTGGGCGCCTGCGCCAAGTCCGCGCAGGTTCCGCTGCAGGCCTGGCTGGGTGACGCGATGGAGGGTCCCACTCCGGTGTCCGCGCTGATCCACGCCGCCACCATGGTGACCGCTGGCGTGTACCTGATCGTGCGATCCAACCCGCTGTACAACCTGGCGCCCGACGCCCAACTGGCCGTGGTCATCGTCGGCGCCGTCACACTGCTGTTCGGCGCGATCATCGGCTGCGCCAAGGACGACATCAAACGCGCGCTGGCAGCATCGACGATCAGCCAGATCGGCTACATGGTGCTGGCCGCCGGCCTGGGCCCGGCCGGCTACGCCTTTGCGATCCTGCACCTGCTCACCCACGGATTCTTCAAAGCCGGTTTGTTCCTCGGCTCCGGCGCAGTCATCCACGCAATGGACGACGAGCAGGACATGCGCCATTACGGCGGGCTGCGTGCCGCGCTGCCGATCACCTTCGCGACGTTCGGGCTCGGATACCTGGCGATCATCGGAGTGCCGCCGTTCGCCGGCTACTTCTCCAAGGACGCCATCATCGAAGCCGCGCTGGGAGAAGGCGGAGTCCGCGGCTACCTGTTGGGCGGGGCCGCCCTGCTGGGCGCCGGGATCACCGCGTTCTACATGACGCGGGTCATGCTGATGACGTTCTTCGGTGAAAAGCGTTGGGCCGCAGACGCGCATCCGCATGAGGCGCCTGCGGTGATGACTTGGCCGATGATCCTGCTGGCCGTCGGATCGGTATTCTCAGGTGGCCTGCTGGCCGCCGGCGGCACCCTGCGGCACTGGCTGGAACCGGTGGTCACCTTCAAGGAAGGCTCGCATGTGTGGCCGACCTGGGCGTTCACCGTCGTCACAATCGGCGTCGTCGCGGTCGGGATCGGCGTGGCCGTCCTGCTCTACGGCCTGCGCAGGGTCCCCGACACCGCGCCGGCCGACGTTTCGGCGCTGACGACGGCCGCGCGTCGAGATCTCTACGGCGACGCCTTCAACGAGGAGGTGTTCATGCGACCCAGTGCGCAACTGACCCACGCGCTGGTCGAATTCGACAACGAAGCCGTGGACGGCTCGGTCAATGCGCTGGGGGCGCTGGTGAGCCGGACCTCGGACTGGCTGCGCGGATTGCAGACCGGGTTCGCCCGCAACTATGCGCTGTCGATGTTCCTGGGCGCGGCGTTGGTGGCCGCGTCAATCCTGGCGGTGCAACTGTGGTGATCCGCCGATGAACACTTTCCCGTGGCTTTCCGTGCTGTGGCTGGTGCCATTGGCCGGTGCCGTGGCCATCATCGTGATGCCGCCCGGGTGGCGGCAATTCGCCAAATGGCTCGGCCTGGCCGTCTCGGTGGCCGTGCTCGTGGTGTCGATCCTGATCGCGGTCGAGTTCAAGACCGGAGGCCCGACTTACCAGTTCGTAGAATCCCACCGCTGGATACCGGCATTCGGCGCCGGCTACACCCTCGGTGTCGACGGCATCGCGCTGGTGCTGGTGCTGCTGACCACGATCCTGATACCGCTGTTGCTGGTGGCCGGCTGGAACGACGGTGGCGAGCGCTCGCGCGGTACCCAGGCTTACGTCGCGCTGACGCTGACCATCGAGTCGATGGTGCTGATTTCGGTGATCTCGCTGGACGTGTTGCTGTTCTACGTGTTCTTCGAGGCGATGCTCATCCCGATGTATTTCCTCATCGGTGGCTTCGGCGGCGGCGCCCAGCGGTCCCGTGCGGCGGTGAAGTTCTTGTTGTACAACCTGTTCGGCGGCCTGATCATGCTGGCCGCCGTGATCGGCTTGTACGTGGTGACCGCTCAGCATGGTTCGGGGACATTCGACTTCCGTCATATCGTCGCCGCCGTCTCGTCGGGTTCGCTCGGCGCCTCCCCGGCAGTGCTCAAGGCGCTGTTCCTGGGCTTCATGTTCGCCTTCGCGATCAAGGCTCCGTTGTGGCCGTTCCATCGGTGGCTGCCCGACGCCGCGGTGGAATCAACACCCGCGACGGCGGTGCTGATCACGGCGGTGATGGACAAGGTCGGCACGTTCGGCATGCTGCGCTACTGCTTGCAGTTGTTCCCTGACGCCTCAACGTATTTCCGACCGCCGATCGTGGTGTTGGCGGTCATCGGGGTCATCTACGGCGCGATCGTGGCGATCGGCCAGACCGACATCATGCGGCTGATCGCCTACACATCGATCTCGCACTTCGGCTTCATCATCCTCGGCATCTTCGTGATGACCACCCAAGGCCAGAGCGGGTCGACGCTGTACATGCTCAACCACGGCATATCCACGGCCGCGCTGTTCCTGATCGCCGGGTTCCTGACCTCGCGGCGCGGCACCCGGTCGATCGCCGCGTACGGCGGTGTCCAGAAGGTGGCCCCGGTGCTGGCCGGCACGTTCCTGGTCGCAGGCCTGGCCACGCTGTCGCTGCCCGGGCTGGCGCCATTCATCAGCGAATTCCTAGTGCTGATCGGCGCATACACCCGTTACTGGCTGGCAGCCGCGTTCGGGGTCACCGCGCTGGTGCTGTCGTCGATCTACATTTTGTGGCTGTACCAGCGGGTGATGACCGGCCCCGTCACCGACGGCAACGAGCGGATCCGTGACCTGGTGCCGCGCGAAATCGTGGTCGTCGCACCGCTGATCGCGCTGCTTCTGGTGCTCGGGGTGTACCCGAAGCCGGTGCTGGACATCATCAATCCTGCGGTGGGGAACACCATGGCCACCATCGGCCAGCATGACCCCGCACCGAGCGTGCGACCCGGCGTCGCGCACCTACCGGGGACGGCGGAAGGACCACGCCGATGACGTCTGTTCCTATGCCCACGCCCAGCGTCGAATATGGGCTGGTGTCACCGATACTCATCGTCTTCGGTGTTGCCGTGGTCGGGGTGCTGGTGGAGGCGTTCCTGCCCCGACGAGTCCGCTACGGCGCCCAGGTGCTCATTGCGATCGGCGGACTGATCGCCGCGTTCGTCGCGGTCGTCATCGTCGGCAGGGAGCTCCGACCGCCCGGCCGCACCGCGGTGCTGCAGGCGCTGGCCATCGACGGCCCCACCCTGGTGTTGCAGGGCACCATCCTGCTGGTGGCTGTGCTGGCGGTGATCTTCATCGCCGAACGGCGTGACGGCGCGAACGCCGCCACCGGCCCGGGCGCAGCGACCGCCACGGCCCACATCGCTGCCGGGCTGGACTCCTTCACTCCGCAAGCCTCTGCGGTGCCCGACAGCGCGGCCGAGCATCAGGCGATCCGCGCCGGGGTGAGACAGACCGAGCTCTTCCCGCTGACGATGCTGGCCGTCGGCGGCATGCTGGTCTTCCCGGCTGCCAACGACTTGCTGACGATGTTCGTCGCGCTGGAAGTCTTGTCGCTGCCGCTGTACCTGCTGTGTGGACTGGCTCGTCACCGCCGCTTGCTGTCTCAGGAAGCAGCGGTCAAATACTTTCTGCTAGGCGCATTCTCGTCGGCGTTCTTCCTCTACGGCGTTGCGCTGCTGTACGGCGCGACGGGCACACTGTCGTTGCCCGCTATCGCCGATGCGCTGCTATTCAACCCCAACGACTCGACGGCGTTGATCGGCGTCGCCCTGTTGGCGGTCGGCCTGTTGTTCAAGGTCGGCGCGGTCCCGTTCCATTCGTGGATTCCCGACGTCTACCAGGGTGCGCCGACTCCGATCACCGGGTTCATGGCCGCCGCCACCAAGGTCGCGGCGTTCGGTGCGCTACTGCGGGTTTTCTACGTGGCGCTCCCGCCGCTACATAACGAGTGGCGGCCTGTGCTGTGGGCGATCTCCATCCTGACCATGGCGGTCGGCACCATCACCGCGGTGAACCAAACCGATGTCAAACGGATGTTGGCGTACTCGTCGATCGCACACGTCGGCTTCATCCTCACCGGTGTCATCGCAGCCAACCCGGCGGGTCTCGCATCGACGATGTTCTACCTGGTCGCCTACAGCTTCAGCACCGTGGGCGCGTTCGCGGTGGTCGGCCTGATCCGCAACTCTGACGGCGACGAAGACGCCACCATGTCCCACTGGGCCGGGTTGGGCCAACGCTATCCCATTGTGGCCCTGCTATTTTCGATGTTCTTGCTGGCGTTCGCCGGTATCCCGTTGACCAGCGGCTTCGTCAGCAAGTTCGCGGTGTTCCAGGCGGCGGCCAAGGGCGGAGCGGTGCCGTTGGTCATCATCGGTGTGCTCGCCAGTGGGGTGGCGGCCTACTTCTACGTGCGGGTGATCGTGCTGATGTTCTTCACCGAGCCGCACGCCGGTCAGGTGCAGGTCGTGATGCCCAGCTTCTGGAGTAAAGCGGCGATCGCGGTGTGCGCAGTGGTCACTATCGGCCTGGGCGTGTTCCCGCAGCCGCTGCTCGATCTCGTCAATCAGGCCGCGCAGTTCGTGAGATGACGCAGCCGCTGGTTCTCAGCGACGACGCCGGCCCGGTTCGGGTGCTGGCCATGAACCGCCCCGATGCGCGAAACGCTCTGAACAGCAACCTGATCGAGGCTCTCTATGCGGCGCTGGGTGACGCCGACGCTGACCCGTCGGTGCGGGCGGTGGTGCTGACCGGCGTCGACCCCGCTTTCTGCGCCGGCATCGATCTGAAGCAGGCCCAACGGGAGGGCCCGGCGTATTTCGACCGGTACCAAACGCATAACTGCATCGCCCGGGTCGCCGAAATGGCAACACCGGTCGTCGGCGCGATCAACGGCCCGGTGTTCACCGGCGGACTGGAGATGGCGCTGGGCTGCGACTTCCTCATCGCCTCGCAACGTGCCGTTTTCGCCGATACCCATGCCAGGGTCGGCATCCTGCCCGGCGGAGGTATGACGGCCCGGCTCCCGCAACTCGTCGGCGGGGCCATGGCACGACGGCTGTCGATGACCGGCGAAGTCGTCAACGCCGCACGCGCCGAGCGGATCGGGCTGGTCACCGAAGTCGTCACGCATGATCGGCTGCTGCCGCGGGCCGTTGAGCTGGCCAGCCAGATCGCTGAGGTACCGGCGCCAATCATGGCCGGTCTCAAGGAAATCTACGTGACCGGCTCGGCGGCGGTCACCGGTCCGGCGCTGGCCGCCGAACAGGACATCGCCGGTGCCCAAGAGCTGGACCGCGATGGACTTGGAGCCCGCTATGCCGAGATCGCCGAGCGCAACCGCCGCCAGATCCGGCCTCAATCTTAGCGGAGCAGCGGACTGTAGTCGGTCGGCGGGTCGACGAGGTTCATCGAGCGGTAGAGCTTCTCGGTAACCGCCGAGCTGTTCTCCGCGGCACTTAACACCGCCCCGCGGAAGTCCAGAATTTCGTTCGCCGCAGAATGCGCCGGGTCTGCATTGGCCAAGTAGAGATCGTTGAAACCCGGCCAGTAGGGCTGAGCCGTTAGGTTTTGGAGCCCGCCAAGACGAGATCGCCGAATGCGACCGCCGCCAGGTCCGGCCTCAAGACGCTGAGTTCCTCGAGTTCCTCGTCAGCGCGCCGCTCCACCAGCAAAGGAATGAAATCGCGTACCCGGCTGCTTTGGAACCGTGCATAAGCGTGCTGTACTACCGCACTGACGTGATCGTGCGGAAGAGCTGTGTATTTCTTGGCGAGGCGACGCTCGACGTCGCCAATCAACGCCCGCTCTTCTTGAGGCACCCCGATATTGTTACCGCCATCCTGACAGTGGTCAAGATGCGTGGCGTAAACGGACTGTTGTGTAAATCGTTGTAGAAAAACACTTTTGCAACAACGGCACCGGGAGTATATTGCGCCCGGGCCCGCGCGCCGGACCAGGGTAGGTCGCACCCAACATTTCGGGGCCAGCAACGACCTCGAGATCCTACCTCCGCAGAAACGGCCGAGTGGCCAGCAAGTACACCGCAAACACGGCGAGCGGAGCCAGCAACGGCAACCAGGGCAGCTGCAGCGGAAATGCCGTAGCGACCAGGCCGGCGAACGCGAATCCCACGGCTCCGATCAGCGTTGCTCCGCTGACTCCGTCGAGCCCGGCTTCGCTCCCGGCCGCGTGCCGCAGCACCAGGTAGACGGCCGCCGACAATCCGGACACCGCGGCCAGCGTCGCCACAGGATTGGACAGCACGATCACCCCTACCGTGACCAGCACAGCAAGCGTGGCGACCGGGCGAAACAGGGTTCCGGCCACCACCGCGACCATCGCCGACGTCGCCGCGATGAGCGCCGGGCCGTGCGATCCGATCCCCACGACTGCCACCATCAGCACGCCACAGGCCATCGACAAGATGCCCGCCGCCTGCTGCCCGCCGAATCTCATGATCGGCGTCCCGTCACCGGCCGGCGGCGATCGGGCATCACACGCATCGATTGGTCCAGGGTGCGATCCGCCTGCCAGGCCACCACGTCGACACCGACCGTGCCCATGTCGCGGTACATCGCGGACCGCTGCAACGCCCACATCCTGTCCACCAGCGGGTCCTGCTGAGCTGCGAACGGGGCGCCCTGCAGAACATCGACAGCCACCACAACGTGGCCGCGTCTGCGCAAATCGATCAGCGCCAGCGCGAACTCGGTATCGAGCAGCGTGGAGAACGCGACGACGATCGCGCCCGGCGGAATAGCGGCACGTGGCGCCAATGTCCCAGTGGTGGTTTCGAATTCGTCACCGACGGCAAGCACGGTATCGAGCACCCGATAGAACTGACGCTGCCCGATTTCGGCGCCGAGCCAGCGCGGCCGGCGGCCGCCGAGCGCGACGATGCCGGCCCGATCGCCGTTGCGCAGCGCGGTCTGCACCACCTGGGCGGCGCCGCGCACAGTCCGCTCGGTGGATTCCGTCGCCGGGCCGGCCGGCTGCGGATAGCCGTCGACGAGTACCACCACGTCGGCGGACCGGTCGGTCAACCGCTGCGTCACATGCAGGCGGCCGCGGCGGGCGCTGACCGGCCAGTTGACGGTGCGCAGCTGGTCACCGGGCACATAGGCGCGAATGTCGGCGTACTCGACGCCGCGGCCGATGTGTCGGGTCAGGTGGGTGCCCAGACGATCGAGCAGCTCGGTCTGTGGCAGCGCCGTCGCTTGCGGTGGCGTCACCGGAAACACCGTCACATCGGCTGCGTCGACGGTCCCCGTCCCGATCAACAGCCCGCCATGCGCGACGGCCTCGACCGTGGCCCGGATGGGATATCGGCCCCAACGTTCGGCTGTGGTGGCCACCGTCTGCCGCTGACGAGATGTCCGCTCGATAACGTCGAGTCGCATCCCGTCGACCGCCGACAGCGTGAGTTCCACTGCAACACCGAATGTTTCAGTCGTAGCCCAGACGGTCAGCTGCTCCTGCTCAGTTTCGAAGCATCGCTGCGAACCCGGTTCTGCGTGCACGTTGACCTTTGGCATTGGTCGCTGCCAGCTGATTGAACACAACACACCAAGCAGCGGTGCCGCGAAGGCGACCAACTGCCAGCACGATCCGATCAAGGCGACGGCCAGCGCCAGTGCGGTGCAGGTCGCGAGTGCACGCGTCAATGCCGATGCACGCCAGTGTAATTGGACTTCCCGGATCTCGATCACATCGATGTGTCGCTTACTGCGAACCGCCGCCGCCGGTTCGCGGAACGGGCAACCGCCGTAACAGATCCTCGACCACGTCGGAGCCTTGAATCTTTCGTACCCACATTTCCGGCCGCAGGGTGATCCGATGCGCCACCGCGGGGGTGGCGAGCGCCTTGATGTCTTCGGGTATCACGTAATCGCGGCCAAGCAGCAGGGCACGGGCGCGGGCGAGCTGGACCAGATCGATTTCTGCACGGGGGCTGGCGCCCACCGCCACCTGGGGATGGTGTCGGCTCGCGGCGGCCAGCGAGACCACGTAGTGCAAGACGTCCTCGTGGACGCTCACCTGTTCGACCGACTCGCGCATCGCCACCAGATCATGCGCGTCGCCAACCTGATTGACTATCGGCTC
>Ga0210405_10002282_pt1 | contig 20098 bp, 14 predicted proteins | sample IncBWH11MmetaG_FD_155492 | JGI IMG/M metagenome (GOLD analysis project Ga0210405, IMG submission 155492) | Forest soil microbial communities from Barre Woods Harvard Forest LTER site, Petersham, Massachusetts, United States - Inc-BW-H-11-M | ecosystem: Environmental > Terrestrial > Soil >... | reverse complement strand
TTCAGCTCGAGCAGGGGGCTTTGGCTCCATGCGAAAAATCGTTATCTCGGCGTCAAGTTCTCCATCAACGGGGAGACCCACTATGGCTGGGCTCGCCTGAATGCGACTGCCGGATTTGCTACATTGACCGGATACGCATACGAAACCGTCCCAGATAAACCAATCCCCGCGGGCGTGTTCGAGACGGCGCCTCCTGAATCCGGCGTAAACTCAGGTGAAGACGCCCGGAAGAAGTTGAACTCGGTCCCCGCCTCTCTCGGCGTATTAGCGCGGGGCGCAGAAGGAATGGCGAAGGCGCGAACGCAATGAAGGGGTCGCTTCCAGTCAACCTGTTTGCCGGCTAAATCGCAAGCCCAGCGAGGGACCTTAAACCTGGTGAGCGCGGCAGGACTCGAACCTGCGACCCATGCCTTAAAAGGAGTTGCCGCGCCAGAAATCAACGAGTTGCGACTGGAGGCTACACGAGGTTACGATTCGTTACCATGTGCCACAGAAGCCCTGTCCAACAAGGCTTTCCGGAGGTGCGGTCGCCAGCCTCGGCCATTCGGTAGCACTCGGTAGGGTTTGGTGGTGGGCACAAAATTGGGCACAGTGACTCAGCCATCTAAAGCGTCCATCACTCGCCAAGATAGGGCTCTCGCCTCCAATGTCTCCTTTCGGTTCTGGCCCGCCGGGCGGAGGGGCCCTCCGATCAAGGGGGTTGGGGAGGTCCGAAACGTACCCCTCCGCAATGGCTGGGTCTTCGCAAAAACTTTTCATTTTCTGGTTGAATTCTGGGAGCGCTCCTATTTTGTAGTGAAGATGACAAGGTCGTCTTCAATCGGAGTTGGACCGTCTCGGCACCTATCGAAGAAGAAGGATGACTGCGTGTGCAAGATCGATATCGTGCGAGAACTTACTCCACCAGTCTAGGCCCGTCGGATTGAGGTCTCAATGCACGGTGGGGATAGGAGTTATTGCGATCTGAAAGTGCACCTCCCTTGGTCTTTGCGATCTCTTTGTACGATTGCGGTCTAAACTCTTAAACGCCTAGACTTCACCCCGGAGGATGAACCCATGCAAAAGATCTCAACAGAAGTCGTAAACCTTATTCCTGCGGCCCAATACCTTCGAATGTCTACCGAACACCAGCAATACTCACTCCAAAACCAAGCAGTCGTAATCCAGCGTTACGCAATTCAAAACGGATTTGAGGTCGTGCAAAGCTATGCGGACCCCGGCAAGAGCGGGCTTGTGTTCAAACACCGAAAAGGCCTTGCCCAATTGCTTAAAGATGTCGTTGGAGGGGCTTGTGCGTACAACGTGATTTTGGTGTACGACGTGAGTAGATGGGGAAGGTTTCAAGACATAGACGAGGCTGCCTATTATGAGTTTGTTTGCAAGCGTGCTGGCGTTCGGATTCACTACTGTGCTGAACCGTTCGTCAATGACACGCAGATGCCAAGCATTGTGATGAAGGCATTGAAGAGAGTTATGGCAGCAGAATATAGTCGTGATCTTTCCGAAAAGGTCTTCCTGGGGGCGAAGCGAATTAGTGAGCTAGGGTTTCGAAACGGGGCACCCGCAGGATACGGTCTCAGAAGGGTGCTTTGCTCATCCGATGGGACTCCCAAACAACTCTTGGAAGATGGCGAGCGCAAGAACCTTCTGACGGATCGTGTCAAGCTAGTATTAGGACCTCGGGCCGAAGTTTTGCAAGTGCAACAAATCTATCGCATGGTTATCCACGAACGGAAAAGTATCCCAAGAATCACGGACGAACTAAACCGGAAACAAGTGAAATTCTTCGGCAAGCGATGGACAAGTTCGGGCGTTATCGGAATAGTAAAAAACCCGAAGTACATGGGCTGTCATGTTTGGGGGCGAACAGCAAAGAAACTAGGCGGTCAGACAGTTCAGCAGCCCGAGCAATCTTGGACCAAGATACCCCTCGCGTTCCAAGCGATAGTTGATGAGGCCACTTTCGCAGCGGCACAGGAGTCGCTAAGGCGCTTCAAAACGGATGCCGAACTACTCACAAGTCTACGGCTTATGTTGAAGTCGGAAGGTAGGCTGGATCAAAGAATGATTAACAACTGTAGGGATGTTTCTTGCGTAACCACCTACGTCAAGCGATTTGGCAGCTTGACGAAAGCTTACGAACTCATTGGGTACCACCGTACTAAAAACTTTAGGCGCAAGGCTGTCATACGAAGTATCAGAAAATTACGGAAATCGGTCATGAACAAGCTATTGATGATCTTTCCCGACCGGATGTCTTTGACACAGAAGACGCCTGCCTACCGCCCCGAGTTGCAGGTACGGAACGGGCCAGCACTTTCACTTGTAATATGCAAGGCGACAAGGACGGCGCGAGGCCAACGACTCTGGGAGTTTTCCGGTCGCGTGGACAGAAGCAAGGTAACCTTGCTGTGTCGGTGCGACGAAAATAACGAGCGCATTCATGACTACCACCTGCTCCCGAATATCGCGGGCCGGGTTTGTGTGAGAGAACACGACCCTTTGTTGGCAACCGGGAAGCAAGTGAAAAACCTGCGCACTCTCGTCGGACTGGTACAGAAAATGAAAAAAGTTGGCCAGCAAGAAAGTAGTGTCGATGTGCAGGGTGGACTTGCGTAGCCCTTGCTGCCGTTTTCGGCTGCTCCCGTAAAAACCTGCACGAGTTGTTACGTTCTTGCCGGTAGGGCCGGAAGGATAATGCTTATAACGGTTGCCTATGGGTCGGCAGGCCACGAAACCAAACTAGACCGAGCGTATAATCCGGCGATGAGGGGGAGAAATGGCGGCGTCTTGCCATGTCAGATTCCATTCTGATTTTGCGGTGCCCCTATTGCACTACTGGTGACGATTTTAAACCGCTGAGAGGCTACAAGGACGGGCGCTTCATCTGCGACGATTGCGCTCACACCGTCCGTCCCGGAGAACCTACCTATCGCTGTATATGCCGGAACTGCATCAGGTGGAGGAGACGAGAAACGAAGCCATCACCATTGCCAGATTTTGATTGGTGAGCCGGGAGTATGATTCCGGCCCTCTGGGCGAAGCGCAAAGTCGCGCGGGCCAGCACCCACGCTAAGGACGGTCGGTTCGTTTGCCGGAACTGTTGCGTATACCCTGCGGCCCAGTAACCCAGCCTATCTAATGCCTGTACATGCCCGCAGTGCCTCATCAGGCGGTCTCAGCAGATGCTTGATCGCCGATAGCAAGAGTCTTAGATCGTACGTTGCCGAACTCTCTTTACCACGGCCAAGAAGTCTGAAAGTTCTTCCAGTGGCTCTCCCAATTGCAGCAACTGGCTTTTTTCTCTCACACGCACGTGTAAATACCTGGAATCCAATCGCGCCAACACTGTGAGCGATCTGATTGACGTATTGTTCTCATTGAGCAGAGCAAGGATTGTCGGGCGTTTTCGTTCAGACATTGGTGCTGTAACCAGCCAGCTATTGCCCAGTTTGGTTGGACAGCATTGCGCGACCATAACTGAAATCAACAAGCCTGTTTTCCGGTAGCGCAACAGCGATCTGAATCGCCCGTTTTTTCGTACCTCGTCAATCTTGTCCGAGAAGGTCTCGACAATGTTTTTGATAAGAGAGCGCCGCAACATGAGTATTCTCTGTCGGGTTGTGATTTCAGCACTACGCTCTGGTACGTCATATCCAAGCCGAGCATAGACGCTCAGGAGTCCGCCAAAACGTTTGTTATACGTGCTCAGAGAGGGGCAAATCGGGGACTTCTCGATGATCTCTCCCGTTAAACGGCCATGGGTTTCACGTATTTGCCGTAACCGTTCTAGCAGTTGCTCGTCAGTCAGGCGGCAAGTGTAATTGGCGAACTCTTGTTGGGCGAGGACAAACAGCTCTTGGGAAATGATCGGTTCAAAGGCATTCGGGCAAATGGCCCACTGCTTTACGGGAAGTCGTTTTGTGGGGCCCGCTAGGTACGCTGTTGTCCGTCCCCAGACCTGCATACCGATATAACGGGGGTCTTGCAAGATATTTCTAATCGTACCTCCTTTCCATCGTGTGCCACGAAAATAGGGAACACGTTGTCGATTTAGATGTGCAGCAATCGAGTTCGGGCTACGGTGTTCATCCGTAAAGTAATCGTAAATCCCTCTCACGACGCCAATCTCTTCTGATGGGCCGGGGACGAGGATGACGTGCTCATCGGCGAGACTCTTGCGCTCTCCATCCGCGAGAATTTGTTTCGGTCTTCCACGAACATCGAGCAACTGCCGACGTAGCCCGTACACAGCGGTTCCGCCCAGCTTATAGCCAAGATTCGCCAGCCGAAATAGTCCCTTTCTGACCTTCGCAGACAATTCCCGGCTGTACTCCCTGGCCATCGTTCGCCTCACCGCTTTTAGAATCAGCCCTGAAACACTGTCATCGTTTACAAACATCTCAGCGCAGTAGTGAATCGGAACGCCAGAAGACTTGCAGAGATATTCGTAGTGTGCGGCCTCATCCATATCCTGAAACCGGCCCCAGCGGCTCACGTCGTACACCAACACCGCACGAAACTCCGACTGTCCTTTCATAACGTCTCTCAGCAACTGTTTGAGCCCCGGTCGATTCTTTAGTCGTAACCCACTCTTTGCCGGGTCTGAGTAGGTTTTCACGACCTGAAATCCATGAAGTGTGGCGTACTGGGCAATCGCGTCCGCTTGGTTGTCCAACGAATACTGCTGGTGATCCGTTGACATGCGTAAATACTGGGCAGCAGGTGTAAGAAACTGGTTCATAGACCCTCCTGTCCCATCCATCGGCAAAGGAAGACAATGCTTTAGGAGAACTCCCTATGCGCTCAGAACAGCACATCCCAGTCGCCGAATATCTCCGAATGTCGACGGAAGACCAGAAATACTCCATACCGAGCCAGCAGGCCGCGATTCGACACTATGCCGCAGAACACGGGTTCACTGTCTGCCGCACGTATGCCGATCCTGGAAAGAGCGGCCTCCTGATAAAGCGCCGGAAGGGTCTTGCTTCGTTGTTGAAGGATGTCGTAGCAGGGACGGTCAACTATAAGGCGATTCTTGTCTATGACGTGAGCCGCTGGGGGCGCTTTCAGAACCCCGATGAGTCGGCACATTACGACTTCATCTGTGCCAATGCCGGAGTTCCGGTGCACTACTGCGCAGAACAGTTTTCAAATGACGGGAGTATGCAAAGCTCGTTGATGAAGGCCATCAAGAGAACGATGGCCGGGGAGTTTAGTAGAGAGTTGGGTGTCAAGGTCTTCGATGGTTTGAAACGGCTGGTTCTGGACGGCTATCACGCGGGTGCGCTTGCTCCGTACGGATTGGAGAGAATGTTGATTTCTCCGTCCGGGAAGAAGAAGGGGATTCTGAAACGCGGCGAACGGAAGAACCTCAAAACAGACAAAGTTGTCCTCATCTCCGGCAAGAGGAGCGAGGTAAAGTGCATTCGCAGGATATTTGCTATGTGCGCAAATGAGCGCAAGAACTGTCCTCAGATCGCTGCCGAACTCAATTCAACGCACCTGACGTATCGCGGTAAACCGTGGGACTGCGACATGGTACTGCGAATACTTCGGTCTCAGCAGTACCTCGGTTTGAATGTATGGGCGCGAAGGGAACAAAGGATGTCTGGGCCGAGCACCCTGCGGCCTCGGGCCCTGTGGGTAACCAGCAAAGCCCCCTTCAAGCCAATCATCGACCAAGCTACGTTCGACCGGGCGCAGCGAATACTTGCCGGGCACCGAGTTTCATATACGTCCAAGGCCTTGGTTGCCAGTCTGAAACGTGTTCTTGAACGAAACGGGAGGCTGAGTAGCAAAATCATCGACGGCAGCAGGGCAGGAGGGTACAGCGGCACCTACATAAAACGGTTTGGTTCGCTGTTCAAGGTCTACGAGCAAGTTGGGTTCAGACCACCAGCAAGCCGTTACGCGATGAGCGAACACGCACATAACAACCGAGCCTTGCGGAGCAATGTTCTGCATGAGATTCAACAACTGTTTCCCACAGAGGTTCGCTTTGTTTGCTCAGGGAGGGAGCAAAAGGAAGTCGTTGAGGTCGATGGACGGTTCAGGGTTTCGGTGCTCCTGTGCGGAAGGCGGAACCGCGTAGGCAAGCGCGGCCAATTTCCTTGGCTCCTGCGACTGTTGACCCGAGATAGGCAAAACATTGCTCTGATCTGCACATTGGATTCACCGTGGGAGAATATCGTAAGCTATCACCTGGTGCAGCCGGTTCGGGATTCGATCAAGCAATCTCATTGCTTTTACAAAGACGACTCATGGTTGACCAACTCGGGGAGAGAGTTGGAGGACCTACGCGATTTTTGTGACGCGGTCAGAAGTCTTGCTTCCTTGCAGTCGTCCGGCAACCCTAAATGAAGTCGAGTTTCTGAAGTATCGCCGCGAGTAGTGCCTGATTCTTCCGATGAGGCCTAACGTGGCCCATGCGAGCTTTGATGAGCATCCTTCGGCATAGCCCACTCTCTTTCTCAAGGACGGACAGTGCCACTTCCCTCAAGGCGGGCACTATCTTCCTCCGCCATTCATCACGCCGGGGGTCTGAATATTCCGTGTAGACGTTTTGCGAGGAGTGAATCAGGAGGTGGCCGCCACGCCCGAACCGACGCCCAGAGCTGATAACATTCCCTCATGCCCAAAACACTGATGCAGTCTGTAGTCGGTCAACTCCAGAAGGAACGCTCGCGGCTGGCGGATGAACTGCGCCGCGTAACGGCGGCGCTGACGGCCTTTGGGAAGGTCTACGTTAGCGGACCTCCAGCAACCCGTAAGAAGCGGACTATTTCGGCTGCCGGACGGAAGCGAATCGCAGCAGCGCAGAGGGCCCGATGGGCAAAGGTTAGAGCGGGCAAGAAGCATTAGGAAGGCAGCTTGACCTCAGCCACGCCGCGGACGATAATCCTTCACTGCTCGGCGTTTCCGCAGTGTTCTCCCCCTTGCGGTCGTCAGCCGGGCACGTTTCTCTCGCGTGCGTTGGGCCGCGAATCATTGAGGTGTTCAATGTCAGAGCAGCGCATGAAATCGTTACGCTTACCCCTTTTAATCGTGGTTGTAGTTCTTTTACAAACTGTACTGATGATGGGACTGGCATCAGCCCAGACATTCACTACACTTTACGCATTCACAGGCATGGACGACGGTGAACACCCCGTGGACTACGGACATATGGTCATGGATGCAAAGGGCAATGTGTACGGCACGACCACCTCGACATTTGGGCAACAACAAGGAGACGGCACTGTGTTCCGCGTGACACCGACCGGACAGGAGAAGGTCATCCACCGGTTTACTGGAAAAGATGGTAAAGACCCCGTCCCCGCGTTGATCCATGACAACGCTGGTAATCTGTACGGCACAACCTGGGCCGGAGGTGCGTACGGGTGGGGCGCGGTGTTCAAGCTGACAATGGGTACGACGGGATGGACGGAAACCATCATGTACAGTTTCCAAAATGCGGGTGACGGATTCTCCCCTCAAGGGCTGGCCGTAGATTCCCACGGAAATATTTATGGGGTCGCCCAGGGAGGGCGTTATGGCAAGTATCACACGGGTCATGGAACCGTATTCAGGATTGATACGAGCGGCAATTTTACTGTTCTTTATAGCTTCAAGGGTGGTGCGGACGGGATCGCGCCACTGGGTGTGGTGGTCGATCCGGCAGGCAACGTTTACGGCACTACAATGGAGGGCGGCGATTTAAACTGTAACGTGCCAATTGGCTTCACAGGCTGCGGGTTGGTATTCAGAATCTCGCCTACGGGCCAGGAGACGGTGCTTCACAGCTTTACTGGAAACGGTGACGGCGACTACCTCGTAGGTAGTTCCGGACTGATTTTGGACGTAAAAGGTCGGGCGCTCTACGGTGCCACTTACTTCGGAGGTGAATCGTGCGCCCTCGATACCTATGGATGCGGCGTTATATTTAAACTCGATGCAACCGGGGAAACGGTGGTTTACAGTTTCACGGGCGAGATAGACGGTGGCGCAGCTAACGCCATCGTTAGGGATGCGGCTGGCAATTTCTTTGGTTCCACAGGGAGCGGCGGCGATCTGGCATGTAACCCGCCGTATGGTTGCGGAGAATTGTTCAAGCTCGACACCAGCGGCAACTTCACCCTGCTGTATGCCTTCGAGGAGCCCGACTTGCAACCAAACGGACTGGTTCTAGACCCAGCGGATAACCTCTACGGCATATCGCAGATCGGTGGAAACAACTACGGAACGGTATTCGAGCTTACTAACGCGAAGAATGCGGAGTAGGCGGACATTCAAGAACATGTAGGAAAAAACCACCGGCTACGTCACCGTGACCACGCCCAGCGGCGTCGCTGACCAGCAACGTGCCGTTCCACGTAATCCCATGATTCTGCGACCGCCACGGAGGTTGCCCAATGACAAAACATAGCGCGTGGAAAATGGCCGGTGCAATCTTCGTGCTCTGTGCCGCGACGGCGATTGCCGCGTCTGCGCAGACCTTCAACACGCTGGTTGAGTTCGATGGAGCCGACGGTCAGGAGCCCGATATGATGTCCTTGATTCAAGGCCGCGACGGCAATTTCTACGGCACGACCTTGGAGGGTGGTCTGCAAAACGCGGGGACGATCTTCAAAGTCACATCCGACGGCACACTGAACACACTTTACAGCTTTTGTGCTCAGAACGGGTGCCCCGGCGGCGCGAATGGCTTAATTATGGGAGCCGACGGTAGCTTGTATGGAGTAACAGCCAGTGGCGGACTTCCCGGTAACTGTGGTACAGCTTTCAAGCTCGCCAGTGACGGGACATTCACGGTGCTGCTCACGTTTCTCAAATCGAACGGCTGCACACCTGTTGCGCCACCGATCCAAGGGGTTGACGGGAATCTATATGGGACGACCACTGGAGGAGGGGCTTATTTTGATGGTACGGTCTACAAAATTACGTCAAAAGGGATTTTGACGACTCTGCACAGTTTCAGCGGATCAGACGGTGCTCTGCCATTCGGAAAACTGGTTGAAGGGACGGACGGGAATTTTTACGGCACGACCCTTGGAGGCGGCAGCGGTTGTCCCCTGAGTGAAACCTGCGGAACCGTTTTCAGAATTACCCCGTCCGGTACTTTCGCGAGTCTCTACGTTTTTTGTTTAGCAGAGTGTCAAGACGGAGAGGAACCATATGCTGGATTAGCTCTCGGGTTGGATGGGGCGTTCTACGGGACAACATCTTCTGGAGGTGGCAGCAGCCGGGCAGGGACCATCTTCAGAATTGATAGAAATGGGACGCTAACGACTCTGTACCGCTTCTCCGGACATGCGGACGGCGGCAACCCCATAGCTGGGCTGGCGCAGGCCACCGACGGTAGCTTCTATGGTTCAACTACCTCGGGTGGCAGCAATGTGGGCAACGGCTTTGGCACCCTCTTTAGGATCACGCCATCCGGTGGACTCACTACGCTATATTCCTTCAATTTGACGGATGGGTCGTACCCGTACGGCGGCTTGCTTCAATCTACAAGCGGTCTACTCTTTGGTACGACGCAGCAGGGAGGAAACCTTGAGTGCAGCGACAATGGGTGCGGCACGATCTTCAGCCTCGACATGGGCCTCGGCCCGTTCGTCTCCTTCGTCCGCGCCGCAGGCAAAGTAGGGCAGACTGGCCCCATTCTGGGCCAAGGATTCACCGGAACCACCAGCGTATCGCTGAACGGAATCCCCGCGAGCTTCACGGTTGTTTCCGACACGTACATTCGCGCTACGGTTCCCGCAGGAGCAACCACCGGCTACGTCACCGTAACGACTCCGACTGGAGTTCTGACCAGCAACGTGCCGTTTCACGTGATCCGATGAGTCAGCGACACGATTTTCGCGCATTTTGGGAGGACTGTTTCTCGCCCGGTTCTATGGGGAGAAGTGAAACAGGCCATCACCCATCGTGATGGCCGTCTCTCGTTCGATTCGTGCCCGTCCTGCGACGAACCGGCGTGCGCTTACATCTCCGCGCTGGCGTACGAATTGATTTCGCAGTTCAGGCTGATTTCTTCAAATTGTGGTGTGGTCCATGTTCTAACAGCCCCCGCTTGCGCCGGGAAAGCTGAACGTCGAACTGGCGAGTCTGGCTAACGCCATCCTCGCCTACCAGAAAAAACCGCTCACTCAGGTCGAACTTTACGCCGCGCTCAAAGCAGCCAGAGCGGAACTTCCCCGCGACCCCGAAGCATTTCGGCATGGCTGCACCGCGCCAGAAAACAGGGCTTGGTCACACGCTCCCGTGGCAGTCGGAGCAAGGCTTAGAGCGCACAACCAGGCTGATTCTTCCGACCTCTCGTGGGAAAAAAGCTGAACAGTTTAGGTGCTGTTCTTAACATTGTCACCGATTCGACGAAGCTGTTTGCAGCCCTGCGCGGTTCGATCTCAAGCCGACGCAGGCACCAAGGGAATATGCTATCGAGGTCAACATCGGAGTTGTCCCCAATAACTCTCCCCGACAATCCTGCATACACGAATTGTAGCCAACTGTAAAAAGGTTTCGCCACACGTTCTGCAGAACCGTACACCCTTGACACCAGCGGGGGTCATAGGTGTGAACGGCGTCCCAAATCCACAGGCTGAACCAGCACATTCCGGCAATCCACACCCATTGGGCTGAAGTGTTTCGCATTCTGCGATTCACAAAGAACCCAAAGAGAAACCCTAGTCCCCACAGAAGTGGACTGTAAGGGGCTCCGGTCGCTAAGTTATAAAGCACCCAGTTCCGTGGCCCTACCGGGCTCAGCAGAAGGCCAGGGACTGCGGCGAGCACACCCCCGAGCATAACGCTGATAACCATGGCGATCAGTGTGTGCAGCACAAAGGTCATGATGCTTTTCATAAGAAACTCCGGAGATGATGAACAAAAGTCTTGCCACTCTAATGCCCAGCGCACCGCCCTCGCGGTTTCGGGACTTGTGGACTGTTAAACTCGCACGCAAAGCTATGACCGCAAGGCAAGAGCGTGGAAGGAGCACTCATACTGCTGCCATTCAACATCCATACCAGATTGTCTTGTATCCCTTGGTTGCCCCAGAAGGTTTGGACGGCAGAGTCGGGAAGACCCATTGTGGTCGGAGCGACATCACCAGTACCGGGTGAGAGGAAAAAAATTTGCTGGATTGCGTCGACTGCAGTGGGGCTTATCATCCCGTTTTCCACTGCCGTGGTAAACGCTTGCGCGGATCCGCTGTATAGATACAGAGTGAGTGAGTCATTTGATGCCGCCGCAGAATTAATCGCGTTTGCGAGCACCGCCGTGCTTGAGTTTGCGAACCCGGCGCTTTGAAACGCGACACTCGCAAAGCCTGCTGGCCCGCTCTCCCCACCGTACGGGAACGCCGTAATTGCCCCATATTGATTCGCGGCTTGCGCAAAATCAGGATTGCCGGGGTTGTCGTTCACGCCTGCGCCGATAACGGCGCACGATGAGTTGCCGCTGCCTCCGCTGCCGTACCAGTTCCAGATATTAAACAGGTACCCACCACCGCCGGGAAGGAACCAACTGAAACAACTCTCCCTGCATTCGGACGTAAGCCAGATATTGAATGGATTCCAACCAAGACCAAACCACGGCCCGTACGGTTGGCTTGGGTCGCCGCTAGCGCATTGACGATTTTCTGGGCTGCCACACAGACCCTTCTGCAAACCCGAGGGATCGTTGTAAGTAACCGGATTGTTCCCCACATAGGCATATCTGTTCCAGGTCTGCGGGTCCCAGGGGTTCACCGCCGCCAGCCCTGCCGGGTCGGGAGAGAGCCAGCTACCATGTGTTTTCTGATACTCTCTCGCCCCGAAGTGGTCACCATTGTTTTCAGAGTCCCAGAATCCACCGGCGTATCCCGTAAAGTCCAGGGTACTGAGACTCTCCGTGAAGTCGTCGCCAAATGGCCCCATGAGTACGCCTTCCGTGCGTTGAACCGCTCCAGTATAGTCCGTGCTCAAGCGTGGAGTCCCCAGATTGTCCGTGCGGTTGAAATACGTGGTGCCGTTAGCGTAAGTAAAGAACCCGCCTGTGGCCCGTGTAAAACCGGGAGAGTACTCGGTGAAAGGGCTGTTCCCATCGAACACAAAACTGCGAACCGTTCCTCCTGCGTCTGTTTTTTGCTGCCTGCGGCCAAGGGCATCGTACAAATAGGATGCTCCGTTGCCCGCCGTCAACTGTCCCGCGTCGTCAAACGACCAGCAGGGAGTCGGAGAGCACAACCCATCGGCAGTGACATTCCCCGCAGAGTCGTAGGTAAAGTTGCTGTTGTGATTGTGCGAAGCCGTTGTATATGGGGCCGTAGTGTCGTAGGTGTAGTCTACTTCGCTGCCCGTGCCGGAAACTAGATGCTGCTGCCAACGGTTGCCGAACTGGTCGTAGCTGTACGAATAGTGCGGAGGGCTGTTGTTGCCGGTCTGCGTCAGGTTAGCGGTCGCAAGACGGTTGAAAGCATCGTAGGTGTAGTCCCACCTGCCGGTAACATCGTCTTGATATTCACTGATTGTACTGTTCGGGTTGTAGGTCAAATACAAATGAAACTTGCCGGGATAGGTGCCATCTTCAGACTGGGTTAAACGACCGTTCGTGTCATACCAATTCTGTTTAACCAGGCCATCGCCATAGGTCGCACCGACAACCTCCCCCAAAGCGTTGTATGTAACTCCGCTCAATAGGGTGCCGGGGTGGGTGGTGTCGCTCCAGGCGCTTGTGATCGCTGTGACCTGACCAGCGGTGTTGCGAGTTTTGGTGATTTGTCCTGTATACGAATCGGTTACTGCAATCACATTCCCTGTGTAGTCGTATGCGTGAAGGAAGCCTCTCACCGTGGAATAACAATTGGCTCCCGCGCAAGACCCCTCCCAAACCGGTCTGCCCATAGCGTCATAACTGTGGGCTGAGGCGGCACCGTTAGAGTGAGACTCGGAAGTGAGCCTGCCTTTTCCATTGTTCAAATTCCACGTCAGCCATGTGGATGCGTCATAGGTATATCCGTATCCATTCGAGCCGTCACTGTAGTGCAGTGTATTCAGGCGATGCAGGGAGTCCCATGCGTACTGCGCATTCACTGACGTACCAGCCGGGTTGAGGAACGTCATGGTGTACAAATCGCCCCCCGATCCGGTGTCGTACGCATAGCACTTGGAGAAACCACTGCAAGTGCCGCTGCCGACAGTAGGAATCTCAGGAACGGTTTCCGTCAACATCCGTGAGAGACCATCGTAGGTGTAGGAGCGAACTTCCCCGGAAAAGCTCATCGAGGTGATGTTGCCCAATGGATCATACGCGATGGTGGCCGGAAAACCGTTGCTTTCCGATACATCTAGCCCACAAGCGGAGGGCGCACCGTATCCATATTGGTTATTGGCCTGGTTTCCGGCACCGACACCAGTACAAGTGAGCACGGTGCGCCCAAGGCCGTCTATTTGAGCAGACCGTTGAATCCCAGACGGATCTGTGAATCTTGCGGCTCGGCTGGTATAGAGAACAGAACCGTAATTGCCGTCGGGGTTCGTGATCTTCGTCGGTCGGTTGAGGGCGTCATAGGTGTATTGCGTGATTCCGTAGGTTGGGTCGCTCGTGGTGCGGTAAGGATTCGAGACCGAAGCCATGCGGCCTAGCGCGTCATAGGTGGTATCCACGTAGTCGGTTCCGCTGGGATCAGAGGTCAACTGCGTCTGGGACGTGCGACCCAAGCCATCCAACACCGTGTTCGTTGTGATGTTTGCGGTGCTGGTCTGCTTGAAGGTAGTGGCAGTGCTCCAGGGTGGTGACGAGGTGGTGTACGCGTATTTCGTGCTGCCACCGTCTGGGTAGTCCGCCTCGGCCAAGCGCCAGTAGTACGGATCGGTGAATTTGTAGGTGGTAGTGTTCCCATTCACGTCCTTGGCTGAGGTCATCGCTGCACCGATGCAGCTATTGCTATTGTCCCACCCGAAATATTCGGTAAGACTAAGCGGGAGGTCAATCTCGGTGACCATCGAACTGCCACAGGCTCCGTAGTGGTAAGTCGTGACCGCCGAGTTCACACCCGTCGCGGTGTACACGTTGCCGGTGTCGAAGTAGCTGAAGTTCTTGCTAAGAGTGGAGGTTCCCGAGGTCCAACTGCTCACTGTCGTCGCATTGCCGCGAGACCCGGTCGGGGCCACATGCTGAGGCGCCGAGGTCGTCGTAACTCCGCCCACGTCGTAGGTAAACGTCGTCTGTGCCAGAACGGTACCCGAGCCATCTTTCACTGTCACCTGGTAGGGATGGTCGAGAATCCCCGTCAGTCCCACATAGGTGATGGTAGTGTCTTTAAGCACCGTACTCGCGGGCGCACTGCCAGTGGTGACCCCGAAATCGTAGTTTTTTACCTCGGTGACCCGTCCGCCATACCCGGTGTCAAACTTGGTTTCCGTAGCCGAGGTTTGAGCGCCGAGTGTTACGTACTGGTCGATCTGGGAGATTGGGAGAGTCAGTGCAGCCGTCGTGCAGCCCGAATAGACAGCGTTGTAACAGGTGAGAATCGTTTCAAGTGACCCCACGGTTCGATTCTGCTCGTAGTAGGTATAGGTGGACTGTGAAGTTGAGCCGAGCGTGGTGGTCGAAACCACTTCATACATTGTGTAGGTCGTAACATTACCCAGGGGATCGGTGACCGTAGTTGTCCAATTCGGGCTGGTTCCCGAGCGACTGTATTGCCAATATCCGCTGCCGGAATCCGGTGTGTAGCGCTTGAAACCCATCGTGGTGCCGTCCGCGCAATTGATTCCGCCGTTGCTTCCGGTGTACGTGTAGGAAATCGTGCCTCCGGTAGGAAATGTGACGGAAGCGATTCTCCCGGTAACATTGGCGCTGTGTCCGGGAGTCAGTTCATAGGTAAACTTGTAAAACGAGCCATCGGGGTAGGTGATTTTGTCTACCAAGTTATTGTTGATCGGCGATGATACGCCGTAGTCTGTGACTCCGCTGCACGAGAAATTCGTCTCAACAGGGTACGGCTTGTATGACACCACCACGCTGACCGACGTTCCCGTTCCCCCAGAACCCGGCGCTGTGTATTGGTAGTTGACTGGGGATGGAACGATGCCGGTCACGGTCAGAACCGGTGTTGAGGAACTCAGAGTATCGTAGAACTGCCCGGTCGAGGAGTTAACTGTAATCTTATTGCCATTGGAATCTTGTGCCACGCTTGCGATTCCCGCACCGATTGGTGCAGTGAAAGTCGCGCCTTTCTTTGTGGTAATCGTTGCCGTATTAACAGTTGTTCCATAGGAAATCGCAATCTTGTAACCCGAACCGTCATCGGTTGTCGCCGAACCGTTGGTGCCGCCAGTACCCGTACAGTAAGAATCACCAGTGAGCGTGACCGTCGAAAGACCCGGCGCATGGTGCAGTGTGCCATGAAGATCGGCATACCCCGAATAAATCCTGTTGGTGGTGGTTAGGTACGTCGTGGTCGGAACCGTTCTGCAAACAGTCGTGATCTGGTAAACCGTCGGCGAAGGAACGTAACCCACGGCACTCGTCGAAGCAGGCCAGCCCCAACCCGACTGAGGAGTCCAAGTGGTCGTACCTCCACTGGTCATCGGTAACCATACCAAAGAACTGTCATAGGTCAAGTCGAAGACGAACGGAATCCCACGGCCTTGCCTTTGCAAGATGGGAATCACCAGATTGACATCGAGGTTCCCCAGATTGATGGTATCGGGGCCGCCGCTGAAACTGCCGAACGATTGAGTTCCGGTCGCATTCTGTTGGGCTTGAGAACACAGTCCGTTCAGAATCATCAATCCAACGACCCACAGCCATTTCAATCTTACGGCCATAGCTTGAGCTCCTTCGGCAGTTATTGGGGAATCGTAAACGTCGAAAGTGGGATATTTGTATTCACCCCAACCGACGTGATGGTCGCGTCGAGTTGAAGTGTTCCATTGATGTACTGCTGAATATGTTGTGGACTCACAACCCCATTTGTGAACTGGTAGCTCAAGAACATCACTTGCACTGGGATGGCCGTGCCACTGCCTGAAAAAGTGCTGAAATGTTCCGCCACCGGAAGGAACGTCGTTGCGTCGAGGTAGTAATCAATCGTGCTGTTCGTCTGGAGTTGAGCTTCGGAATTTTGGTCGAGGCCGGATTGGTAGTAATAACTCTGGAGGTGTTGGACCGACTCACCTCCGAGGGTTTCGAGTCCCACGTAGTTCAGCACGATGCCCTGGTTGGGAGCTACGGCCATCGCCGAATCGAGCGCATAGAACCAAGCCGCATCCGTGACGCAATTCTGGTAAGAGTACTGAGTGCCGGTTCCGTTCGTGATCGACTCACCTTGCGCGACACCCGTCGAGGCATCTCGAATCTGGGAAATCGCGCCACTCGCTGCAAGCTGCATATCAACGCGACTCTCGCCGTAACCCTTGACCTTTAGCGTCACCGTGCCAGTGTCGGTTGTTGACCCAGCCATCCAAGTGTTGACTGTTCCGGTCAGTGTCACATCGGACACCGAGGTGGTGCCTGCCATTGCAGCGACGGATTGCGCGGCGTAGGAGAGTGCCGTGGTATTGCTGGGCGGCTGCTGTCCAAACGCACACGCTGACAAAATCAAAATGGAAACACCGAGCGTTCCAAGAGGCTTCATGGTGTGTTTTCCTTTAGTCATTTCTAAAACTCTTGTTGTGATCGCAGAGTTGAAACGCTGGCAACTTGATTCGGAGGTGAGGTCGGACGAATGGAGGTGGTCGATTTCTTGCGAGGCGACCGACAGGAGCGAGGGACAACCCAACCGCAAAGCGAGCCATCGGCTCCTCCTTGAGACGGTTTCAGTTTTCCCCTCGAAAAACTGGTGGCTCGGAAGATAAGGACTGGCGGGCTGCGTGTCAAGTGCAAAATCCGATACCAAGAAAAGTGAGACGCCGAGCGGTGCTCACGGCGGTGCCCACAGAAAAGGAGACGCGGAAGCTGCGGGCTGAGTCAACCGCCTAGTAGCCCTTGACGATACTTTCTTGGCATTCTGCCTCGGGACACGCATACCGGAGGACATTCCGGTGCCGGTCGAGGCTGGAGATGAACATCGGACGACCGTGTCTCTCACACCTTGGCTGGTCGTGGGAAAAGACGGGAGCGTCTCCCTTCTTCGGCGTGACGTATCCGAGCCGTTCGCTAAAGCAGCGACCACAAAATTTCTCGGTGCATCGGAAAAACTCAATTGAGTAGTCAGCGTTGAATGGTGCAACAGACGCCTCCATTGTCCGGTGGTGCTTGTCGCACAGGGGCAGGAGGTCAGTTCGCATTCCTTTGCGAGTCTAGCACCCTGCGACAGCGATGGAATCCACCACAAGCGTAGGAAAGAACGGTTGTAATCTAGGGAGAACGCGGCGGCAGATGTCCGCAGGCTCTCTCTAACTCGAAGCCGGAAAGCCTGGTCTGGCCACGGATGGCTTTCAATCAAAACAGGGTGACTTCCAGCACACGAAATTTACGCGGCCTTCCTGGTCTTCCTTACCTTTGCCCACCGTGCTTTTTGAGCGGCGCTAATACGCTTGCGACCGGCTGCGCTCATCGTTCTTTTCTTTCCATTTGCCGGTCTGCCCAGCATCCAATACCCGCACGCATCTCTTCTCACCATCGCCACTATAGTCGATAGAATAAACATCAATCCCGCCACCAACAAACTGGCCATCGTATCGCTTGACCTGCGAAATGAAATACACGGCGTAGATACGAGCCTGATGAACCGTGACGTTGTGCGGTACGTCCTTAAAGGTGCCAAGCAAAAACCGCGACAGCGGCGAGTCTCTCGGTACCGACCGACATAAGTAAGGATTGCCACTCGTGGTCAACCATGAAGCCAAACAGCGTAAAGAACTGTTCTTTCTTCTTAAGCGCGGTTACCAGCGACTCCTTCAAGAGGGGTTTTACGTCAGACCGGGCGATGGACGCGGTACCCACAAACCGCTTATGTATTTCCATTTCCAGATCGCGATAAGTATCATGGTTGCCCGAGTATGCGAAGATGCCGTGACCGTTCTTCCATTTGACGCTAGAAAGCTTGCATTCTGGGAAAGTGTAATTGGGTCCCGTCACCTGGCGGTCCGCGCCTATTACTACACCGTCACGGCACAAGAAACCCACAGCCATCGTCATAGATCACTTCCTTTTACCGAGAACCCGAAACTCCTAAACACTCAAGCTCGTGCAGACTATCATCACCTTTGCGCACCAGGAACGCCCGCTTAAATGCCCTGCGAGGAATCGGCCCCAGATGGGCCACCTCAATTTCGGCCATGATACGGTGCCCGTATGCTTGATCCGCCTTCCACTTGGCTACCAGGTCCGCACCGTAGATCATGTGTGGTGCGACGATCTCTCGGTCTAGCTCGACCCAAACGGCGCACTCCCAGGCCAGGTGAAACGGGACGAAGTAGGCCCAGGATGATTCGGGACACCTCTCGCGATAACTATCGAACCCATCGAAGTCAAAAAGGCTGACGCCTCCAATGAAGCGAACGTATGGATAGTGGTCTCTGCCTTCGACGGTACCCCAGCGCTCGCTTTCGGGGAGGTCCGGCTCGGGGAGGATGAATCCAGTGGTGATGATCTGCTTGAAACGATCCGGGTGAGTTGTATGCCACAACCCGCCCCGAAGTTCCTGCAAGACGCGCTCTGTCGTTACTCTCACCGATTAGCCTCGCGCTCAAAGAGGGCTGGCAGTCAGGTAGACCGCCAAGATGGACTCCAACTACGAAAGCCTTGCCAGACGCACATTCCTAATCTGGAGTGGAGCAGCAGGCCAGTCACCGTGTCCCGCACGCATCATCTCATCATCTACGCGATGGTAAACAAGCTCGAATGTCGTCTCGAACTTGTGTTGCGCCGCATCCCGATAGTTGATTTTCATCGTGCGCACAACCTCCGGTATCCCGTTCTGATTAAGGCTTTCCTCTTCACGTAATAGTGTGGTGACATCGTGTTCCTCAAACTCCCCGTACCCTGTCACCACAGGCATGATCTCCTTCGCCGACTGCTTCGACGGAATTAACTGGAGTTCTTCAAAGTGCGCCTCGCTGGAATCTCCCGCGAGACCTTCGAGCGTAACATTGTGCGCCGTCGCTCCACCCTCGTTCGTGAATTCAAATGGCGTGCTCCAACACTTACCCCTTCCATCCATGCGCACGGCGACGTAAATCTGGGGGTCTGCCGCGCATATTTCAGGGGTGGTGGGTGTGCTTTCTGTTGAACTCAGGGTCGCGGGATATGGCTTCCAGGGTTGGGCGGCAGTGAAGCGTTTGTAGCGCGGAGCCACGCCAGTTATACCAACTGACGCAAACCTCCAACCGAGAGGCACCCGTTCAAGCAGATCGTGATTTTTAAGCCACTCCAGCCCTGCGGCTGCTTGATCCTCCCGCAACTCCACTGTTGTCGCCGCAGTCGTCGTGGAGAATCTCAAGTCGCCAACGCAGGTTTCCTTTAGCCACGCCAAGATCACATCCGCGTAAATCTCGTCTAGTTCTGCCTTGAACCGGCCAGACACTTCGAGGCTCTCATTAAACTTGGTTTCAAAATGCAGAACGCGCTCGCGAAGTGAAGCGATCTCGGTCTCCTCCGCAGCGTTTGTGGAGGGAGTGGAGGATCGCTTGGTTCTCGCGGTCTGAAATCGACTGAGATAAATGGCATAGCACAAAAACGCCCAAGTCAGTACCAGCAGTATTACCCACAAAAAACGGATTGAAGGGCCCTCATCAGGATGGTAGTGACAATATACCGAATAGACGCACGCCAGAAATCCAATCACCGTAACGCCGATGGAATAGCGGCGCTTCACCGTCGCCTCAATCAGGAAATACAAACCTGTTCCGAACGCAGTGATACCGAACCAAAACAGCGCTTCATTGAACGGCATAGTTTGTCAATCGTATACTTGAAGCACAGGCTCTCGATACTGTAAAGACTCAACGATGCGGAGCATGTGAGAGACGCTACGGAGATTTACGGAAGCAGTGCCGGACCGTATCCGTGGGCTGCAATCGGTTGGTACGTCGTCGGCACGATTGGCTTCATGGCCTCGGCGCGGGCTTGACCGGCTCTTATGGCATCAGCGCGGGCTTGAATCTTGGCGACGGAGCCGCAG
>Ga0210405_10002280_pt1 | contig 20111 bp, 15 predicted proteins | sample IncBWH11MmetaG_FD_155492 | JGI IMG/M metagenome (GOLD analysis project Ga0210405, IMG submission 155492) | Forest soil microbial communities from Barre Woods Harvard Forest LTER site, Petersham, Massachusetts, United States - Inc-BW-H-11-M | ecosystem: Environmental > Terrestrial > Soil >... | reverse complement strand
TCATCTTAAATGTGAGTTTAGCGATTCAGCAGAATCGTAAGTAGGGATGCCTTCCTGAAGAGCAACCCTCCGCCCGGGTACTTACTCACCACCCCTTGAGGCACGGGGGATACATGTTTGCGAATCCTGTCGACTTCGAAATTACCGAGCGATTCGACTGGCCCAGTTGCCCCGCAAGGCGGTCACCTGCATCTTGTCGAAAATCCCAAGAAAGAGCTGGTTGTGCACAAATTTGGCGGCAAACAGGACGAGATCAGCCAGAACCATTGCGTCGTGTTTTACCTTATTTGGTAATCTCTTTATTGAATTTCCTTTTGGTTGGTTGGCCTCTGGCTGGTCACGCTCAAGTCTCCAATCCCGGATCGTGGACTCGCACGCAACAATCAACTGTCTCTGCCAGAGAGCTGCAGATACCTGCCAAAGCGCGTAGCGCTTTTCGCCGGGGATTCGAACGCCTGGCAAAAGGAGATGCCGATGGGAGCCTGCAGCATTTCAGGCGAGCAATTCAAGGATTTCCCGGTTTTTACGAAGCGTACTATAACAAGGGCGTAGCTGAGACTCAGCTCCACCAAGCGGAAGAGGCTCTACAGTCTTTTCAAAAGGCCATTGATTTGAGCGGAGGACACTGTGCTCGTGCGTATTTTGGCTACGGCTTAGTGCTAGACCGGCAAGGAGAGGCTAAAGACGCGGAACAGATTGTACGTCGTGGCTTGGAGGAAGATCCCGCTTTATCCGACGGATACGGGGTACTTTCAATCGTGCTGTTCGACCTGAATCGGCTGGATGAGGCGGAAGCGGCTGCCCAAAAAGCCCTTCTGCTGCCGAATCCCTCGCCAAGGAATGCTCTTCTCACCCTTGCCTACATTCATATAAAGAGGGGTGACTATCGGTTCGCAGTGCGAGATCTGGAGGCATACCTAAACTCTGTACCCTCAACCCCGCGTGAGGACGACATAGAACACAACAAATATATTCGGAACCTGCTCAACGAGGCTAAAGCAAAAAGTGTCGAGCAAATCCCTGAAGGCACGTCGTGAGCTGACATGTGATATTTCGGGGGTGGATCCCTTTGTTGCTTTGCCGCTCGGTAAAATGTGGGATTTCGTTTGGCAACGCGGAGGAAGATTGTTTAATGCCTCCGCGAATGAGCCCACGGAAAAACCGGCGAGATCTTCGGGACAAATACTGCTTCAACTCCGGATTAGCGCGGTCAGGAACTAGTCGAAAAAATCGATCACTGCGTCCAGAATTCCAACCGCAATGCGCAGCCATTGTCTGGACCGCCACGGTGGTTTCGATCTTCACTAAACGCGAACGGCTTTGCGAACGTATTTACTCGGCAGCACACTAGGAGCAGTCTGGCTGCACGATGTGCTCCCCGAGGTTAACTAGGGGTTTTCCTAGTCGACACATTCCAATCAGAAACATTAATGTCTCCTCCATGGACGCTTGCCGGCGGCCTCACTTGTATTTTCGATGCCAGGGTGGGTGTCGAACGGATTTTGGTCTCCCGATGTCTGATCGGCCCAGAAAGGTGTGTAACGATGATGCGCGACAATACAGGTAGATCCAATTTTCGGAAATTCGGCTATGGCGCGGTGCTACTCGCTGCGCTAGTACTGATAGGGGTCACGGCCACCGTTTCCGCCGATGACAGAAGCACAGAAACCATTGACGCCCACGCAATGGGCACCAGCACGCAGTTGGGCCGAAACATCAGTGTGAAGGTGACCATCTACGAGTTTTCTACAGATGAGGACAGACAAATCCTCATTAGTGCCTTCAAGAAGGGCCAAAATCAGGGTTTGGTAAATGCGCTCACCAGGATGAAGTCCGTCGGCCGGATTGCTATTACTGGCACGATTGGCTACGACCTTAGCTATATTCGCCTGATTCCCACTCCCACGGGCCGTAAGATTCGCTTTGTAACCAACCGGGTTCTTCGATTCGGAGAGGTCTATTACAACACGCAGACCACTGCATTTAACCTGACTGCCGGCGAGATCGAGATAAATGATTCCGATAAAGATAAAAGCGCTGGCGTACTCTACCCAGCGGCCCAACTGGTGATTAACAAAGAAGGACAACTGGAGTTTCAGCTCAATAAAAATCCCTGGAAGCTGGTCAACATTATCGATTGGAACAGAGCCGGCACTCGGGAGTAGAAATCGTTGAAATGCTTGGTCAGCGCAATTCTTGGCTGTCTCAGGCGCTGATTATTTAACTCCAAGGATTGAGGTGCCTGATGAAGATTTACCGCTTTCTAGCAATTGTCTTCTGTTTGCTGGTACTGCCGATCCTCCTAAGCAGTTTCCTTGCCGGAAAGGACACTCAGAAGAAAATCAAGGGTGATATCTGCTCGGCATCTAATTCTGCAAGTATTTGTTCCGCAGCGAACATGTGTGGTTCCGCTTCCACTCCCTGCTCCATCGACATCAGGCGGAGCGGGGGTGCCTATGCAACTGCAAAGCCAAGCATCCCGGATGCCAAGTCCAACAAAGCATTCTGCATTAAAGTTGGAACCAGCGTGACCTTCATGACCAGTTCCAATAACACAGGATTCGTCATCGACTTCGGCAGTAAGGATCCCTTCGACCACCCAGGCGCCATCATTGGCGGCGCCGATCGCCCGATTACCGTGACAGCAAAACATCCTGGTTGCTACACCTATTCCATAGGGGCTTGCACTCCTGGCACGGTCTATGGAATGTGCGGCAACGCAAACACCCAGCTAATCATTTCTGCCAACTAAATTCGGCTCCCGAATAACATGCAGCAGAAAGGTCAAGGGTTATCCTGAGTTTCGTACTTCAGAGCTTCATTGTAACGACGCAAGTATGGGCCTGCTAGCAAACCTTAAGCTACGTCGAAAACTGCTTATCGCAATGGCTCCCTTGGCAGTCATGGCGATTCTCGCAGGTTTGTACGCTTCTATCCAAAGCAAGAGGATCGACGACTGGTACAGCCAGCTTATTAATAATGATGTCAAGGCAGTCCACCACATTGACACTGCGCGTTCGCTCAATCGGCGGTTCAACCTCTACCTTTACCGTCTTATCGGAGAGGCTGATCCTGACCGCAGACAAGTTATGGACGCTCAACTGGAAACCACCTACTCCGAATACAAAACGCAGATCGCCGAGGCTATCCGCCTCGCCCGTGCCCAAAGCGCCCAAATCACAGCCGCCGCAGCTGATTTCGATAAGGCAGTCCTTACTTCGCAGCCCGTCCGTGCTGCCGCTCTCGCCAACGACAAGGTAAAGGCCGCTGCGATCATGCACGCTAGCGTCGATTCCGAACTTCAACGAACTCATGAGCAAATCACCAAGGTCTCCGACGAATTGCAAAAAGCTGTCGATCAGCGTTCTGACGAACTTACCGAGAAAACGCACCGCGCCATCATGGTCACTTGGCTGGTCATCGGGTTCGGAATGCTCATCACTTTCGCTGTCGGTTCCTATGTACTTCAGGTCGATGTCGTTCAAGAACTCTTCTCTTTGCGCGACAGCATTCAGTCCCTCGCCTCTGGCAAGTTGGATCAGCCCATCCCTTTCCTCAATCGGCCGAACGAAATCGGCGAGATCAGCCGATCCTTGCATACGCTTCAAGGCGGCGCCAAGGACCGCGAAACGCAGTCTTGGGTCAAAGCGGAAGTCGCGGCGACCGGCGTGCGGCTTCAGACCGCGGAGAATTTCTCCGTTTTCACGGCATCTTTACTGTCCCGCATCTCCGAGTGTATCCCCATCCTATACGGTGCTTTTTATTTGATAGACGAGTCGCACTCTCGTCTAAGTCGCGTAGGCAGCTTCGCCCTTGGTGGCCGCGGAGAGTCCGCCGAGTTCGCGCTCGGCGTAGGGTTGGTCGGCCAAGCCGCCCTCGAACGCCGCGTGCTCGACCTGTCTACAAAGAAAAATGATCCTATTCTCGTCTCCACCGGCATGGGTACGGTAACACCAGGCAAAATCCTCTTCATACCTGTTCTCAATCATGACCTTCTCCTTGGCGTGCTCGAACTCGCCGCCGTCTCTGTTCTCTCCGACCGCCAGCAGGCCTTCCTTGATGCACTTCTACCCTCGGTTGCCATGAACGCCCAACTTCTCTCCCGAAACCTTGAAACCAAGCGCCTCCTTGAACAGACTCGTGCGCAGGCTGAATCCCTCGCCGCTTCCGAACGGCAGATCATTGCCCGAAAGGAGCAGCTGGAAGCCACCAATCGCGCTCTGGAAACCTCTCAAGAGGAACTCCGCCGCGCAAAGGAAGTCGCCGAGGACGCCACGAAGATCAAGTCCGAATTTCTGGCCAACATGAGCCATGAAATTCGCACGCCGATGAATGCCATCATTGGGATGTCTCATCTGGCGTTAAAGACCGACCTCGATCCTCGTCAGCGAGGATATGTCCGCAAGATTCAACAGTCGGGCCAGCACCTGCTGGGTATCATCAATGACATCCTGGATTTCTCAAAGATCGAGGCGGGCAAACTGACAGTCGAGAACATCGATTTCGATCTCGAAAAAGTGCTGGAGAATGTTAGCAATCTGATTTCGGAAAAGGCCACTGCCAAGGGCCTGGAATTGATTTTCGATATCGACCCCGCGATTTCCGCGCACCCGAAGGGTGACCCTCTGCGACTGGGTCAAATCCTGATCAATTATTGCAATAATGCCGTCAAGTTCACCGAGCACGGCGAGATTGTCGTAAAGGCGCGGGTGCAGGAAGAAGCCGAAAACGGTCAACTGGTTTGCTTTTCGGTACGCGACACCGGAGTCGGACTCACTGAAGAACAGATGGGTCGCCTCTTCCAAGCCTTTGAACAGGCGGATGCTTCCACCACACGCCAGCACGGGGGCACTGGTTTGGGTTTGGCCATCTCCAAGAAACTCGCTCAGCTCATGGGCGGTGACGTCGGCGTCTCGAGCGAAGTCGGAAAGGGCAGCACTTTCTGGTTCACCTCCTATCTCTCCAAGGGTGAGGGCGTAACCCGTAGCGCCATCCGGCCCGATCTCCGTGGGCGTCGCGTCTTGATCATTGACGACAATGCCCAAGCACGAGAGGTTCTTGCCAGCATGCTGACCAGCATGACCTTCGTAGTACACGAAGCTCCGTCAGGTCGCGAAGGCATCGAATTGGTCCGCCAGGCCGTGGGTCGCGGTGAGCCTTACGAAATCGTCTTCATTGATTGGCAGATGCCGGGTCTCGATGGCATCGAAACTGGCAAACTCATCCGGGCTCTTCCGAATCTCTCAGCCCCTCCCCATCTTGTTATGGTCACTGCTTATGGCCGTGAAGAAGTCCTCCGCCAAGCAGAGCAAACTTCTTTCGAAAATGTTTTGATCAAGCCCGTCACTTCCTCCATGCTCTTTGATTCGGTCGTCCAGGTCCTCACCGACGTTCGTGACCCTAAGCGCGAATCCCAGATCGCCTCTCCCGAAATCGATCTTTCTTCCATCCGTGGCGCTCACGTCCTCCTCGTCGAAGACAATGAACTCAACCGCGAGGTCGCTATCGGTCTCCTCGAGGACGCGCATCTCTCCATCGATCAGGCAGAAAACGGCGCCATCGCCGTGGAGCTGCTCTCGAAGAGTGACTACGGCCTGGTCCTTATGGACATGCAAATGCCCATCATGGATGGCATAACCGCTACCAAGGCTATCCGCTCAAATCCCCGCTTCGCTTCTCTCCCCATTGTCGCCATGACTGCCAATGCCATGGATCTTGACCGGGAGACGTGTCTGGCGGCCGGCATGAACGACCATCTCGCCAAGCCCATCGACCCCGACAAATTATTCCGTGTGCTTCTCAAGTGGATTTGCCCTCCTGCCGTCTCGGCCGCTGTTTCCACCGCATCCCTCTCCACTCCCCTTCCTTCCGCCGCTCCCGGGGACCTCGTGATCCCTGGCATTGACACCGCGACTGCCCTCAAGCGCACAGGCGGCAATCGCAAGCGTTATGAATCTCTCCTTCAACGATTTGCCGATTCACAAGCGCACGCCCTAGATGACATTCGTGCAGCTCTCGCCGCCAAAGATTCCGCAACCGCCCAACGTTTCGCTCACTCGCTCAAAGGCGCTTCAGCCAATCTCGGAGCTAGCGCCCTCGCCGAAGTTGCTGCCGCTGCCGAGGCCGCCATCATCGACTCAAACGATTCCGTTGCCCCTGCTCTCGACTCCCTCTCTCGCGCACTCGACCTGACCATCGCCACCATTCGCGTCGCTCTTCCGGCGGAGTCTGCTTCCACCAGCACCCCCCCTCCAAACGCCGATCCCTCCGCTGTCGTCCAACCACTCGCCCATCTCAAAAAACTTCTTGAAGCCGACGACGGCGATGCCTCTGATTTCCTTCTCGAGGCCCGGCCAGAATTGCGCCAGGTGCTTACCCCAGCCGAAATCGACTCCCTTTTCGCTCACGTCGGCAATTTTGCCTATGCCGACGCGCTCCGTTCGATTTCCGAAATTGTTACTCGTCTTTCCCTGAGATTGGAGTGAAATCATGTCCGCCACGCCGCAGCTGGTTCCCTCCGTGCAGAAGTTGATCCTCATCGTTGACGATACGCCAGTAAATATTGGAGTCATCTCTGGCGCTCTGAAAGATTCCTACAAGACCAAGATCGCCACAAACGGTGAAAAAGCTCTCGTTCTCGCGTGCGCCGAAGAGAAGCCCGACCTCATTCTCCTGGACGTAATGATGCCCGGCATGGACGGCTACGAAGTCTGTTCGCGCCTCAAGGCGGATCCGGCTACAAACGAAATCCCGGTCATCTTTCTGACTGGCCAGACCAGTGCCGAGGATGAGACTCACGGCTTCGAAGTGGGCGCCGTCGACTACGTGCACAAGCCATTCTCTCCCGCCGTCGTCAAAGCTCGCGTGCGCAGCCACATTCTTCTTCGCGAGGCCCGCGCCCAACTTGCCTCTCAGCTGCTGGCTCTCAACACAGAACTCGAGACGGCTCGGCAGATTCAACTCGCCATCCTTCCGCACTCAATCCCCAGGCTCACCGACCTAGATATTGCCGCGCAGTATCTTCCGATGGCTTCTGTGGCCGGCGATTTTTACGATTTCATCCAGATTGACGACAAGCATATCGGCATCCTTATCGCGGACGTTTCCGGCCACGGCCTCCCCTCCGCGCTCATCGCCTCCATGCTGCAAGTTGCGCTGACCGGGCAGGTCGCCCACGCTCCCGAACCTGGCAAGGTTTTGGTAGGTCTGAATCGCGCGTTCTGTGGAAAGTTCACTTACAACTTCGTCACCGCTGCTTATGTCTACGTGGACCTTGAGAACAATCTCATGCGGTATGCTGGCGCGGGACATCCGCCCATGCTTCAGTGGCGCAGCTCCACCGGTAAAGCCACCCAAGTTTTGGAAAACGGGTTGGTTCTTGGAATAATGGAGGAAGCCAGTTACGAAGCAATCGAGTTTCTTCTCGAGCCCGGTGATCGCTATGTACTCTGCACCGACGGCATCCTCGAGGCCGCGAACTCGGCTCGGGAGCAGTTTGGCGTAGACCGGCTAATGCGTTTCATTGAAAAACACAAGGATTTGGCGGCGGAGCCGTTCTCTCAAACCTTGCTCGATGATTTAGCCGGTTGGTCCAAACAGACGGTGGACCAGGGGCAACAGGACGACATCACTCTGCTGGTGATCGATTACAAGCACCACTGAAGCCCTGGCCGTTTGGCCCTCTTGAAGTAGCACAAGATATTCACTATCGCGAGACCGTTCGTGAATCTGTGCGGGTGGCCCACGCGAAGTCCTCAGCTGGTCAACACGTGTCCAGGACCAACAACGGGAAGCCCTGGAATGCTTCCCTAGGGATTTCCCTAGTTGATTGAGAACGAGGACAAGTCTAAAAAGTTAAGAATAGTTCACACGGGCGCGGTCGGCGCAACCTCCACCGACCTTGAACCATAAAGGGACTCGGGATGTACGTTGCTCCCAACGGCATCCCGAGTCCCTCCTACTGCGGCAACACCTGCTGGGACTACCCCCGGCTGCAAGGTTTCGGTGCACTCTGGATGTTGATTCGTCATGGATTCAAGTCGCGCTCACTCCGTGTTTTTGTTGTTCTCACACTTATCTTAGGTACATGCTGCTCCCCCCGCTGTTCAGGTTATTCCGTTCTGACGCATGAAGCGATTATCGACGCCGCGTGGAAGGAGAGCATAGTGCCCGTGCTCTTGAAGCGGTTTCCCGACGCGACGCCGGAACAACTGCTAGAAGCGCACGCGTATGCTTATGGGGGCGCAATCATCCAGGACATGGGCTACTATCCATTCGGTAATTCGTACTTCAGCGATTTAGTGCACTATGTCCGAAGTGGATATTTCGTTCTCGCCTTAATTGAAGAATCCAGAGATCTGAACGAATACGCGTTTGCGCTGGGTGCGCTTGCACACTATGCGGCTGACGCTTCCGGTCATCCACTGGCGACCAATCGTGCAGTCGCAATGATGTATCCCGACCTGGCAAAGAAGTATGGACCGATCGTTACGTACGAGGAAAAGCCTTCTGCGCACATGAAGGTGGAGTTTGGCTTCGATGTGGACCAAGTAGCGGAAGGGAACTACGCGCCGAAGGCCTACCACGACTTTATCGGTTTTGAAGTTTCCAAGCCCGTTTTGGAAAGAGCGTTCGCAAAAACATACTCTGTCGACATGTCGAGTATCTTTTTTAGCGTGGATCTAGCGATTGGCAGCTATCGCCACGCTGTATCCACTGTTATTCCGCGTTCGACAAAAGTAGCCTGGCATCTCAAGAGGCGAGAGATTCAGAATGGCCAATCCTCCGAGACCAAGACAAAATTCATTTACAACATTTCTAATTCCGGGTACCGCAAGGAGTGGGGCGACGTTTACGAGAAGCCGGGTTTCTTTGCGCGGTTTAAGGCGTTCCTTTTGCGCCTGGTGCCCAAAATCGGCCCCTTCAGCGCCTTCGCGTTTCATCCACCCCCACCCGCTGTAGAACAGATCTATATGCACAGTTTCAACGAGAGCCTGGACCATTACCGACTGTTGCTCCTCGCAGAGGGAGAAGGCAAACTCCAATTGCCCAACGACAACCTGGACACCGGTGGACTAACCGGGCCAGCTGCCTACAGACTCACGGATGAAACTTATGCGAGATTGCTGGGCATGATCAGCGGCAAACCTAATTCGGAGTCTTTACGTGAGGACATTCTGTCCTATTACGCGGACCTCAGGAGGGACTTCGCGACCAAGAAAGATTCGAAAGCTTGGCAAAAAGTACTGAGTGATTTGGAGAAGTTGAAAGCCATGCCGGCCGCTGGCGTACACGAAGAACATGTTGGCAGAATTAGAGAAATCGATGAACCCTCTTACCTTAATCAACTCTCCTACCCTGGGCTATAGAATGAGGGTGTCAGATTATCAGGTTGCAACACTATCGGCTTGTATGGCAACACATCACGACGTACTGACCTACCACACCTTAGTGCAGCACTATCGGACCAGACTATCCCGCCGCTGGGAGCCCCACAGGCTGCTCCAGCCGGAACTCGAGCAAAGATTCGCTCGGGATTTGTAACTGCTCGCCCTTCTTGGAGGCGGCAATCGCGGTACCACCCGCAGCGCCTGCGAGCACGCCAATAGCAGCCCCTGTTTCCTCCTCCGGCAATTCTTAGCAGCATGACTGCTCCCATGATTTCAGCCTTCTGTTGCCGAATATCCTTGCGCAGGAGATCGACGTACACTTGCAAGTTTTTCTTCTGGGCATCGGTCTCCGGCGCCGCCGCGGTGTTTTTCTCGGTCGTTTGAGGCTTCGTTTGTGCGCGGCAGGGAGATACAGTGAGCGTCGACAGTATGACCAGCATCACCAGCCGCGCGCGATTTAAGGATTTCATCTCGTTTCATCTCTTCGACTGAACTTACCTACTTAACCTTGCAAAAAGTCATGGCCCAGATAGTGCTTTGCGGCCACGCCATCTCTTTATCCAGATCTTTGCGTTACTCCTCGAGTACTGGCTTCCAGGAAGGATCCGGATTAAACCGCTCCATTTTCATAAATTCGTCAAGGGTTGCCGGCCCGAAATCCTTCTCGTAGACAACGCCGTCCTGGCTAACGATAAAGCTCTTTATTCCCGTTACTCCGTATTCGGCCGGGGCAGCCACCAGGGCGAATCCCCCGATCATCAGGCCTTTCACCACGAAATCCATTTCTCCGAGCGGGGCCGCGGGTCCCTGCCCTTTCAGAATTTTGAAAAAATAGCCATGGTATGGCTGCGCGCTAGGGGAGTACCCCTGCTCGATCGCACGGGCAATTTTTTCGCCAATCGGTCCACCCCAAGATCCGTCTGGGTTTTGCCATGCCAGGCCATCCTGTTGGCCAGAAGTGCTGATGATGCGCTGCGCGTATTGATTCACGTCGTAGGCTTTCCGCTTCTGGAATGCGTAGTCGTACTGCGCTTCCACGTAGCCGTGGCAGATATCAATGGCGTCCAATTCATTGCTTCCGATGCGACGGTAGAGGAGTTCCTGCCGGCCGGCTTTGGCATCGAACGTCCAATTGGCGCCCTGTTTCACGATTGGCACAGGGAAAGGCCAGTCCTCATCACCCACGAGAAGAAATGCGCGGTTTCCGGTCTTGGGGTCCACGGAAACAGTTTTCTTCTCGCGAGCCTCCGCAGCAAAGTTGGAGGCTCGTTGCCGGTCCTGTGGGTATTCCCCGGTCAGATAGATGTTGTCGCCGCCCGGTCCGAAGATCTGTTCTAGAGCGTTTTCGTCAAAATTCTCGGCCGCCGCCACCAGCGCATCGGCGGCCTGCTGGGGAGTAGCAAAGCTCTTTGCCCCTGTAGGCGGGGCTGAGGTAGTCGCCGGAGCTTTGTTCGCTGCGGTTTGCTGTGCAACGGAACGACCCGATGCGCCTAGATAGGAGCAAACAGTTACGCTGGCAATTAAGAAAAGTTTGCGGAGATTTTGATTTGCAAATGTAGTCTTCATTCTCTGCTCCTATAATTCGCTTTAGCAATCCCGTAATCTACCTGCGGCGCCCACCACCGCCACGAGCGCCCCCGCCTCCACCTCGAGACCCCATGCTGGAGGAACCGCGGCTGCTACTGGCACGCGCACTCGATCCGTTGTATCCCTTGGAACCTCTGGAGCCGCCTCCAAACGCGTCCCGGTTTCCACCGCCGCCGCGCGAGACATCCCGGCTTCCGATGCGGTCTGCTCCTCCCCCGCCGGGCCGACTGCCTGATCCAACTCCGCCGGCCGCCCGGTTACTGACGCCAGCGCCGCCAGCTCGATTGCTTGGCAGATTGCCGCCCTGTCGGCCAACCTGTTGTCTGGCACTAGCCTGACGGTTGGATAGGGAGTCTCCTCGTGCTGTACCACCGAACCTGTCCGCGGTACCGCGATCCCGATACGGTGCGCCCCCACGATGTTGTGGATTGTGCTTCCAGCTGGAATTTCCACCGCGGTCTCCTCCGCGAGCTGGTTGATTCGACGGGCGGTTGCCGTTCCCAATGTTGTTCCTGTTGCCCCCGTTAATATTTGAGTTGCGGTTGAAATTGTTGTTGTTGTTGATGTTGATGTCGTTGTTGCCGCCCCAGCCGCAGCCCCAGCCCCAACCGCCGCTCCAGAACGCACCCATCATTACGCCTACGCCGAAAGAAATCGCCATTCCGGCGGCATAATATCCCGCCGGCGGGTAGTAAATGGGTGGATACGGATAGACCGGCGGGCCGTACACCACGACAGGATCATAAGAAGGGACATACACGACCTGCGGATTAGCCTGCTCGACAACGATTACACTCTTGCTCTCGATGACCTTGGTTTCCACCGTCTGCTGTTCGCTCGATTTCAAATTGCCGGTGTCCTGTGCCTTTTTGCGCATGCGTTGCACGGCATCCATCACATCGCTCTGCTGCGCAAGGAAGGCGTTGCCCAGATCCGTGGTCCACTGAATGTCGTCTGCCAGGCGTTTCACCACATCGGGCAGTCCGGCCAGAGCCTGAATGCTCGGGTCCCAGGGTTGTTTCGCGACCGCATCGGCGAGCGCTTTATCCTTTAGTCCGGGATTCTTTGCCAGCCACTGCTGAAGCTGAATGAGTTCGAGAGGATAGGTGGAAGCCGCGAAGGTCTGGGCCAGCATTGGATCTGGATAAAGGGCAATGGGCGCGACGAGAGAGTCCAGTTGGTCGGGCGGTATCTTTACCGCCTGATCTTGTGCTGAAGGCGCTTGCCCAGGGCGAAGGGAAGGCATTTCTGCCCACGCGTCACCTGGGAGAAGCGCAATCGTGCAGAGCAGCGCTAGCGCATACCGGAAGGTCTCAGTTAGAAGCGTTCGTTTCGAATTCATGACTACCTACACTTTCGACCGCCCTGTCCCGAGGATGAGCCGATCGAGTACGCACAGGTGCGTCCCATTGATGATGTATCCATGAAGATCGCGCTCAATTACTTCGCAGATGGTCACTCTGCTTCCTGACAATCCTAGAAAGCGATCGTTGAAAGTCCCGGCAGGTGACGTGTCGCTGCTTTTCAGCTTCCTCGCAGCACCAGCAGACCCTCTTTGCTGCAGCCGAGACCCGTTCGTGTCCTGAAAAACGATGCTAGGTTTCACTTGAATTCCTCACAACTAGGAGAATCCCTAGGCGGGTCCAGGGGAATCGACATATCGAAAATCGCCACGGAAGAAGCAACTGACCTCTGAGTGGGTCGAGTTCAGGGCCATGATTTGGAACAAGCCAAAGAAATTCAGGTGGGAATGAATGAACTAGGAATTTCCCTAGGTGCAAGGCAATTGCTCGCAATGTTAGGTTCGGGAACGACGGTCGGACAAGGTGGGTTGGAAGTGAGCAAACGGGCGCAATTGCAAGCTGTCGTCGGAGATTAGTATGACGCCCGGCGTGGAGCGCCTGATAACAGTTCAGAAGGTGGCGCGGGTCCACAGTCACGGTAATCAGAAGGGAGAAATGAGCATGAAGAAGGCCATCTTTTTTGCCATCGCCTTGTTGGTGGTGGGCGTCACGGCCACCCTGGCTCAAGACGTTCGCTACGACTACGACAAGGACAAAGACTTCTCGAAATACAAATCCTATAAATGGGTGTCTATCAAGGGGGCCGACCAGCCTGATGAGCTGACCGGCAAGCGGATAATGGCCGCCGTTGACGCCGAACTTGCCATGAAGGGGCTGACGAAAACAGATGGCGAAACCGCCGACGTCCTTGTTGCATATCAGACGGCGATCGGCACCGAGAAACAGTTCACGTCTTACAACACCGGTTGGGGTTATGGTCCGGGCTGGGGTGGAGGATGGTACGGATACGGTGGCGGGATGACCTCAAGCACTACGTACGGCTCGACATCGACTGTCTATGTCGGCCAGCTGGACCTTAGTATGTACGACCCTACTACGAAGCAGCTCATATGGCGTGGGGTCGCGTCCAAAACGCTGGACCCTAAGGCCAAGCCAGAGAAGAAAGAAAAGAACATCGGCAAGGCTGTCAAAAAGCTACTGAAGAACTTTCCGCCTAACCAGAAGTGATTGCAACCGGTTCTGAAATTCCGGCTCACGCAGGGAAAATGACTCAGAGCCGCGGAATTCGCAGTATGCATCTCCAGGAGCAAATCATCCTGTTGGTGTATCCATATTCATTCCGAAAAAGATTCGATCCGAATATGAAAGGAAAATTGCTTGGCTCGACAGGCTGACGGTTTGTATAGCTGAAAGGCAAGTGAGCGCGGAGGCGCTAAAATGCATAATTGGGGCGGTTGGCGTTTGTCCCTCTCTCCGTCCTGCTGTGGATCGCCAACGAAATCGATATTTGTTCTGCTGCGCTCACTCTTTGTCTTTTCGGCAATCCTTTTCATCCCCGTCGGCGCGCCGCAGGGTCCTCCGGACAAACAAGTCTTGATCGTTAATGAGGTGGGCCTCTCCCATTCTCTGACAGACTTTATCACGCGCAACATCACCGAAGGAGTAAAAGAGACGCCCAACCTGCACGTCGAATTCCATTCGGAGAGCCTTGACGTGATCTCCTCTCCTGATAAGCCAACGCGGGCAGAAATAAAGGACTGGCTGGTCAAGAAATATGGCGCCTACAAGTTGGATGTAGTCGTAGCTGTGGGACCGGACGCAATCAACTTCCTGTCAAATTACACCCAAACTATGTTTCTGGATGTGCCCATCGTCATCTGTGGAAGTCCCGCGCAACTCGCTGGAGATCCCCGGCTAGACTCGCGCTTCACCGGGACATGGGTGAGCTACGAACCTGCAAAAACAATTGAGGCTGCGCTGCGTTTGTTCCCGGAAACTCGCCACGTCGTTATCGTCGGCGGAACTACTGCCTTCGACAAAACGGCGATGTCTATTACAAAGGCAGGCATATCTTCGCTTGCCTCCAAGCTTGATTTCGTCTACATGACCGATCTAGCGATGAACGAATTGTTGAAACGTCTGCAGCGGCTTCCGAAGCAAACGGTTGTGCTTTACATCTCGTTTTTCCAGGATGCCGCGGGACACAAGTTCATTAATGCCACGAGAGCGCTTCCTATGATTGCGGAGGCTGCCAATGCCCCCGTGTTCGGCATATCCGATACGTATCTAGGGAATGGAATCGTCGGCGGCGATGTGATGGGATTCCAAGAACAGGGCAAGGTCAGCGCCCGGATTATTTCGCGGCTACTTGAGGGGGAGAAAGCCCGGGATATTCCCATCGAGACTCTTCCGAGTAGCTACGTGTTTGACTGGAAAGCATTGCAACGGTGGCACATTCCAGAAAGCCGACTTCCTCCCGGAAGCCTTGTTATGTTTCGCGAACCGAGCCTTTGGGAACGTACCAAATGGATTTGGATCACCAGCATCATAATCATTATCGGTCTTTCCGCCATTGCCGGTTATCTCCAGTACAGCCGAAAGCAGCTACGCCTGGCCAGGGACAAACAAACGGAGCTAAGTGGCATGCTGATTGCCGCGGCGGAAACCGAGCGAAGCCGGCTGGCTTCAGAACTTCACGACGACTTCAGTCAGAGATTAGCGGTGCTCGCCCTGGGACTGGAGAACGTCGCGGAAACAGTGCCTCCTTTGCCGCGAGAAACTGACCGGCAAGTGCGCACGCTCTTGGATTCTGCAGCCGAGCTGGGAGCCGATCTTCATACGCTGTCTCACCGCCTGCATTCGGCCACGCTAGAGCGATTGGGACTCGCCACGGGGATTAGTGCTCTGTGCAGGGAGCTTGCTGCCCAACAGAATGTGCGGATCGATTTTTCCTCCGACGCTATTTTGGGTTCCGTTCATCCCGATGTAGCCCTGTGTTTATTCCGCATCGTCCAAGAGGGGCTTCGAAATTCGAGGAAGCACAGTGGAGCAAACAAAGCACAAGTGGCTTTGCGTGAGCAGGGTGACGAGTTATATGTCTCCGTGCGCGATGAAGGCTGCGGATTTGATGTCAACGAGATGGATAAGAAAAGTGGTCTGGGTGTCCGCAGCATGGAAGAGCGGGTGCACTTTCTGGGAGGAAAATTCGCGATTCATTCGGAACCAGGAAAAGGAACCCTCGTCGAGGCTTGGGTGCCACACCGACCGAAGCCAGGACCTGGGAAACACTAGAGGTTTCTCAATTGTTTTTGGTCGACCGGGCCGGACAGTGGGGGGCGGGCCGAGGCGGCCAACAAGAAACTGTTGAAAAGGTAGACTCGGTGGGTTAGTGTGGCCATCTGATAAGCTTCACAGGCGTGTGACGGAGATCACAGCGTAACACCGTGCACCGTCTTTGAATGGCGGCTTCAGAAGAGTTACTCCCGCCCAAAGTTCTCGCGTACCCCTGGTGTAGTTCGGATCCGATAGTCCAGAAAGGCCCACTCCCATGCAAGTCGTGTCCCGGGACAGGTCCCTTCCACGCATCCTAATCGCCGATGACCATGAGATATTCGCGAATGCTCTGCGAGCTTATTTGGAAAAAGCGTACACGGTTGTCGGACTGGCTTCTGATGGCAGTGCGATGGTGAAGGAAGGAATAAGGCTCAGGCCGGATGTAATTGTCGTCGACGTAGGGATGCCCATCCTGAATGGACTAGACGCAGCACGCAAGATCCGCGAGCAAGATCGCAACATCAAGTTCGCCTTCTTGACGATGCACGACGATCCAAATCTTGCCGCAGCCGCTCTCGAACTCGGGCCAGTCGCCTTTGTTCTCAAGCACTCCGCTGGCTCGGAATTGCAGATCGCGATTGAGCATATATTGCATGGCAAGCCGTACGTAACACCTAAGATGCGATCCGAAGACTGGGCGGAAGCAAAAGCCAGGGCGCGCCAGTATTCAAAGGAACTTTCCCCCCGGCAGCGAGAAGTTGTTCAGTTGTTCGGGGAAGGACGCTCCTTGAAAGAAATTGCGGACCTTCTCAACTTGAGCGAAAAGACCGTGGAGTTTCACAAACGCCGTATCATGGAGTCCTTTGGCATTAAGAGCAACGCAGATCTGGTGCTACTCGCCCTCAAGCATGGCCTTATCTCGTTGAAACCCGAACCGGTGCACGCCCCCAAACTCAGACATGGAAAACTTTAGGAACTTCTTCGTCCTGGCCGCCTAGGGATTCCCCCAGTAGCGCGGCATTACGGAACGCTACTAGGATTACTTTTGAGAGTTCACCTTGGACGGCCGGCCCCCTTCATACCATATGTTGGTGTTTGTTCATTCGGATCGGAGGCCGAATCTTGATTCGCCCGCGAATATTCTTGGCCGATGATCATTCTCAATTGCTCGAAGCTGAAACTGATCTTCTTCGGCCTCATTTCGATATCGTGGGGACTGCAATGGACGGAAACACATTAGTGTCCGAGGCTCTGCGACTTCATCCCGATGTAATTATCGTAGATATTACCATGCCGGTTTTGAACGGAATCGAGGCTGTCCAGAAACTTGTACGATCCGGCTCAACCGCTAAATTTGTATTCCTCACTATTCATTGCAGTCAGGAATTCGTCAAAGCTTGCTCGGAGGCAGGGGCTAAGGGATTCGTTTCGAAATCCAAAATGAAAGCCCACCTGATTCCTGCGATTTATTCGGTTTTAGATGACAGGTCTTATATTTCTTCCTCCCCTCAATGAGCGTTGAAATCCGTTCGCAAAGCACCATTCTTAGCTAGGGATTCCCCTAGTTGCCGCCTTGAGGGGAACGTCCTAAACAGATGGGTGAAGCGAAGTTCACTCCGATAAACAGGCAGAGGAATACCGCTGAATGCTTCGGGCGGCTCAGCCTATGGTTAGCGGCGACATCATGAAGAGTCTCAGCAGCTTCGGATTTCTGCTGTTCTTGGGTTCATTTCTGGTTTTCACCTACAGTGCTGTGCGTATGTATGGCGGGGCTTATTCCCGTGCGGCATTGCAGGAGTTTTCGCGGAAACAAAAATCCATGACTGCAAGCGGGCGCGAAAATCCCTCTTCGCGGAAAGCTGGAATCCCGGATTTTCGTCTTTGGTCTGAAAAGCGCATTGAGGCCTACCAAAGCGGTCTACTCGGCAATGTCCCGCCACCGCTCGGAGTGCTCGAGATTCCGTCGATCGAGCTTGAGGTTCCTTTACTGGAGGGTAGTGACGACCTAACGTTGAATCGCGGTGTTGGGCACATTGAGGGCACAACCTCTCCGGGCGCAATCGGAAATGTGGGTATTGCTGGACATCGCGACGGATTCTTCCGCGGACTCAAAGATCTTCGTCTTGGCGACACGATGGATCTCTGCACCGAGAAGGGAAATTCTCGTTACGTTGTGGACGAGATTCTCATTGTTCCGCCGGAGAACGTTTCTGTGCTGGCGCCCCGATCAAAGCCAGCTCTCACACTAGTGACGTGCTACCCCTTCTATTTCGTTGGCAGTGCGCCCCTGCGCTACATCGTCCACGCTTCGATTACGGATTCGGGCAATCTTACGAGATCTGGGCAACCAAGCTCTTTGGCAGAGGAGGGGGTAAGCCGAGACAGATAATGAACTTTTGGGATGTGAAAAGAATAATGTCCACAAAGCCTTCCATCAATTCCATTACGGAGGATAAGAAATGACGTTGAGAAGCAAATGGATGAAAACCGGGCTCGTACTTGCGGTTGTAGTGATCAACTTCGCTTTGGGAGTTCCTTCCTTTGCCCAAGTACAAACGCAAAAGACCACCACAACCGGCAATCCCACCAACGAAGTCACCGTCGAGCACGGTCAAGTTGTGCTCGTGGCGGGCAATGACCTGTTAATCAAAATGGAAGATGGCAGCATCCGGCATATTCCCAATGTGCCGGACAGCGTCAGGATTGATGTCGACGGCAGGCTGCTTGATATTCATCAGTTGCAGCCAGGCATGCATCTACACCACACCATCACCACCGTCACGACTCCCCAGGTTGTAACGACCGTCCAGAACGTCACCGGCACGGTGTGGCACGTTTCGCCGCCAAACTCGGTGATTCTGCGTCTGGAAGATGGCACAAACCAGTCATTCAAGATTCCCAAGGGCCAGAAATTCAATATAAACGGCCAGATGGTGGATGCGTTTGGTTTGAAGAAGGGAATGATCGTCACCGCAACAAAAATCGTCGAAGAGCCAGAGACCGTGATATCCCAGCATAAGAAAATCATCGGAACAATGCCCGCACCTCCACCGGCTCCGCCAACCGACGTGCCGATCCTTGTCGCGAGAGCAGAAGCGCCTGCGCCCACCGCCACCGCCGAAGCACCCACCGCTGCTACCGCTGCAAAACTACCGAAGACAGGGAGTGAACTGCCTTTGGTTGGCCTGCTTGGACTTTTGTGCCTCTCTGTTGCGCTCGGAGCTAAGTTGCTCCAAGCAAAGCTGAGCGTTTAGACAGTTCCCAAGAGGAGGGGCCACAACATCCATGGGCTCCTCCTCACTTCCTGTACTGACGCAACAGGGGTGCAGTAGATGTGAGGGCTCGTTTCCGCCTAGAGGGATTCAGAAATGCCCGGCCGTGTCACAAATTGAGGCCGAGTTCAGAGAGAAGGTTTCGGCATGCCAAAGTCAACTGTTGGATCAAATCTTTTCTGGAAAATCGCGCAAAACGGTATCGCCGCGCTGTGCTCTGTGCTGCTCTTGCAGGGAGACGTAATTTCAGCTGGTCAGGCACAGGGGCAGGCCGCCGAATCGAGCCAAGAGGAAGCCCCGAAAATCCCACCGGATCAGCTTGATTCGCTGGTGGCACCGATTGCGCTTTATCCCGACCCCATGCTTGCTCAGGTACTCGCCGCATCAACATACCCATTGGAACTCATTCAACTCCAACAATGGTTGCTGAAAAATAGCAGCCTGAAGGATCAAGCACTGGTCGATGCCGTGCAGAAACAGCCTTGGGACCCCAGCGTCCAGGGCATGGCCGCGCTTCCGGATGTAGTCAAGCGCCTCGCGGATGACATCCAGTGGACTACAGATCTCGGCAACGCATTCCTGGCGCAACAGAGCGATGTCATGGAAGCTGTACAACGCATGCGCAAAAAGGCAGAGGGAACGGGCAACCTGAAATCCACGGAACAGCAAAAAGTAGAAACCAAGGTGGTGGAATCGAAACAGGTCATCGTAATCGAGCAGGCCAATCCAGAGGTCGTTTATGTCCCCAGCTACAATCCGACCGTCGTTTATGGTCCGCCTGTCTATCCCTATCCTCCCGTTTCCTATCCACCGCCAGGATATTACGCGGCGGGAATGGCGATCTCCTTCGGAGTTGGTCTCGCCATGGGAGCTGCATGGGGTGGCGGCTGGGGTTATGGCTGCGGCTGGGGTGGAAACAACGACATCACAATTAACAACAATAACAATTTCAACCGCAACAGCAACATCAACGGTGGGAACCGCGTAAACAACCAGCCAACTCGTGGCGGCGGCAACCGTGGCGGAAATGCTGGCGGCAACTGGCAACACAACGCGCAGCATCGAGGTGGAACGCCTTATGGCAATAAAGCAACCGCCAATAAGTTCGGGGGCACAACTCGAGGGGCTTCTGCAGCCGACCGCCAAGCCGGAGCACGGCAGAATATTTCTCAGCAGGGCAACAGAGCCCAAGCTGGAACGCGCGACTCGGGCTCGCGCGGACAGCAAGGCGGGACACGTGACGCCGGTTCACGCGGGCAACAGGCAGGCGCCAGCAATCGTGCCAG